>Ga0114972_10002502_pt1 | contig 13811 bp, 14 predicted proteins | sample M_140807_EF_Meta_FD_87354 | JGI IMG/M metagenome (GOLD analysis project Ga0114972, IMG submission 87354) | Freshwater microbial communities from Lake Montjoie, Canada to study carbon cycling - M_140807_EF_MetaG | ecosystem: Environmental > Aquatic > Freshwater > Lake | place: Lake Montjoie... | reverse complement strand
CACCGACTATGGGAGATCTTTCGGTAGGTTCGTAGCGCCTATTTTCCGCGGTTAGCGAGGCCCCCTGCTCTTCGTCGGGGGCTGACGCAGCTGAAGCCGAGAACTGGTTGTTAACTCTTCGGCGATCCGATCCCTGTCGGTAGCAGGGTCGCGCAGCGCTCGAGAGAACTTTGCGACGTCAGCGGCAAGACCCACCTCACCACTATGTTCGAGAATGTGTGCAACGCCCCTCCACCCGTCTGCGACGTTGCTCCAGGTCTTCAACAGCGATTGCTTGCCAGATTGGGGTCTGACGACGCCGCTAACCAACTCTACGGCTATTGACTCGACACGGGCTCGAATGAAGGACGAATCGCCTCTTAAGCTCGCTCGGTAAATTCCATCCTTTTTTGCGCTTCGACTCTCTCCGCGAACCGCACGCTCGGTCGCATTTGCCGCCACGCCCAGCTCGCGCAGGTGCCTCGCGAACTGCGACCGCCAGTGCCGCAGGGTCGCCTTCTTGATGTTGAGCCGCACTCCCTGCTCGCTCACCGCCTTGAGGACCAAATGAACATGCGGATGTGGCTCGTCCGTGTGCAGCACCAGCGCGTACCGATGCTGCCCATAGAACTCCTCGCGCGCGAAGTTGCGCACCGCCGAGAGAACCTTCTGTGGAGGTGTGCCTGGTGGCATCGAGAACATCAGTTTGTGGACCAGCTTCGGGGGAGTCCGTTTGCTCGCAGCCGCCAGACTCCCTTGCCGTCTCACGTCATCGACGTCGAGATCCCAGTCCTCCAGCAACGCATCTGCGACGCGTCCCTGCAGCCGCTCTCCGTCGTCGCCTTCCAGTTCCAGTTTCCCCCGCCGACCGATGTAGTCGATGTGCTTGCCGACGGCCTTCAGGTCGTTGCTGCTCCGGGGCAGTACCTTCACGACTGCCTCAGGCGCGCGGTTGACGGTCAGGCGGATCTGCTCGATCTGCGACGGCGTCAGCCGGTCTGCCGCCCGCGGCCCGCCCCGCGCGTAGCTCGCGATGTTCAGCAGCGGCTCCTCCTTGGGGAGCCTAAATGTCTTCGCCATGCCCGCTCTCCCAGCTCGCGACGTTCGCCTTCAGCAGCCCCTTCGTGTTGTCGCGCAGCGCCTCACAGACTTTGAGCATCGCCCGGAACTCCTCGCGTGCTGAGCCGGGAAGTCGCCCTCCGTCATTGGCTGCCTTGGCGATCTGGTTGAGGTTTCGGCCGATCGCTGCCAGCTCGCCGATGCTGCGCCGGAGCGCCAGCAATTCGTCCTTCGGCAGCGGCGCCAACCGTCGGAGGTGGCTTCGGGTCAGGACCGCGACATAGGTCGCCGGGCGCATTCCACGAGCCTCTGATCGCGCGTCCAGCAGCAGTCGATCCTCGGTCCGCAGCCGGATCAGGATTGGGCGCTCGCATGGCCCGCCACGGTGTCCGCTATGTCGCCGCGCTGCCTCGCCGCGCCGCGGCGCAGGCTGAGTCGTACCCTGTCCGCGAGCCGCCCGCATCTCCCGGATGAGCAGGCGTTTCAGCCAGGCCGACTCGGTCAGATTTTCACGCGCTGCAGCCTCTGCGATCTCTCGCTTCGTCTCTACAGTCACGCGCGCCTTGACGACTTCCGTACAACTCATGGGTCACAATGTGTCCCAACGCTAAGCCGCAGGCTATCCTGCGTTTCAAGCGAAATGACCCCCTAACCTCGCAGCAAATCTGCGCCCCGAGGCCACTCCCCGTCGTCTCCACTCCTCCCGCTCAGCTCCGTCGACTTCGCCACTTCGGAACGCAATCAACAGCAGGGAGGAGCGACAACCGCCGCCCCTCCCCGCTCTACCGGGCTACAGAACCCCGCGCTCAGCCAGTGACACCACCTGCGCGCCGGCCACGATCAGGTGGTCCAGAACCCGGATGTCCACGATCGCCAAGGCATCCTTCAGACGATGCGTGATCAGCTCATCCGCCTGGCTGGGCTCGGCCACGCCCGACGGGTGGTTGTGCGCCAGGATGACCGCTGCGGCGTTCTGCGCCAGAGCCTGCTTAACCACCTCCCGGGGGTGGACGCTGGCACCGTCAATGGTCCCGCGGAACAGCTCGTCGCAGGCAATCACGCGATGACGGTTGTCGAGCCACAGGCAGCAGAAGACCTCGTGCTCCAGGCTGGCGAACCGCAGGCTCAGGTACTGCCGAGTCGCCCTTGGACTCTCCAGCCGGTCGCCTCGCACCAGCTTCGTGGAAACGAGCTTCAGGGCCGTTTCGACGAGGGTGTCGTCACTTATGAGGGAACCGGTCGCAGAGGACCAGCCCGTGCTGAACTTCTCCTCGGCGACGCCAATGGCGCCGGAGGCCGAACGGGTGTTGAGAGAACGAACGATGCGCTGCCGTGTGGTCATGGGAAATCTCCAGACTGCGCAGGCGGGATTGCCTGCTGGGCGCTTCCCAACACGGCGCGCGGAGCGGTCAAGGATCGAAGACCGCCGCAGGCGGCGACCGCGTCCCCGCGGTCGTCCTTGACGGCGAGCACGGCGTGTTACGCTGAAAGCCCCTCCAGGCAATCCCGCTTTCTTCCTCTCGTTTCCTCGTCTCGGCGGGACAAAAAAAGGGAGAGAGCACCGAAGCGGCGCTCCCTCCCGAATCCCTCAGGCTGAGAGCAGCCCGGACGCCAGATCCCACAGGCCGCTGTTGATGCGCACGTCCTCGCGAATCGAACTGATGCGACGCGTACGGGTCAGACGGCCCGACGCTGACCGCCGGCTGAGGCCGCCACGCATCAGGTTCTCCTGCACGCGGTTCAGCACGCTCCACAGATCGGCACCCGCGTCATCGACGCGCCGCACCGCCAGCAACGCCGAAGGCTGCATGCCGGCCAACGCCGCGTCCTCGAACCGCAGCGCCAACGCGCGGTCGGCGAATTCGTGCTGCTCGTCCTTGAACAGCTGGCGATGCTCCATGCGCTCGACCTGACCGGCCAGCGACTCGAATCGCTCCGCGATGTTGAGTGCGGCAGCGACAACCTCATCTACGACGTTGCCGCGATGGGACACGCAGTAGGCCGGGAAGGCGCCGCGAGAGACGATCATCCCGTTGGTGCAGACGACGCGGAACAGTCCCATGCGCAGCTGGTAGGCGCTGCTGCCATCGTGACTGTTGAGGAAGACGATCTCCGGGATGCTGTCCCGAAGCTGCACGGTCTCGAAGCGACGACGCAGCCGCAGGATGTGACGCGCATGCACCGGACTGCCACGCCGCGAGATCGCCTGGCGCGCATCGACCGGTACGAACCCGGCGCTCATCAACCCCGACAGCACACGTTCCGTGGGAATGAAGGTGTACTTCGGACTCAGGCTCTGGTGCGCCGCTGGCGCGAACACGGCAGGCACCCGGGCGCGCAGCGCGTCGAGCGACAGCGACCCCGTGAAGACATTGGACACGGTGGAGAACGTCAGCGAGTTGGAAACGGCATTCATGATTCGATCCTCGATTTGATCTGGGGCGGGATTGCCCCGCGTTCCCACCATCACGTCGCGCGCAGCGGTCAAGGATCGAAGACCGCCGCAGGCGGCGAGCGCGTCCGCGCTCGTCCTTGACGGCGAGCACGTCGTGATAGGCTCGCCACTCACAGACAATCCCGCCCTCCTCCCTCCTCCGATCGTTCGACGCGCTGGCCCGATGGCCAGACCAGCGCGCCGAGACACCATCAGTCGATGGCAGCGAAGATCGCACGCGCTTCGACGTGATCCTTCGCGTACTCGAGGAGCCAGTGGTAGTGCCGGCTGAAGATGTCGGTGGTGTACTCGAAGGACAGATGGCTGAAGGCAAACAGACACACCGTGATGCCCGCCGCGTCAGCGCTCATGTGTTCACGGAATCCGTTGCCGTGAATCGCGAGTTCGTAACTGTCTTCGGGTGGGCTCATGTAGAACCCGCCGTTGCTCAGCTCGTAGAACTGCCACAGGCCGCCGTCATAGGACGGGCAGAACTGCGACAGGAAGTCGTAGATGCGACCCTCGACGGTGAGCATATGCATGCCGAAGTGACGTGGCAGCGTTCCAATGCGGGCGTGTTCCGGCACGGGCCAGGCTTCAACGCTCTCGACGGTCGTTGTGGAAGTGTTCATGGATGTTCTCCGATCTCTCGGGCGGGATTGCCCGCGTCCCGGAGATCACGGCGCGCGGAGGGGTCAAGGATCGTTAGACCGCCGCAGGCGGCGAGCGCGTCCGCGCTCGTCCTTGACGCCGAGCACGGCGTGACAGGCTACGCACTTCAGAAATCCCGCCCTCCAATTTCTGGGACTCTTCCGTCAGACTTGTGCGGGAATACATCCGAACGGCGGCCAGGCACGATCAGGGAGAAGGACATGCGCTGCTCGATGACGGGACAGCCGCTGCGTGACACGTCGGACGGCATCTACGATGACGGCGAGTGGATCAGCTGGGACTGGATCAACGGGCACATCGCCGATCAGGAACTGCGCGGCGAATTCCCCAATGCCAATCTGGAAGTCGTGAAGATCTTTCAGGAGCTGGTCGCGCTCGCCGAAGCGTACAAGCGCGAGACGGGTCGCTATCTGCAGATCTGGGGCGAGCTTGGTGAGCTGTACGCGGAGATCAAGTTCGGAGTCGTGCGGCACCGGCCCGGAACCCAAGGGTCCGACGGTCGCATCGGCAACGACTGGGTGGAGGTCAAGACGATCTCGCCCGAGAAGCTCAACGAAGTCATCCAGGTGAAGCGCGCCGGCAACTTCAACAAGCTGCTGGTCGTGAAGATCTCCGAGGACTTCGAGTTCGATGCGCGACTGATCGACCGCAAGCTGCTGCGAAAGGGAAAAGGCAAGCACGCCAAACTTCAGTGGGGCGAGCACCAGGACCCAGCGGCCAAGGACACGGCGCCCTGATCTGTCTGGTCTCTCTTGGCCCGGCTACCGCGTCGGTTCGTCGCGGCTCGTAGCGCGGGTAGCGCGCGCCGGGCGGTCGTCCACAACTCGCGGCTCAGGAACCGGCGCGCCGTTCCTGACGGACGCAGCCATCACGGCCTTGATGCGGGTGACGAACAGGTCCCGATCGCGGGGATCGCGGATGTTCTTCTCAGCGTACTGCTGCGCCACATGCAGGCTGATGAATGCGCTGCGTAGTTCGGGGCGCTCCGTCATGGCGCGCTTGTCTTCCAGACGGGACTTCACTGTGCGCTCGGCGCTTTGCATGGACTTGGCGAGATGGGTGACTTCCTCCACCCGCCAGCGCGCGCGGTAGAAGGTGCGCTGCTGATCCGTCCTGCGCTCTCCGTCCCGCGCCGGAATCGTCACTGGGTCCGACCCAACGCGCTGTACACCCACGACGGCGCCGATCTTCGGCTGCGATTCCGATCGCACGATGGCGCGTTCGAGATCCGTGCCCCATAGTGTTTCGGGGCCGCGGCTGGTAAGCAGCGTCAGGTAGTAGGACGGACTGCCGTCCGGCTGGAACTGGTAGTTCGCCTTGCCGTACTCCTGCAGCCGCCCGGTGATGACCTCACCGCGGCGGCCGCGGGGTGGCGAACCTGCTGAACGCTGCTCGCCCACGGCAAGGCTCAGCGCGTGGGTTGGAAGTCCCGATCCTGGCTGCGCGGCGCGACGGTACGCTCCTCGCCACGCAGCATGACCGGATCGAGAGGCTGACCGAACTCGATGCGCTGCGCGATATGCGAGCGCAAATGATCCACGAACTGCTCGCGTTGCGCCTTGTCGCGGAACTGTTGCTCGGCGAGTGCGCGTCCCATCTGCAGCTGCATGTAGGAGCCTTCCAGCTCGGGATGGCGACGGATGGCATCGGCCGCAGGCGTCTCCGTGTTTCGCAGCACTTCGGCCATACGCTGCCGTTCATCGAGGAAGTCCTTGCGCTCGACGATCCACTGGTTGCGATGGGTGTCGAGCGGCGCCTGGCCGGTCTCGCGACCCTGGGCGTCCAGCTTCGGCGCGAGCACGGTGACAGGTTGCCGGCCGACAGAGCGGACGCCGATCTCGTCTCCGATACCGGGGGTACTGAGCGATTGCCGAAACGCGCGCTCCAGGTCCACGCCCCAGATCTCGCGGTCACCGCGCGCCGTTTCCACCCGCACGAAATAGGACATCGGCTGCTTTGGATCATGCCCATAGGGCGCAGCGCCGTGGTCAACTAGCCGGCCCACGATCAGGTCGCTGGCCTGTGGGCGCGGCGCGGGCGCACCCCCGGACTCGGGGGCCCTTTCGGCGGGCCGCGGCTCGGCGGGCACCGCAGCGGCTTCAGGCGCCCCTGGATTGCGCCGAGCCGCGAGCGAGCGCGCCAGCCGCTCGCGCTCGAAGTCAGTGGGCTGATAGCCACGGACCTCCAGTCCCGCGAGACTGGCCGCGAACCAGGCCTCCTTCTTGAAGAATTCCGTGCCGCCAACGGTGACCGGACCTTTACCGTTCTCACGAGCGATCGCCACCATGCTCTGGATGACGACGGAGTTCTCCGAGCGCGTGGTCAGGCGATTGCTGTCGTGCGTGAACGCTTCGGTGCCGTCCGGAAAATGGAACTTGTTGCCGATCTGGATGAAGCGCTCCTGAACGGAGTCGGGCACGCGTAGCTGGCGCGGGGCCTCTTTCGTCGCCTGAGCTGCGGCACCCGCTGGGCCCCGCCCTTCCTTGCGGTTCCTGTCGTCCTCCTGCTCGCGTCCCGACTTGGCGGGAAGACTGATGGTGTTCTGCGGGCGCCCCGCCCCTTCGGTCGGCGTGAGCGCGATGAAGTTGTTGTCGTCTTTGGTGCCAGCAGCCGGTCCGGTCGGCGGCGCGACCGGTTGCGACGGCTTGCGGCCCGCCTTGGCGCGCTTGCTGTCCGAGGGGGAACCAGAGGAACTGGAAGGCGTCTTGGGCATTGATCGGTCCTAGCGCTCCTGAAGCGCGGAGAGAAAGGATTCAACGGCGGAATCGAGTTCCCGGGTGGTCAGTCGCTCGCCTTCGGGCTTCTGGGGCAGCTCCACACCGCTGAGATCGACGTCGAAGTCCTCCAGTTTCATCTTGTCGATCCGCTCGATGTCCTGCGGCGTGGCGCGACGACTTCGGCGGCGCGGCGGACGCTGCGGCTGTGGCGTGGAATCGAGGCTGATGGAGCCCACCTCGCCGGCGGACTCCGCTGGTAGTGGCTGCACCGGCGCCGGCGGCGGTGGCGCTTTCATCCCGGGTGCGGCATGCCGAGGTGGCGGACTGATGAGCCGCTTGAAGCGACGCTCGCGGAAGTACCGGATCTTGGTGCAGCGGATCGGCCGGATGCCCTCGTAGAACACGATGGCCTGATCCGCGCGCATGGCCTGCACCTCCTGCGGCAGCATCAGCGACCGGCGCTGCTCGCTGACGTTGACGCTCGGCGGACGGTGCGCCCGGCTGAACAGGTCGAAACCCGGTTTGGAAACGGATTGGGTCTTCACCGTGATCGTCCCCAGCTCCTCGGAGATCTCGCGTGCGTCGCTGTACTCGTCGGCACCAAATACTACGCGTGCAGCCAGATTTCGGAGGATGGTTTCCGCGGCATTTTGCCCATAAACCTCACGCAACTGGGACCGTGCCTGGATGACGAGTACCACCCGGATGTTGTAGCCACCCATCAATCCGATGGCCTCGGCAATGATCGGGATTCGCCCGAGCGAGGTGAACTCATCGAGCAGGAACATCACCTGGTAGACGAGGGCCGGGTTGTGCTCGGGCAGCTGGCGCGTCTGCAACGCAATCGCCTGCTGGAAGAACAGCGAGAGCACCGGCCGGAGACGGTGCAGGTCCTCCGGCAAGACGCCAACGTAGATGCTGATGCGCTTGGAGCGAAGCTCGCGCAGATCGAAGTCGTTCGCCGATGTGGCCCAGTCCAGGATCGGGTTCAACCACAGGTCCAGCCGCGAGGTGAAGGTCTTGCGGATGCTTGAGGCCGTGACCGGCGCAAGGTCGATCACATCGCAGAGCGACCGGACGCACTCGGGCGACAGCGGAAACTTGCCGCTCCCGCGCCCCTCGATCAGCCGCTTCCAGTGGGCTCCGAAGCCCTCGTCGTCCGAGGCCATACCCTGCCGCAGGATCTCGCCGATCGTTCGCGGGAGTGCTGGCGTCTCGAACACGTAGAGCCCGATGCCGAGGAACAGCGTACGCGCCGAGGCGGACCAGAACGGATCGACGCCCGGCGCCTCCTGGTAGAGCATGTCGGCGATGCGCTGCAGGCCGTTGATGCGCAGCGCCGGGTCGTCGGGGATATATCCGAGTGGATTCCAGCGGGCCGTGTTGCGGGTTTCGGAGAACGGGGCGAATAGGTAGACCGCATGGCCGCTGCGGGCGCGATGGCCGGCGGTGATCGTGTAGTTCTCGTGTTTCGGGTCCACGCAGATCAGCGAGTCCGGCCACTCGAACAGGTTTGGGATCACGATGCCCGCACCCTTGCCGCTGCGAGAGCGGGCAATCACGGCCACGCCCTGCTGACCGGGAAGGCGCAACAACCGCCGGCCCACTCGCGCTAGGATGATGCCGACCGGCGAAAAGAGCCCTGCCTGTCGCGCTTCCCCGCGCGTCGAGAACCGGGCACTGCCGTGCAGCGCTCGCGCGCGGGGCCGCAGCGCGAGGATCACGGGAAGCATGACCAGTGCGAGACCTGCACCGGAGCTGACCCACAGCTTGCGACGGATGTCCCTGCGCTCGCCGAAGTAGTAGCCGTAACGCGCGACCGTCAGGGGCGTCGCCGTCTTCGGGTCGCTATGCACCCACTGCAGGAACAGGAATCCTGCCAGGTACTGCGCGGCAAGCACGACTCCCACCAACAACAGGAGAGCCTTGCATGCCAGCGCGACCCAGCGGTTCCTAACGCGCGGCCGCCAGCGTGCGGTGCTTGCGGTCGGGGTCATACCAGATTTCCTGAATGCAACGCTGCCGGTGCTCAACGCCGAACTGCACGACCACGTCGATCAGCAGATACAGCAGGTGCTTGATCTCCTCGCGCGCCAGCTCCTGGCCGGCGCGGCTTTGCTTCACGAGCAGCACCAGCTGCTCGAACGCAAGTTCAGCACTCGCGGCATGGATGCTGGTGATGGAGCCCGGGTGTCCGGAGTTCACGTTGCGCAGATAGTCGAACGCCTCCTCACCGCGCAGCTCGGCGAGCAGGATGCGATCGGGCTTCATTCGCAGGCAGCTCTCCAGCAGCTGCTTCGGACTCACGCGTGCGAGGCCCTGATCGTCCTTCGAGTAGAACAGCCGCACGTGGTTGTCGTGACGATCCAGCACCAGCTCCTTGGCGTCCTCGATGGTGATCAGTCGCTCGTCGGCAGGGATCTCGCGGATCAACGCCTTGGTGAAGGTGGTCTTCCCCGATCCTGTGGGACCGGACACGAGAATGTTCCGGCGGCGCTCGACGGCCAGTCGCAGGAACGCCTGGTAGTCCCGGGCTTCCAGAAGTCGCAGCAGCTCTGCTTCAGTCTCGTCCGGGCCCGTGGCAGCCCGCCGCGTCGTGCGAAACAGTCCGCGCTGCTCCAGCTCCTCGAGCGTCCAGACTTCATCGGCCGGCCGGCGGATCGTGATCGCGACCGTGCCGGGGGTCGTCGCGGGCGGCAGGACGATCTGGATGCGCTCGCCGCCGGGCAGGGCCGCCGACAGCAGCGGAGATTCGGCATCGACGCGCTGGCGCGTTGAATTGGCCACCAGCTTCGCGAGCGAGCCGCACCACTCGAAGGTCGCGAACGCGAGCGGCACGCAGCGCCAGCCGGCGCGCGTCTCGATGTACGCCTCGCCGGGGCGGTTGATGCAGATCTCGGTGACTTCGCGGTCGGTGAGGATCGGACGCAGCGCCCGCAGCGTCAGGTCGAGCGCCGAGGATTCCGCCACGGCCGGCGGCCGCGTGAAACCCGCTGACGCCACCGCAGCGATCGGGTCCGGTACGAGAACGGCCCTAACGACTGGCTGGTCGAAGCTCATACACACTCCGGAAATCCAGATCCCGCGCCACCAGTACCTGGATGCGATCACCCTGCGGCTTCACGACGGTGGGGGGAATGTTGATCGTCGAGCGCAGGATCTCGGTCATGATGTCCCTCGAACCGGACGGGTCCACGACGACCGTCGAGCCGTTCCCGCGCTGCGAAGCCACTTCCGCCTGGATGGCACCGTCGATCACGCTCACCAGGATCGCCGCGCCAAACCGCTCCATGAAGTGACGGTCGACGCGGCCCGGCAGACCCGCCCGCCCCAGCTCGTCCGTGCCCGGCGAGGCCAACGGCACGACAACGCCCTTGGAGGTGCGCGCCTCAGTCCACAGGACGTAAACCCGCGCCGAACCCTGCCGAACCTGACCCCGGGTCTCCCCGACAAGCTTGGTGCCCCGCTCCAGCAGCACGACGCTCCCGTCTGCGCTGAATGCATCGGTCGCCAGAATGCAGGTCGTCATTCCTGGCAAGGTCGAGTCGAGCGCCGTCTCCAGCGTGCAGTCGAGGAACGCGCCCTTGGGCAGCAGCATCCGCCGGGTCGGCAAGACCTGGGCCTGGACGGCCGGCGTCACGCTCGGGCGCAGCAGCGCATCGAGATCCCCCGCGGGCGCAGGACCGTCGGCGCCGCCGCTTCCGACGGCCTCGGCGTCCACGGCAGCCGCAGTCCGATCCGCACTGGTGACGAACGCCCGTCCCGACAACTGCCTTTCGAGCCGCAGGTCCCGCGGCTCCTGTACGGGTGGCGCATAGCCGGGCGTCCGGGTGGCCGGTGGATCTTCCGCCGGTCGCCGCCAGGCTTCGGGGATGTCCTCCGGCGGGGGTTCCTCGGGTGCATCACCCAGCACGTTCTGGACCAGCGCCGGTGGGTCCACCCGCCCGAGCGGGCGCAGGTTGATCTCCCCTTCCGCCTTGCTCTTGGCCGACGATTCCGCTGCCGTCCGCGCAGCCGTGCGCGAGGTCATGACCTTGCCGTAGTACCAGCCGAGCAGCCCCAACCCGATTGCCGCCAAGAGCCCGAAGGCCAGCAGATTGCTGACCCTCGACTGCAGGGACGGCGGCCGCTGCACGGCACTCGCGGCACGCTCGCCTTCGACCCCGGCCTCACCGGCTACCGAATCCGGAGTCGGTTCGGCGGGCGGCGGCCGGAAGCGATCGAGCAGGCTCATGGCCGCGCCCCCTTCACATCGCGCTCGATCTGCGGCGACACCGTGCCGGAATTCAGGCGCAGCCCCGCGCCCGCGTATCCCTTGTTGACGATGCAGCCCGTCAGCTTGCCCCGCCGCAGCACGAACCTCGAAGCCACGCGATGGATCACCACATCGCCGGACTCCATCGAGAAGTTCAGGAGCGATTCCGAACCGTCCTCGTTGCGCACGAAGATCGCCGGGATCTCGGAACGGTCGCCGAAGGTGATCCGCGTGTGCACGCCGTCGTCGGAGGTCGCCACCGGCTGCAAGCTGCGGTTGCCGCAGTACCAGTAGTCGCGGTTTCGGGGCCGCGCCGCATCCGCGGCGGCGAGATCTCGCTCGACCCTTGCCTGCGGGTCGTCCCCGCTCGCGGTTCGTACGGGGGGATAGGTGAACCGCACGGCATACATGACCTCATCGGTCAGCCGGTTCGGAGCGCGCGCGGCGACCGTGTAGTCGAAGCGATACGCGCGCCGGTCAGTGAACACGACGAGGTTCGTGGACACGATGGATGCGCGCGGCTTCAGCAGCACCGAGCTGCCATGCGCATCCACGGTCACGCCCTCCAGGTCACCACCACCGGTTCCGGAGAACCGCTCTCCATCCTCGAAGATGAGTTCCACCGCATAGCCGACGAAGCCGTAGAGCTTGTAGACCTGATCGGGGTTGTACGCGGCGGTGCGCACACGCGCGTCCACCTGGCCGCGCACCGGGACCGTTTCGGCCTGGCCTGCGGAGCCCAGCGACAGGCCCGACAGCAACATCACACCGGCCAAGATGCGCTCGTATTTCACGGCGCACTCCCGGCGGCCGTCGCATCAGTGGCGGTCGGCGGACTCGCCGGCTCGGGCTGCGTGGCCTCCGCCTCGGTCCGGATGTCGACGATCTTGAATCCCAGTGGATTCCAACGTCGCATCCGCGGGTCCTTGGACGGCGCACCGTAGACATACTGGACTGTCGAGATCCAGTAGCTGCGCTGCTCGTTGCCGTTGCCCGTGCGAAGCGCCTTCACGTACCGGACCTGCGCCAGATCCTCCGTTCCACTGGCACGCTTGAAGAACGTGATCGAGCTGACCTGCGCGCGCACGCTGGAACCGTCCTTGTGGCGGTTCAGTGGCGACTCCGGATTGCTACGGTCCCACAGCGTCATCCACTCCTGATGACGCGCCGGCCCGTGGAAGCTCGAACACTCCTCGTAGTCGCTCTCGGCGGTCGCGGAGTCGAAACGCTAGCACACGGTCAGGTAGTGGTCGAGGAAGTATCTGGTTACCACCTCCGGCATGGCCGCCTGGCCGGCGAACACGGGCACCACGTCCACGATGCCGGTTGCGTTGTCGACGCGGATTACGAACGGGTCCACACGCTTCAGCGGCATCAGCAACACCAGCGCGAGGATCGCTGCCACCGCGAGCACGCAGGCGCCGACAGCCACGCGCCACGCCGTGCGCACACTGCGCTCGCTTGCCGCCACGCGATCAGCGTCCCAAGACGCGGCCTCCGCGAAGTACGCCTGCAGGGCGGCATCGCGCTTCATGGGGTCTGCTCTCTTGCCGGATTGACTGCGGCAGGCGCGATCACCGGCACGGGTGCGTTGATCGGTCGCAACCGGCCGTCGCAGTCCACGCGCCGCGCCTGCGTGCTGCATCCAGTCACGAGTCCTGCCATGACGGCGGAAATTGCGAGCGCAACTGTTGCCTTGGTCCTTGTCATGGCGATCACCCGTACTTCAGTGTGTTCTGGCGCGGACGCTTCTCGCGCGCCATGCGGGCGCCGATGAGTCGCTGGCCTGCCTTGCGGGTCATGCTGTCCCAGCGGCTCTTGTCCTGGTCCAGGAATGCGCCCCGGGAGAACTCCCCCATCTTCCCGAGACCGGACCGGCCCACACCCATGCCCATTCGCAGCACGTTGCCGACGGCACCGAAGCCCGAGAGCGCGATGCCGCTCGCCATGCCCTGCGCCATCGACGGCACCTGCCGCATGATCAGAAACGTGAGCGCTGCGGCCGCGCAGACCTGCAGCGCATTGGCGATGCCGATGCCCCCACCAGCCGCGACCGCCGACTCCGCGGCCGTGGAGATCACCTGCAGCATCAGCGCCGCGACCAGGATCGTCAGGACGGCGAGGAACGCATAGTTGCTGAGCTGCGCGAGCCAGGCCTCGAAAAACCTTTTGCTGGAGTCGAAGAACAGCAGCGCGAGAAAGATCGGCCCCATGGCAAGCAGCACGGCCAGCGCGATGCGGCTCATCGCAAGCAGGAACATGGTGTAGACGGCGGTGAGCCCGACGATCAGGTAGATTGCCAGTGCGCCGAAGTAGAAGACGATGTCCCGCCCGAATATCTCGCCCTTCTCCATCAGCAGCGTGGCGGCATCGTCCCCGTCGAAGAAGATCTCATCGACCACGGCAACGGGCTGGAACGCCGGCCCACCGGGATTGCGCGCGGCAATGATCGACGCCGCCAGTTCTGTTGGGGCGTTGAAGAACGTGTCGACGAACACATCGTTGTAGAGCCACAGCTGCAGCGACAGCCCGAGGACCACACCGAGAGTCAGCAGCCGCTTCGCCCCCTCGATGAATTGCTCCTCGATCCTGCCAGTCAGCTGCAGGTAACCCCAGACGATGACGTAGAGGACGCCGAGCGTGACGATGACCGGCTCGAGGATTCCGGCGATCACGGCGAGGGTCTGCCCGATGT
>Ga0114972_10002501_pt1 | contig 13813 bp, 7 predicted proteins | sample M_140807_EF_Meta_FD_87354 | JGI IMG/M metagenome (GOLD analysis project Ga0114972, IMG submission 87354) | Freshwater microbial communities from Lake Montjoie, Canada to study carbon cycling - M_140807_EF_MetaG | ecosystem: Environmental > Aquatic > Freshwater > Lake | place: Lake Montjoie... | reverse complement strand
GCTGGCGATTGTGGATACCCCGAATGATTTTGGCCGTATGGGGAGCTTGCCAACTCATCCTGAATTGTTGGATTGGTTAGCGGTAGCACTTCAAGAGAATGGTGGTTCCCTGAAGCGGTTGCATCGCGAAATCGTGTTGAGTGAAGCGTATCGTCGATCGTCGTCACCCACGGATGATGGTTTAGCGCAGGATCCAGACAATCGATGGAGATGGCGAGGCACGCGCCGCAGGCTTGATGCGGAGTCATTCCGTGATTCGATTCTGCATCTCGCGGGACGACTCGATCTATCGATGGGAGGACCCGCGGTCCAATGGTTTCGATTGGGACCAGCGATCCAGGTAACTCCTTCCGTCGATTATTCCAATTACGATTGGAGTCAAAAGGATGGTAACCGCCGCGCTGTGTATCGTTTTGTTTATCGAGGGCAGCAAGATCCATTGATGGAGCTTTTGGATTTTCCAGATGCGGCGCAACTGATTCCTGCTCGTACGCTCACCTCATCGCCTTTACAAGCGTTAGCGTTGTGGAATCATGAGTTTGTTCTTTACGCATGCGATGCTCTCGCACAGCGGATACAACAGACTGCAAAAGAACAAGGTCAAGACGAGACAGAGGTTGCTTTCCAAACCATCTATTTGAGAAAGCCAACGGACGAGGAGCGAAAACTAGCGGACGCATACCGGTCCAAGTTTTCGCTGGCTGGGTTGGTGCGTGTGTTGCTCAATAGCAGCGAGTTTTTGTACTGCGACTAAACAAGTGAGTGAAACACATATGCGTTCCCGGATTGCAAACCAGCAAGGCCTAATAGCGTCTCGTCGCGATTGGCTCCGATCTACCAGCGACAGCATCGGGTTGTTGGCACTGACAAGCTTATTTGGGCGCGAAGCGGTGGCGTTCGATGATGTGACGACCAAGCCATCGGTGGGAGGGGAATTACCGATCCGAGACGATGGTGGCCTGCATCATGCACCGAAGGTCAAGCGTGTGATCCAATTGTTCATGAATGGGGGAGCGAGCCCCATGGACACGTTTGATTACAAGCCGGCGCTTGAAAAACATCATGGAGAGAGTTTGGGGCCCAAGGAAAAGCCGGAGGGGTTCACGGCTCCTGCTGGTGCGGTAATGAAAAGTCCGTTTTCCTTCAAGCAGTATAGGGATAGTGGCCGTTGGGTGAGTGAGGTGTTTCCGCACCAAGCTCGCTGGGTGGACAAGATGTCGTTCATCATGTCGATGGCCTCCAAGACCAATGTTCATGGTCCCGGAAGTTACATGATGAACACTGGGTTCATCCTTCCAGGTTTTCCATGCTTTGGGGCGTGGGTTTCATATGCATTGGGAAACATCGCTGACAATCTGCCGACATTTGTGGTGCTTCCAGATAACCGAGGGTTGCCGTACAACCAGCGTGCGAATTTCAGTTCTGGTTTCTTGCCGGCGAAGCATCAAGGGCTCGTGCTGGATGCGGCTGCGGTGGAACCGATTCCTAACTTGCAACCCAATCAGCGCTTCGAGTTTGCGCGGGGAGCATCCGATGCCGAGGGTTTGGATCTATTGCGGCAGCTCAATCGGTCTCATTCAGCGGACCGTACCGAGGATTCGCAGTTTGCTTCGCGACTATCCGCTTATGAGTTGGCCGCCAAAATGCAGCTGAGCGCACCGGAGGCATTCGATTTAAAGAGCGAGACGGAGACGACTCACCGCGCGTACGGGGTCGATCAAGCGGCGACCGAGGATTTCGGTCGAAGGTGCTTGTTAGCTCGGCGACTGATCGAGCGGGGCGTGCGATTTGTTCAAGTCTGGAGTGGTCCGTCGGGGGCTGCCAACAACTGGGACAATCACGGCAGCATCATCGGTGAATTGCCTCCGATCGCCAAGAGTGTCGATCAACCGATCGGCGCGCTCCTCGAGGACCTTTATGCGCGAGGGTTGATGGAGGATACGTTGGTGGTGTGGACGACGGAGTTCGGAAGGACTCCCTTTGCGCAAGGAAGCGTTGGTCGCGATCACAATGGAGGCTCCTTCGTTAGCTGGTTCTGCGGCGCGGGAGTTAAAGAAGGATTTGCCTACGGAGCGAGTGATGAACTCGGTTACCAAGCCGTCGAAGGACGTTGTTACTGTTATGACTTTCATGCCACGCTGTTGCATTTGCTGGGAGTCGATCACAAGCGGTTAACGTATAGGCATGCGGGCATCGATCGGCGGCTTACGGATGTGCATGGCCGAGTCGTGCATGAAATCCTTGCGTAGCTAACGATACGAACGGTGCCCGGGGGAGCGTCTGATCTACTTCGTTAGGGCGAAGTCGGAGGCACTCGAGGTGCATTCTGAATGCTCGCAGCAAAGAACGATGCTTCCCCATTCGGTAGGCTACATCACAGGGAAGTATGCAGCGTTGGAATTGGATCACCAGTAAATGTACTGGAGGAATCGTTCGCGGTCTTCGGATGGTAATTGATCGACATTCTCGATCAAGTAGCGATTTTCTCGGGTGTCGATGAGGAGTTTTCCATGGTCGCCGTAATCGATCGCTTGGCTTTGCGTCCATCGTATCGTAATCTGCTCTGGGCCGTGGGGCGTTTCGACATCGATAGTGAGGTAACCCGATGCGAGGTGGCTTCGATGGACCCGGAGAATTTGCCGCAGTAGGTACCGGCGCGCGAGCAATGTTTCGATTTGGGTGCGGTCGTGTTCAGGCCAATCAATGAGCGAGCGAATGATCCCGCATTCGATTTCCTCGCCGTGTTCGTTCCAGGTACGGACACTGAGAAACTCGTCAGGGCGTGTTGCGGGGAATGTTCTAACGATAAAAACGGAAGATGCCTGCCGAACACCGTCGACCCATAACTCGATCCGATCATGATCGCTGGGACGGAATTGGGCTTGGAGGGGTAAGAACCAATGGAGCGAGGGTGGTTTGGGTTCTTCGTTTGGAAGATCCGAGGCAGGTGGTTCAGGATCGACCGATTCGTTTTCCGGCGCGTCAATGACTGCGGTAGAGCGGTCGGAATCGTGATACCGGTCGTTGACGGAATCTCCTTTGGTGGCGAGGCGTTTCGTCGATTCTTTATTCGCTGTTTTTACCTGCCGCGCGGAGTTTTCTTTGATGGATTCCGTCGCGTGATGGAGCAAGCGGTCGATATCAGGGTTTTTAGTGACCGATGTTTGGATACGAACGAGCCGTGCGTACGTCCCATCCATGGATAGTAATTCTTCGTGGGAGCCTTGTTCGATCAATCGGCCTTGGTCGAATACCAGGATCCGATCCGCATTGCGAAGGGTCGATAGTCGGTGAGCAATAGCGATCGTTGTGCGACCTCGAATGAGAACCTTGAGGGCGTCTTGGATACTTTTTTCGGCTTCCGCATCGATATTGCTAGTTGCCTCATCGAGGACGAGGATTTTGGGATCGTAGAGAAGGGTGCGTGCGATCGATAGGCGTTGCTTTTCCCCTCCAGAAAGGCCGGCTCCATGTTCGCCGAGCAGTGTTTCGTAGCCGAGTTGTTGTCGGCAGATGAAATCATGGGCGCCCGCTGCTTTGGCTGCTTCGAGCCCTTGTTCAGGAGTTGCGTTAGGTTTTCCAAAGCTGAGGTTGCGCCAGATCGTACCGCGGAACATGAACGATTCCTGGAACACGATGCCCAGGCGTTCTCTCAGTTGGTTGCTGGGTAGATCGCGGAGATCGATGTCATCGACGAGAATCCTGCCTTCTTGGACATCGTAGAAACGTCCCAGCAGATTCACCATGGTCGATTTCCCAGAGCCGCTGCGTCCGACGATTCCAATCATTTCCCCAGGTTGAACGTGGAAGGAAATGTTCTTGAGCACGGGTTGGTTTCGGTCGTAACCGAACGAGACATCTTCAAATCGGATTTCACCTTTGGGGGAATCCCATTGGACTGGGTTGGTCGGTTCCGAAACAGTGAGCGGGGTGTCCAGCAATTCGAGGACGCGTTTGCTGCCGGTGAGGAAGCTGGTCAGCCATGACGTGAAGTTCGACAAGGCGCTCAGGGGGGCATAGAACATTCCAAGGTATGCTAGGAAAGCGATCAATTCGCCGAGGGTCATCGAATTGCCGATGACATCGCGACCGCCGACGTACCAAACGATCAATCCACCGAGGCTAAATACGATCGACATGGTTGCCGAGTACCAAGCGTTCGCGTTTTCGACCCAGAGTCGCCAGTTTCGAAGTTCGTCACTGGATTTCGCAAAGCGTTGGTATTCGCGATCTTCTTGCGCGAAAGCCTTGACCACACGGATCCCGGAGAGCATCCCGCTAAGGACCGTGATCTGCTTGGACGAAGCATCCCAGAGTCGGTAGTAACGCGGGTAGACTTTTTTCCAAAAGACCGAAGTGCCTAGGATGACGAGAGGGACTGGGATCAACGTGAATAGGGCGAGTTTCGGGTTGATCCAGATCAGCATTGCGCCGACCCCGAACAGCTGCGCGATTTGCAACAGGAAGCCACCGGTGATCTGGTGCATCAAACCGTGCATCGCTTCGCTATCGTGAGCGACCCGGCCCAGCATCGATCCAACTTGGTGGCGATCGTAATACACCACGGCGAGGCTTTGCAATTTGCGCACCATTTCCGCGCGGAGAGTTTGGGTTAAGCCGGTTCCGATGCGGGTGGCTAATTGGCCTTTGAACACACCGACGATGGAGAGCAGTACGCGCGACCCCGCGAGTGCTAGAACGATAAGTAGGAGCGCTGTCTTAAAATCGGGTAGAGGAGCATCTGTCGACGCCGGGTTGTCCGGTGACACCTGTCCCGCCAAGACATTATCGATCATGTATTGCTGAAGTTTTGGAGGGATGAGTTCCGCAACAACGCCTACAATCGTGAGGAGGCATAGCAGGATAGCGCCACCTCGGTAGGGCCGCAACAAATCATGAACACGGCGAAGGATCTGCCCTTTTTGGACACAACGGGGGCAGTTCTCATCCTTCGACGATAGTCTTAAGGAACAGATTGGGCATTCGGGCGGATCGAAGGAGGCATCGTCTTGACCGAGGTGGGGTGACGAGGAGGCTCGATGCAGCGAATCCTGCCAGTTTTCTGGCGACTCCCGCATCTTTTCCATCAATCGCGAGATCTTGTGAAATCGCGTGGTGTGCGCGTTGGAGAAGCGGAGCATATCGACCCAGTCGTCCTCGACGCGAACTTGGAGGGTGCCGCCACCTACTCCTGATTGGGTGCGAACGGCGCGGACGCGTTTCCAAGGTACGCTTCTCATCAGCGTACCCGTTGGGGGTTCGTCGCTAGAGAACGCATCCGGACTCGAGTTCTTCCGGATTGAGATCGTTGAAATTTCATCGCTTGAGATCGTCAACCATTCCCGCGTCGGTTGGCTGGAAAGGGAGACATCGGTCCAATTGGCAAGCCACAGACCACGATGCTTGAGACTGGATTCATCGAGACAATTAAGAACCGCGCCGGGGACCAGAACTGCGTATGTCAACCTAGGAGACTCCCACCCGAGTTGAATTGAAATAAGAGACCGAGGTTAGATAATCGATCGATAAAATGGTTCCCAGCAATTCGCTGGATTCGTATTGCGGTAACGGTATGGTATTATGGTGCCTTCGGGAAATGGTTTTATCAGATCTCGGAGCCCCTCCATTCCCTCCCACCTACCGCATGCGGGTTTGGTACATGCGTCTCATGCCTTTGATTCAATTCTGTTTCGGTCGAGCTTGCCACATCGCGGCTAGCAATTGCTGTCGAACGCAGTCCACTCCCCGGATCGTATGGACAGTTTGTATCGTCGTTGCTGCGTTTGCGTTGACGAATCGGCAGAGCGCATCTTTCTTTGGTGCGCCATGGGGTAGAACTGTCGGCGTTGTTTTTGCCGACGAACCGGGTGCGAACCCGCTCGCGGTACCGGAGTCGGAACCGACTCCTGTTTACTTTGAGACCCATATCCGGCCCCTATTGAAAACCCATTGCTTCCACTGCCACGGCGAAGCGGACCACAAGGAATCCGGATTGGATCTGAGGTTAGCTCGGTTGATGCAAGCTGGTGGAGAAGGAGGCCCGGCGGTGGTACCGCACCAACCGGAAGCGAGTATGGTGTGGAATCGGGTGGAGGCAGGGGAGATGCCTCCAGGAGGGAAGACTCTATCGGCTTTGGAGAAGGAACTGTTGCATCGTTGGATCGCCACAGGAGCGAAAACCAAACGCGAAGAGCCCTTGCAGCCGATGGTCGAGCAGTGGACCGAGGAAGAACGAAGTTACTGGTTGTTCCAACCGGTTCAGGTAACGAAGCTCGCAACGCTCCATGGAATCGGGAGCGAACCATTGCCAAGCGACAATCCCGTCGATCTGTTTTTGTTGCAAAAGATGCAGCCTGCAGGATTGACGTTTTCTCCTTCGGCCGATCGCCCCATTTTGATTCGGAGGCTCGCCTTGGATCTAATCGGTGTTCCGCCGACGCCCGAGGATGTCGCTGCGTTTGTCAACGATGCTTCGCCGGATGCCTATGAGCGGTTGGTTGATCGGATGTTAGCGGACCCTCGCTATGGCGAGCACTGGGGGCGACACTGGCTCGATGTCGCCGGGTATGCAGACAGCGATGGGTATACCGAACAAGACATCGAGCGACCGTGGGCGTACCAGTATCGCGACTATGTCATTCGCGCTTTCAACGATGATTTGCCGATCGATCAGTTCGTTGTGGAGCAAATGGCTGGTGACGAGCTGGTGCCGCAGCCGTGGGAGAACCTCTCGCAGGAGAACATTCAGCGATTGGCCGCAACGGGTTTCCTGCGGACGGCCCCGGATGGTACTGGCCAAGAGGGTGTGGATCCGAATGTGGCTCGAAACGATATCATCGCTGAGACAATCAAGATCGTTTCTGGTTCATTGCTTGGACTAACCGTGGGGTGTGCGCAGTGCCACGACCATCGGTACGATCCGATTTCCCAGTTGGATTACTACCGATTGCGTGCGATCCTGGAACCTGGATTGGATTGGAAGCAGTGGCGAGACAAACCCGCCAAGCAGGTCAATCTTTGGACAGCAGAGGAGCGGCAAAAGGCCGCCGATGTCGATAAAGAGCTCTCGGAGCTCGAAGGAAAGCGGGTCGCCGAGTTGGATACGATTGTTGCCGATATCTTCGAGAAAGAAGTGATGAAGTTGCCCGAGGACCAGCGCGAGGCGGCTCGCACTGCGAAGACAACGGCGGCGGACAAGCGAACACCTGAGCAGCAGAAACTGATGCGGGATTATCCGAGCTTGAACGTGGATCGCGGAAGTGCCATCCTTTACGATGGGGCGCGGATCAACGAGTTCAACAAGAAGTATGAAACGCAACAGTCCGAGATTAAATCCAAGCGGCCTGCGGATCGGTATTTAGCGAGTTTTTCGGAAGTCCCCAATCAAGCTCCGGCCACCTTTGTTTTCTTTCGAGGAGACATCCAGCAGCCGAGGGACTCGGTTCTGCCTGGAGGCTTGAGCATTCTCGGCGAGCATGACACGATCCCCGCTGATGATCCAGCGATACCAACGACGGGTCGGCGGTTGGCATTTGCTCGGAGGTTGGTGACCGGCGTGCACCCTCTATTTGCGAGGTCTACGGTCAATCGGATTTGGATGCATCATTTCGGGCGAGGGATCGCATCGATGCCTGGCGATCTCGGGGTGCTCGGGGACAAACCAACCCATGCAGAGCTTCTCGATTATCTCGCCAATCAGTTGGTTGAGTATCAGTGGAGCCGAAAGCGTTTTCAGCGAATGCTGTTAACGTCTCACGCATATCGTCAGTCGTCGCTCCAGTCGCCGCAGGCGCACCAAGTCGACCCCGAGAACCGGCTGCTCAGCCATCGTTCCATTCGTCGCTTGCAAGCTGAATCCGTGCGAGATGCGATGCTGAGTGCGAGTGGCATGGTTTCGTATTCGATGTTCGGCAAGCCGGTCGCCGTCAATCCCGATGAAGTTGGACAGATCATTTTGGGGAATGCGACCCGAGATGGAAATGGAATCCTCGTTGCCAAGCAAGAAGAAGCGGAAAGTGTGTATCGCAGATCCATTTATGCGCAGGTTCGACGATCGATGCCGCTGGGTGTTTTGGAGCCTTTCGATCCTGCAGCCACCTCGCCGAATTGCGATCGTCGAGGAAATTCCACGGTAGCAACCCAATCGCTGTTGATGATGAACAATAGCAGCGTCATCAAGTTGTCAGAGCATTATGCAAAACGGGTGCAACGTGAAGTTGGTGAGGATCCTCGCGAGCAAGTTCGACGCGCGTGGAGTTTAGCCTTTGGCACGTTGCCTAGCGATGAGCAACTTCAGCTGTCCACCGAATGGTTGATCGCTCAACGCAATGCGCTGACGAAACCTGCTGCTGAAACGGTCGGTGAAACAACAGGAGCAGCGCCTGTTGGGGCAACGGTTGCTGCTGCGGGGACGCTGGAACCTGCCGCCGCCAATCTTCAATCGCTCGCGTTGTACTGCCAGGCGCTTTATTCCTCGAATGCATTTCTTTACGTGGACTAGCGAGGAGCGTAAATCATGAGTTTTTCACCCTGTTTCTCCAGGCGTCATTTCCTAGCCCAACAAGGCATCGCCGGTGCGACATTAGCGATTGCTTCTTTGATGCAACTGAGGAGCGAAGGAGTTCCTCCCAAGCCATCGTTGACGCCGCAATCCATCGATTTGAAACCCAAGCCGAGTCATTTTCCGGCTCAGGCCAAAGCGATGATATCGATGTTCATGCAAGGTGGTCCATCGCATATGGACTTGTTTGATCGAAAACCTGAACTCGAGAAACGCAATGGTGAGAATTTTTCTGGCGAGTTGAAATATGACAACGCGGCTGAGTCGTCGGCGAAGATTTGGTCGGGTCCATGGAAATGGGAACGCTACGGTCAGTGCGGGATGGAATTAAGCGAGCTCGTTCCTCATCTGGGGTCGATCGCCGACGATGTTACTTTGATTCGTTCGATGCACACCGGCGTGAATAATCATGGACAGTCGATCTATGCGCTGCATCATGGTCGGATCACGGCAGGGCGACCGGTACTAGGTTCATGGCTCACGTATGGTTTAGGGAGCGAAAGTCAGCAGTTGCCGTCGTTTGTCGTACTGACGGACCCGGGTGGGTTGCCGGTTCTCGGGACCGATTGTTGGTCGAATGGATGGTTGCCATCGTTGTACCAAGGGACCGTGATACGCCCCCAGGAACCGAGAATACTCAATTTGAATCCGCCGGCCCATTTGGCAGGCGCTCCACAGAAAGCATATCTGCAACTGTTACAAAAGCTCAATGCGGAGCATTTGGTAGCACATCCCTACGAGAGTGATCTGCAAGCGAGGATGTCGACGTACGAGTTGGCTGAAGCGATGCAGTCGGCCGCCCGCGAGGCATTGGATTTTCATCAAGAGACCGAAGCGACCCACAAAATGTATGGGCTCGATCAAGATGCAACGCGCGAATACGGAACGCGATGTTTGATCGCGAGGCGATTGGTGGAGCGAGGCGTGCGATTCGTACAGATCTACACATCGACCCAGCAATGGGATCATCACGCGAACATCAAAGATGCGCTCCCGGCTGCGTGCAAGAAAACCGATCAACCCTCGGCAGCTTTGGTCAAAGATTTGAAGCAGCGCGGGCTACTCGACTCGACGTTGGTGCATTGGGGGGGTGAAATGGGGCGATTACCTGTTGTGCAGAATGAAAAGAACGTGGGACGCGATCATAATACGTTCGGATTTAGTTCGTGGTTGGCAGGTGGTGGCGTGAAGCAAGGACTTGTATTTGGTGAGACCGATGAGTTTGGTTACCAAGCAGTAAAAGATATCGTCCACCACTATGATTATCATGCGACCATTATGTACTTGTTCGGATTGGATCCAACGCAATTGAACTTTGCGAGGCCGGGTGGGGTGGGGACACTGCTCGATGGACAACCCGGGCGGATCGTCAATGAGATCTTGAAAAATCCCAAGCCAGCTTAGGCTGGCTCTGCCGATACCGTTTTAACCGTTGCGATTTTGGCTATTTCGAAATCCGCGATTACGGTTTCTTGCATCGCGATAAAAAAACGATGCCGAATGAGAGTGCGCAAACTGAGGTACCGTAAGATGAAAAAGCGAATCGGTGTGGTGGGTACCGGGTTGATGGGGACGGCAATTGCCGAACGATTGCTCGGTGCGGGATTTGAGGTGTTGGTTCATAATCGAACGCGACGCAAAGCGGATCCACTGATTGAGATGGGGGCGGTATGGAGCGATCATCCGATCGCCGAATGCGATCGCATCGTGATCAGTCTGTATACGAGCGAAACGGTGGCAGAGATGCTCGATATCTTTGGGGCATCGATACGGCCAGGATCGATTTTGATCGATACGACCACGGGGCAACCCAATCAAGTCGTGGAGTTGGCGAAGAGAGTTGAACACCAGGGAGGCGTTTATCTCGACGCGCCGATTTCCGGCTCGAGCGAGCAGACGCGTTCGCGGGAAGTGACCACCATTGTCGGGGGGGATCGCGAGACGGTGGAATCCTGCAGGGATGTGTTCGAGGCGTTTTCAGCTCGGATTATTCATGCAGGGGGCGTGGGAAGCGGGTCCAAAATGAAACTGGTAAGCAACGTCGTGCTCGGGCTAAATAGAGCAGCTCTCGCGGAGGGGTTAGCATTTGCAAAGTCGATCGGCGTGGATCCTCGAGGCGCAATGGACGTGCTGCTCCATTCGATGGCGTATTCGAAAATCATGGATACCAAGGGGGAGAAGATGCTTTCGGGGGATTTTCGGGTCGCGGCCAAGCTTTCCCAGCATCTGAAAGACATCAAAATTGCACTTGCTGCAGCACAGCATGCTGGCCAGAAGTTACCATTGTCGGAGGCTCATGCACAGTTATTGATCGACGCTGAACAGCTGGGGTTCGGTGAATCCGACAACAGCGCGATCGTGAGAGCCTTTTTCCCGTTTGCCCTTCGCGAAGAAAATCCATTGGAGAATAGCGATGACTGAACTTCCCCGTCGATCGTTCCTGGCGACCGCTGCGATTTCTGCGGGAGTGCTCGGTGCTCGGACGAGCTTTGGAGGGGGCGTGGCCAATCGCGATGAGAAGCTTAAGGTTGGAATCATCGGTTGTGGAGGCCAAGGCTCCAGTCTGGCCGTGAAATTCGCCGAGATTGCTGATGTGGTATGTGTTTGCGACCCGGACGAAGCGAGACGCAATCAGCTTGGGCAAAAGGTCAACGCTGCCCAGGCGGTCTCCGATTTACGGCGCGTGCTCGATGACAAAACGATCGACGCGGTGGTTATTGCAACGCCAGACCATTGGCATGCTCCGGCCGCCATCTTAGCGTGTGAGGCTGGGAAGCATGTCTATGTCGAGAAACCGCAAAGCCACAATTTGCTTGAGAGCCGGTGTTTGTTGCAAGCGGCCAGGCGGAACAAGGTGGTGGTGCAACATGGAACCCAAAGCCGATCGAATCCGTTGATCGCTGATGGGGTTCAACTGCTCCGAGAAGGGATCATCGGTGAGGTGCTCGTAGCTCGAGCGTGGAATGTTCAGCGACGAGGTGCGATCGGGAAGGAGATGCCATCGGAGATCCCGCAAGGCATTGATTATGATTTGTGGGTGGGGCCTGCGGAGTACATGCCGTACCAAAAGAATCGCCTCCACTACCAATGGCATTGGTGGTACAACTTTGGAACGGGTGACATCGGCAACGATGGAACGCATGAGATCGACTATGCTCGTTGGGGATTGGGTGTTGAAGGCTTACCGTCGTCTGCGATGGCGATCGGTGGAAAGTATTTCGTCGATGATGATCAACAGTACCCTGACACGGCGACGTGCGTCTTTGAATGGCCGAGTACGGGCGAGGTTCATAAGCGTCGCCAGTTGATTTTCGAGATGCGGCTCTGGGATGGTTCGTTTCCCCACAACTGCGATGGCGGTGCCGAGTTTCACGGATCGGAGGGTCGGATGGTGCTGAGCAAGCGGGGGAAGTTGGAGGTCTTTGATTCCAAGGGCAAGAAGGTCGAGAATCCAAAGCCAAAAGAGCCCGCGACGGTCGATGGAAAGCATCAACTCGATTTCCTCAATGCCATCCGAGAGGGGCGAAAACCCAATGCCGACGTCGCTATCGGCCACGACTCGGTCGCGCTCGTTCATTTTGCCAACGCGTCCGTTCGCGTGGGGCGGTCTTTACAGATCGATCCAGCGACAGAGCAAATCCGGGACGATGCTGAAGCGAATCTACTGCTGGGACGTGTTTATCGCAAAGAGGGTCATTGGGCGACTCCCAAGGCTGGTGCTTTGTTTGACCTCTAGAACCATCGGCATCTCGAATTCGTACCGCAAGCAATCCCGTTAAGATCGGTAGAGAACTTTATGACGCGTCGACGAAGGTTACTTATTGCGTTGGTTGTGATCTTCAACGCGTTGGCGGTCTCGGGACCGTGCAAAGGTGAGTTGGGTTTGGTTGCACAAACGGATCGCATCGAAATCACGGATGGCCCAGCGGTCATCGCTGCGTTTGTTTTTAAGGATCCTCTGGTGCTTCGCCCCTATGTGATGGGGTTGAAAACACCAGGGGGTATCGCTGTAACCAGAAATCATCCTCCTGTTCTTGGTACGGATGCCGAGGATCATGCAACCATGCATCCAGGAATGTGGTTCGCGTTTGGCGACATCAATAAAAACGATTTTTGGCGCAATCAAGCGAAAATGGTTTTTACAGATTGGGCGGCGGTACCCAAAGTGGCAGATGGCCGCGTGATGTTCACGGCGAGGTTTGGTTTGATGGATGCCAAGGACCAAGCGTTGGGACAGTTGCTGTTGAGTATCTCAGTCGCACGGCGACCGCATGGGTATCTTTGGATTTGGGATGGAGTGTTTTCCTCAGATTCCCAGGAGCTTCGTTTTGGCGATCAAGAAGAGATGGGATTGGGGGTGCGACTGGCGACACCTCTGATTGAAAAGAATGGAGGCCGACTCATCAATGATGAAGGGATGAAAACCGCCAAGGGGACATGGGGTAAACAGGCTTTGTGGTCGGACTATTCTGGGGCCTTGAAGGGTAGCGAAGTGGGCATTCTCTTAATGCCTTCCCCTAAGAACTTTCGGAAATCATGGTTTCACAATCGCGATTATGGACTCATGGTTGCGAATGCGTTTGGGAATCAGGCGTTCACGAAGGGTGAGCCGAGCGAAGTGGTTGTGCGACGGGGTGAGTCGCTCCGATTGATCTATGGAGTGTTGGTTCATGAAGCCAAGGAGGGGACTCGGGCCCAGCTGGAGGATGAATATCAGGTTTTCATCAAAACGTATCCTTGAGAAAGTGGTATTCGGAAGGGGGATGTGTTGCGATGGAATCACTTTCGCCAAAAGAAAGATGGATAATTTTAGGAGCCGCCATCGCGGGTCTTCTCTTCGATGGGGTCGAGTTGGGACTGATGCCCATCGCATCGTTATCGGTCACGGAAGATTTGATGGGGGACCAGTACACCGCGGCAGCGGGCGGTGATTGGTTCGCGCGATACACCGCGGCGCTGATGCTCGGTGCAGCCATCGGTGGTATCGCAATCGGCAATCTGGGCGACATCATCGGTCGCTCGCGAGCGCTTGGTGTGAGTATCCTGTTCTACTCGGTGTTCGCTGGTTTGGGGGCATTCGTGAAAACTCAAGATCAGATGCTGTTGCTCCGATTTCTGGTTGGGTTGGGAGTCGGGGGTGTATGGCCCAATGCGGTGTCACTGGCGTCCGAATGCTGGCCGGATAAATCCCGGCCCCTAGTGGCAGGCTTGATGGGGGCAGCGCTGAACAGCGGAGTTTTGTTATTGTCTCAG
>Ga0114972_10002500_pt1 | contig 13814 bp, 9 predicted proteins | sample M_140807_EF_Meta_FD_87354 | JGI IMG/M metagenome (GOLD analysis project Ga0114972, IMG submission 87354) | Freshwater microbial communities from Lake Montjoie, Canada to study carbon cycling - M_140807_EF_MetaG | ecosystem: Environmental > Aquatic > Freshwater > Lake | place: Lake Montjoie... | reverse complement strand
GCTTATCACCGATTGCTTACGCTTATCACCGATTGCTTACGCTTATCACCGATTGCTTACGCTTATCACCGATTGCTTACGCTTATACCCTACATTGTGGAAGGGTATCTCTATTATCACCGATTGCTTACGCTTATACCCTACTTTGTGGAAGGGTATTTTCATTTGTCCTATAGGATAATTATCCCGTCTTCTTAATCAGGAAATTCCCCTTGGAGAAATCTATCACTCCACCACCATCTACCGACTTCTTTTGAGAACCAACGGTTTCGGAAGAAGATATCCCACTTTGTCCTATAGAATCATTCGATATTATACTATTTGACACTACTGCGCCTGCGCCTTCTTCGCTACTTTTACCACCCGTTATACCGCCCTTCTGCGAAGGCATATCATCCTGTGATATTTTATTATTATCGCCCACTACAATATTAATCGCCGGGATTTGCGGTGCAACTGGTTGTGCGGGTATCGCCGGTATTTGCTGTATGGGTTGCGCCATAGGTTCTAACGGATTCATATAGGTCGCCGGATTCATCGTATTTTCCCTATAGGGTAAAATATGCGTATATGGCACTACCTGGATCGCATTCTCCGGTTCTAGACCCTCCAAATCCGCCGTCTCTATCGTGACGAATTTATTCCCCTTATGTTTGACGGCCCATTTACGCGGTTTGATATCGCCCCCGCGATATGCGACTTCGTCTCCGATTTCATATATATCCACCTCATTTCCTGTATCATATGGCGATAATCCCCCCGTTTGTTCCGGCGAAGCCGGAACAGGAGAAGGATTTTCTATTTGAATCATCGACGGCGACCAGTCATCACCCTTTGGTGCATACTCCGGTGACCCCTCTTTTTGCGCATAATCCGGCGACCAGTCATTCAACTCTTCCGCATATGCTATATCATATGGCCTATATTGAGGAACCGTCGTCGGAATGGGTGGCGGCGGCAGTTCTACATCATTCACCTTCTCCGGTTCGGCCACTTCGAATTTGGTCTTGAGACCCTGCTTGTTCTCGTTCAAAAGTCGCGTATATTCGGAGGGCGTGGTATTCTCGAATCCCGTCAATTTATCTATATTCTTCGAGAACATCATATTTTCTATTTGACCAATATTATCCTCCGTGATAAATCGCATATGGATATTCATCGTCTGTAGTTCCTGGGCAAAGAGTTTCAAGGAATAGGGGATACGTACTACGCTGAATGATCGGCCATATTTCGTCACGTTCTCGATATTCATATTATCCCCCGCTAATGAACCAGTGAATTTTATAGGACCATCCGCCATCGGACTGATAAAGAGATTCTTCTCCGGATTATAAATCGCGATTAGACCCGTCGTATTACAAATGGCCATATAGTACTTATCGCCCCGTTCCATCATAGACTCCGTCAAGAAATCCGTCATACCATGCGAAATGACCGCATCACGCTCCATTTCGCCTATACGTAGCCCTCCGTCATTCGCACGGCCACTCACGGGCTGTCTCGTCAACTGTGTTCTCGGTCCTAATGCGCGATAATTTATTTTATCCTTGACCATATGCTTCAAACGCATATAATACGTGGGTCCTATAAAAATCTCGGATTCTAATTGTTCCCCCGTCATACCATTATATAGGACCTCATTCCCACTCGAGTGATAGCCCGCCTTTGTAAGCATGTTCCCATATAGCCCTAATTTGGACCCCCGTGTTTGGAATGCGGTGCAGTCCCCGTATGCGCCATATGCGGCACAGGCCTTCCCCGTAATCGCCTCTACTAATTGTCCTATAGTCATTCTCGTTGGAAGGGCATGGGGGTTTATTATGAGATCGGGTCTTAACCCGTCTTTCGTAAAGGGCATATCGGCCTCTGGAATGACGAGACCGATTGTTCCTTTTTGACCCGCCCTCGAGGCCATTTTATCCCCTATATTTGGAATACGAATATCGCGGACCCTCACTTTCGCTATGCGCTGTCCCTCTTCGCCTTCGGTGATGAAACTCTTATCTATATGACCTAATTGCCCCTTTTTCGGCGTGATGGATTCGTCTATATTACGGGGCATACCACCGGTACCTATATCTGCAGTCGTCATACCGATGAGAACCGTCTTTTCATCCACTGCTAAATTCTCTTGTATAAGACCGAATTTATCGAGTTTGCTATAATCATACCCGGGTTTCGTCCCCACCATATTCGGCGTGTTCTCGATATTGGAAAATACGGTTAATGACGGGGAATCGGTGCCACCCTCTTGTCCCGACTTCTTCTCATGTGTCTCATAGGTTGAATAATAAGTGGTCTGGAAAAGCCCGCGTTTCAATGCCCCCTCGTTTATCAGAATAGAATCCTCCATATTATATCCCCCGTAGATCATGATCGCCACGATTGCGTTTGTCCCATAGGGATTCTCCTCCCCATTGATATATTCCATATATCGCGTTTTGACTAGGGGTATTTGACCTGTATTGAGAACCACGGCATTCTTATCCATCCTCACTTGGTGATTCGTACTATACATACTAACGGCCTGTTTACTCTGGCCGCAGGAGAACGAATTACGCACGGCGGGATTATTTTCCGGGTATATGATCAAATTACACATCATACCGAACATGAAGGATTCGTGGATTTCGAGATGTGTATTTCGGGGTCCTATATGACCTGGGTTCAGTGCGATGAGGGCGTCCTCGCTCTCGCTCGTATCAATATAGTCGATAATGGCCTTGTTCTCGATGAATTTGGCCTGTTTGGCCGGATTCGAATCCCCTGCTATTCCGTCATATAGATCCCCTAGTTCGTATATCTTGGTATGGCTCGTTTTGAATCCCGCAGAGGTCTTCTTCTCATTGAAGCCCGAAATGAGGTCGGACCATGTAAAATCCCCCTTCTCGATTTTGGCCCTGATGCGGGAGTTCTCGAATGCCCATATACCCCCCTTCTTAGGCTTTTGGCCTTCTTTTTCCGATGATTCCGATGATTCTTCTATTTGATAGAGATCTTGGTCCTTATAGAAAATGGGGCGACTCAGGCGCCCTGCATCCGTATAGATGAGAATCGTGTTCTGTTTGATATCGAAGGAAATACTCGTATGGATGGGTATAAGACCATTCCGCCGATAGAGTTTGACTTTCTCTACGCATGTGATGGGATCGTCAATCCCACCGCACCAGAATCCATTGACGAATACTTTGGTCATGTTAGCCAATTCTATAGGACTACATTCGACGAGAAGTCGTATAACTACATTCTTTTGTAACCAGAGGATCATAGGTTCTCTAGACATCCCATTTGTCACATAGGTACTAATGCTGAGATTCTTTATTAACCCGATATTCCCACCATCGGGGGTATCGATGGGGTCGAAATAGCCCCATTGCGATGGGTGGAGAACACGGGGTCCGACTACTTTTGCAGTGGCGTCCAACTGTATATTCGTTTTCCTCAATTGGGAAAGCATCGTATTATGTGATAGGCGATTCATATCCTGGACGATGCCTATGCGTTTGGTATTGGCCTTCGATCCCCAATTCCCCTTGAATGCCTTTTTGAATCCCGCGTCTACGACGCGGTTCAAGAATACGTCGCGGTAATTTTCCCTTATAAGACCCTCCAAATTATTACCGAAGAGACTCTGGTTGAAATAGAGGCGCTTCTCGAAATCTAAGTGCGTCTCTTTCAATTGGTTCGTATAATACTCGCGGAAGAGGTCATATAGAAGTGATCCAGTGGTCTCTAGTCGCTTATATTTATAATTATCGCGATTGGTCGGTTCCTCTATACCCGCGTAGACTTTCAAAAGTTGGAATACTATATGACCGAGGTAATAGGCCTTTTCAATATAATTCGTCTCTCCTATATGGGGGAAAAGATAGTCGGTGAGGATTTCGAGGGCATGGTGGGTCGTTTTCCCCTTCGTCATAATGGCGATATATCTCAATGCCGAGGCCTGTGTCATGACTGCGGCGGAGTCGTGGACGGAGGGGCGGAAGAGATCGATCATATGGGCGTATTTATCGAGGTCCAATAGACACATTGTGATAATTTCTTTATCTGACAGGAAGCCGAGGGCACGAAAGACGATGAAAAGGGGCACGGGTGCGCGGACATTGGGGATATTGACCACAATATTGAGATTGGAATATGACGCTTTACCCAGTCCACCACCACCTGGCGCTTTTATCGCCACGTTTAATGTGCGAATCGGTTTGGCCACGTTCTCAGATACGGATCGGATATTGGCCGTATATAGATATTTATCGGACTCTTTTTTAATATAGAGCATATTATCCGCGAATTTCTCCTGTGGGACAATGGATTTCTCTTTCCCGTCGATGATGAAATAGCCGCCGATATCATTACGACATTCACCCATCGAGAACCGGATTTCTTTGGGGAGGCCATATAGAATACAAAATTCGGACTGGACCATGATGGGGAATTTACCTAAATAGATTTTCTCTATTACAATAGTATGCGTTTGTGTTAACCTCTTTTGCCCCTTCTTGAAGACTTTTTCGCCCATGGATTTCTCCGTGGCTTCGCGGATTTTGGCGAGTTCGGTCGGGGCGATATTTTTCAATTTCCGTTTTTCATTTGTTTCTCTAGGTTTTTTTATCCCGCCAAAATCTCCATCTGGTTTTTTTATCCCGCCAAAATCTCCATCTCTATCGCCATCCCCCATTTTACCTTTCTTGGCACCACCTGCTATTGATTGGCTTTTAGCGGGGCCTTCGGCCCCGTCCTCGAAATCTTCTATATTACCTTGTTGTGCCAAGTTCTCGAAAAATGTCTCATAGTTATCCTCTGTATTCGATTGCCGATTCGCATATACACTACGTTGTTCACCATCTCCTCCTTCTACAAGTTCTCTCAACTTTTCCTCTTCTAATACCTGTTGGGTCTTATAATTCGAGAACTTGGGGTTCTCGATATCATATTCAAATGGCGCACCGCCAACCATATCGGGTAATTCACCCTCCTCCAAAATCTTGGTATATTCTACCTCAATATCATAATGAATCGTCATGGCATATGTCATATTACGTAGCCGGGCTTCATTGGGATACATATAATGGGGGCGATCTTCGTCATATATGACCGGTTTACCGAAATAAATTCGAGAACCATCTTTACCCCCCATGAAAAGTTTGGCGGTATACTGGTAGTCTTCTAGGTTCTCGATATAATTCGACGCAATTTGTATGGGATTCTTTTCCTTGAAAATCTGGTAGATACCTGTCTTAAAGAAATCATTATACGATTCTATATGATGTGTTACTAAAGCCTGGGGATTTTCTTTGAAATACGAATCGATGATTTTCCATATATCTTCCGTATCCATATGTAATATAATTTATATTACCTTTTTATTTTGATTCTTTTTATTTGAAATTGTCTTATATGTCTTATAAGATAATATGTCGCGATTCCTATATGAATCAAAAGGGTCCAAGAAAAAAGGTAGGAGAACCAATAGATGAAATGGAACCCAAAACTGGGGTCCGACGAACCCATCCCCATGAAAATGAAAATTTGTAAAAATATTTTTGCTAGCCAATTGAACCCATAATCTTCCGCCCAATGCTGCGAATTTTCCGTATTTGTAAATCGCTGGTAACATAGAGGAGTATAATACATATATTTTGTAGTGTGCTGATTGTATATGTCCCAGTCTAAGATATCTTCTCTCCTTGTTCTCAAAATCCGATCCATTAAGGCTTTACTATAAATACAACTATGTGTCCCCATAGAAAAACATCTACGGTGAGGCCCCAAAATGAGGGGTCCTATACGGTGAGGCCCCAAAATGAGGGGTCCTATACGGTGAGGTCCTATAGGCCCTATACGGTGAGGCCCCAATGGTATTTGTAAAAAAGGAAGACAACCCAGCATATAGATCACATCCCCCATATCCCTTGTGAAATCTTCTATATGACCTATTACCGCAGGGTCTTTTATCAAGGGGTCAAATAGAAAATCATCTTCGAGAACCAGGATATTTTGGGAGAACCCCTCCCGGGCAGCATGCCGGAATATTTCCAAGTAACAATCTACCAGGTCCTTATGAGTGACATCTATATGACCCGGTTTCGAGCATTTACGCCAGCCTTCATTATGAAGAATATATACTATTTTTGTAGGATGGTATTGCGCTAGTTGGTTCTCAATATTCGCCCATCTTTCTTGGTTCCCTTTAGTATAGATAATATATGTGGCATCGATAGTATTTGAGAAAATGGGATCTTTATATTCCCTTTTCTCAAATGCGTAGCAAGCCATTGTCCTATATAATATTTATATATAATATTATATATGTTATGATATCATTGAAGAAATATGTCCTATAAGACAAATTTCTTTTTCCTGCTATATTTACCACCTGTAATATTTAGATTTAATTTTATGGCGTTAATATAGTCTTGTTTTTTCCACTTCTTTTCTATATTTATTCCTATTTTATTTGATAGTTTTGCAAGTTTTGGAATAGTCATATTTTTTAATTCTTGTTCTGTAGTTGGTAAAGGGGATGCTACAGGTGGTGATGATGGTGCGAGTGCAGGTGGTGATGATGGTGCGACAGCACTCGGTGGTGATGGTGGTGCGACTTGTACTAAGGGAGCTGATGGTGGTGCGGCTACGGGAGCTGATGGTGGTGCGGCTACGAGTGGTGATGGTGGTGCGGCTACGGGAGCTGATGGTGGTGCGACTACGGGAGCTGATGGTGGTGGTGGTGGTATGTTAGAAGGTACTGATGCAACAGGTGATGCAATAACTGAAGCAGGAGGTAATGGCGATTTTCTTCGACTTGTCATAGCGCTTTTAAATAATACACATCCATATGCAGATGCACCAGCGAGACCTAAAAACGTAACAAGTGCAGGGAATATTTTCCACCATTGTTCTAATATACTATCTATACCTACTTCTAGTATTTCCCCTACTTTTCCTACTCCCTTTTTCCCTAGTTCTCCAACGCCTTCAATCACCGTCTCACCCACATTTTTAATTTCACCTGTTATATTTTGTGCAAGGGTACTTGCTTCTCCAATAATCTGGGTAGTTACATTCGCCGTATTTACAACAGCCTCTATTAATACTTCTTTCGCACCTGTACTAGCATCTTCTACTAAAACCTTCCATTCATTTGCTATTTGACTCCTTAAAACTCTTTTTTGGTCATATATAGATTTTCTTATATTTGCCTCCATTTTCGCATCTTCCTCCGATATAGGTAAGAATTCGTTTATTTTCGATACAATATGTTCAAATCTATCGGCCGCAGAAGTACTCTCTACTAATATAGATTGTAGTGCTTCTTCGCCAGTAAAGATACCGTCTAGTGGTGCAAATAAAGTAGAACTTTCTATTAACTTTCTTTGTATAGTAATCCTTTCCTTCAAAGATTTTAATGCAATATAATTACTACTATTTTTATCGGTTTCTTTTTCCATTAATAATTCTATTTTTTGTATGGTTGTTATATGGGACATGAGTAAAAATCCTGTGTTATGATTACCGAAATACGTCTTCATTTTAATTGTCCCTCCCTCGGATTCTATTAAAAATTGAGGTTTCGGTGATGACCGACATAAGTTTTGATATGTCAATGAATATGCAGTCGATTCTAGTTGTCCCATAAGAATCTTATCTCTATTTTGCGTTACTTCTTCGATCGCGTTTTTCAATAAATTGTCTTCATTTATATTTCTTGATTCACTAACTTGACCGACTGCTGCGGAACCGACTGCGCCGGCTAAAGCGCTAATTGCATTTACTGCATATGCGCCGTAATCCTTTACCGTATCTGCCGTTCTTTTTTGTTGGTTCTGTACTTTTAACTCGTTGAATTTACTTTCTACTGTCTTATAGAATTCATCATTTGTAAATATATTTTTATCTTCTGCAGTAGATACTATTTCACTACATAATTCGCTTGCATCTTTTGAAAGAATGCTTAATTTGGAATTTATTTTCTTTATCTGTTTTTCGAAATATTCTATTTGCTGCGAATTTACTTCGCCTGCTTCTGCAATAGTTATTATTTGATTATCTAGTATCCATGGTTGTGCTTCTAATATCAATGACATTGTTTTATCTGCCGTTTTCTTGCGTTTTTGTAACATTCCTTCTGGGGTATATGTATCGAGTTCGAATTTACCGAACATTGTTGGTTGTACGTCTGATTTTACTGTTACAACATCTTGTACTGAACCTTCTGAAACGCCTAATAGGACAAATGCAACTAATAACTGTGCGATTAATTTACGTAGTGATTTAGATCCGCCTTTTAGTTTTCTCGTCCCACCTCTTGATCGTATGGCTTTTTTCGAACTTTTACTTTTATATGAATGACTGTTTTTGTCATATAGTAGTAATTCGTCCAACATTAAATAATAACACATATTCATTATACCACGTTGTTGTAATGCTTTATTCACATACGCATTTTGTAAATATAAATCGGCCACCTCTTTATTTACTCTATTAAAATTAACGCTTGTTTTTAGTAAGCGATTTAATTTATGGAATATTTTGCAATTTTTAGATAAGTTCGGCTGACGTGTTGGCCAGTATTTGAACTGATCTGATACTGCTTTTGCAATACTCATATATATAATAATTATATAATATTTTATGTCCTATAGTATATATTCATGGATAATTTCGGTCAACTCTTTACGCCCCTAAATAAACAATACTGTTGGTGGTTCTATTACCTTTCCGTAATTGGATTCGTTTTCCTTTTTGTTTCTATTGTCACTATGCTTTTTATTGGTATTTCCAAGAGGAAGGATAGTAGTTATTTCGTATCCATGTTTTTCGTTGCTTTAGGATATTTCATTTTCTATTTCCAGAACCGATTGTTATATTCTATGTGTATCCACTCCGCATAGATTCTTTCGTTTTTAATTATACATCGAATTCCGCGAATATAATATATCCCAAATGGATATCTTATATTATAGTAATCTCTGCCCCAATTCGAAAAAGGTTCTCGAATTCATCCGGGAAAATAGTCTTATAGAAAAAATGGCGTGTGTCTCTATCGATCGCCGATTCCGCGATCCAGTAAGTGGCCAATACCAGATCGAATTGGAGAACGGTAAACGCGCTATTTTACCCCCCAATGTCCATAGTGTACCCGCACTCCTCGTCGTGAAAGATAATTACCGGGCCATCTTTGGGGGCGAAATTGTTACCTATTTGACACCCCAGGTCCGGTCCTCCGCTATGGCCGAATTTAATGGAGAACCTATGGGATATGTTCTCGGTTCCGCGGCGGCGAATTCGAATATTGTATCCGAACAATTTACCGCATATGATATGTCGCCGGAGGATTTAGGGGCAAAGGCATCCAGTCATGCGCGACCCCTTTATAACTACGTCTCCGCATCGCATGATATGTCCTATAAGATTCCTACTCCGGAGGATAATTATAAACCGAATAAGTTGGATGAGAGTGCGACGATCGATAACTTACAGAAAATGCGGAATTCCGATGTGCCGCAAAATCGCCCTCCCATTTTAGGGATCTAGAGGGAATATAGAATAGATTAGATAGAATATACGTAAAAAAGAAAATAAAAAAGAAGATAGATATTCCTATAGGACAATATGGATAAATCCACTATTTTAAAAGGATTCAATAACCATTTCTTCGAATTTGTAGAAGATATTATAAATACATTTCCTGAGAACCAGGATTTGAAAACGTCGAAAACATCGTTCGAATATTTCCGTAAGGCGAATCCGACGTGTATTATCAAGGCCTGGTATATCTTCGTTTATAGTGTTTATAGGGAGAAAATCGAGGCGGATGATATTACATTCTTTTTCGAAAAGGACTATTCCACCGATATAGATCATTTAGCGAATAAGAATGATATTATGCGAATTATAAATACGATTCGAGAACCTGTCCAACAGATGAGTCCGGAGAATAAAGTGATTACTATGAAATATTTGAAGAACTTATCGATCTTATGTGCTAGATACCACACTATTGCCAAGTAGGTAGGGAACCTCCCACCGGTAGTGTCCGTGTGCCCTAAAGGGCACATTGACATAGGTTCCCCCCTCCCTTCGGGACCCCCTCCTCTTCTTTTAAGTCATATAGATAATATTTTCTATATGACCATTTATAGGGACTGGTTATCCCTCGCTTCGCTCGGGGGCGGAGCCCCCTAAGTAATAGTTATCGAAAATAGAAGAATCATCAACATAAAATTGATTTTATATGACCATTTATAATTCTGTCATATAAAATGTATTTCCCTTTCGACTTAGTTATTTCACATATAAATATTCATACTTTTCCTACAAAAACAAGTCTAAAAAAGTATATCGAAGAGAATATGCAATTAGGCTATGTGACAAAAATAAAATTTATATCTGTGATAACGAGAGATAGGTATAATGTGAATAGAAGATTCGATGAGAATTGTAATTCGGCAATTATAGAATCCCAAGATGAAGTGATGGAAGATTTGACCACTATTATTCCAAATAAATGGGAAGCAAATGTATCAATGGTACGTTATAGAGCAATTATAGAACTAGAATGGGACTTTTCAAAAGAATGGAATATAGATATAAATAAAATACCGAAATATTCATGTAGTAGCGGGGTTCCTGATTATTGGAATAAAAAAATGAATCATTCAATGGATTGGTACCAATATTATATAGGAGATAATACAGATTTTATGGATATATCTATCAAAGACGGAACACAAAATCCAGTTATTATGGCAAAATATTTTTGCGGACAAAGTACTATAATAAAAGAATCCCAAAGTCATATAGAAAATCTTCTATATGACCAAACGCAAACAGTTAATCGGATAAATCATTTAGAAAGTCAAATAGAAAATCTTGTAGAAAAAGAAAAGAATAGAGAACAACAACTCTCGCAAATAGAAAGTCAAATAGAAAAAATGTTGGAAAAGGAAAGCGAATCGCAGAAACGAATCGAAAATCTTCTATATGACCAAATGCAAATGGCCGCGCGAATACATCTTTTAGAAAGTCATATAGAAAAAAAGGAGAGGAAATGAAAGAAAACGAAAAAACGCGATGGGTATTTTAGATATAATTCGTATTATAAACATTTTGACATATATAATGAATATTATATAATTATACAATGAATATATGTATTTTACAAACTGATAATAGACCAAAACTGGATTATTTATTGAAAACACAACATATAAATAAAGAATTCTGTAAAGAGTTAGGGTATGATTATTTATTTATAGAAAATAATAAATATGAACATCTTCATCCTGCTACTAGAAAAATATGTGTTGTATATGATTTCATTAACAATATACAAAAATACGATATACTTATTTTTTTAGATAGTGATGCTTGGATACAAAACGGTAAAGCGATAAACGAAATAATATCAAAATTAGTAAATGACGAAAATAAACATGGGTGTTTTTCTAGAGATCCATATGTTAAAAAAAATACATATATAAATAGTGGATCATTCATACTTAAAATAAATGATTATACAAGAAAAATGTATGCCAATATTTTTGAAGATTTATATAATAGCAATAAATTTCACCACAATTGGCCATTTGATCAATATTATATAAGCCGTTATGTATTTGAATATAAAAATGATTTTTTCATTTTTGTACCGGATATTATAAATACACCTAGAGGAAGAGTAATAAGACATAATTGGGGTAAAACTAAAATGATGCATCACGATTTAGATAAACTTTGCAAATCATTTGAAGAAGGAAATAGAATAGAAGAGATTATTGATATAGACGAATTATATGATAAAGAAGATTTTCCTAATATACATGAAAAAGGTTATGAATATAATAATGAAGTCTTCGACTAATATATATTTATCAGTTTAGTTATTTTTCATATAATATAAAAGTAAGAAAATGAGTAATAATATATAACAATTATTTTTTAAATAAAACCCATTGACCATTATATAATAAAATATTATCATTCATGATTTCAGAACCGGCTATTAATTTATTTATTTTATCCATATTTTCATAATCGGTTTTATCTTTTATCTTATTTGCAAATTTTATTACATCTTCCCTAACTGCTTCCCATCCCCAATCATCGCCGAATAAAATACTATTATTAATTAAACAATCCCAACATAAAGATAATTCTATAAACGTTTCATCTTTTTCATGGGCAGAATCTAAATATATATAATTTGGTAATTCGCTAATTCTATTTTGTAACAGTAAACGTTGTAATAGTTTTATTCCTACACTCGTAGTAGAATTTATAGGTAATATTCTATTTTCGAATCCATTATGTTTACAATTTGCTATGAATCTCTTATATATAGTTGGAATTCCATTTTCTAATCTTAAAAATTTCCATCCTTCATTTTTTTCCCAATCCCACATATTCACATCTCCTGTAAATGGATCAATACAAATAATTTCAGCTGATTTATTATTTCTTATTAATGTTTCTGCCATTCTTACCGCAGAACCACCTAACATACTACCACATTCTACAATATAATTTGGTTCTATATTTGTAAATAATACGTCTAATAAATCATACAGGATATTTGTATGAGGGTATCCATTATCTATATATTTTTCATCATAGGATAAATATGGTGAGTTATTCGAATATAAATTATCCAATAATTCTTGTATTATCATATTATATGGAATTATATGGAATTATATATTTATATGACATAAAAGCAAATTATATATAAATATATGAATTCAAAAAAAGCATTCTTCACTTGTTCGAATGGCCTCGGAGATAAGTGTCTCGATATGATCGGTGTATTTATTCTATGTGACTATCTCGGCTATGAACCCAATATCCAGTTCAATAAGGGTCATATAGAATATTTCGATTGGGGTACTAACCGATACGACCCTCGGTTATTCATCGATATTCCAGGCCCGTCCCAGGGTGGTGGTGAGGGGGGTCATCGAATCGTGGCGCCGAATGCATCGTCCTCCCTATGTCCCTTCAAAGTATATCAATATCTATTGGACCATGGACATACCGTTTCATTCCAGGAAATCAATCGGAAATATCGGGAGTATGCCAAATCTCTTATAAGACCATCGCCCCCGATAGTGGAAAGGCTACCACAGGTTCTCGAAAATACCTACGGGATTCATTTGAGAAAGTCAGATAAAATAAAATCACAGGGGATCGATATCCGACATGAGAACCGGGCCGACGAATTCGGAATCATTGTCGAGAACTTGATGTCCGATATCCAGCGGCTTATAAAGGAGAAGGATCCGGGTGCTACTTTTCTGGTAGTGAGTGAGGATAAAGCCTGGAAGAAAACGATCGAGGAATATATTGAGAGCGAGGGCGGTAGATTCCTGGTTCTCGATTATTCCAATCCCCATGGGTATGATAATTTCGAAAGTGTCTTGGATATGTTTGCCCTTTCCCGATGTAAGACAATTATCCAGGGGGTCAAATATTCTACGTTCTCTATTTTGGCCGCATTAGTGGGCGGAGTTAAACTCATGAATTATTCGCCCATGTTGGAGTCAAATACGGAATGTCTCATATATACGTGGAATTCGGTTGTGGAAATCAATGGGGAATATATCGAGAACCCAGAAATTCTATCCTATATGACCAAGGGTATCCGCGATATATCGATTACTCCTGTATAATACCTTCCCCTAAACCCCCACTTGATAACTCTCCCATTTGATAACTCTCCCATTTGATAACTCTCCCATTTGATAACTCTCCCATTTGATAACTCTCCCATTTGATAACTCTCCCATTTGATAACTCTCCCATTTGATAACTCT
>Ga0114972_10002499_pt1 | contig 13819 bp, 13 predicted proteins | sample M_140807_EF_Meta_FD_87354 | JGI IMG/M metagenome (GOLD analysis project Ga0114972, IMG submission 87354) | Freshwater microbial communities from Lake Montjoie, Canada to study carbon cycling - M_140807_EF_MetaG | ecosystem: Environmental > Aquatic > Freshwater > Lake | place: Lake Montjoie... | reverse complement strand
TTATTTTTAATAGAATGAGTAGGTTGGGCCTTGGCCCAACAGCAGTGTTTCGTTGGGCCAAGGCCCAACCTACTATTCTATTAACAGGTCAATTAATAATTAAAGGACTATAAAATAAAACGCGATGCTCAACGAAATAGAACATGGCTAATAAACGAAGTAGGAATGCTCCTTAAGGAAGTAACTTGAACGATTTTCTATTTGAATTAGGTGTGGAAGAATTGCCGGTTGCGGCAGTCCGAGAACTTTCTGAAGCGTTGCTAGAACGATTCCGTGGCGCGCTGGCCGAAGCTAATATTACACACGGGCCTCTCAAAAGCTTTGGATCGCCACGCCGCTTGGCGTTGTTGGCACGTGATGTGGCGGCAGTTCAAGTAAGCCAGACCAAATCACGGCGTGGTCCTGCCGTGGCGCAGGGTACGCAAGGGCAGCCTAGTCCAGCTGTATTGGGTTTTGCCAAATCTTGCGGTGTGGATGTGAGTGAATTGCAAATTGAGACGACTGACAAAGGCTCATGGTGGACGTCAACAATCCGCACACCCGAAATTGCCACGCCGACTTTGTTGCCTGGGATGATTCAGAAAATTTTGTCTGATTTGCCGATTCGCAAACTGATGCGTTGGGGGGCGGGTGACTTGGCGTTCAGTCGCCCGGTGCATTGGGCGGTGATGTTGTGGGGATCTGAGTGCATCGAGACTGATATATTGGGCGTGGTCTCGGGACGGACATCTTATGGTCATCGTTTTCATCATCCTGGCGCAGTGGAGATTGCGACACCGGATGCCTATGAAGCAAAACTTTTAGCGGCGTATGTGGTCGCTGATTTTAAGCAACGCCATACCATGATTCATGAACAAATTACGCAATTGGCGGCGAGTCAACAATTGACCGCAGTCATTCCAGACGATTTGCTGGCAGAAGTGACCGCTATTGTAGAGTGGCCACGCGCTTTGCTGGCAGATTTTGATCCGAAGTTTTTAGAAGTGCCTGCTGAGGCTTTGATTGCTGCGATGCAAATCCATCAAAAAAGTTTTGCGTTGTATACCCAGCAGGGCAAGATTGCGCCGCATTTTATTGCAGTGGCTAATATCGACAGTACGGATAAAACTCAAGTAAAAAAAGGCAATGAGAAAGTGATGCATGCTCGTTTATCGGATGCAGCATTTTTCTATCAAAAAGACAAAGAGCAGGGACTGGCGGCGCAGATCCCATCTTTAAAGCAGGTGGTTTTTCAAACCCAGTTGGGCAGTTTGGCTGATAAAGCCGCGCGCATTGGCAAAATTATGACTGCATTGCAGGCGCCTTTGCACATTGATGCTCAAGAATTAGCACGGGCCAGTGCTTTGAGCAAATGTGATTTGTTGACGGGTATGGTCGGTGAGTTTCCTGAATTACAAGGCATTATGGGATACTATTACGCCCAGCATGCTGGCGAGTCTGCAGCGGTGGCGCTGGCTTTACAAGAGCAATATTTACCTCGATTTGCACAAGATGCTTTGCCTACTTCCCCATTGGGGCATGCCTTGTCATTAGCCGATCGCTTGGATACGCTGTACGGCCTATTTGCGATTGGTCAAAAACCCACTGGTGTCAAAGACCCGTTTAAATTGCGGCGCCACGCATTGGCCATTGCGCGAATATTATTAGGGATGCCGGATCTGAGTTTGCAGGCTTGTTTGCAGGCTGCAGCGGATGCGTATGTTGGGCAGATAGAGCGCCCAGCGCCTGAACTTCTTTCTGAGCTCCAAACGTTTATTTTAGAGCGGCTACAATCTTATTACCAAAACCAACAAATTCCTCTTGAGTTGTTTCAGGCAGTGCGTGCTTGCCAAGCAGATTGCTTGTTTGATATGGCGCAACGCATCACCGCCTTGATGGGATTTATCCAAATGCCTGATGCACAAGCCTTGTCTGCGATGGCCAAGCGCGTGAATAATGTACTGACACAGGCCAAATGCGAACAATCTGCCGTCAATGCGGAGCATTTTGTTGAGGAGTCGGAGCGAGTATTATGGACGGCAATCGATGAGACCGAACAGCGGTTTAAGCTGGAATTAACCCTGGATTATGCAGAGAAATTGCAGATTTTGGTTGCAATACAATCCAAATTGGCAACATTTTTTGATCAAGTTATGGTGATGGACCCCGATCTCAAATTGCAAAATAACCGCTTAGCATTATTGACGCGGCTACAAGGATTGTTAATGTCTATTGCTGATTTGAGTCATTTGGCTTCGTTGACCAAATGAGGGCGGCTATGTCTATGTCGTTGCGAGCATTAGCGAAGCAATCCAGTGTCATTTCGGTATTTCAAGCCACTGGATTGCTTCACTTCGTTCGCAATGACGAAGTATAGTAGAGAGCAAAGATATGAACATCTTAAATAACCCTCTCATCAATTTTCCCATCGGCTTTGACACCGAATGGGCGTCTATGTCGTTGCGAGCATTAGCGAAGCAATCCAGTGTCTTTTCGGTATTCCAAGCCACTGGATTGCTTCACTTCGTTCGCAATGACGAAGTATAGTAGAGCGCAAAGATATGAACATCTTAAATAACCCTCTCATTAATTTCCCCATCGGCTTTGACACTGAAGATCTATCCTCTCAAGCTAAAGAAATCGCCGTCCAATATACGCTGACTCTAGACCAACAAACCCTCCCGCGCCTACAACTCACCAATCGGGGCTTGGTATTATTGATAGATAAATTTTCCCCATTAGCGGTTGATTTTAGTTCCTTATTAACGCAACGCCGCTTAGACAAAACCCATGGTTTGATTCGAGCTTGCAAACCCACAGTCGGCATGACAATTTTGGATGTCACAGCAGGGTGGGGGCGAGATGCGGGCTTATTAGCGCAACATGGTGCACAAGTCATCATGTTGGAACGCCAACCTGTGATGGCAGCGTTATTGGCAGATGGATTACGCCGCTTACCGCCTAATACGCTGGCGCTGTCGTGTATTCACCAAGATGCACTGCTTTATTTAAGTCAATTAGAACCTAGCGATTATCCGGATGTTATTTACATCGACCCGATGCATCCCGAGCGCAACAAATCTGCGTTGGTTAAAAAAGACATGCAAGCATTACAGCAATTATTTGGCCCCGACCAAGATGCGCACGATTTGTTGAATTTGGCTGTGACGCGCGTCAAAAAAAGAGTCGTGCTCAAATGGCCGCAACGCTTGACACCATTAATAAAACCTGATTCCAGTATTCCCGGCAAGACGGTGCGTTTTGATGTGTATATCCCTCAAAAGTAGGTTGGGCCTTGGCCCAACATCGCGCGCAGCGCACCATTATTAGTCAAATGAAAGGCAGTGCGTCGTGCTGTTGGGCCAAGGCCCAACCTACCAACTACTTATCATAAACATCTTCCCGAGCTTAGCTAGGGAGCTCCCTCTTTCAGCACATCCCTCTAGCTACGCGGAGGATATCGTGCGAGCAGTTTAAATTTAAATCCCCTAAAATTGGATTCTTAGACAGGTGTGTTCTATATTTAAACTATTAGAGCAAAATACTTGAGGTTATATCATGGCAACGGATAAATACCCTAGATCAGGGAAAGATGGTTCTCCAACAATGGATTCTGAAGTAAGAAGGACGGGAAATGCTACAGATTATAAAACAGACCTGGCGACGCAATTTGATGTTTTGGGTAACTGGATTCCGACCAGAATCTCAGGTGCAACTCCTTTCGCCCCCAAAGCTGAAATGTATGATGAATTATCTAGCGCTGTCACCGCAATTGAGCGTGGTCAAGCATCTAAATGGGCTTTCAGCAATCTGATTTCAGGAATGAATGCACCTTCTATAGACGTGAGAGATGCTTCTATCGAATTGTTGGAAGTCTGTCGAGTAGAATTAATGAAACTCGACGAGATCAATGAAGATCCAACCTTGAGTGCGCAACAGAAAAAAGACAAAATAGCAAAAGAAAAAGCCTTTATTTTTGGTTTATTAGGAGATATTAGAAACGCCAATGCCAGAGAGGGAACTTTTAAGTGGACAAACGATTTTCTGTCGTCAATGGGTAAAAAATTTGGTCAATCCTTGAATAGAACAAATTTTGCTTTAGCTATTTTAGGCGTAGCCGTTTGTGTAACAGTCAGCGTTTTAGCTACCCTGGGGACATTAGCGTTTTTAGGGGTATTTGCACCCTACGCCTTGCCTTTTGTGATCGCAGGGGTCTGTTTATTTGCTTTTTGTAAATTGGTGAAAGGTGTCTACAATGCCTGGCAGGATGCCAATCAACTTGCTGCGAAATCGAAGACCGCCTCTGGGAATAAAATTTTAGATACGGCCGCAACGTATAAGGAAAAGAATTTAAGTATTCCTAGACAAGAAAGGGACGCCGCTAAAGTCGATATGGAGTCTACCCAAAAAAGTATTAATGAGGAGCTAGGAAAACTGGATACAGTGCTTAACACGCTTAGATTACCGATACAAAAACAAATTAGTGAGTTAACTGAGCTCGAAACAGTGCTTAAAAAACGCATAAGTGCGCAACAGGAAATAATCGATTCTCCTGCGGCAAAAAGAACTATTAAAGCTGCTAATAAAGAAATACTTAAGCTTCAGAGAGATCTTCAAGATAATGCAGGGAAGCAGGCTAGTCTTAATACGCTGTTGAAAGCATATGATGTCACTTATCCAGTGAGCCCCAATGTCCCCCAATTATTAGCTGATACGGCGCTGCTTCCGGAAATTCAGCAAATCACAGATAGGCTTGAACCGTTGGCCGATGCACTCCCAGGCAAAGTACAGACGCATGCTGATAAAGAAAAAGCTTGTTTAGCTGCTGAGCAATCAGCCGAACAAAGCCGAGCCCGTGCTAATAAAACCCCTGATGCTACCACTGCTGCTACCACTGCTGCGAGAAAAAGTTTGGAAGAGATACTCGGGGATAAGAAAGAACTAGGTGACGGTAAATCAAGTCGCACAATGGGTAGCGGTAACATGTAAGAGTGGTGGTTACTACTAAGCCGCGCGTGTCAGAGGTAGCATGAAACAGCGCCACGCTCTGACGGTCGTACCTCTGTTTTACTGTGAGGCTAATCAGTCTCCACTACTTGGTCGATTCGTGCCAATAAGGTCTCCAAATCCAGAGTTCCTACCCATTGTAACGCTGGGATCGCATTGCCGGTACGGTCATAAAATAGAAACGTGGGTGGGGCAATCACATTGAAATATTTGAGTAAGGCCTTAGTATCAGCGTCATTTTTCGAGAGATCCACTTGAACAATCAGTATCCGATCTTCATAGGCGGCTAATTCTGGAGCTTGCATGATATGCTGTTCAATGTGCTGACAGCTCTCACACCAAGTGGCATAAAAGTCTAGTAATACAGGTTGCTCTGCACTCAATGCTGCGGCCAAAACTTGTTGGGCTTGTGCTACCGTAGTCACTACCTTTCGGTTGGGACTAGGCGCATGTATGGGTACAGAGTGATTGCTCAGTGGTTGCCAAGGATTGGTATGGCCGGCGCTGGCACCATATAAAATAAATCCCCCGAAAATAATCAGCATGATCCCGACGGCCTGTTTGATCACGGACCTACCAGTTTGGGGTGAGTAAAATGGCTTTAAGCCCAGTCCACAACTGATAAACAAAGCTGACCACAGTAGCATACAGACTATGGGCGACAGTAAACGTTCTAGCAAATGAATGGCCAAGCCTAATAAGAGCATCCCAAAAATATACTTAATGGTATTCATCCATTGCCCTGCTTTGGGCAGGAGTTTGCCAGCGGATGCGCCAATCAAGAGCAGCGGTGTGCCCATACCCAATCCTAGGAAGAATAAGGCCAATAATCCTAATAAGGCAGAGCCCGTTTCGGCGATATAACTCAAAGCCCCAATCAAAGGAGGGGTGACGCAAGGCGATAGAATCAAAATCGACATAGAGCCCATGATGGCTGCATTGAGATAATGTCCGCCTTGCTGACCGCGGGTCACTTTTGCTAGACGTTCTTGCCATGCGACTGGGAGTCGAAATTCATAAACGTTGAACATAGATAATGCTAAGACTACAAACACCAGACTAAATGTGCCCAGAACCCAAGGAGATTGGAGCACAACCTGTAAATTGGCACCCAATAGGGCAATGATCGCGCCTATCACCCCATAAGTGACCGACATACTGAGTACATAGCTTAATGACAAAAGAAAGGCTTTGCGCGTAGAGATTGTATGTCCATGTCCAACGATGATACTCGATAGCACTGGGATCATCGGTAAGACACACGGTGTAAAGGCAAGCAGGAGTCCAAATCCAAAAAAACTGAGGAGTATCCAGGCGGGACTTGCGGTGAGAAACAATGTTTTGACCTCTGCGCTGGAGCGACTCCGCGGTGGTGGTGGGGCGGCGGGGGCAGGGGCATTGACTGGCGCGTAAGCTTGCTCTGACTCAAAGTCGGCATGGACTTGCGTCAGTTCATGCTCTTTGTTGAAGCTGAGTTGGATATCCCGACTTTGCGGTGGATAGCAGAATCCTGCATCGGAACATCCTTGGTAATGCACGGTTAGAGATACTTCCCCGCCACTATTGACTAATACTGGAACTGCTAAGGTCAGTTTGCCACGATAAACAAGGATGTTTTTCCCTTGTTTAGAGACTTTGGTTTCGGGATCTGGGAAAGAAATGACGCCAATATGTAAATATTTATTTTGCGAGTTCTCAATCCAAATGTGTTCTCGATATAAAAAATATCCCTCTTTGATGGTCCAATCCACTGTTAAAGTATTGGCATCGAATTGACTGAAACTGAACTGAAAGACTTGATTTTCAGGCAAGGGCGCGGAGAAAGACCACAGGGGAAAACACCATAAAAAGCACAACAGAATCATTCGCAAGCGCATTTAAACCCCAAATAAATGATATAACCTTGATTCTAACCAGGGTTACACAAATAAACTATAAAATTTTTTTATTACCCCTTGAAAATGGATTGGATAATCCCCATATATGCTGCATCAGCGTGATTAACACTGAAGTAAGCTTGTGTAGACATAATCTGCTATGATTCGTCTACTCAAATTGAGAGACATAATAAATCAGGAGGCTATAGGTATGAGTATGAAAATTCGTCCTTTACATGATCGAGTCGTTGTTCGTCGCTTAGAAGATGAACGTACTTCAGCAGGTGGTATTGTGATTCCAGATAGCGCAGCTGAAAAGCCAATGCGTGGTGAAGTTGTAGCAATTGGAACTGGCAAAATATTAGATAATGGCGATACACGTGCTTTAGCGGTCAAAGTGGGTGACGTAGTATTGTTCGGTAAATATAGCGGCACGGAAGTCAAAATTAATCATCAAGAACTTGTTGTGATGAAAGAAGATGACATCATGGCTGTGGTTGAAAAATAATTTATTTTTGAAGATCTAATGGGAGAAAATGCAAATGGCTAAAGATCTACGTTTTGGCGATGACGCGCGTCAACAAATGATGGCCGGTGTGAATGCTCTGGCAAATGCTGTACAAGTAACCATGGGACCAAGCGGACGCAACGTTGTACTAGAAAAATCGTATGGCGCGCCGACTGTTACTAAAGATGGTGTTTCTGTTGCGAAAGAAATTGAATTTGAAGAACGCTTTAAAAATATGGGCGCACAGATGGTTAAAGAAGTGGCTTCTAAAACTTCTGATGTTGCCGGAGATGGTACGACTACTGCGACTGTATTGGCGCGTGCGATTCTGGTTGAAGGGCACAAATTAGTTGCCGCTGGTATGAACCCAATGGACTTGAAGCGTGGTATCGACAAAGCAGTGTATGCAATGACTAAAACATTGCACGAAATGTCTAAACCTTGCAAAGATGGCAAAGCCATTGCCCAAGTAGGTGCTATTTCTGCTAATTCTGATGCAGATATTGGTAAAATCATTGCTGATGCGATGGAAAAAGTGGGTAAAGAGGGTGTGATCACTGTTGAAGATGGCACAGGCATGGACAACGAGTTGTCTGTGGTTGAAGGGATGCAATTTGATCGCGGTTATATTTCTCCTTACTTTATCAACAATCAACAAAATATGTCTGCAGAATTGGAACATCCTTACATTCTGTTAGTCGACAAGAAAATTTCCAGCATTCGCGATATGTTGTCTGTATTGGAAGGCGTTGCAAAATCTGGCCGTCCATTATTGATTATCGCAGAAGATGTTGAAGGCGAAGCTTTGGCTACGTTGGTTGTCAACAATATGCGTGGGATTGTCAAAGTATGTGCTGTCAAAGCGCCTGGCTTTGGAGATCGACGTAAAGCGATGTTACAAGATATTGCTATTTTGACTAGTTCACAAGTGATTGCTGAAGAAGTTGGCAAGAGCTTAGAAGCGGCTACTTTAGAAGATTTAGGTAGCGCTAAACGAGTGTTGATTACTAAAGATACTACGACCATTATTGATGGCCAAGGTAAAGATAAAGATATCAAAGCTCGCGTTGATCAAATTCGTGCGCAAATGAAAGAAACAAGTTCTGATTATGATCGTGAAAAATTGCAAGAGCGAGTCGCTAAATTGGCTGGCGGAGTTGCAGTGATCAAAGTTGGTGCTTTGACTGAAATTGAAATGAAAGAAAAGAAAGCTCGAGTTGAAGATGCGTTGAATGCTACGCGCGCAGCGGTTGAAGAAGGTATCGTCGCGGGTGGTGGTGTTGCATTAGTTAGAGCTGGCAAAAAAGCATTGGAAAATTTGAAAGGCGAAAATCATGACCAGAACATGGGTATTGAGATTCTAATTCGCGCTATCGAAGCACCTTTGCGTCAAATCGTGACCAATGCTGGCTATGAAGCTTCAGTGGTCTTGAATAAAGTTGCAGAAGGCAAAGGTAACTTTGGCTTTAATGCTGCAACAGGCGAGTATGGCGATATGGTAGAAATGGGTATTTTGGATCCAACCAAAGTAACTCGTACTGCTTTGCAAAATGCAGCATCGGTTGCGAGCTTAATGCTGACAACTGAATGCATGATTGCAGATATGCCGAAGAAAGATGACGCTGCTGATGCAGGCGCTGGTGGTATGGGCGGCATGGGCGGCATGGGTGGCATGGGCGGTATGATGTAAGCCCAAATTAACGCAATGTTCGATTTTTGGATTGTCCCCAGGTACTTCGGTACTTAGCATTTTCTCTAAAAGTCGAACAGGCCTTAAGTTACCTAGTAATAATAAAAAATCCGCCAATTGGCGGATTTTTTTTGACTGATAGATTGTAGGTTGGGCCTTGGCCCAACGAAGCACTGCTGTTGGGCCTTGGCCCAACGAAGCACTGCTGTTGGGCCAAGGCCCAACCTACTTCTTTTATTAATTAATTAACTGAAAATTAAAAGACTATATCTATTGCTACACCATCCATTTGTATTTTACTACAAAAAAACAAATTACCAGGCGCGCATTTCGATCTTAACCTTCGGGTTGTAGGGTTGTAGGTTGGGCCGTTCGGCCCAACATCTCTCTAGCTTAGCAATTGATCAAATTTTGCAGCACATATAAAATCGTTGAGTGACAGGCCCTGCAAGGCGTGGGTCATCAATGTGATGTGGCAGTAATTATAACCAATCTCAAGATCGGGATGGTGATTTTCTTGATTGGCAATCCATGCGATAGCATTCACAAAGGCCATGGTTTCATAAAAGTTTTTAAACGAAAGAGATTTTTTAATACCACGATGATTGGCTAATACTGACCATCCTTCAGATAATTGATGCATCAATGGTTCTATCTGTGCTGGTTCAAGCGCTTTCCCAATGCCTTCACAGGATTCGCAGCGTTTTGTACTTAAAGCAGTAGACATAATATATCCTTTTTTTCTATGGTTTGAGCCCTAATAAATCAAAAAACTCGCGTAAAAATCTTTTGTTCTGTTCGGTTGTGCCAATGGTAACACGAAGATAAGAATTCAGACCATAGGTATGCAAAGGTCGAATAATGATACCGCGTTCTTGTAATTTTTTTGCCATGGTCACGGCACCATCTTGTCCGCAGTCAATAGTGATAAAATTGCTGGAAGGCGGGATATAATTAATATGACTTGCATCAAGTAATTCAGTCATTTCTTGGCGTTCACGTGCCACATGCTGCTGTGTATGCTGGATAAATGCTTGGTCTTGCAGTGCTGCGCGCGCGCCATGCATGGCAAGAATATTGGCAGTAAAGGGCAAATGCACTTTTTGAATAACTTCAGTGATTTGCGGATCAGCAATGGCATAGCCCAAGCGTAAACCAGCTAAGCCATAGGCTTTAGAAAAGGTGCGGGTGATGATTAAATTGCGATATTTTTTGAGGAGTTGGAGACTGGGCATACTCCCGGGTGGTAAAAACTCATAATAGGCTTCGTCCAAAACTAATAATGTTGTCTCTGGAATGTTCTGTAAAATTTGTTCAATTGAAGCAAGATCCATGACTGAACCAATGGGATTACTGGGATTGTCGATAAATATTAATGCGGTTTTGGGGGTGCAAGCCGCCAGCAATGCCTCAATATTCACTTGCCAATTCTGCAACTCGAGTAACACCACTTCTACGCCCAAGGTATGGGCTTGGATTGCATAAGAATTGAAAGCATAATCATGCGTTAGCATCTGTTTATCTTCTAACAGTGCAAAAGCAGTGAGGAGTACCCCAAATAAAGAATCAGAACCGTTGGCTATGGTAAGCATATTCGTGGGGACTTGCAAAAAGTCACTGAGTTCTTGACGAAAGGGATGATGGGCTGCCGCGGGGTAACGTGCGATCAGTTTGGGATCTAGATTCTGAAAGGCTTCAGTTACTTTGGGGCTACAACCGAAAGCATTTTCATTCGACGCCAATTTAATGATGTCACTGATACCATATTCTTTTGCGACTTCTTCGATACTTTTACCTGGTACATAAGGTGAAAGTACTTGAATTCCTCGATGTGACAAAGTGGTAAAATCACAGATCATGTTGGTGCTCCTTGCATTAGATCCAGCAATCGCGATACAGTTTCCCATCCAACCGACCACATGGAAGAAAGATGGAAGAACGCGGATTTTCATTCATTGAAATTTTGGTAGCATTACTACTGACTACTAGCATATCACTAGCATTATTAAAACAACAATGGCAAATTCATCGATGGCGGATTCAAATTCAACACCAAGCACGGATCTGGCTGCAAGAAAGTAATCAACGTGAACAGGGTTTGAGTATATTAGAGTGTATGTTGGGCCTCACGCTGGCTCTATCGCTCCTGACCCTGTTGATGCAACAATATCTTCAAATTAAGCAGCAAACGTACAGTATGGCGCAAACGATGCTACAAGCGTCGCGCTTACAAATGGTGGTGGATTTGTTACGCGGTAGCGGGCACCAAGCGGGGTTTACGCCCTGTTTGCCTATCGGCTATTTGTATAGTTTCGATCATCGTAGTCGTCGGCGTCTACAAGCGGTTGAGTTGAGTCAACAAGACCCTTTTACACTCACTTATTATCGAATGTCCTCTGGGTTTGTGTCCTTATCACCTAGCTTAGGACAACATGAATTTTTTTTGCTAAATAAACTTAGGCCGCATCCCAAACAACCGGTGATCATTGCTGATTGCCAGCATGCTGAGGTTTTAGATGCTTATCAAATAGGGCCGCATTCTATTCAGTTTTCCCAAGCGCTGCATTATACCTATCATCCGCCTATCTATTTGGGGGAATGGTTAAAAGAATCTTTTTACATTGCAGTGAATCATAACGGTCATAACTCGCTGTTTTATCAACAAAATCAGCATGTTGATGAGCTGATGAGTGATCTGCAAGGAATAAGTGGGTATTTAGAGATCAGTCAACAAAAACGTTGGTTGCATCTCAATCTGGACTTGGGTCATGGCAACGCTGTGCCGCTTCTCATTCGGATGGTTCATGCATGAAACAGCAAGGATTTGTATTAATGACCATTATTATCATCCTGACTGTGATGACTAGCTTAGTGGTTGCTAACCTGCGTTGGGTTGCGTTGGATTGGAAGCGCTATACAGATTTACATCGATTTCAAGAAAAAATCATGCATCTTGAGCAAATAGCGGAGGATTTGGGCGCCAGACTAGAGAGCAATGTTTTGCATGGCTGTATTCTGGATAATCAAGATGCTGCCGTATTACAAAGCAATCTGTTGCATAATGGTTGCAAGTTTTCTCAGCATTACCGCTATGGCATCACCGATTTAGGTGTGTTTCCCTGTGTCAAACTTTCTTCCAAACTCAGTACGCATCATTGGTTGCTTACGGTGAAAGACGAGCAATTACCCAATAAATGGTTGCAATTACGGATTGCCACTGCAGAGCCTTATCAGTCGTGTCAAGGAGGTAGAGCAGTATATGTGCAAAGCGGGATTTTGACGCGTTATTGGATGTAAGTCCTGTTGTAGTGATTAGACATGTAAAACCCAATAAGTGTCCTATAATTAAGTAAATGGATTATTTATTGGCCTGCATTATGAAGAGATTGTTTGAGCGACGTTCCTATCAAGAACTGAAATCTGAGGATGAAGCCCGAAAGGAAAAACCCATTTATAGTAAAGTGAGCCTTTTTGGACCTAGTGGGTCAGGAAAAACTCGCCTAGCACGTGCTTTATTGGGAGCGCCTGGATCGGAAAAGACGGAGTCGACCATTGGCTGTTCTTATTACGAAGATAATGCAGACAAGCCTGTGACATTTCATTTTTGGGATATCGGTGGTGCTGAGCGATTTGAGTCATTATGGCCAATGTATTTACGCGGATGTGAGCAAGTCGTGTTAACTTTTGATAGTGAGGATGCCGCATCGTTTGCTGAGCTTAGTTATTATTACGATAAAATTCATAAATTTGCACCTGATGCGAAAGTAGTTTTGGTTGGAACTTATCAAAACGGGGTGGCTGCTGTAAGCGATGAGGCGATTCAGGCTTTCATGCGTGAGCATGCTATTCAAGAGTGCTATCCAATAGATGTGAACAACGAAGATGATGTTCACACACTTCGGTGCTTGTTATTTGAGCAGTCTCAGCCTAAGCCAATCCTTGAGTCTTCAGCACTGGTGCAAGCTAAGGAGCTGGCTAAGGAGAGCATTGAAATGCTGCGTAGCTTGATGATTACCGAAAGCGATGAAAATGCTGCAGCGATCCAATTTATTTGTAAAATTTTAGATGATGCATTATTAAGCAGCAATTTGAACAGTTATTTTAATTTGAATGCAGATCTCCTTCAAGAATACCTAGAAAAATTGCGGTACTCGGGCTCTTCTTTATATAGCACTGCTTACAATGCCGTTGCTACAGTATTGGTATGTGGTGCCATTTTAGCGACAGGATTTGTTGCATTCCATTGGTTAAATAAGATTTTAAAAGAAAATTATGCAACAAAAGGCGATTATTTACTATTTTCCACCTCCGGTGCCAAGCAATTAGCGCAAGAGGCATTGCACAAAACCAGTCACAGTACGTCTCCAGGAAAAAAATGACGCAAGTTAAGCATTCTGATTTTTAGTGTAAAAGAGGTTGCTTATGAAACGTAAAACTGAAATTAAGCAAAACGAAATGGCGGTGACTAAAATCGTTACTGGCAAAGAGGTTATTCATACACCAGGGGTATCTACTTTTATCTGTATAGCTGCCAAAGGGCAATTTGGAACGCATCCCTTTATGGCATTATTTCATAGGGATGGGTTTGATTATGACACAAATATTTGTAATGCTGCAACCAAAGTCATAAAAATGGCTCCGTACATGACAAAAAAATCTGTCATGCCCGCGCAGGCGGGCAACCATCTATCAAAATAATCCGATACCCAAATCAATCCACTGAGGATTGGTTTGCTCGATAAGGTTTATTTTCGATTG
>Ga0114972_10002498_pt1 | contig 13819 bp, 12 predicted proteins | sample M_140807_EF_Meta_FD_87354 | JGI IMG/M metagenome (GOLD analysis project Ga0114972, IMG submission 87354) | Freshwater microbial communities from Lake Montjoie, Canada to study carbon cycling - M_140807_EF_MetaG | ecosystem: Environmental > Aquatic > Freshwater > Lake | place: Lake Montjoie... | reverse complement strand
TTTAATGCTAAAGAATTAGTTTGTTTTCATAGAAATGGATATAAATATGATAAATATGATAAAAGATTTAAATATGAACTTGTTAAATCTTTTGTTAAAGTAGGATTAGCTGGAGAGGATGGCTTAGTAAATGGAGTAAATAGACAATTATTATTAAACCGTTTAGCTAAACGCAGATAATGCTCAATCACCAAGGTGATGAAATGTAAACATTTCGTTTTTGTTCCAAAAACCGTTCCGATAATTTATAAATTAAAGATTTATAAATTATTGAATAAAAATATAAAATTAATATTATATTTTTATCCGAGAATCAGTGCTTACTATTTAAGGAGAGCACACGTAGTGGTTTCCGCAGGAAACGAAAATCTTTAGAATTTTCCTAAAAAATACAAAGTATTTTTTAGTGATTTAAAAAAATGTTATTATTAATTAATAAGTCAGATTAAAATAAAATGGATAGGCGTAGTGATTTAATTAATATTTATAATCCAGATATATCTAATTATAATACAAGTGCTCTTAAAGCAATTAGTTCAGGATGGATTAGTAATCATGGTGAAAATATTGATCTTGCTAAAAATAAATTAAAAGAAATTATTGGATCAAAGCATGTAATATTAACATCTAATGGAACTTCTGCGACTCATTGTCTCTTTATGAGTCTTAAATTTAAGTATCCTCGTGTTAGTAAAATATATGTTCCAAATAATGTATATGTTGCAGTATGGAATTGTGCTTTAATGGAATATTCCAAAGAAAATTTAAGTATTTTAAAAACAGATATTGAAACATTTAATTTTAATTTAGATCAACTAGATGGATTAGAAAATGGTGCATGCCTAGTAATTGTTCATAATATTGGCAATATTATTGATACTGATTATATAAAAAGTAGAAGACCAGATTTAATTTTAGTTGAAGATAATTGTGAAGGATTATTTGGAAAAATTAATAAAAGATGGACTGGAAGTTGTATTGGAATATTGGCTAGTTCTTGTTCTTTTTATGGTAATAAAACAATTACAACTGGGGAAGGAGGAGCATTTTTTACGAATGATGATGATGTTTATAATTATATTAGTAGAAAGATAAATCAAGGAAATACAAATAAGAGATATGTGCATGACTTACTCGGATATAATTATAGAATGACTAATATTCAAGCTGGTTTTTTATATGATCAACTATGTGATTTAGATAAAATATTAATGAAGAAGAAAAAGGTATTTGAAACATATGATAATTTATTTAAAGATTTAATAAATAAAGGACTAGTATATTTACCACTTGGTGGAGAAAATAGAGAAAGAGCTTGTTGGATATATACAATTCGTGTTAAAAATATAATGTATGAAGAATTATCTAATTATTTAAAAAATGAAAATATAGATACAAGACCATTTTTTTATCCAATTGAAATACATGAACATTTAAAAGATTTTAAAATAGAAGATATTAATGGTAAATTATTATCTGATAAATGTATTATGATACCGTCTTCTCCGAATATAAGTATTGAAGAACAGATTTATGTAGTGGAAAAGATTAAATTTAAATTATTATCAATATAAATTATAAATTAAAACTATTCTTCAGGATTAAAAACAAATCTTGCTTGAACTGGTTTTCTAATTAATTTTTGATTTTCCTTATCTATAATTAAATGCTTATTTACTGTTACTAGTTGAACAAACTGAGTATAATTAAAAATATTATGAAACAAAGAATTTAGCCATGTAAGCATTTTATCACTTGGATTACCACTTAATTCTCTGATAATAGAATCTTTTAACTGTTTTAATTTAGGATCATCTAAATTTAAATATTTTGGTTTAGAAACTTCAACTACTGGTTCTATTTTTTTAATAATTGGAGGACAGGTTAAATCTTCATTTATAAACTCATTCATTAATTCTGTAGATCCAATAGATGACCAGATTTCACTAATAGATTTTTCGGCTACTTTTGGAACTGATTTTTCTGAAACTAAAATTGTAGGTTTTAGAGCTGTTGCAATAATTGGTTTAAGAACTGGTGCAATAACTGGTTTTGCAGCAGGTGCAACAATTTTAGGAATTTTTTGAATACTAATTGTATATTCCATTGGATTAATTAGAATTTTAATAGAATTAATTTTTTCACAATATGTAATCTCTTTTTCAAAATTATTAGCAACATATATAAACATGTATCTACTGAAATTAACAAATTTCAGAAAATCTTCAGTTGGAATACTAGTAAAATTACTTTGAATATAAATTTTAAAACGATGATAATTTTTGTCATTAAATGTTCTTGCATTATCAAGTGATGTAAAATTAGGAATCAAAATTAATTTTTCAAAATGCATATCAATAATCAAATTTGGTATTGTCTTTAATGCTTGATTATATGGCTGATAACTTGTAATATATTCAAATTGTTTTCCATTAGTATTTATTCCATTTATAAAATCAAAAATTCTTTGTTCTTTAGAATTTGGATTTGATAGAAAATATTCTAATTCAATATTTATTTTTCTATTTTTTTCACTTTTGTGAGCACAAAGCCAATAGGCTGTAGGGTTTTTAATAGTAGACATTGTCTATTCAGTATGATCTTATTAGAATAAGATATGAATATTTCTTATTTTCAATTTTTATAATAATCTTTCTTGTAATTTTTATATAAGAATTTATTTATAATAAGACTAATGAGCTTGATAAAAGTCCCTGTTTCTATTGGAGAAGCTATCGATAAACTTAGTATATTAGATATTAAATATGATATGATAAAAGATGCAAGAAGAGATGACTGTAAAAAAGAATATGAAATGTTAATATCTGAATTAACTGATTTCATAAAAGAAAAAGATAATTTTTATTATTATGATATATTAAAATATATCAATTTGAAAATATGGAAAGATCAAGATACTATTAGAAGTTTAACAGATGATGCTAAAATTGGAAAACTATCTATTCAAATATTAAAAGATAATGATGCAAGATTTAGAATTAAAAAAATTATTAATGATGTTGCAAATTCTCAATTGAAAGAACAAAAAGGATATAATAAGACAAGAGCAGCATTTATTGGACATATGGGAATGGGAGATTTTTTTAATTTAAATGGTGTTATTCGTTATATTAGTATTTTATATGATGAATTAATTTTATTTTGTCCATTTCAATATGCTGATAATATAAAACAAATGTTTTCAGATATTAATAATATTAAATATTTGGAAGTAGATAAAAATAATTTATATACTTCAGTCACAAAAGAAGCACTTGAAAAAGCAAGTGAAGCTAAAATTGATTCTTTATATAAAAGTGGATATCAATTAAATAGAGGAGCAGATGTTTCTAGAATTCCATTATCTTTTTATGATGAAATGAATATTGATCGTGAAGTTATGAAAGTATTTTCTAGAATTAGTAGACCAATAACAAGTGTAAATTTAAAAAATATTTTAAAAGAAATGAATATTGAATATTCTTTATATCATTTAATTGGTAGTGCTGATTGTAATAGTTATCAGTTTGATAAGGTTGTAAGTGAGAATAAAAATAATCCAGATCATTTGATTTTAGATGTTAAGAAAAATAGATATGATACTGGTCATAAATACTATGAGGTTGCAAATTTATTTATTAATCTACCAATTTTAGAATATTGTGATATAATTATGACTGCTAAAGAATTACATTTTGTAAATTCATCATTTTTTTGTTTAGCTGCTAGAATATGTGATGATAAAGATCAACTAAAAGTTTGTTATTGTGATCAAGATTTAAGTTATTTAGATGGATATTATTGTGGGTGGACCTATAAAAAACTTACTAATGTGAAAAATTGATTTTTTTATTAATAATACTAATTTATATATTAATAAAAAAATGTTTCTAACCTATGAAGATATTGATGCAAATCAAACTGAAGATCATCCTATAGTAGAACTATTGGATAACGAATATATTGTTCCTCGTTCTCTAGCAATTACATTTGAAATTATTTCTACTGAAAATAATAGACAATTTAGTTGGCAATCTATTATAAATAATCATCGAGTAAATTGTAGAACACTTGTATGTGATTCAGAATTTAATAGAAAATTTATTGCAGAAAGATGTAATGCTTTACGTTGTCCATTTGATCTATTAAGTAGATATATAATATTTTGGAATCCAGATTTTACTTCTGATAGAATTGAAACTGAAACTGATTTAATTGAAAAAATAAGTTTACAAACATTTAAAATTAAAAAAATAATGATGGTTAACACTCATATTATTCCTTTTTTTAATTTAGAATAATATAATTAAAAATTGATTTTATTTATTTATATATTAACTACCTAATATATAAATTAACTATAATATGTCCTTAACAATCGAAGATATTGATTCAGATCCAACTAATCATTTTCTAATTGAAGAAATATATGAAAATGGTTATATAGAATTAAGAACAAAAGAAGAAGTATTTGAAATTATAACAGCACCTGATACTATAAATAAATATTTTAGATGGCATTCAATTACAAATAATCATGATATATATTCTATTATTTTTACTTGTCATGAATTAAATTATGATTTTATATTTGAATTATGTCAAAAATATGACATAACTTTTAATCCACTTTCAAGATATCTAATTTTTACAAATCAGGATATAGATATTGAAATAGATGATTATTTTGAAATATTAAAAATACAAACTATTAATATTAAAGAAATAAAAGATGCAGATTTAAAAATTAATACACCTCCATTAAGTCCAAAATATAAAAAAGAAAATGATATAATTTATATAAATTTAGATAATAGATTTCATAATATTGCAGCAAATTTTAGATGAATTAATTTATTATATTGAATTTGCAGCAAATTCAATGTTTAATTGATTCCAATGAGCAGCATATGGACCTGGTGCACTTGAAAAACTTGCACCTCCTGCAGCTTTTGAAGTAATTTCTTTAGTAAACATTTCAATAAATGTAGCAGGAGTAAATCTCCATTCACCTTGTTTTAAAAATTTTTCTACTTCTGCGCTATTTATTCTAAGTAATGCATCAAATAATTCAGCAATATTTGTAGGTTTTCCAATATTTGAATAGGTTCTATTAAACCATGCAATATGATTATTAGGTCCTGGATTCGGAGAAGCTCTAGCTGCTGGAAGTGGAGTACCAGGTGCTGCTGCATTATAATCTGTTTCACCTAATAATAAAAAATTAAGGGCATCTACAGTAAATGTTCTGGCCATCTTTATCTTATATATATACAAGGTATATATATTAATTTAAAAATATCAATTTTTTTTAATTAATTTATATTGAATTTGCAGCAAATTCTAATTTTAATTGATTCCAATGAGCTGCATATGGACATGCAACTGCATGTGAATAACTTGCACCAGCAGGTTTTGAAGTAATTTCTGTAGTAAACCAAACAATAAATCCACCAGGTGTAAATCTCCAAGGACCTTGATTTAAAAAATTAGTTACTACTGGGCTATTTCTAGCAAGTAATCTATCAAATAAATCTTCGATATTTTTAGCTCTTCCAATATCTACATAGGTTCTATTAAACCATGCAATATGATTACCAGCTCCTCTATTTGGAGAAGGAGTAAATGCTGCAAGTGGAGTAGCAGGTGTTGCTGCATTATAATCTGTTTCACCTAATAATAAAAAATTAAGAGCATCTACAGTGAATGTTGGAGCTACATGACTAATAGTTCCTGGTGCGAATTGTCTAGGCATCTTTTGATTAATATATATATATTTGTATATATATTAATTTAAAAATATCAATTTTTTTAGATAATTTATAAATCAAAGAGTTCTTAAATTCAATTTGATGATCTATATTATTTCTATATAATTCAACAAATGATATAAATTTATATTGAATTTAATTGAAATTCATATTTTAATTGTCCCCAATGAGTTGCATATGGATTTAATGAAGCATGTGAATAAGATGTACCATTAGCTTTTGTAACAATTTCTGTAGTAAACATTCTTATAAATTCACCAGCTGTGTATCTCCAAGTACCTTGATTTAAAAAATTAGTTACTACTATGTGATTTTTAGCATTTAATGCAGCAAATAATTCTTCAATATTTTTAGGTTTTCCAATATCTACATAAGTTGTATTAAACCATGCAATATGATTACCAACTCCTTTATTTGGACTATCGGTAATTGCTGCAAGTGGAGTACCAGGTGTTGCTGAATTATAATCTGTTTCACCCAATAATAAAAAATTAAGGTCATCTACAGTAAATGTAGGAGCGACATAAGCTATAGTTCCAGGTGCAGGTCCTCTAGGCATTATATATATATATATATATTCTATATATAAAAATAAATTACTATTAATAATTAATAATGAGTAAATCAATAACTATTATAACTCCAACTATTGGATCTGAATATTTATTAGAATGTATTAAAAGTATTAAAAATCAAACTAATCAAAATTTTCTATTTTACATAGCTGTTGATGGAAATAAATTTATCGATAAAGTAAATAATATTTTAAAAAATGAATCATTACCTAATAATTTTAAAGTAGTATATTTAGATGAAAATACTGGTGCAAATGGTTGGAATGGTCATCGTATTTACATGGCATATAGTATTTTAACTAATTCAGAATATGTAATGTTCTTAGATGAAGATAATTATTATGAATCAAATCATGTTGAATCAATGTTAAATAAAATAATTAATGGTGGATTAGATTGGACATTCTCACTAAGAAATATAATTGATAAGAATTCTAAATTTATATGTCAAGATAATTGTGAAAGTTTAGGTAATTTACATCATGTTTGGAATAATAAAAATGATTATCTTGTTGATGTAAATTGTTATTGTATCAAGAGATCACTATTTATTAAACATAATCTTGATTTTTATAAGAAAGCCAGACCTGAAAATGATATTGAAGTTGATCGTGCTCTTTATTTATCATTAAAGAAATATAAATTTGAAGGGACTAAATTACACACAGTTAATTATAGAGTAGGAAATAGAGCTGATAGTGTTCAAGCTGAATTTTTTATTCGCGGTAATCAAGTGTTAAATTTAAAATTTGATGATAAAGAAGAAGGAGGGTGTAGGGAAAAGAAATTATATATATTCCATTTAGATCCAAATTGGACTGAAGGTAGTATTATGACTAATGAATTTGATTATGATTCGAGAAGATATTTATATGAAGATGGAAATAAGACAATGTTACATAGATTGAAGAAGGAATATAAATTAATTAATGGATATAGGAATAGTATACCTAGTGGAGCTATTTGTTTTTTTACTATTATGGATATAAAATTACTTCCTAAGGAAGTAATTGAAAGAAAAGATATTAAGAAAATATGTTATTTATTAGAAGGACCAAATTCATGGCATGCAAATAATTATTCATATGATATACTTAAAGAATGTTTTGATATTGTATTAACATATTGGAAACCTCTTATAGGAATGGAAAAAATACAATACTTTCCGTTTGTTTCTCGTTTTGATATAGATAATAAATATCATTTAGAAATTATTAAAGATTGTAGTAAATTACGAAAATTTGATAAGAGTATTGGAATGATTTTAGCAAATCGTTCTAATAATGAAGAATATAAAATAAATGGAATCAAATTAAAAAGAACAGATTATTTAAGAAGAGATTTAGCAATTACATTAGATAATGTAACAGTTCATGGAACAGGTTGGGATAGTTTGAAGGATCATAAATATTTAAAAATAGAAAATATTAAAAATCGTATGAATGATGATATTGATATATATCAATTTTATAAAAAATTTAATTTTGCACTAATAGTTGAAAATTGTAATGCTGAAAATTACGTAAGTGAAAAAATATATGATGCTATGATTGCAGGATGTATTCCTATTTATTATGGAAATATATGTGAAATGAGTGGTATTGATAAAAAATGTTATATAGATATTAAGGAGTATAAAGATTTTGATGCAGTTCGTGATTATATAGAAAAAATGAGCCAAATGGAAATATTAGAATATTATGAAGCTATTGAGAGAAACTTAGAAAAGATATTAGATACAGTATCACCTAAGAAACTAGTTGATAAAATATTAACTTTACTCTAACGTGAAATATATTTTATTTTTTAATTTTTTTTTATTTATTAATGCGAAAGCATTAATAAAATAAAACATTTAGATTTTATAAATGGAATCTAAAAATATTTGTGTAAAATGTAATAAAGGATTTAAATCTAAGCAAAATTTACAAAAACATCTTTCTAGTTCATCTTTTTGTCTAACTGTAACTAAATTTCAATGTAACAAATGTAATGAATATTTTAAAGCAAAAAAGAATTTAGATGATCATAAAAAAGCTTGTAAGAAATATATTGACTCATCTGAAGATTTATCAGATACAGATTTATCATCTAAAATTAGTGAAACTAATGATTTATCCAATGATGATATTAGTGTAGATGAAAAAAAAGAAACAAATGAAAAAAAGTCAAGTGAAAAAAAGTCAAGTGAAAAAAAAGTAGAATCTAAAATTGAACCTATAAAGATAATAGAAACTATAAAAAATGAGCAAACTGATGTGAAACAAACAATAAATTTAATAGAAAATATAAATATACCTGAAATTGAAAAAAATATTCTAGAAAAAAATTTAAAAGTTATTGAAGATAACAAGAAAGAAATAGAAAAATTCATAGGTGATAAAATAAAAGAATTTAATGAAAAGATCGAAAAAATGGAAGAAGCACGAATTAAATTAGAAGCAACTAAAGAAGGACTAAAAGAAGTTGTAGTTAATTTAATAGGTAAAAAAATGGATGGATTGAATGAAACAATAGATAGTAAATTAGATGAAAGAATTAAAGAAAATTATGATTATGGTATTGAAAGTAAAGCTGCTAAGAAGATAATTAAATATGTTGAGAAAAGAATAACTGAACCAGTTGAACAAAGTATTGTTAATAAGATAAAAGAATTAACTGAAGAAAATAAAAATATATTAGATGCTCATATGAAGAAAAAATTAAAAGAAACAATTAGTATGATTAATAAAGCTATTGAAATCAAAATAAGTGAAGAAGAAGAAAAATCAAATGGTGAATTATTAAAATTATTAGGAATGAATTTTTCAGCATCTGTAACTGCAAATATACTAATTAATAAATATGGAATTAAAAATCCTATTAATGATCTAATTGAAATTTTACAAAATGTATCAATACGTATGAACGATAAAGTAGATCTATTTTATTATAATTCAAATTGTGTAGATGTAAAATTTTATAAAAAAGTTATATCTTGTTTTGAAATCATAAATAGTAAGAAAGAATATAAAAATAATAATTATTTAGAATTATTTAATAGATCTTTAATTGATAATATTTATTATGGAATTACTGGAGTTAAAAATTTTATAGATGTTAGTAAATTAGATAAACGAATAGTTTCTAAACAAGTATTTTCTGATGAAAGTATAGAATTTGAAGATGAAGAAAAAGTAGAAGAAAAAGTAGTTGAAAAAGTAGTTGAAAAAGTAGTTGAAAAAAAGAAGGTTGAAAAGAAAGTGGAAATATTTATTGAACCTAAAATAAATCATGAAAAAGAGAAGGAGAAGGAGAAGGAAAATTTAATAGATAATATATTAGAAACTTATAATGGCTCCACCCTCCTCCCCAACAAGGTCGATCTAGAGATGGGGGATACAGAAGAAAAAAAAGATGAAATAGCAGAGAAAGCAGATAAAGCAGAGAAAAATGAAAAAAACTTTATAGATACGTTAGAAATATACGATAAGACTTTATTTTATTATAAAGATATGAAAGAATGGGATAATGCAAATAGAACTGAAAAAATTATATTTGAATATTTTTTAAGAGAAGAGAATATACCTGATAATTATTTTGCATTTCCATGGTCATCTACAGATTCAGATCTAATCAAAGATTATAAAATAGATAAAAAAACTTGTTTTACAGTCATGCAAGGGATAGATGCAACTAATATTAAATATTTAAAATTAGCTAAAGATTTAAATATAACTCATATATTTGTATCACATTTAACTGAATTAGCAAAAAATAATGCAGATCAATTAGAAATAACATTAATACCATTTTCAATATGTGTAAACGAAGAAAATATTGGAGGTGATTTTATAGATATATTAGATAGACAATATTTATTAAATTATATTGGTAAAAAAAATAAATTAATTAGAGAAAAAATATTTAATCAATTAAACGAAAAAGCAGAATCTTATATTAAAGAAACTTCTGATAAAGAATATAATTTTGAAATAATGAATAATTCAAAATTTACTTTATGTCCTTCTGGAAATGGAGTTAATAGTATTAGAATTTGGGAAGCGATGAAATATGGTTCTATACCAGTAATATTATCTAATACATTATTATTACCAGTGATTGATGAATTTAATTGGACTGATTGTTTTATAATTGGAAATGAAAAAAATATAGACGGTTTATATGAAGAATTAAAAGAATTTGAAGATGAAAAGATTAAAATGATGTCTGATAATTGTATAAAATATTATAATAAATATTTTTCAAATGAAAATATTCAAAACTTAATTATGAGTTACTATACTTAAGCTTTTCCAGTTAACCCTATAAATTTTCTCAAATTTGATTTTTTAAGTCAAGATATTTTGCTTTGTATTTAAGATATTTTTCGTAATAACCACCTGTAAAACTTGCATTACTACAACCTCCGGCACATTCAGGACCATGAACATGTGCTGGTGCAGCTGGTTGAAATTCTGCAGCTCTTGCGTTTAATCCTAGAGGTGCGAATAATGGCACGAGTGGTGGTGGTGCAGCTGCTACACCACCACCTGGTGCAAGTGGTGCTGCGGCAGCTACACCACCACCTGGTGCAAGTGGTGCTGCAGCTGCCGCAGCACCACCTGGTACGAGTAGTGGTGCGGATAAACCTGGAGCACCAGGTGGTACAGCAGCAGCAGCAGCAGCAGCCGCAACAGCAGCTGGATTCCCAGCGGTTATAAGTGCTTGAAATGTTACTGGATCTATAGTTAATGGTAAAGCAGATATTGTAACACCTGGAATTCTTGCAGTAGGTGGACCTTTTAGTCTGATAGCCGCAAATAATTTAACATTCGCAGCATGTTGTATATGATAAAATCCTCGTCTTTCATCTCCATCTATATAATCTTGTTGATTTGACCCATTTGGTGTACGAGCAATACGAGTAGCTTGAGGACCATCTTGAGGAACAGCACCATTTTTTACAATAGTTCCTACAAAAACTAAATTTGGAAACTTTTTTATTGTATATTGAACTATTGTACCAGCAATTAAACCTCCTGGTATAGCATTACCTACGGGATCAGGAATTGGAGCAGCAGCCATAATAATAATATATATATGTAATAAGATAGATTAAAAAAAAATTGAATATAAATTATTTTTTTATCAATATAATACAAGTTTAAAATAAATCAAACTTAAATAATGACTAAATTAATTTATGATCCACTTTATGGTTATATAGAACTTGAGGATTATCTTTTAAATATTATTGATACTCCTGAATTTCAAAGATTGAGAGATATTAAACAATTAGGTTGTGCATCTTATGTTTTTCCATCCGCAACTCATACAAGATTTGAACATTCTTTGGGGGTTTCTTATTTATGTGGAACATTTATAAAAACAATTAAAGAGAATCAACCTGAATTAGGAATAAATGACAATGATATTAGAAGAATTAAAATTGGTGGTTTAATTCATGATCTGGGGCATTCTTGTTATAGCCATTTTTTTGATCATTATTTTTTAAGTGATCTTAAACATGACCTAAAAGATCATGAAAATCGATCTATATTTTTATTAAAATATATGAATACTAAATATAAATTGGGACTTAGTGGAGAGGATCTAGAAGAAATAGAAAAGATAATTTTTCCTAAAATATCATATGGATTTAAATATAGTATAGTATGTAATGAAAATAGTGGTTATGATTGTGATAAATTAGATTATATTAATCGAGATTGCCATCATCTTGGATTACCATATAAATATGATTATACTCGAATACTAAAACAAATTAAAATTATTGATAATGATATATGTTTTCCAATTAAGCAATTAGGTAATGTATACGAATTATTTGAATTAAGATATAAATTACATCAACAAATATATCAACATCCTGTTATTAGTAGTATTGAGATGATGATATTAGATATATTTAAGAGTTCTGATTTGAATAATAGAAAAATGGAATATATAACTGATCCTGAAAAATTTATTATGTTAACAGATGATTATATTAATAGAATAGATAATGATACAGCAAAAGGAATTTTAAATAATATTAAAATGAGAAAATTATATAAAAATATGGATTCACTTGATAATGATGAAATTGTTGGTGAGGATGGTAAGTATAAATATAAATTAAAGATAAAGATAAATTTTGGAAAAGGAGATCGGAATCCTTTAGAATATATTTATTTTTACGATAAGGGACAGAAGGTTAAGGTAGATATAGAAAAATATATGATGCTAATTCCAACTCAATATCAAATTATAAAATATCGATTTATTTATTAAACTCATTTTTTTAAATAAAAACTATAGAATCGAATATTTAGTTTTCTACAGTAAGATTAAATTTATAAAAATATATATTTCAATAAAATATATAATTTTGTATGAGTAAATATTCTGAATTTTCAACAGGTGTAGAAAAAACAAGAGTGGAAGGTGAATTAGAAAATCAATTATTGAATATTAAAAGCTATAAAAATATGTCTCAAAACTTTGGTGAATTAAATGGCTTGGATAAAAGAAGTCCTTATTCTGGTTTTGAAATTGAACAACCTAAAATGGAAGAAACTGAAGATAAAGTAATTAGTTCTATTTTTAATGATCCTAGATATAATCAAAATAATGCAAGAGAAGGTTCAAGAAAAAAAACAAATATAAATACATTTAATAAGACACTAAGTGGTATGGATAACGATAAGTATTCTACATTTACCGAATCAAATTATGAAGAACCTCCTCAATTTAGAGGATTAAGTCGTGGTATGGAATTAAATGCAAACCCTTTAGTAAGAGGTCAAGGTGATGTTACTATTAATAGTAACAATCCAATAGATAAAATGAAGGTACAAGAAAAATTTAAACAAAATACTAAAGAAACAATAAAAGAAGAAGAAGATGCTGATATTGATATGCCAGAAGATATGAATGAAGAAGACATGAAAAAGAAATCAATTCATTTACAAAAAGTTAGAGAACAACAAAAACCAGAACAACAAAAACAACGTGAACAAATGAAGATGCGTGAAAAGCCCATGGAAATGAAAAAGATACCAGAATCAGATTTAGCTAGAATTATTAAAAAAATTAAAAATATTGATATAACTGATATTGATCTACCAGTTGAAGAAACAAAACCAGTATTAAGAATGCCTAAAAAAAATATTGTTGCAGAAACAGTAAAAGGAAAGATACTTCAATATAAAAATTGTGAAGAACAACTTCAAGATATGATTAGTCATGCTTTTATTAATATTTGGGCCGAAGACTTTGGTATTAAAAATATTACTACAGCAAAGGAAGTTAAAGAATTTATCTTAGAAAATTTCAAAGATAAATTAAATGCATTTTTTGTTTTATTTGATGATGATGGAGATTTTATATCAACATTTGCAATTGATGTAGAAAATTTTGCACCTTTTATTTCTCATATTTTTGTAAATCCTACTTTAAGAAATAATGGATTTGTTATGAAGACTATAA
>Ga0114972_10002497_pt1 | contig 13820 bp, 11 predicted proteins | sample M_140807_EF_Meta_FD_87354 | JGI IMG/M metagenome (GOLD analysis project Ga0114972, IMG submission 87354) | Freshwater microbial communities from Lake Montjoie, Canada to study carbon cycling - M_140807_EF_MetaG | ecosystem: Environmental > Aquatic > Freshwater > Lake | place: Lake Montjoie... | reverse complement strand
CGGAAACATCGGTGAATGCAATTGTATACAGTAGCCCACGATAGGATTCTTCGTGTACGGGTCGCTCGACGCGGTGCGTCTCTCCGGCGTCAATGAAAGCCTGAATCGAAAAAGTTTGACCAAAATCGGGCGTAAATTTCACTGAGTCCTACAATTGGGAGCTATGGACGATTCCAAGCTACCCACGCCGCACAATAACTTGTTCCACTACGGGCTCTCGCATGCTCATGCGGCTCGAGATCTGATCCAAACGCATCTGCCTGCGGATTTGGTGGCGGCTCTGGATCTTGATTCGCTCGAGCTCCAAAAAGACACCTTTGTCGATGACGAACTTCGGGATAGTTACTCGGATTTGCTCTATTCGGTGCAGCTTGCCGAGCAAGACGGCAAGTCCATAGAAGGGCAGGTTTATTTGCTAATGGAGCACAAGAGCCGTTCGGATCCGATGACCTGTTTTCAGTTGCTCCGGTACATTGTTAGGATATGGGAACAGCGGCTGCGAAATGGCAAGTCTTTGTGCCCTGTTTTTCCGCTGGTGGTCTACCATGTCCCGGAAGCTTGGTCGGCCCCGGTTAGCCTCGAAGACTTAATCGGCGGTCCCAGGAGGCTCTTCGGGTACGGTGTTCGGATGGCTTATCCTGTGCTGGACATCGGGCGGATTCCGGATGAATTGCTGGCGACCGATCCCTTTTTGCAAAGTGTCCTTGGTCTGCTAAAATACAGCCGTAGGAGGGACTTTGAGGATAAGCTTGAGTTCCTATTGCGTTGTTTGCTCGAAAGCGGCATGGCGGAGTTGCAGACAGAGCATTTGGATGCGGTGTTGGTTTACATCACGACCGTGAGTCCCTCGATTCCCATGGAGACCCTTGCGATGACGATCCAAAAGATATTCCCCACGCAAATCGAGCCAGGATCGATTGCCGATCAGTACATCAAGAAGGGTAGACAGGAGGGGATTCAAGAAGGCCGTCAGGAAGGACTGCTCGAGGGGATTAAGGAAGGTCGACAGGAAGGTCGACAGGAGGGGCGCAAGGAAGGCGAGATCCAGCTGATAAATACCTTGCAAGAGATACTAGGATTGACGCTCAGCGATGCATCGAGTTTCCAAGACCGATCGCTTGAGCAACTGCAAGCGATTACCAACGAGCTTCGTCAGCAGATCCGCGATCGCAAGAATTAGCCTCCCCATCAGCCATCCGGATCGTTGAGCAGCTCGATCAAGCGAGATCGCAGAGGTTCCTGAAACCTATGCGTCCATGACGGGTCGATCAATCCTAGTGAGACTAGGTCTAGTAAATGAACTTGATCTTTCCTACGATTGGCATTGAGCTTCATCTGTACGAGTGTTTGTAGAGCAATCGTTTGGAAATCGTCAGCTCGAACCATCGGTTCGATGTCGGGGTTGGGCTCATCCCCAGGTCTTTCAATCCTACCGACAAGCACCACATGGACCGCATCGCGAGTCGATGCGTCTGGATGTTCAACAAACATATCTAATCCCGAAACGTTTCGGTGATGAAATCCTGCGGCGATCATTGCATCCTTCATCGCAGGAAAATCGTTTGGGCGGACTAGTATATCTACGTCCTGCGTCGTGCGAAGTGCGGCTTCATCGACCTGAGCGACCCAAGCTCTTACGGCATGTCCTCCGACAACTGCATATGGCACCTTGGAATCTTCCAAGATCCTGACCGTTTTCCGCAGTCGCGCATTGACTTTTTCCACCGCACGCTCCATCCGGGCCCATAATTCTTCCCCGACGATTTTGAACTCGACCATGGTGCACCCTCCGAAACTCAGTGTAACCTAAGCCGAGTGAATATTCCACGATATAACCGACTAAGGCTTAGTGTTCAAAGTGGACGGCATGTCTTTGAGCATAAACTCCACAGCCGCTTCCACACAGCGCTGGTCTTGCATCAAGAAGGAATGCAAGACCGGAAACGTCTTAAACTCGGTCATACCCTCCAGCTTGGCCTCCTGGACTGTTACCACCGCATCATTAGGGCCATCCAAAAGGGGATTCTGAATGGTAGTACCTGTCAAGTCGCCCGCAAGCACCATGAAAGGACATGGCGGGATTCCCAGATTCGTGTTCAATCCGTCCCACTGTGGACCGAGCTGCATGCCGGACTTGCCGGTGATCATCTCAAAGAGTCCGAGCTGCGACAACCGCTTGGCAAACGAGGAACCTTGGTTCGGTGGCCCCATCATCACCACCCGGTCAATCCGTCCCAAAACACCTTGCGGATCCCCCTGCTCTTTCCACTGCGCAATGGCCAATCGCGTGACGATGTTCCCAAGACTATGACCGGCGATCCTGATCCTTGGTTTGCCCGGAAGATTCTCCACAAGCTCCCGAAAGGCTTCGGCATGCGAAGCGATCGGAGCTCGCGTGCTAGCGTATTGATACCGGACGATCGCGATCGACTGGGTCTCGAACGAATCCGCATCGCCGGGCTGACTCTCTCCAAAACGTCGAACCAACTCCTGCTCAATAGGCTTCATGCTCGATGCGGTTCGCATCAGACCATGCAGCAGCAGGTAAACCTCTTTGGGATCATCGAGCACCTTCACCCTGCTCTGCGCAGCACCCCGCTGCTTGCTCTTGATCTGCTCGAGGAGTTCAAGCATCGCTTCTTTGCTCCCCCAACCTTTGCGTATGGCGCCCGGGTCGATAAGTCGCCAATGGTCCAGCCCATGGTTGTATTGCACGCGATATCCGTGCCACCACCGATGATCGGTCCAAAACTGCATGCCACCAAGGGTCGGCAACTCCAAATTCCAGCGGTTTCCCTTGCCTTGAATCATCGCTTCCCATGTCCTCTGCCATTGAACATCGTGTGCATCCTCTTGGTCGGGTATCTCTTGTCCCGATTCCTGTGCTAGCGCTAAGCCAGCATGTAGCGAAAGCACGTATGCTGCGAACTTCACTAGCCGACCGAACTTAGACGTGGACTTCTGCACTGAGCTTCTCCGCTGCGTTTGCTTGGGCCAAGATCGGTTCGATCACCTCGCCGAGAAACTCATGGACCTGTCGCTGGGCCCTACCCGTGTACTGCTCAGGAGCCATCACATCGGCGACCGAGATTTTTGCAAACGCAGGGTCGCTAGCCAACCGCTCGAGCAGATCGTTGGGCATCCCCTCCTGCTTGACCCGCTGTGCTGCCGCTTGGCTGTGGACTCGGATGACTTCGTGCAGGTGCTGGCGATCCCCGCCGGCAGCAACGCCGGCCATGAGCAACGACTCTGTCGCCATGAAGGGCAATTCCTCACGCAGATTTCTTTCGATCGTCTTTGGGTAAACCACCAGACCTTGGGAGACGTTTTCCAAGAGGATCAAACAGGCGTCGACGGCCAGGAAGGCTTGCGGCATGACCAGCCGACGATTGGCGCTATCGTCAAGCGTCCGCTCCATCCACTGTGTCGCAGCCGTCATCACAGGACTCGACTGCAAGCTCATCACAAATCGAGCCAGCGAACACATCCGCTCGCTCCGCATCGGATTGCGCTTGTACGCCATCGCCGAGGAGCCGATCTGATTGGTTTCAAAGGGCTCCTCCATCTCTTTCTTGTGCGCCAAAATCCTCAGGTCCGTCGCGATCTTATGAATCGACGTCGCAATGCCTGACAACGTATCGGTCAGAAACGCGTCTACTTTGCGAGTGTACGTTTGCCCGGTGACTGCATAAGCTCCCGGAAAGCCAATCTTCTTGGCGATCCGACGCTCCAGTTCGCGGACTTTTTCATGATCCCCCTCAAACAACTGCAAAAAGCTCGCCTGAGTCCCGGTCGTCCCCTTGGCGCTGCGCGCCATCAAGCTTGCAAGGCGATGATCGATTTCGGCAAGGTCCAAAACCAAATCGTACATCCAGAGCGTCATCCGTTTGCCGACGGTCGTCGGCTGAGCCGGCTGCAAATGCGTAAATGCCAAACAGGGCAATGCTGCATGCTCTTTGGCAAACCCTGCCATGGCTCCCAAGCAAGCGATCAGGCGCTGACGCACCATCTTGAGCGCATCGCGGAAGATCATCAGATCGGAGTTGTCTGTCACATAACAACTGGTTGCCCCCAAGTGAATAATCGCTCGAGCCTCCGGGCACTGGTCCCCATACGCGTGGACTTGGGCCATCACGTCGTGCCTGAGTTTGCGTTCGTAGGTGTTGGCTACGTCCAGATTGAGGGTGTTTTGGAAGGCTTTTAACTGGGATAGCTGAGTGTCGCTGATCGAGAGTCCAAGTTCCTTTTGGGTTTCGGCCAGGACGATCCACAACTGCCTCCAGAGTCCGATCCGGTGCTCGGTGCTCAGCAACCGAGCCATCTCCTTGGATGCATAACGGGTAATCAGCGGGTTTTCGTAGACAGCGTCGGACACTGTGTTCTCTTTCTGGTGAGCGGGTGCGTCGAGGGAGCGGATTCGTCTTTCCTTCCAACGTCGAAATCGCGTATGGAAGATTTCATGCAAGAATATACCATCCACCGCAGCAATCGTCGTTGCCATCAGTCCGACCGGGTCTTTGCCCCAGGCGAATGCTATTACTCTGCGGTCGTGGCCCAAGGTAGCTCGCTGGTTCGCCAGGATTTTTCAAAGGAAGTCTGGGCCGGTCCGCCTGAGCAGGCCGTCGGCTGGTGGACCTGCCAAGTCCCGGCCAAGAACCCGGGCAAACCCAAACCCGCCCCTGCTCACGTTTTGCTGGCAACTCTCGAAGCTCTCTTGGACGACCCGGATCCATCCAAAGCCGAGCTTGCCTATCTTCTCTGTCTTCTGCTTGTTCGCCGCAGGATCCTAATCGAACCGACGTCGGTGAAGCTCGACACAGACGAGCAATCCGAGGAATCCCTGGTATTGCACTTGACCCACACACCGACAAACCGCGATTTTATCGTCCCGGTCTGTCACTTGGACCTGCAGCAAATCGAGCAACTGCAATCCGAACTGAACCAACTGCTTTTCAGTGAGTCCTAATGCACTCGGTCCATCAACGCATCGCGACACTGAGATGGCTGTCATGCTTAGCGGTCCTGTGCATGAGCACCGGGGCGACGTGCATCCCCAAACGCCCCTTGACCGAGTTTCAGCCTCAACCGATGTTCACGGCCCCACCGTCGATCGAGCAGATGGCCGGAGTGGTCAATCGGTCCCGAAATATACAGTCGCTGCAATCCAACTTTGTAACGATCAACCCCAATCAGATTCGGAATCTCGACGCGAGCCTAGTCTGGCAGCGGGAGCGGCGGTTCAAGATCTCCGGTGGTATCTCGCGGATGATGGGGAATAACTTTGAGGTCGGGAGCAACGACCAGTGGTTCTGGATGAGTGTACGCGACGGTATGCGTCCACAGTTGTTCTTCGCCCGGCACGATGAATTCGAATCCCAACCCGTGCGCAGGATCCTGCCGGTCTCCCCTCTGTGGATCCTCGAAGCCCTCGGGATCAGCGAACTTGATCCCTACAAAGTCCTAGGAACACCGATTTCCCGTCCCGATGGAATGCTCGAACTCGCAACGCTGGCTCCCTCGGCCACTGGCAGCTACACGCGCACCTTGGTGATCGATCCGAAGTACGGTTTTACCAGGCAAGTTTTCTTGAAAGACCCTACTGGTCGACTCGTCGCCTCGGCAAGCCAAAGCGATCACAACTTTTACTCGTCGATCTCGATGGCCTTACCGCACAAAGTGCTCATTCAGTTGATACCGGCCATCGATCCACCAACGGAGATCGATGTGACCATAGGAAGCTATGTCATCAATGGTCTGGATGCCAACTCCAACGTCGGCTTCGAATTACCAAACCAGAATGGCTACGAAGTGATCAATTTGGTCCAGTTCAACCAGGGGTTACCTCAAGCCGTAACGCCGATCCAGGTAGCACCACCTGGCATGGTCGCAGTCCCTCCGCCGGCCGCACCGCCTCAACTTCCTGCGACGGCTTATCGCGGCGTCCCATGGGACGGTCGAACGTATCGTTAGTTGCTAACGCGTCGATTGTGAGCCTACCACTGGACTTGTCGAGTGCACGCGTAACTTACAGCTACATCGATGCCCTACTCTTCGAGCTCTTCGATCTCTTCGGCCAATTCTTCTTGAGCGATGGCTTTACCGAATTCGTCGAGCTTGATGTCGGCAACAGCGGTCTTGTGCCTGGCCACATGAAGCAAATCCGAATAGATCGGGTCAGGCTCAGACTTTTGAATCGAGGCAACGGCCGATGCGACTTCTTTGAGGTACCGCAAAAAGACATTCCGACGGTTGCCTTGCGCGGCAATCGCTTGTCGCTTTCTCAAAAAGCTCGCCAAAGAGCGACCGATGTACTGGATACCGAGCCTGAGTTCTTTTTCAAGTTCGGGCGTCGTGGCGATCGCTTCTTTCGATTCGCTCGTAAAAGGAACCCAGACGCTGGCCACATGGACAATCAAGGTCACGGGTCCCATCGGCAGTGAGTTGCGGGATTGGGAGAGTCCATAAGGGCGCCAGTTGGTGTTCAAGACCGCTTGGGTGATCGCGCAGGCCGACTGCTGGAACTGCAAGGGGACTCGGTTGGCAAACCGATAAATCTGCATCGATTGGCCTTCGGAGATATTGATCTCACGCATCACCGTATGAAGTGTATCGATCTGGGTTTTCGAAAGCTTTTGCGGACTGCATCGGGTCGGTAGTTTCGTCTCGGTGATGATCCTTTCGGCCGAGTCCGAACCGATCCCTGCAAAGGTATCGATCAAGAATTTTCGGAGCGTCTTTGCATCCGACTGCCCGATCAGATCGACCAACTCATCGCGAGTGATCTTCTGCGCCGCGACGTTGCCACCGTAGGCCAAGGCGACTTCGATCTGGAATGGCGAGCCGCGTTGGACCGAAGGTGGGCGGGTGATCGCATCGTGAAACTCCCCCGGAACAATCGCCTTGAGACCTTTGTAGAGCAACTCGCTGCCGATCGGAGCGATGCAGTCGGTCGTCGGCGGCCGGATCTTGGTCTCCTGCAACGCTTTGTACAGACGCTCGGCTTCGGTCTGGCCGACCTTCAGCGCCGTCGAGCGTGTCGAGATGTTCGCCACCTCACAGACCTTGCGAGCCACCGCAGGGGTCACGCACGAGAAAGAACTCGTCAGGAACGAAGTGACGGTCGTACCCTTCTCGGCCCCGAGCATCGTGATTAATCGACCTAGCTCGACCCCGTAAGGATGGGGCTTGATCTCCTTGGCCTCCTTGGGCAACTCCGTCGTGGTCCGCGATATGGTCCTTTTTTCACCATCGGGACTCTGCCAATGAATCGTCACGTGGGGATTGGCGATCGCCGTCTGCTCGAGGTACTCATCGACACTGCCGCGACCGCGCTTGTAGACTGCCGTCAGCTCGATCGTAACGCGGGTCCCTGACTCGACCTCCGAACCGGGCTTGTTCTCGACGAGACTCGGTTCGGAGGTCTTGCCCGCAGCGGCCTTGCCCTCGGCAGTCCTGCGCTTTGCGTTTCTCTGCTCGGCGACCGGGGTATCGAGCAATTCAGGTTGGGCCTCTGCCTCTGGCGTTTCGGAATCGGCGGTTTGAGCTGCCGACGTTTTAGCTTCAGCAATTTTCGATTCCCTCTCCGGGTAGCGGGACTCCCAGGCAATGTCCTGGTCTCGCATGTACTGAAGCCCCTTTTCGCCCGAGGCGATATCGATCCCCTCCCCTTTGCCGTTGATGATCTCCGGCTGGTTCTTCTTGGTATCGACCTGGAGTTGGAAGTAATGGACCGGAGAGCGTTTCGAGGTCTTCGAAAGAATCTGCATCGGCCGTCCGGTCGTGAGCATGCCGTTCATACCCGCTGCGCTGATGCCGATCCCCTGCTGGCCTCGGCTCTGCCGCAATCGATGGAATTTGCTCCCGTAGAGAAGCTTGCCGAAGATCAACGGAATTTGTTTTTTGACAATTCCAGGACCGTTGTCTTGGACCGCGACGCGAAATCGTCCAGGCTGCGGTTGGTCAACCCTAACCCAAACCTCTGGCAAAATTCCCGCCTCCTCGCAAGCATCCAGCGAGTTGTCGACGGCTTCTTTGACGGTCGTTAAAAGGGCTTTGCGAGAGTTGTCGAAACCAAGCAAATGCCGGTTCTTTGCGAAAAACTCACTAACAGAAACGTCACGCTGCTTGGTAGCCATCGACTCGGCGGTGGCTCGTCGCGACTTGGTCGGTGGATTGGTCATTCCGTTGGATCTATCGAGTCAATGCAGGAGGCAAATCAAATGTTGTACGTCTAGAGACCGTAAATGATACCGATTTGCTGGATTTTGAGGACTGGGGAGAAAAAGCCTTCTTTATGTTAGCAGGACCCTTTTTCGATACAAATCCTATCTTCGGTTCCCTCGCTTGCAGAAATCAAGATTCGAAGGCTCCCGAGCGGATTTCCTTTTTCGACCCTAGCCCTCCAGGCCGATTCAACCCCGTGAGGGTGTCTCAGGTCGAAGTCGCGTGCCCAGTGCGCGATCGATCACGGTTGGTCGTTATCGTCTGAGGACACAAAGGGCGTCGCGGGCACAGGAGTGGATGGAATGCGACTTCAAGGAATGATCAAATTGGCGGTTGTAGGCGGCGTCGCCTTGGTATCGATCCAAGCAGGTTCGACTCTCGCTCGGGCTCAATGCCCCTCCTGCGGCTCAAACCATGCGGTGGCTGGCGCACCGATTGTCCAAGGCGGGGTATCAGGCGTTCCGGGTGCAGCAATACCGGGTGTTGGCGTGCCGGGTGCAGCAGTACCGGGTGTTGGCGTGCCGGGTGTTGCTGTGCCGGGCATTGGCATCCCAGGTTTGTCGACCATGCATCAGATGACTGCCCAAGCAGCGGCGGCCAATCCAGGCAACACCGTCGCTTATGGGAACGTACTTGGACGTGGCACCCAGCCCCTGTTCGAGAATTACTTCACCCAAGGCAACGCTAACCAAGCGACTGCCGGCATGTACATGTCTCCGATCGGAGTCCCCGGACACGTCGGTCATACGTACTACACCTACCAACCCTTCTATCCGCATCAGTACCTGTACCAACACCATGATCGGTACCACTCGTACTATGACGGTGGTCGAGGTTTGAACCGAACTCACGCGAGCTACATGGCACCGCCTGTACGAAGCTCTGTGCATTGGTTGCACAAGTCGATCCAGTTGCCTCACCGCTAGGCAACGGTTGACTCCCAAGTCACACCAGGGTGGGATCCCAGGTTTCGGAAAAGATTGTTCAGTCGAGCTTCACGGATGATGCCCAGCTGATCCTCAACGAAGACAATTTTTTTACGGACACTATTTTTCACTGGAGTGGACCCCTCATGATTCGAAAATTCTCGTATGCAACCATCGCTCTGGCAGCGATGTTTGCTTGGAACAACGCCCAAGCTCAAACGGCAACGGCGCCCTGCAACACATGCCCACCTTCGACCGGATAAGTTTCCGGGCATACTCACGGTTCCCACCTCAATGGGGCGTACGTGCATGGAGCAGTAGCCCATGTTGGTCAGAGCGTTCATGCAGTTGGCGGGGCGATTCAAGGCCACATGCTCAACTACGGAAACCTTGCTGCCAGCGGGGCCAACGCCAACGGTTTTGGTTCCAATGCAGGTTGGGTTTGGCACTCGTCTTGGGGTGACTACTGGGCCCGCAATCAAGCCAGCCAACGCCCATGGCACGGTGGCTATTATTGGCTCAAAACCGGTCAACCGACCGCATTGGTGGTTCCACCGACGGTCACCATGCAATCGAACTATTCTTGGGGGGTCTCCCAAAACACGATGACCCCTGTCTATCACCAATTCGGAGGCAACCCACCCAATGGAGCCGGTGGCGGTGTCTTCCGCGCTACTCCTCAGTGGCCAACTCACACCGACCAGTTCGGTGTTTATCCAGTCCGAGGTCCTTGGTAACAGCAATAGCAAGAACGCTTTCAATACCCCTCAAAGCGGCCGGCATGGAAATTCTGTGTCGGTCGTTTTGCTTTTGAGGCGTTAGGCGTTAGGCGTTAGGCGTTAGGCGTTAGGCGTTAGGTATTTTATTGGTTAAGAACCTCAGCGTTCGCTCGTGCTCGTGATCGTGCTCGTGCTCAAGGCAACGCTTAAACGGTCCGCCGCAGGGGTGTTCGATCGCATCGCCGAGAGCGGCGTTAAGAATTCAGTCGGTGATACGACTGCATTTGTATTTGTCGCACAATGACTTGGCACCTACTAAGCCGCGCGACCCTCGGCTCGGTGTGCATGGGTTTATTATGCCTGTCAAAACAAATCTGCTGCCAAGAGAATGCCGATACGATTCACGCGATGCCTCGTTATCCATTCCGAGCCAGTCGCTAATCGCCGGCTGAACCATGCGATCAGAGTACGTAACAACAAGTGCGGTTGCGACGGCCGGGTTCGCTGCAGTGCATGGTGAGGCGATTCTGCGTTTAGTTTTTGTAGTTCTGAATCCATTTAGGGTTTTGGCGGGCGACCGGAATACGGCGCGGTGTGACTGTCGTCCTTGCCCAGTATTTTTGTCTCGGTGCCGCGAGTCTCCGAGACTCGCACTAGGAACGGGTCGCCGTTGTAGCAAACTTCGCTGAAGAACGCCCAAATCGAGGAGTCAGTGTTCACGAACATCGGTGCGAGTTTGCCCGCAGTCGTGGTGTAGCTGAAACCGCCGAGGATTTCCGTGCGTCCGCCGCCGAGCGTGTGGACGAGCGTGCCGCCCCGCTCGGTCTTGTAACCGAGCACCCACACGTCGCCACCGTCGTTGGTAAGATGCGTGCCCTCGTTCTCGATATTGAGTTGCCGCGCCCACACGCGTTGTTTGCGGAAGCGAAAGTTATCTCCTACCACGTCCTCAAGGAAGACCTCGCCGCCTTCGCTGCGCGGCGTGCCGTGGATGGTGTAGGTTTCCATGCTGCGCAGAACGACGAGGCGTTTCGTATCCAGTTCGATGCCGCCGCCCAAATGGCTGAAGTGCTCGAGCGTCACCAAGGGCGCGTCGCCATCCTCGATGCGGAAGTTCATGAAATCCCGATTTCCATAGTTGATCGCGCCGCTGAGACCGACGATACGCCGCACCTTGCCGCGCACGATGATCGTCTCGCTGCTTTTGTAGTGACCGGGGAAAAAAACTGTGGTCGCTCCTGAGTCCACGGCTTGCTGAATTGCCTTAGCGGAATCCACCTGTGCTGTCGGGTCTGCACCAAAGGCATCTACAACCGCCCACTTCGCCGGGTCTTCCCAAGTCGTAGGAGGTGTCTCTTTGACCGGCAGTCGCAACGAGGTCGCGGGCGAGGGAAATGCAGTCGTCGCCGCGTGCGAAGAATACTCCACGATGTCCGGGCCGAGCGAGCCGGGCTTGTCCTCGCCGATGACGCGATAAGCGGCGGCGAAATCCGGTGTGGAAATGTCGGCCAGCGCGCGTTGGTATCCGGTCGTCTTGACATCGCGGAGGAAGATGCGCCCGCCATTGAAGTTGACGAGCGCAGGATGCTTCGCCCCGTCGCCAGTGCCGGTAAGCGTCGAATCGACGAGCAACAGCGTGCCGTAGGTGCTCACCGCCGGTACCGCGTTCTTGCTCACGAGCCCTCGGATGCTGATCGTCTGTCCTTCGTTGGTGAAGCCGAACTCTGTTTGCCCGCGCAGTGTAATGTTCTCAAAAACCTGGCTGTTGACCGCCCGCGCCGTCGAGATGCCGCGAGCGAAACCGATGATTTCGCAATTCTTCACCAGCAGTGGACCATTCATGTCGCGAGCCGCGAGATCAAGCCCTACTAATCCGCTGCCTTCCCCAGCGACGAAACGACAGTCCCGCACTGCGCCCGTGTTGTTCGAGTAGAATTGCAAACCGATTGCACCGGGATTTCCCGTGCCAACATCGAACGTGAGATTTTCGACGTAGTTGTGAAACCAATCCGCGCTCCCGAATCCGCCACACCACATCATTGCCTCGGGCTTTTTCGCATCGGTGAACGTCCCGTCCTTGAGCCGGATGATGCTCGTGTCGTGCGATTCGCCACAGAGAGTGGTATTTCCCCAGTTGTCACGCCCGCCAAAATTCTTCGGCCACTTCAGCGTGGCGCTTACGAGGTAAGTGCCACGTGGGAAGTAAAGTGTGTGGTGCCGTCCGGTGTGCTCATTGATGGCGCGTTGAAGCGCATCGGTGTCGTCGGACACCCCATCGGCCTTCGCAGAATAGGGCGGCTTGGTGACATCCACTACGTTTTCGGAGCTGGGATAAGTAGCGTCAAAAAACGCAAGCGGAGCAATCGCCAAGAGTACGAGAATCGCTGTTGCCATGAGAAATGTCCCGAATCGCTGAAGGGTAGTGGTCACCAAAGCCGCCGGGAACCACGATTCTAAAAGACAACAAAGCACCTGCGGCGGCTCTCGTATACCGCTTGGTTATCCGCCCATAGAATTACGTTCTTGAACTGCTCACCTTCGATCTTCCACGTCGATTAAAGTCAAAGATCGCTCCGAAAGCCGTTCCCAGTGCTACGCCCATTGCTAAGCTCTGTGCCATGTTTCCCGATGCTGCTCCGTAGGCCGCACCAATGGCTACACCCATTGCCACACCAACTCCAATTCCATTTCCGGATGAATTTTTCGGTTGGTTGTTTGTCTCATTGCCATCGTCAGTCATGGTGATTCTTTCAAGTTTAGGCCGAGCTTTTTTGTGTTTACGGGTATTTGGATGACTATTCGTTCGCCAGCGATTTTTCTTGGTAAAGTCGTCAATGGATCGGCGTGATTGTAGTCCTCCTTGGCCTGATAACAGCCCGCGGTTCATTCAGCCCGCGCGGTGACCGCAGCGATTTCAAACGCACCCAATCGCGGGCTTGGGTGCAACGATTGGTTCTGCGATTCACAGCGGTGGTTGCGTAGTCTTTTCTCTGACGTAGCAGGCAAGTTCCTCTGCGAGCGCAACAACCTTGGGGTCGATGTCTGTCTTGCATTGATCAACTGCCGGAAGTATCCACTCTGCTGTTTGCACGTCGAATGTCATCGTTGGTTGTTCGTCGAATGCTTGTTTAAGTTGGGTCAGGACAGTCAATCGCGTAGCAGAATCACCCGAGTACAACGCGCTCGTCGTGGCTTGGGCACCTGTCAAAACCAATCCAAACATCCCTATCGCTATCGGGAATAGCAAACGAACGGCAAAATAGGCTGTGAGGGCAACTCCGACAGCGAATGAAATTCCTATAAGGCTGCTAGCGATTGTCAACCGCCAGACTCGTTTTCGCCATTTGTTTGGAACTGCTGAAGCGTTCGACATCGTACGTTCCTGTACCCTCTCGTACTCGCGATCGTAATCGTACTCATCATCCAGCCTAGCGGTCTAGGCCATTGGCCCGCACATGAGAACCGGGGCGCCAGTGATGAAAGCCCGAATTCAAAGAAGGACGCTACACGCCGTTGGCTGAGACAGATGGTTCGGTTTGGTTCTCGGGCTCCGCCTTGAAAGCGCGAACTGCGTTTGGAATGCCCATAACAACCAAGTAGGCGTAAACAATCCCCAGGAAGTGAAGGGTTCGCATCGCGTTGGAACTCGAAAAGCCGTAGAACGCCGAGTAGACAGCGAAAAAGATGGCACCAAGAAGTGCCATGAAGGCAAGAATAAATACCGACACTACCTGTGTCACTATGGCCCCGCCATAGAAACTGGCTGCTTCGGATGTGGGCCTCTTCCGATACACCATGTCGAGGATTACGATCACGTAGCCAACAATAAAACACAAAAGACCTGAGAGACTCTGCCACGGCGTTTGCGTGAAGTATCCTGCCGATAACGCAACGAATCCCAACAGAAGCAAAGCCCATGCGATCTGGAGGGTCGCGGGAATCGTGATTGGCT
>Ga0114972_10002496_pt1 | contig 13825 bp, 9 predicted proteins | sample M_140807_EF_Meta_FD_87354 | JGI IMG/M metagenome (GOLD analysis project Ga0114972, IMG submission 87354) | Freshwater microbial communities from Lake Montjoie, Canada to study carbon cycling - M_140807_EF_MetaG | ecosystem: Environmental > Aquatic > Freshwater > Lake | place: Lake Montjoie... | reverse complement strand
GCCTATTGGGAAGGGTTGGCAAAAGTCATCGATCAAGAACCAGCACTCGAACGCGATCGGATGATTCTCGGAATGCTACAACCGCTAGGAATTGAGAAGGGCAAACCGTTTCAGCCTACCGACCGGCAAAAGAAGATCTTGATCGATGCTGCACTCACCGGAGAGATAATGGCCAGAACCATTGGCTATGCGAAAAGGTTTCCCGGGACCAAGGTTTGGCCGAACCATGAATGGGAGTTTTCGCTCATGCTCAAAGAGACATCTCAAGAGTTGCCGAATTACACGCAACTCGACGAGCGCACTTCATGGTTCTACGAAGCAGTGGGTGTATCGGTGGGGATGATGGGTCGAACTGTCGGGGCTGGGCAGGTATATCTAGAAGCCTCCAAAGATTCTCAGGGGAATTGGTTTGATGGAAGTAAAACGTATCGTTTACGTGTTCCACCCAACGCTCCCGTGGCCCAGTTTTGGTCATTCACTGTTTACGACAATGAAACCCGGTGCTTTGTGGATACGGGCGTCCAGCCTGATCGGTCGTCCCGAGACAATATCGTCAAGAACGCCGACGGCTCTGTGGATCTCTACTTCGGGCCCTCCGTTCCCTCGGACAAGCCTGAATCGAATTGGATCAAGACGATTCCGGGGAAAGGTTGGTTCACTTACTTTCGGCTTTATGGCCCTACGCAACCATTCTTCGATCGCACATGGGTACTACCGGATGTTGAAGTAATCCAGAAGTAGTCCAATAGAGACGAAGTCGATCGGTGAAGATTTTACTGCGGTCAACGCACGGCGTTGATCAGATTGCAGACGCAATCTCTAGATGGATAGCAGGAGGACGGAGTTTTTGTCTTGAAAACTCTAGTTGCGAGAGGTAGGCGGATAGGTTGCGAAACGTGGGCCTGCCGATTCCAAGTCCGGGCGCCTTTAAACGCCTCGAGCATGTTTTGACGGGTTCTTATGGTGCATATGGATCGATTTAGTCGGTTGTACCATCGAATCGGAGCTCATAAATACGAAAGGGCGCTTTGCAAATTGACTCGTATACTGCTGGAATTAGCCTGAAAGAAACGGCTTCATAGACCTCAAAGCGTGGTTTTTGTTGATGAAATTATTGATCCAAATCCCCTGTCTTAATGAGGAAGAAACCTTACCCGCTACGTTGCGGGATATCCCGAGGGAAATTGCAGGGATCGATCAGGTAGAAATACTTGTGATCGATGATGGATGCACCGACCGGACCGTGGACATTGCGCGATCTGCTGGGGTCGAGCATATAGTCTCGTTCACAGGGAATCGAGGATTAGGTTACGCGTTTGCCGCAGGGTTCGACTATTGCTTGAACGCGGGTGCAGACATCATCGTCAATACCGATGGTGACAATCAGTATTGCGGTGCAGACATTCCCAAATTGATCGCGCCCATTCTTGAACACCGGGCGGATATCGTCATCGGTGACCGGCAATGCTCCAAGGTTGCTCACTTTTCATGGTTGAAGCGCAACCTCCAGGCACTGGGTAGTCGGGTGGTCAGTTTCCTCGCAGGTATTGAGGTTCCCGATGTCGCTAGCGGGTTTCGTGCCTACAGTCGAGAAGCTGCCTTAAGCCTGGTGAACTCGACATCGTTCGACCATACCGTTGATCATGTTATTCAGGCAGGTCGTCGAAAGATCGTAACCAAGGTGGTGCCGATCCGCACCAATGAAAAACTTCGCGAATCGAGATTATTTTCAAGCATCTGGACGTTCATAAGTCGATCGATCGGAATCATGGTACGCGTGTATGCCTCCTATCGAGCGCTGGTGATATTTACATTCGCCGGTTTGGTATCACTCAGCCTAGGGGCCCTGTTGGGCTTGCGATTTCTCTATTTCTTTTTCTTCGTTGCTGCCGAAAGTGACTCGCATGTCCAATCCTTGATTCTAGCAGCAGTGCTTCTAATCGCCGGTTTCCAAATGATCTTGACCGGTATCCTTGCGGATCTAATGAACTCGACTCGCTCGATCCTCGAGGACACGAACTATCGGATTCGAAAGTTGGAATCCGGGGATCATGCACGCAAATTTCCAGGTGGTTAACACCTCCCGAAAGTACCGATGTTAGTTTTGAGCCTTGCGATACTGATCACTCTGATCGGCTCGATTGCGATCTTCGCGGTGCTAGAATCCGTTTTGGGATGGTTCCTGGGGAATAGTACATCGGATGCATTCGACGTCGTATGGGCGGGATTGCTACTGCAAGGAGGCTTGCTTCTAGGAATTAGCTTGATTGCCCCGATCAACATCTGGACGTGGATGGTCATGATGGGAGGCGTGGGGCTTTCCCTGCTGAACTCCACAAGGATTAGGAATCGGCTTTTCCAGTCGTTGCGTCAAATCCTAGAAAGGGTCGGTTGGAAGGGGGCGTTTTTGGTGCTGATAGGTGTTGTGATTTATGGTTCTCAATCACCATGCAACTATGATACTTTGCTGTATCACCATCAATCGACACAGTGGTACTCGAAGTACGGATCCGTACAAGGTGTCGCGCTGCTTCATTACCGGCTTGGATTTATCAGCTCAGCGTTTACTTTAGCCGCACCCTTTGAAAGTTTGTTCCCGCACCGATCAGCTACCTTGGTAAATTCCATCGCTTTGCTTCTGACTCTGTTGCAGATCGTAGCGGCGATCGGCAATATCGTGTCCGGTCGAGGGACAAGGCAGGATGTTTTTTGGAGCTGCGGATTTTCGATGGTGTTGCCGATGCATCTCCTATTCTTGGATCCAGCGTCAGCGGCCCCCGATTTTCTAGTAAATGTAGCAACGGTATCTATTGCTGGCGCCATCCTCAATCGGATCGATGGGGAGCGGGGTTGGAATGTTGCAGTTCTTACCGCAGCAATTCTGTTACCTCTCGTCAAACTTTCTGCAGCGCCGGTTGCACTGCTGGTGTGCATCGATGCGATCCTTCGATGCCGGGAAGATCGGAAAAATGTCTTCGTCGTGACGGTAGGTGTCGGTGTGTTGGCACTCGCAGCGTTGATCGGCACATCATGGCGTCAAACTGGAAATCTAGTGTTCCCCATCCCCGCCCTCCAGCGCGATGTTGCATGGGGAGTGGAGCCCGGCATGGTGCACGAGGTAAGTCAAGAGATTCGTAGTTGGGCACGTTGGGGGGGGCCAAGGCCGGAAAACAAGATTGAGTCGGAGTGGTTCATGGCTTGGATCCGTTCAAGTAAGGGGATTTTGTTCATGGCTGCAGCGTTTGGCAACGCCGCTGCGCTCGTGCTGATCGGCTTGCGGTCGAGAGGTCGATTGCGTTGCGATCACGCCCTTGTGATCCCCTGCGTTGGGCTGCTCGGGACTCTCTATATGCTGTATTCCGCCCCGAACCCGAGGTTTGGTTTTGGGATGCTCATCCTGGGTTGGTGCTGGATTGGGCAAGAACTGGTGTTCGGTCCGCGCAAACGATTTCTCGTGCACTCGCGGTTTGGGACGAGAAATTGGGGGGCATATGTCCAAGTGGCAGCGGCGATGGTTATTTTGCTAGCTCTGATAGGAATTGGCGTTTTGCCGATCGATCCATGGCGGCGAGCGTTAAACGCTTTTTCAAAGGCTCCTTTAGTATCTGCAGCCGACGGGCGTTTGAACTGGTACAAACCGGCGGCGGTACCGAACATAGGGTACGAGCGTTCTGCAACTGGTCATATCAGTACTGCGTTTGCGATCGAATTTGAACGGGCTCAAGTCAACGACGTTGAGTACATCTATCCCGTGAACACCGACGTCTCCGGATCGCAGTCGATTCCTTGTTCCCTCCAAAAGATAATCGATATCGAATTGGCAGATCCTGTTCGAGGCATTGCCGCTGGGTTCGTTCGCGGGCAAATGGAGCCGTACCGATGGTATGGACGAACAATTTTGTCAAATTCTCGCTTGGATAAATAAATTCCAGGAAATCCAGAATCGTATAATCGCCTGCTGCTCACTGTTTTGGACCGCTACAATAGGGTTCAATGGTGATTCACTCGTCGCGGTCTCGTCCTCCTAATCATTGCCTTGGAAACCTACGCATGCGTCCGTATCCGATCCTTGTTCTGTTCCTCGTTGCGATTCATTGCCTTTTCGTTCGTGGCCAGGAGCGTTCCTTTGAATACCAGGAGGTGGTGTTAGAGAATGGCTTGAAAGTGATTTCACTCGAGGATTTTACGTGTCCCATCGTTGCGGTCCAGGTTTGGTACCATGTCGGATCGAAAAACGAGGAGTTAGATCGCCAAGGCTTTGCGCATATGTTCGAGCATATGATGTTCCGCGGAACCGATCGGCTCAACGAGACGGGGCACTTCGACAACATTCGAAAGGTGGGTGGTAATTGCAACGCCTACACGTCCTTCGATCAAACGGTCTATGTGAACGAGGTTCCGAGCAATCAACTCGAATTGGTGCTCTGGCTCGAGGCGGAACGGATGGCGTTTTTGAAAATCGATGAGAAGGGCTTCTACACGGAGCGCAAGGTAGTCGAAGAGGAACTGCGCATGGGGCACAACCGCCCCTACGGCCGGGCGCCCGAGAAAGTGCTAGCTGCAATGTATGGCGATCGTCCTTATGCGTGGACTCCAGGTGGGCAGATTTCTCACCTTCGAAAAGCGCCGATCGAGGAACTCGCTGCCTTTTGGAATAAGTATTACGTCCCCAACAATGCAACGCTGGTTGTGGTGGGTGCGGTCAAGCATGACGATGTGCGGAAGCTCGCGACGAAGTATTTTGGATGGATCCCACGATGCCCCGATCCGGAGCAACCGGAGTGCAAGCCATTTCCGATGGATAAACCTCGACCACCGATCGAGATTGCCGAAGACAAAGGTCCATTGCCGCTCATCGGTTGTGCCTATTTCACCGTTGGCTCGGACCACCCAGACTCCGTTGCCCTCGAAGTTCTCATGGGCGTGCTCGGGGGTGGCGAATCAAGCCGTATCTATGTTGATATTGTCAAGGAGCAAAAGATCGCCCAGATCGCTATCGGTGGTTCGTTTTCATTCGAAGATAGTGGCATAGCGGGTGCCGGGGGTGTGTTGTTGCCCTTGGTTGGGGATAAATCGCTGCTGATGAAGACGATCGACAAGCATATCGAGCAGATCGTCAACGAGCCGATCACCCAGTCGGAACTCGATAAGATGAAGAATCAACTGCGTCGCAACGAAGTATCGGGGGCGACGACGGTTGCGAACAAGGCGTCGCGTTTGGGTAACTTTGCAGTGCTACTTGGCGATACCGATCGTATTAACCAGCGTCTTAAAGAAATTGAAGCGGTTACCATTGAAGATGTTCAACGCGTGGCGAAGATGTACCTCGTTCCCAACAACCGCCGTGACATTAGGATCGAGCCAAGCACCGGAGGCATGCTGAAGTCCCTCTTTGGTGGCTCCAAGAAAACAGCCTCCAGCGAAGAGGGACCTGCACCGAGTGAGCCGACGACCAATCGCATCGTCGATCGTTTGGGACCGAAGGCTGGTGCCTTGCGGCCTGCTGATTTTCCGGAGAAACCTCCCGTTTCCGGGCCGATCGATACGGTCCCCGAACCGGTTGTCGCCAAGAAGAGATTGGCCAATGGACTGAACATAGCCGTGATTAGCAATCATGAAGTACCCATGGTTTCCATGGTGTTGGGGATCCGCAGTGGTGCGTGGACCGAGCAGAAGCCTGGAGTGGCGGCGATGACGATGAGCATGGTTTCACAAGGGACCAAAAATAAGACGGCGAAACAAATGGCGGAGGTGCTTGAAAGCAACGCGATTAGCCTCGCGGGGGCAGCAGGTATGGATAGCTCTTCGATCAGCGGATCGGCGCTTTCGGACAAGGTTCCTCTTGCGATCGAGTTGCTCGCTGATATGGCTCTCAATCCTACGTTCCCTAAGGAAGAGTACAGCATCTTGTCATCCCAAACCCTTCTGGGGCTGACGATTTCGACCAAGACACCTGAGTATCTCGCAGATCGTGAGTTTCGTCGAAGTATTTACGGCGAGCACCCATATGCGAGGACGGTCACTGGCGAAGTGTCCGATGTACGGTCCATAAAGATCGATGACATGAAGGATTGGTTTGCTTCCAATGTGCGACCGAATAATTGCACCCTGTACTTGGCAGGTGACATAACCTCCGAGGCAGGTTTCGAGCTCGTCGAAAAGTATTTGGGTGATTGGAAAGTGGATGGGGAGCTAAGCCTTCCAGCGCTTCCTGTATTGCCCGAAAATCCTAAGACGCAAATCCTGCTGTATGATCGTCCTGGATCCGAACAGAGCCAGATCCGAGTCGGGCACGTTAGCGTTGGCCGTACCGATCCTAGCTATAGTCAAGCGATGGTGATGTCTAGCATTCTTGGAGGTTCATTCAACAGCCGGCTAAACAAAGCAATTCGCGTCGATAAGGGGTTGACCTATGGGGCACGGGGCGGGTTGTCGGCCAGGCGATTCGCGGGCGAATTTCAGATTAGCACCTTCTCCAAGACTGTGAGTACGGTCGACACGATCCGAACCATTCTGGACGTCGTCCAAACGATGCAGGAAGGAAATCCAACCGAGAGCGAATTGGAAGACACAAAGACATTTGTTACTGGATCGTTTGCGGGCGATCGGGAAACGCCGGAAGCGACCATCGGTGATTTGTGGCTCTTGGAAACCGAGAGCCTACCCTCCAACTACCAAAAGCTGTTCCTGGGCGAGGTTACCAAGACATCCGCAGAGCAGGTTAAAGATGTTTCTGAGAAGCTGATCCATCGTGACGGGTTGGTGATTGTGGTGGTGGGTGAGGCAGAAAAAATCAAAGCTGATTTAGAGGCCATCGCTCCCGTTACTGTCATCAACGAAGAAACCTCCAAAAAGTAAAAGCGGCTTAGGGATTCGATGGGATTCGCTTTGCGGATTGTGTCCGAGCCACGCGTGTTAGCAAGTGGCGACTGGACGCTGGAACCTGGATCCCCCGGCGCTAGGCATGATACTTACCCCGACTCGAGTCATGATCGAAACGTCGTTGGTGGCGATCGTTAGCGCACCTCCACCCGGCGCTCACGCTTAGGGCTCCGATGGGATTCGCTTCGCGAATCGAATCCGAGCCACGCGTGTTAGCAAGTGGGGCCAATTGCATGATTGCATCGAACGAAGGACCGAGTGTTTTCGTGCTCCAGAGCGCGAGCGGTTTGTGGCGGGGAAACGGATCGCGTTCGCGTCTAGCACACGAACAAATAAACGCCTAGTTGGTTCGGTCGGACTCGTAGGAAATCAAGTGCCAGGAGCTATTTCCGCACGCGGGGCAACGCATCAGTCGCCTAGGGGTTCCCTTCGCCTTCCACCGAATTCCGCCCAGTTCCCACACGGATCGAGCGTGTCCGCAAGGGCAACGCGCGATCCAGGAACGTGACTCGCGTTCCATGCTATCGCTCCATGACGTTGGTAAGATTGCTTTGAACAGTCTCTGGATGGCATTCATGGTTTTCGAATTAGTTTGGACTCGACGGATTTACGAGTTGCTGTCTAGACTCGGAGTGGTTTTTCGCGTTGCCGCAATCAATTCCTCGGCGCCTTGGTCGGATAACTCGTTCATCGCGAGAGCAGCCAGCGATTCTGGTGTGGTCGATTCGAAAATGGTTGTCAAATCGATCGGGACGGATACATCGCTCGCGATCATGGTGACGCCGTCGGCTGAGTAGACCTGGGCCCTCATCCGCAGTTGCCCCTCGCGTTCGGTGGCATGGGCAGCGACGGGAGCGAGGCAACCGGCTCGGAGCGCACGCAATAGCCCGCGTTCAGCCCGCACGCAGGCTAGCGTCACGGGATCATTCAAGTTGCGTACGGCTTCGATGGCGATAGGGTCCTGCGAACGTGTCTCCAATCCGAGGGCGGCTTGTCCGACGGCCGGTAGCATCTGCTCGAGCGATAGCTTTTCAGTGATGTTGTCTTCGAAGTTGAGGCGATGGAGGCCAGCAAAGGCGAGGATGATGGCGTCGTAGGAGCCTTGGGCGAGTTTCGCCAAACGCGTTTCTACATTCCCGCGAATGTCGAGAATATTTAGGTCGGGTCTGAGGTGCAGCAGTTGCGCGCGTCGACGTGGAGATCCGGTGCCAATGCGGGATCCTGGAGGAAGGTCATTGAGTTTGGCCGATGAGGAGGCGATCAAGCAATCGGAGGGGTCTTCTCGCGGCGGGACTGCTGCCAAGGTTAACCCCTCGATCGGTTCGGTAGGCAAGTCCTTGAGGCTATGGACGGCGACGTCGCAGCGGCCATCGAGGAGCGCCCGTTGGATCTCTTTGGTGAACAGACCAACGCCGCCTGATTGGCCCAACGGGGTCGTGGTAACGTCACCCGTTGTTGTAATTTTCACCAACTCTACTTCATACCCATGCCGCGTTAAAGCGTCGGCGATGTAGTTGGCTTGCCACAAGGCGAGTGGGCTTTGGCGAGTCCCGATTCGGATACGATGCGTCATGTTTTCTTGCAAATGCTCGTGAAAAGGCGTATTCCTGGAAATGGAACAATTCTCGCTGGACCTCGGCAGGATGTTATTTCCTGGTAATATAGGGTTTCCTTCGATTACTGGCAGGGCAAGTCGCTAGCCATTCGTACCCTTGGTTTCCATCGATGCACGATTTTTTCCAACGAATAGCCGATTCCTGGTTCCCACGCGGCATCCTGGCCCAGGTGGAGCAAGTGGCAGAAAAGCTTTCCAACGAAGGCTTGACCGAAGCAACCACAGAAACGGTCAAAGCTTCTGCAGTCGCGGTTCAGAGTGTGGCAGCGACGGCGTCGAGCAAGGCCGGTTTGGATTTGCCCACGATTGTGCTTGCCAGCGTTGTATTAGGAGTTCTGGCAGGGGCATCGCTGGTCGCGAGGCACTTGACACGTCAGTCCAACCCATCGATCAACCCTGCGCTGGTGCAGCGATTCGTTCAGCGCCTTTGGGCGTGGTGGTTAATGTTTGCGATTTTGATCTCCGGGATGTTTTTGCATCGCTTCGGGACGATTGTTCTTTTTGGGTTGGTGTCGTTTTGGGCGTTTCGGGAATTTATCACCATGACGCCAACGCGACGCGGCGACCATCGCGCGTTGTTTTGGAGTTTGGTGGTGTTCACTCCGTTGCAATATGTGTTGATCGGTTTCGCTCAATCGGGCCTCGAATTTCGCGGTTCCAAAATTGACTTCTATTCGATTTACAGTGTGATGATTCCGGTCTACGCATCTCTTTTTATTCCCGCCCGAATCGCGATCGCCGGGGATCACAAGCGGTTTCTGGAGCGTTCAGCGCAGATTCAGGCTGGACTTCTCATCTGCGTCTATTGCTTAAGTTTTGCTCCAGCTCTTTTGGATTTGAACTTAATCCGATCGGATGGGACACCGTGGGACGGATCGCGGGCTGGATTGCTGTTCTTTTTCGTGTTGATCTCCCAGCTATCGGATGTGCTGCAGTGGCTATGGGGGCGGATTCGCAACAATCGGATCATCGCGAAAGACATCAGCAGTACACGAACGTGGGATGGATTGCTCGGCGGTTCGCTGTCGAGCGGAATTTTCGGGGCGATCCTCTATTGGGTGACGCCGTTCACGCCGTGGCAAGCTGCGTGCATGGCCATCGTCGTTGCCGGTTTGGGATTTGCGGGTGGGTTGACCATGAGTGCCATCAAGCGAGATCGTGGTGTCCGCGACTATGGCACGTTGGTGATGGGGCATGCTGGCGTCTTGGATCGGATCGATTCTCTTTGTTTTTCGGCTCCGATCTTCTACCATCTCACGCGGTTCTTTTTCAGCATTCCTTGATCGTTGCGATAAAAGATGATTTAGGAATTGTAGTGATGTTGTACAGATCTGCAGCGTTCTATCCGATGTAGCCGAAGGGTGGTGGTTCATGGATGGAGGAGTATTTAGATTGGGTCGAAACACAGAATGGATTGATACTCACGCTCACCTAGCGGACGAAGCTCTGTCGGCGAGACTCGAAGAGGTACTCCCGCGAGCGATGGCTGCGCGGGTCACCCGGATTCTTTGTGTCGGGGTCGACGCCGAGGCATCCGCATCCGCGGTCGCGCTAGCAAGCCGCGAGAGTGGTGAGCAGACTCCGGCGGTGTGGGCATCTGTAGGTATTCATCCCAACTATGCCCATCAAGAGAAACCGGGACACTGGGAATCGATCGTGGAATTGACAGCGAGCGCCCGTGTTTGCGCGTTAGGTGAAACGGGGCTTGATCGGTATTGGGATGACTGCCCATTTGAGGTTCAGAGAACGAATTTCGCCCGGCATTGGGAACTAAGTCGGAGTACGGGATTGCCGGTCATCATTCATTCTCGCGATTGCGATTCAGAGATGCTCGAAGCGCTCCGCAATGAATACAAGCATGGTGAGCTTCGAGGAGTGATGCACTCGTTTTCGAGCAACCTTGAGGTTGCTCTCGAGTGTGTAGCTATGGGTTTGTACATCAGTTTTTCGGGCATGCTAACCTACAAGAAGAACGATACGCTTCGGGATGTCGCAGCAAAGATTCCAGACGATAGGTTGCTGGTCGAAACCGATTGCCCGTACTTAAGTCCCGAGCCGAAGCGGGCCTCGCGACCCAACGAACCGTCGCTGATGGTGCACACCGGAGCAGTCCTCGCCCAGGTCCGTGGGTGGACGGTCGCCGAGGCTGCCGAGCGAACAACGGCAAACGCGTTACGCTTGTTCTCGAAGATGCGATAGCGAAGAGTGCACGGGCACTCTACAGTCGGGCACTCTGCAGTCGAATGCCTAACGCAACTTGGCCTTGTCGATCATTTCCGTTTCGAAGCCGTTCGGGGCGATTTCCCATGGCACCCAAGCCAGCGAGACACTTTTGATCTTCGTGTCTGACTTGCGGAGAGGGATCTCGATGGCGTCGAGTTCGAGGCTTTCGGCGGCGAACATGCGCGAGACGCGATCAACATCTTCTTTGCATTCACGTTCCATATCGTCTTTCTGGCGGAGCAAATCCTCGAGCGATTCCTGCGCCCGATCGATGTCACCTTGTTTGTTCGATGCGCGCGAGAGATCACGCATGCCTGCGGTGGTGCTGCCGCGTCGTCCACCGCCGAGGAGGGAACCTAGGATCGATGTGCCGATATTGACCCATCCGTCCATTTGCTTGGCTTTGGCCTCTTGAACGTACTTGTCCAGTTTTTGTTCGGCCGCGAGAACTTTGCCTTTGAGCGTTCGGAACTTGTCATCGTACTTGCTCCGAACCTTGTCCATTTCCTTATCGCGAGCGTCGCGGGCGGCTTGGGAAAGTTCGATACGGGCCTCGAACTCTTGCAAGCCAGGGGCGGTCGTTTGCTTGATCGCTTTGCAGGAGTAGACCATGCATTTTTCATGGCGAAAAAGGTACTCTGCTAATTCTTTTTCCCATGCTTTGTAATTCTTCGGGGAGAGGAGCTCCGCGGGCGGTTCTTCGAATTGGAAGGGTTGAGGAGGCGATTGATCGGTTTGAAACTCGTCGGGATTGAGTTCGTCCGAAAAGTCCCAAACTTGGTCGGGAATAGCGCTGTCGATATGGCGAAGAAGAGTGATGTCCTTCCAATGATCCACGTTGCTAGCGGCGCGGACAAAGTGGACGCTGGCGGACGCGAGGAGAGCCGGTTTGAGGAGACCACGAGATTGGGGGCGTAGGGATGTGAGAGGAAGAAGGATCTTTTCTTCGATCCCAGCGGGGATGATCGGGCGGGAGGATTTGGGGGTAGGTGCCGGTTGGTTCCCTTTGGGTGTTGGGTTGGAAGTCGAGTCGGAAGTGGGTGCGGACTGCGTCGGTTCCGGCGTGTTCGACTTGTTCTCTTTACCGCTTATTGCTTCGCGGTAGGGGGCCATCAAGGTGGAGATATCTTTGCGGGAGAGTGGTCCACGGAGGTAGGAGAACGCCCATCGGGTGTGGAACAGGGTAGGTGCGTTTTCGTTGGCATTGTTCAGCACAAAGACCCGGGGCTGGATCGCGCTGAGGAGTTTGTCCATCGCCTTGCGATCGAGCGATGCACCTTGTTGGGCTGCGGCACCTTCGAGTCCATCGAGGACACGATCTTTATCCCTTTGGGTTTGGAGTCGACCGAGGAACCAGGTCCCCATGTTGGAGAGACCTTTATAATCGAGATCGACCGGATTTTGGGTAGCGAGAACGATACCAAGTCCGAACGCGCGAGCTTGCTTGAGCAGCGTCATCATCGGTTTCTTGCTTGGTGGATTCGAAGTCGGAGGAAAGTATCCGAAGACTTCGTCCATGTAGAACAAGGCGCGAAGGGCACCGGTACCCGACTGGGTCCTCATCCAGGAGAGAAGTTCATTGAGGAGGATGGTGACAAAGAACATCCGTTCGCTATCGTTGAGGTGAGCGATCGAGATAATCGAGATCTTTGCTCTACCTTTTTCGTCATAAAGCAATTGATTGATCTCGAGCGATTGGCCTTGCATCCATCCTGCGAAGGCGGGGGAAGCCATCAGGTTGTTCAGGGACATGGCGAGTTTCGCACGTTCGCTGGCGGGGTAAAATGATTCTATATCGATCACACCGATCTTCTTGATGGGAGGTGTTTGGATCGAGCGGATCATTTCCTCCATCGAGAGGTCGTTTCCTTTTTCCCAAGCGTCCTTGAGGATGTTGGAGACGAGAATATGTTCTCGGCTGGTGAGCGGGTCGGCGTTGATGCCCAGGAGGGAGAGTAGGCCTGACGAAGCGCTTGAGATTTGGTCGCGGAGCAGTTCGTCATCTTCGCGGACCTCGTCGCTAGGAGCGTCGAAGCTTCTCAGGACGGTGAGTGGTACACCGACATTGCTGCCAGGCGTGTAGATCACCTTTGGTATCGCGGCGAATTCCTTGAGTGACTCCGGGGCGACTTGCCAGTCGTTCAGTCCTTTGGTCCAGCTAGCAGCGCTTTTTTCCGCGATCTTTTTGCGCAGTTCGCCATCGGTCAGGGAGGCATCCTCTCCGGAGAGTTTCGCGCGACCTTCGGCGAGGTCGACCCATGGTTCAAAATCCGCGGGTTTAAGTTCCGGGAAGGCAAGGAGGAGATTGCCGAGATCTCCTTTGGGATCGATGCATAGGATCGGGATGTTGTCGATGGCAGCTTCTTCGAGCAAGCTGATGCATAGGCCTGTCTTTCCGCTGCCGGTCATTCCAACGCAGATCGCGTGAGTGGTCAAATGTTTTGACTGGTAGTGGACTTGGGTAGGCTGAATTTTCGTTTCGACATCGTATTCTTTGCCGAGGTAAAAGCTGCCTGGAATATTGTGGACAGGTTCCATGGTGGGTATCTGACGAGTAGTGGGTTATGGCGGAGTTCCAGGTCATCCAAGCGGGAATGAGAGGACAGAGCCGAGCCGAGTCCTACTGCACGAGCACAAGTTTAGCGTCCGTTATTTTGAGCGTCGACGGTATCGCGCCACCAATCGTACATATCGAACAGAGACTCCCTTAAATTGTAGCCATGGCGATTGCGGGAGGATCTCCACGCGTCGGATTGGAGCAATTCATCGAATTTGGTCGCGTTTTCCGACTGCAGGATCATCGACAGGACATGCTGTTCGATTTGGGAGTCGATGGATGTTTCCCAGAGTGTGTTGAAGGAAGCGTGCTTCTGGTGGGTGGTGATCAGCAGTTTGCACTTTTGGGCGGACGCGAGGCTGGCTAGGGTACGTTGCATCCAAAAACGGAATTGTTCGAACCCATCGATGGCGAGCAGTTGGTTTTTGGGGAGTTGCCGAATCGCGAACCACCATCGAGGCAATCTTGAGGTGCTGGAATCGAGACGCAGGAGTGTATTTGCGGGGAATGCGTTTCGGAGGTTTGGGTTGGATAGCAGATGCGCGATC
>Ga0114972_10002495_pt1 | contig 13829 bp, 13 predicted proteins | sample M_140807_EF_Meta_FD_87354 | JGI IMG/M metagenome (GOLD analysis project Ga0114972, IMG submission 87354) | Freshwater microbial communities from Lake Montjoie, Canada to study carbon cycling - M_140807_EF_MetaG | ecosystem: Environmental > Aquatic > Freshwater > Lake | place: Lake Montjoie... | reverse complement strand
GTGGCCTGGCGCGGGTGGGCCGTGGCGGCCGGTGGGTGATGCGGCGCAGCATGCGGTGGCGCAGCGCTATTTTATAGCTTCGGCATGGGTTTGGCCGCCGCTGAATGTGGCGATGTTGGGCGGCCTCAATCTGGCCTTTGCGGATGGGATTCCGCTGCTGGCCCTGGCGCTGAAGGCGCTGGCACCACTGCTGCCGGCGGGGTTTCATGGCATTGGGCTGTGGTATGCGCTGGTCTGGGTTTTAACGCCGGTTTGTGCCGCCTGGGCCATGGCGGGGGCCGGGGAGCGCCGGGCGCTGCCATTATTGGCGGTGGCGGTGGCGGCGGCTTCGATGCCGGCCTTCATCATGCGGTTTGGCCATGCTGCGTTGTGCGGGCATTTTTTGCTGTGGCTGGGCTTGGGGTTTTATCTCCGGCTGGTGGCGGGGGCGCGGGTCTGGCCCGGGGCCATTCTGCTGCAGGGGGTGGCCTTGTTGGTGCATCCTTATCTGGCGGTGATGAATTTGGCGCTGCTGGCGGCGGTGCCGGCCACGCTGATGCTACGCCGCGCGCCCTGGCTGGGGGCGGCTTTGGGCGCTGCTGCCGGCTTGGCGCTGGTGGGCGGAATTATGACCGTTTTGGGATATTTAGGCGCTGCGGGGGATGGGCGGCGCTGGTATGGCGCCTTTGCGCTGAACCTTTTGTCGCCGATGTGGCCGTTTCGGTCGTGGTTACTGGGTGGTGGCGTTTTGGCCGAGGTCGATGCCACGGGGCATGGCGGCTGGGAGGGGTATAATTGGCTGGGTTTGGGCCTGTGGCTGGGGCTGGCGGCGGTGCTGCTGTGGCGGCCGCGGTTGGTGCTGGGTGGCCTCAGGCGGCATGCTGGGCTGGTGCTGGCTTGCCTCGGACTTACCGTGCTGGCGGTGACTGGCCGGGTCGGGCTGGGGGGCGCCGTGCTGTTCGATCTGGGCGAGGCGCCGGGCTTGTTCGAGCAGTTTCGCGCCTCGGGCCGTTTCTTCTGGCCGGTGGGGGTGGCGCTGCTGCTGGCTATGGGGGTGCTGCTGTCCCGCCAGGGGCGGGCGGGGAGGCTGGCGCTGGTTGTGCTGGCGCTGGTGCAGTTCCTCGATGCCACGCCTGCCCGGCTTGCGCTGCATGATTGGGCGCGGGGGGAGCATCCTTGGCGGATGGATGCGGCGAGGCTGCGCCCGCTGCTGGCGGCGGCCGAACGGGTAACCCTGTTGCCGAGTTGGCCCTGTACCGGGCCCGAGGAGCATGCAACCCGCGAGGCGCTGTTGGAAATGCTGGCGCTGGCCAGCGAAACGCCGCGGCCGATCAACACCATGTATGCCGCGCGCTGGCGTGAGATGCCGCGCTGCACCGATGAGGCGACCCGCGCCATGCCGGTGGGTCCGGGTGAGTTGCGGCTGGAATTCGCTGACGGCGCCTGGCGCGCTACGCCAGGGCCGCGCTGACGGCGGCCCGCAGCGCCGGGAGTGTTTCGGCCTCGAACCATGGGTTTCGCGCCGCCCAGCCGACGGTGCGCCAACTCGGATGCGGCAGGCAAAAGAAGCGCGGCAGGCCCGGCTGCGCCCGCACCCGCGCTTCCATCTTCCCCGGCCCCAGGTAGCGCGCCTGCGAATAGCTGCCGCCGAGGATGATCAGTCGCAGTTCCGGCATGGCGGCGAGCAGGGGGGGATGCCAGAGCGGGGCGCATTCTGGCCGTGGCGGCTTGTCGCCACCTTGCGCGAGCACGCCGGGGTAGCAGAACCCCATTGGCACGATGCCGATGTGGCGTTCGTCATAGAACGCCTCGGATGTCATGTTGAGCCAGGCGCGCAGCCGGTCACCGCTGGCATCTGTCCATGGAATGCCGCTGGCATGCACCTTGGTGCCGGGCGCCTGGGCAATGATAAGCAGTCGCGCTGTGGCCGCGGCCCGCAGCACTGGCCGCGGGCCGAGCGGCAGATGCGCCTCACAGAGCCGGCAAGCCCGGACCTGTTCCAGCAGCGCCTTCAAGCGCTGGGGATATGCCGCTCAACGATATAAAGCGGCCGGCCCTTGGTTTCATTGAACACCCGGCCGAGATACTCGCCGATAATGCCCAGCATCATCATCTGCACGCCGCCCAGGAAGAGCACCGCGGCCATCAGGCTGGGATAGCCCGCCACCGGATTGCCAAAGAGCAGGGTGCGCAGGAGCAATTGCACGATATAGGCTGCCGAGATGAAGGCGATGCCCAGGCCGAGATAGCTGGCGATTTTCAGCGGCCCCACGGTGAAGCTGGTGATGCCCTCCAGCGAGAGGTTCCACAGCTTCCACCAATTCCATTTTGTGGTGCCGGCGGCACGCGGCGCCCGGTCATAGGGCACCGCCACCGAGGGGAAGCCCACCCAGGCAAAGAGCCCCTTCATGAAACGATGCTGTTCGCGCAATTGCAGCAGCGCATCGAGCGAGCGGCGCGACATCAGGCGGAAATCGCCGGTGTCCTGCGGCAATTGCACCCGCCCGCCCAGGCGTTGCATCACCCGGTAGAACCCCGCCGCCGTGACGCGCTTGAGCCATGATTCGCCATGGCGGACCGAGCGCTGGGCATAGGCCACGTCAAAGCCCTGGCGCCAGGCGGCGACGAGGGCGGGGATCACCTCCGGCGGGTCCTGCAGGTCAGCATCGATCACCACAACCGCCTCGCTGCAGGCGGCATGATCCAGCCCCGCGGTGAGCGCGATTTCCTTGCCGAAATTGCGGCTGAGATTGACCACCGCCACCCGAGGGTCGCCCGCCTGGGCCTGCAGCATCAAGGCCAGCGTGCCATCGCGCGAGCCGTCATTCACATAGACCAGCTCAAAGGGCAGGCCGATGCCTTCCATCGCCGCCGTGATGCGGGCGTGAAATTCGGGCAGGACCTCCTGCTCATTGTAGCAGGGGATGACGACGGAAATGGCGGGCGGGCTCATGCCCGCCTCATGGACGGCAATAATGGCTTATTTTCAGCGGATGATCCCGCCCGAGAGGCTGGCGGGAATGCGATTGCGCCAGGTGCCGGCATCAACATGGGTGACGAACTCCAGGACGGCGCGATTAAAGGCATCGGGGTCCTCCAGGTTCATGGTGTGGCCGCATTTGGGCATCACCAGCAGGGCCGAGCTGTGGATGGTGCGCTTGAGGAAGATGGAGGCTTCCAATGTGGGGTCATCCTCATCGCCGGCGATGACCAGGGTGGGCGTGGTCATCTTGGCGAAGCCCTCGCGCAAATCCCATAGCGAGGGGCGCTGGCGCTGCACGCCCTGCATGGTGAGCGCGCTGCCCTCGGTGCTGTGCTCGGCCAGTTGGGTGATGAATTCGGCGAAGCCGCGCGGATCCTTCTGCTCGAAGATCAGCCGGGTCGGGCCATGGCCGTAGATATTGGCCATCTTGTCCATGCCTTCGGCGCGGATGCGGGCGATGGTGGCATCGGTCTCGGCCCAGAATTGCTCGCGCTTGTCGGGCGAGGCGCCATAGCCCACCCCGGCGGCCACCAGGCTGCGGGCCAGATTTGGGTAGCGCAGGCCCAGATGCAGCGTGGCGAAGCCGCCCATGGAGAGGCCCACGACGTGGGCGGGCGCTAGGTTGAGCTTTTGGATCACCTCGGCAATGTCATCCGTGGCGCGGTCTTGGCTATAGGAGGCCGGGTCGGCGGGCACGGCCGAAGGCGGATAGCCGCGGGCGGCGAAAGCGATGCAGCGATAGCGGCGGGCGAAGAAGCGCAGCTGCGCCTCCCAGGCGCGGTGGTCGCCGGCATATTCATGCACGAAGACCATGGGCGTGCCTTCGCCCACATCCTCGTAATGCAGATCAACGCCGTCAGTGGTGCGCAGGCTGGGCATGGGAATCTCCTTTGGGCGGGCGCAGAATGGTTCGGCGTGGCAGGCTCGGCAAGGGTCGTGGGCCGGCTGTCTTGGCGCAGGCTTGCGCGATCGCGCGGCGCGCCCGATGAAGCGCCCCGGCGAGGTCCAAAAGGGGTTTTTCGATGCAACGACGGGTAATGCTGCTTTCCGCGCTGGCGGCGCCTGTTTTTCCGCTGGCGGCGCCGGCTTTGGCGCAGGCCTGGCCGTCGCGGCCCATCCGCATCTTTGTACCCTTCGGCCTGGGCGGCAGCGCCGATGTCGGCGCGCGGGCGTTGCAGGAGCCGTTGAGCGCCGCGCTTGGCCAGCCGGTGGTGGTGGAGAACAGGCCTGGGGCGGGGGCGGTGATTGGCACCGATGTCGTGGCCAAGGCGGCCGCCGATGGGCACACCTTGCTGCTGATGAGCAACACCCATACCGCCAATGAAACCCTGCTGCCCAACCGCCCCTATCAACTGATGCGCGACTTCGCACCTGTGGCGGCGGTGAATATTGCCCGCCACGCGCTGGTGGTGCACCCCTCAGTGCCGGCGAATTCGGTGGCCGAATTGATCGCTCTGCTGCGGGCCAATCCGGGGCGATATGATTACGCCTCCTCCGGCCCGGGCACGCCTTATCATATCGCCGGTGAGGTGTTCCTTTCCATGGCTGGCGTGCAGGCGCAGCATATTCCCTTCCGGGGTTCCAACGAGGCCCGCACTGCGCTGGTCGCGGGGCAGGTGCCCATCATGTTCGATGCCATTCCCACCGTGCGTGAGCAGGTGGTGGGCGGTCGGGTGCGGGGGCTCGCCACCACCGGCCCCACTCGCAATGTGCTCATGCCCGACCTGCCGACGGTGGCCGAGACCCTGCCGGGCTATGAGGCGAGTATCTGGCTGGGCGTGATGGCGCCGGTCGGCACGCCCGAGCCGATCCTTGGGCGGCTGAACGCGGAGATCAACGCCTATCTCCGCCGGCCGGAAACGCGCGATGCCCAGGCCCGCTCCGGCGCCGAGCCCCTGGCCATGAGCATTGCGGAATTCGACGCGTTTCTGCGGGCCGATATCATCCGCCAGGCCGAGTATATTCGGCTCGCCCGGATCACCCCGGCATGAGCTTTTCCCTCGATGGCGTCTCGTTTGCGCTGCATGAGCAGGCGCGCCATGACGGGCAGCGCATGACCAGCGATTCCTGGGAGGAATACCCGGTGCTGCGCTTTGCCGATTTGCCGCGCGTCACCACCGAATTGATCATCCGCCCCGAGGAGCGTCCACTCGGTGCCGGCGAGGCCTCCATGGCGCCTGCCATTGCCGCTATTGCCGGCGGAATTTTCTCGGCGCTTGGCATAAGGCCGAACCGTCTGCCCTTCATTCCGGAAAACCTCTGATGGCGAAAATCACCCTCACCCTGGCCTGCGTCGCCTCGGACCGCACCCGGCCGCTGATGGATGGGCGGGTGACAGTGCCCGGCGTGGATCTGGTTTTTCTCCCTGGCGAACCTGAGGATATTTTCCGCCGGGCGTTGCGCGACAAGGCGTTTGATATTTCTGAGCTGTCCATGGGCAGCCACATCGTCACCACCGCGCGAGGCGATTCGCCTTATATCGGGCTGCCTATCTTCCTCTCCCGGGCGTTTCGGCATTCTGCGGTCTATATCCGCAATGACCGGGGCATTCATTCGGCTGCCGATCTGGCTGGGCGCAGCATCGCCCTGCCGGAATTCCAGCAGACCGCGGCGCTCTGGGTGCGCGGCTTCCTGCGCGAGCAATATGGTGTGGACACCACCTCCATCCGTTGGCGCAGCGGCGGCGAGCGGGTGGCCATTGCGCCGCCGCCTGGCCATGATCTGGCGCCGCTGGGGATGGACCCTATGGCGGCGCTGGAAACAGGTGCGGTGGATGCGCTGATCGGCCCGCGCATCCCGGCATCGCTTGGACAGGGCGTGGTGACGCGACTTTGGCCCGATTACGCGGCCGAGGAGAAGGCCTGGCATAAGAGCACCGGCTTCTTCCCGATCATGCATTGCCTGGCGCTGCGGCGCGACATTGCCGCCGCCCATCCCTGGCTGGCGGTGGAGCTTTATCGTGCTTTTGCGAAGGCGCGTGAGATGTCCCTGGCCGAGTTGCGGCTGGTCAATGTGCTGCGCGTCTCCATGCCGTGGCTGGCCTCGGCCTTTGAGGAGCAGATGGCGATCATGGGTGGTGACCCATGGCCCTATGGCTTTGCCCGCAACCGCGATGAGGTGGCGGCGATGATCCGCTTTGCCCTGGCCGATGGGCTGGCGGCGCGGGATATTTCCCCGGAAGAGCTCTTCCACCCGAGTGTGCTGACGGAGGGGTGACAGTTTCCCCCCCGCGTGATGAAAGCGGGGTCCAGGAGAATTGAAACCATGTCTGAACCCAGCGGCCCCCTGAAGGGCCTTCGCGTCCTCGACCTCACCCGCGTCTTGGCGGGGCCGACCTGCACCCAGATGCTGGGCGATCTCGGCGCCGAGGTGATCAAGATCGAGCGGCCCGATGCGGGCGACGATACCCGCGGCTTTGCCCCTCCCTTCGTGCCGAACACCAAGGAGAGCGCCTATTTCGTGGGCGTCAACCGCAACAAGAAGTCGCTCACGCTTGATATCGCCAAGCCTGAGGCCCAGGCCATCGTGCTGAAGCTGCTTGAGAGCTGCGATATGCTGGTCGAGAACTTCAAGGTGGGCGCCCTGGCGAAATATGGCCTGGGCTGGGAGCAACTCTCCAAGAAATTCCCCCGGCTGATTTATTGCTCGATCACCGGCTTCGGCCAGACCGGCCCTTATGCGCCGCGGCCGGGCTACGATGCGCTGATCCAGGCCATGGGCGGCGTGATGAGCCTGACGGGCGAGCCGAATGGCGCGCCCCAAAAAGTGGGCATTCCGGTGGCTGATCTCTTTGCCGGGCTTTACGGCTGCATCGGCATCCTGGCGGCGCTGCGCCACCGCGACGCGACGGGCCAGGGCCAGCAGATCGATATCGGCATGCTGGATACCCATGTCGCCTGGCTGGCCAATCAGGGGATGAATTACCTCAGCACCGGCGAAAATCCGCCGCGTCTGGGCAACCAGCACCCCAATATTTCGCCCTATCAGGAATTTCCGACCAAGGATGGCTACCTGATTTTGGCGGTGGGCAATGACCCGACTTTTGCTCGGTTCTGCGAGAATACGGGGCTGGCGCATTTGCTCACTGACGAGCGCTTCGCCACCAATCCCAATCGCGTGGCCAATCGGGACCTCGTGACCGCCACCCTCACCCCGGTGATGAAGACGCTGACCACCACGGAGTGGGTGGACAAGCTTGAGGCGCTGAAGATTGGCTGCGGGCCGATCAACACGCTCGAGCAGGTCTTTGCCGACCCGCATGTGGTGGCGCGCGAGATGGTGGTGGAAATGACCCATGGCTCGGGCGAGGTGGTGAAGGTCATCGCCAATCCGGTGAAAATGTCGGCAACGCCGGCGGATTACCGCTCGGCACCGCCGATTTTGGGCGAGCATAGCCAGCATGTCCTGTGCGATATTCTTGGCATGTCGGCGGCCGAGGTGGCGGCGCTGCGGGAAAAAGGCATCGTCTGATGGAACATCCGCGAACGGGCGGCATTCACTGCCCCTTTGAGGGCGGTGCTGTGTCGCTGCGTTGGCATGAATGGGGGCCGGCCACTGGCAAACCCGTGGTTTGCGTCCATGGCCTGACCCGCAATGGCCGGGATTTCGATGTGCTGGCCCAGGCCCTGGCGGCACAGGGACGGCGGGTGATCTGCCCGGATATTCCCGGCCGCGGCATCTCCGGCTGGCTGCCGGCGGGCATGCTTTATGCGGTGCCAACCTATGTGGCGGTGCTCACGCCCCTGCTGGCGGAACTGGGCGAATACGATTGGGTCGGCACCTCCATGGGGGGGCTGATCGGCATGGGGCTGGTGAGCCTGCCCTTCGATCGGGTGGGAAAAATGGTGCTGAATGATATCGGCCCCTTCATCCCCGAGGCGGCCTTGGCCCGGATTCGTGATTATCTCAGCCATTCGCCGCCGCGTTTTGCCAATTTGGCGGCGCTGGAGGCGCATTTGCGGGTGATCCACGCCCCCTTCGGGTCGTTGAGCGATGCGCAATGGCGCCAGATGGCCGAGCACAGCGCGCGGATGACGGCCGATGGCGCCATGCATCTGCATTACGACCCGCGCATCGTCGAACCCATGCAGGCCGGCCCGCTCAGCGATGTCGATCTCTGGGCGCTGTGGGATTGGACGGTTGCCCGCCCGGTGCTGGTGCTGCGCGGCGAGCATTCTGACCTGCTGACGGCCGAGACTGCGGCGAGAATGGATCAGCACCCCAACACGAAGCTTGCCACCATCAAGGGCTGCGGCCATGCGCCGGCGCTGATGGCGACGGATCAGGTGAAGTTGATCGTGGATTTCCTCGCCGGCTGATCGGCGTTTTGTCCCAGCCGATGGCCTGGGTGCGCCTGGAGGTGTCGACGATATGGTGGCGGTGCCTCAGGCCTCCAGCGGGGCTCCCGCCGCTTCCTGGTCGATGAGCAGCAGGTTGCGCGCCAGCCAAACCGCACGCTCGAAACTTGTGGTTGCCTGGCGCAGCAGATCGGGCGGGGTCTCCCCGGCCCGGGCCTCGCGGATGCGGCGCATCATCGGGCCGCGATCTTCGCTCAGGGCGAGCAGCATGGCGATATCCTCGGCATCCTGCGCCTCGGCCAATTGCTCCAGAAGAAGATGCAGCGCCTCGGTCAATTGCGGGATGGGGGCGGTGCCGGCGGCTTGTTCGGCAGAGGCGCCGAATTCCGTCACCACCACGCGCAAATCCCGCAGCACGCGGTTGCGGGCGCCCAGCCTCACCGCCTCGGCCATGCTGGCACGGTCCAGCCCGACCCGGGCGGCATCGCCGATCAACTGGGCCAGGAACTCCTCCACCGTCTTCTCCACCTTCTGGCTGGCGGCACTCAGCGCATGGGCCGGCAGGGCGGCGTTCTGCGGCCCTTCGCGCACCGCATCGAGCAGCATGGGAATGCGTGTCAGCAGACGGGCCTGTTCGCGCATCGCCAGGGTGAGCGCGCTTGAGCCGTCCCGCAGCGCGCCATCATAGAGAAAGGCGGGGCGGCCCAGCGCCTCGGCTGGGTTGGGTGGGGCGAAACGGGCGATCAGGCGCAGCAACGGCCCGTCCAGCGGGATCATCACCAGCGCGGTGGTGATCTGCATCAGCGCGAAGAGCATGCCCAGTTGGGTGTCCTGCTCCACCGCCAGATGCGACAGCAGCGCCGAGATCAGCGGCAGCCCGATGATGGGTTCAATGAAGTGCAACAACACGAAGATGAGCGTGCCCAACGCCTTGAAGGCGAATTGGTAGAGCACGAGTTGCCTCGTGGTACCGGTCAAACCGCCCGCAAGCAGGAAGGTGGCGAAGCCTGAGCCGAGGGATGCGCCATAGATCGCCATCTCCGCCTCGTCGAAGCGCATCACGCCAGCATTGAACATGGTGATAGCAATCATGCTGACAGTGGAACTGCTCTGCGCCACGAAGGTGACGGCGACGCCGAGTGCGAAGGCGGGTAGGGCGGCATCGCCGGTGGCGGCGAGCAGGCTGCGCAGCCATTCCATCTCGCGCAGGGGTGCCGCGCCGGCTTTCAGCAGGGCCAGGCCCATGAACATCAGCCCTAGCCCGACCATCGACTGGAACACGGGACGGAGGCGGCTGCCGATATCGAGATTGAAATACGAACTGATGCCCGATACGCCAAGCAGCAGCAGCGCCGCCAGACGCACATCCAGCGTGGCCAGAAGTACCAGCGCCGCGGTGCCGAGATTGGCCCAGGCCAGCAAAGGTAGCGCACACTGCACCGTGATCAAACCGCTTGCCTGCATATTGGCGGTGATGACGGTGACTGCGCTGCTGGATTGCGTCAGCCCGCCCAGCCCGAGCCCGGCCAGCGATGCAGCCAGGCGGCCCCGGGTCAATAGGGTGCCCATGCGGCGGGCGCCCGGCCCGACTAGGGATTGCATATTCTGCGCCAACTGCCGGATGCCCACGAAGAACAAGCCCAGACCGCCCAGCAGTGTCGCGATGGTGTCCATGATTACAATCGCTTGTTATTTCGTGAAGCGGCGCGGGTCATCATTGTCTGATGTCGCATCCTGCCGGCATGGCGCTCGCCACGGCTTGGGCCCGCCGCCGCATCAACCCGGCGCGCTGCGCGCGGGATCCCAAACCGGGTCGGGCTTTGTCCATAGCACGGGATTGTCCATGGCGGCGGCGATGGCGGTGGTGACGGCGGCGAGGATGGCCTCGCCCTTCTCAACGGTGGCTGCGCGGGCATCGCCGCGCACGCCGGTGGGGGCTGCGCGCTCCCAGAAGGAATAGAAGCGTGAATATCCCGCCGGCGCGGGCGGCGTATTGCCCGGTGCGGGGATGCGGTCGGTGCGGACCTGGGCTGGTTCCATGGCGAGCCAGAGCGAGGTCTCGCCCTCACAGGCATGCATGATATTGGACTGGGTGGTGAGGATTTTGCCGATTTCGGAGGGCGCCGCATTCGGCCAGGTCACCGCCACCACGGCCATGGCGAATTCATGCGCGCATTCGCGCACCGAAACGGCCAGGGGCTCGATATTGCCGCCATGGCCATTGACGATCAGCAGTTTTTCGAACCCCTGGGCCTTGAGGCTTCGCACCACGCTGCGGACCATGCCGTGGAACGTCGCGTAATCGCTGCTGATGGTGCCGCCATAGGGCAGGTGATGCTCGGAGAGGCCTAGCCAGATCGGCGGCAGGACGACGGCGCGGGTCGTGGCCAAGTCGGCGGCCCGGAGAGAAATATTGTGGGCAGCGTGGCTATCGGTCCAGACCGGCAGATGGGCGCCATGCTGCTCGAGGCTGCCGATGGGCAGCACCGGCAGCGTGTTGGGCCCCGCCATGGCGCGGAGTTCGGGGGCGGTCAGGGTTTCCCAGCGCATCGTGTCAATTCCCTCGGATCATGCCGGCATGACCGGCGCATTGCAGCCTGGCGCCGCCTCGGTGGGTCGGGCGACGTCACATCTCAGCGCTGGTGTGTCGCACGCCGCCGCGGCCGCGCCCAGCGGGCAGAGGTGCCGCAAAGAGGCTTGGCGGGCGATTTCCTGTGCTGGTAGCCTGCCTGCCTTGATGTCATGGGAGCAGGGCATGCGGCGTTTTCTCGCGGTCATCGCGGTTGTTCTGGCCTGGGGCGCTGCTCCGGCCAGCGCGCAGAACCGCTTTTTCGTGGTCAATCATTCCGGCCAGCAGATTGATGAGATTTACGTCTCCTCCTCCCGCTTGCAGCAATGGGGGCCGGATATCCTGGGGGCCAGTGTGCTGCCGGCGGGCAACCAGGTTTGGGTCACGCCCAGCTTTACCGATTGCGTGCTGGATGTGCGGGTGGTGTACCAGGGCGGGCGGGCGGAGGATCGTATGGGGGTGAATGCCTGCTCGATCAGCCGTCTCAGCTTTGGTGGCGATGGTGGCGGTGGTGGCTTGGTGCAGGCGCCGGGCGCCGGGGCCGGTGCGATGATCGGCGGTGGGCCGAGCATTGGGAGCAGCGGTGGGCCTGGCCGCGGCGTGCCGGTGCAGGGCAACCCTTCCTTTGTCTTCGTCAATGCAAGCGGCATGGTAATCCGCGAAATCTATGCCTCGATGAACGCCCAAGGCGGGTGGGGCGGGGATAGGCTGGGCGCGAATACCCTGGGCCCGGGCGGGCAGGTCAACATCCTCCTGCCGCCCGGGATGGGATGTCACACTGATCTGCGGGTGGTGTTCATCAATGGCGTTGTCAGTGTGCGGCGTGGTCTGGAAACCTGCACCATCAACGCGCTGAATTGGCGTTAGAGCATCAACCGTTCAAACGGAATCGTTTGAGCGGATAACGATGCTCGAAAAACAAAACGCTGGAGCCTGTGCCGTGACCCACGACGAACGGAACAGGTTCTAGTCTCTCAGGCGAGCGGCGACGCGATGCCCGCCGCATAGATATCGCCGCTATTCGCCTCTGCTGGCAGGCCGAGCAACCACTCGGCCATCGCTGACCCATCCACTGGCCGGGCCAGGGCAAAACCCATGCTCTCGCCCAGGCAGGCGTTGAAATGCCGCAACCCCAGCGCCAGGCAGCGCTGCAGCGCGGCCAGCGCCACCTCGCGCTGGATGGTGGTGAATTCAAAGCTCAGTGCCGCCGGTGGGCGTGATAGCCCCGCCAGCACCGCGGCCTCAAAGCCCTCCACATCGATCTTGATGAAATCCGGCATGCCATATTCGGCCACCAGCAGGTCCAGTGTGGTCACGGGCAGGGTGATCGCGCCGTCCCATGCCTGGCCCTCCCAGCCCGGCTGGCCGGCGGCGGCGGCGATGAAATCGGTGCTCGCCGTGGCGACGGTGGGGTTGGCCCGGTTCAGCCGCAGCACAGCCTCGCCAGGGGCAGCGCCCACCAGGCTGGGCACGAAGACCACATCAGCCCCGCGCAGCACCAGCCGCAGCGCCCGCAGCAGGGCGGGTTGCGGCTCCACCGCCACCACCCTGGCACCGAGGCGGCAGAAACTCGCAGCTCGGTCCCCCACATGCGCTCCGACATCAAAGGCCAGCCCACCGGGGCGGATAAAGCGGGCATAGAAGCCATCCAGCACCGGACGCCGCGCTACGGGGTGATAAATCCGCAAGGATCTTCCCACCGCCCGCGCCTGGGGCTGGTTCACGGGCAGAATACCACCGCCGCGCCGCCGGCCAGGGCTGGGGGCACCATCAAGCCATCGGGTGCGGCGACCAGGGGCAAGCCCATGGCGCGAATCGCGGCATTGCCATCATCGGTGCGCAGCATCATGCCGGCCATGAAGGGCAGGGTGGGGGCTTCCACCCCCGGCAGCACGGCACCCAGGGCTTCGGGTTCCAGGATGCGCACCAGGGTTTCCATCGCCGGCGCCTCGGGACCTGCCAGCCCGGCCATGCCTGGCAGGCGGATTTGAAAGCCGCCCGCCGGGTCCGGCTGGAAGGGCAGGCCCATCAGGCGGGAGAAGCGTGTCGCAGTCTCGGCCGGGGCGGCGCTGGCCATCACCAGCGCCACCAGCGCATCGGCGTGGTTGGCATGGTTCATCCAGCGCTTATCCCAGATGAGTTCGGGCGTGAGGTGGCGGATGAGTTGCACCCGCCCCTCCGGCGCATCGGGAAAGGGCAGGCGGGCGAATTTGGCGCGCGGCCCATCAGGGCCATCCACCGGGCGTTCCAGCCATGCCACGCCCGGAATGGCAATGCCGGCGGCCTGCATGCGGGCGAGATTGGCCATCTCATCCTGCACGCCCAGCGCCAGGATATGCAGCCCTTCATAGCGGTCCATGAAGCGGCCGAGCTGATTGTCGAACAGGCTGGGGTCAAGGATCGCCAGAAGCTCGATGTAGCCATGCCGCAGGAAGGCGCAGCGATTGCCGGTGCCAAAGGGCTCCACAACCCCATCCGGGCTGCGTTTGCCCGATTGCTGGGCGATGGGGGAGAGCGAGAAGCCCATGGCTTCATAGGCCGCGACCAGGGGCGCGAGTTCGCGGCCACAGACCGCGACATGGTCGAGCGCGAGTGCGGTGCTCATGCCGGGTTCTCGTATTTTTCCAGCAGCCATTCGGCGGGTTCGGCCAATGCCTCCTCATACCAGCGCTGCATCAGAGGATGCGCGCGCACCGCCGCCATATAGGCGAGGCTGCCGCTACCAAGCTCCGGCTGCCATGTGAGGAAGCGCCCCACCACCGGGGCAAACATGGCATCCACCGCGCCGAAATCCGTGCCGAAGAGATAGGGCCCGCCGGAGATTGCCAGGCATTCCGCCCAGAGCGCCTCGATGCGGGCGATATCGGCCAGAGCGCCCTCGGTGCGGCGGGCACCGGGGAATTCCCGCCCGGCATTGAAGGGCATGGCCATGCGCAATTCGCGGAAGCCGGCATGCATTTCGGCGGCAACCGAGCGGGCCATGGCGCGTGGCACCGGGGCG
>Ga0114972_10002490_pt1 | contig 13833 bp, 8 predicted proteins | sample M_140807_EF_Meta_FD_87354 | JGI IMG/M metagenome (GOLD analysis project Ga0114972, IMG submission 87354) | Freshwater microbial communities from Lake Montjoie, Canada to study carbon cycling - M_140807_EF_MetaG | ecosystem: Environmental > Aquatic > Freshwater > Lake | place: Lake Montjoie... | reverse complement strand
CGGCGTATGCAGCGTGGCGATAATTTCCGCCAGAGCTTGAATCGGATTAAGCAACACGCCGCCGTGCAAACCCGAGTGCAGATCCCCTTTTGCGCCTGTGATCTGTACGTCGAATAGAGTTAACCCGCGTAGTCCGCAGGTGAGCACGACCTGGTGTTCGTTGGGCAAAGCGGTATCTGACAGGTAAACGAAGTCCGCTTCGCGTAAACGATCTTGGTATTTTTCCAAAAATTTCGGGAAACTCGGACTGCCCATTTCCTCTTCACCTTCGATGAGAAACGTGATGCGCAACGGGAGGTCGGGGTACTTTTCGAGCAGGCGCGCGATCGCGGTGATGTTGGTCATCAACGGACCTTTGTTATCCGCCGCTCCACGGCCATAAATGCGATTGCCGCGCACGGTGGGTTCAAACGCTGGCGTCGTCCAGAGATTCAACGGATCGGCCGGTTGCACATCGTAGTGCCCATAAACGACGACGTGCGGCCAAGCTGGGTTGGTGCCACGACTGGCCAGAATGATGGGGTGCAGATCTGTCGCGACGACCTCTACGCTGAATCCCATCGAGCCAAGTAATTCGGAGACGAAGTTCTGCGCGCCGCGCATGCCTTCGTGAAATTTGGAGTCGGCGGAAACCGAGGGATGACGGATGAATTCTTTGAGTTTTTCTACCGGGTCGAACATGCCGAGACGTTGGAGGCGATCCGCGCGGACCGCCAACCGGAAATCGTCGGACCTTCGATTAATGCTTAAAATGACGCGAGCCGGTAAAGACCATGGCCATACCACGGGCATCGGCCGCCGCAATCACCTCGGCATCACGGACTGAACCACCGGGTTGAATCGCGCACGTCGCCCCGGCTTCCGCCGCCGCGATCAAACCATCAGCGAACGGAAAAAGGGCTTCACTCGCCACGACCGAGCCGCGCAGATCGAGGCCCGCCTCGCCCGCTTTCCACACCGCGATGCGCGAGCTATCCACTCGCGCCATCTGGCCGGCGCCGACGCCGAGGGTTTGTTCGCCGCGGCAGTAAACAATCGAGTTCGATTTGACGTGTTTGCCGACTTTCCAGCCAAACAGCATGGCGCTCCATTCCTCAGCCGTGGGTTGCCGTTGGGTCACGACTTTGAATTCACGCACGTTGCCGAGGGTGCGGTCGCGGTCTTGCACCAGCACACCTCCGATCACCGAGCGTATTTCCTGCAACGCCTCCGCACCCATCCCGGCCTTGGCAATCATGAGGCGCAGGTTTTTCTTTTTGGCAAAAATAGCGAGCGCCTCGGCGGTGAACCGCGGGGCAATGATCACCTCGGTAAAAATCTCGGCAATTAACGTGGCGAGATCGGCCTCGAGCGTGCCGTTGACGATGATGATGCCGCCAAAAGGGGCTTGCCGGTCCGTCGCGTAGGCTTTGTCCCAAGCCTCAAGCAGTGTATCCGCGCTGGCCACACCGCAGGGATTGGTGTGCTTCAAAATCGCGACGGTTGGGCGCTCAAACTCACCGATGAGGTAAGTGGCGGCGGTGATATCCAAAATATTATTGTAGCTCAGGTCCTTGCCTTGGAGCTGTTCGTAATGCTCGTGAAAAGTGCCGTAGAGCGCCGCGTGTTGATGCGGGTTTTCGCCGTAGCGTAGGTTTTGCGCTTTTTTCCAGGAAAGTGAAAGCGTACCTGGCAGACCGCTCAGCGCCTCGAGGTCGGGGGCTTCGGCTTGAGCCGCTAAGTAACTCGCGATGGCCGCGTCGTAGCTGGCGGTGCGCTGAAACACCTTGAGCGCGAGGTTACGTCGCAGGTCATTGAGAACTTCGCTCCCCTCGCCCGCGGTCAGCGCGTTCAGTACGCTGGCGTAATCACCCGGATCGTACACGACGGTGACGCTCGCGTGATTTTTGGCCGCGCTGCGCAACATGGAAGGTCCGCCGATATCGATGTTCTCGATGGCTTCCTCGAACTCGACGTGCGGTTTAGCCACCGTGGCCTCAAAGGGATAAAGATTCACCACCACGAGGTCGATGAGCTCGATCTGATTTTCGCGCGCTTGGGCGAGGTGCTCCGGTTTATCGCGGCGGCAAAGGAGACCGCCGTGGATTTTGGGGTGAAGCGTCTTCACGCGTCCTTCCATGATTTCAGGAAACCCGGTGTGGTTGCCCACTTCAGTGACGGGCAGGCCTTTTTCCGCGAGCAATTTGGCGGTGCCGCCAGTCGACAGGAGCGTGTAACCGTGCGTTCGCACCAGCGCCGCCGCGAATTCTACCAGACCCTTTTTGTCACTGACGGAAAGAAGCGCGTATTTAGCCATGTTGCGTTTTTTGCGCAGGCCGACGATACGCCGCAAGCCCGAAGCTGAGTTTTGTGCGCCGCAGCGCATGCTTGCTCGCGAAGGGATTGTGCGTCAGTCACAACTCGTGTCCTGCAGTTCCTACGAAATCCCCGGTCTCTCCGCTTCTCTTGATAAAATCACTTACCATCACGGTGGTGTTAGTCTGCCCATGGAGAAGCCGCATGCGTTTGTTTATTTTGTGACGATTCACAACAGTTCCGAACACACGATCACGTTGCTCGGCCGCAAGTGGGTCTTGGAGCACGCGGACGGTTCCCATTTGGTGATCGAAGGCGATAAAATCATCGGCGAAACGCCACGCCTCGCCCCCGGGGAACGCTTCTCCTACAACAGTTACCACGTGACTGGCTGTGAAGCTCGGGCCACAGGTTCTTTTCACGGGGTCGACGAAACCGGACGTAAAATCCACGTCGTGCTGCCGCCTTTCGAGCTCAAGATCCCGACTTAAATCGGCGAACGCGCCCTTTTTCAGCGTCAGCTGCTGCGCCGACGCACGGTACGCGGGCGAACTTGAAAATTCGTTCTCGTTCTCGTCGGCGATCTCGTGTTGGCTGTTCCTTTCATGAAGTTAACAGACCTCAACCGCGCGGGTGGCATCGGTGCCAATTCGATGTACATCGAGCTCGGCGAACTCCGCATCGTCATCGACTGCGGCCTCAATCCCAAAGCAGTCGGCCGTGCCGCCTCTCCCGATCTTTCGCTGATTCGCGATAAGCCTCTCGATCTCATCATCATTACGCACTGTCACTTGGACCATATCGGCAGCTTGCCGGTCCTGATGCGCGAGCATCCCAACACCCCCGTGTTGATGACGACCTCCAGCCGCATGCTCATCGAGCGCATGCTCCACAATTCCGCCAACGTGATGATGCGCCAACGCGAAGAGGCCAACATCCCCGATTATCCGCTTTTCACCCACGAAGAAATCGATCGCTGCGGCAAACGCATGATCGGCTTGAATTTCAATCAAGCTAAGCATTTCCGCGGCGCCAAAGACGAAATCGAGATCGTGTTCCATCCCGCCGGCCACGTCGCCGGCGCCGCCGCCGTCGAACTCGTCTACAAACACCGCGCCATCTTTTTTACCGGCGACGTCCTTTTCACCGATCAACGCACGCTCAAAGGCGCGCGCTTCCCCGCCGGTCATTTTGACACCGTCGTCACCGAAACCACGCGTGGCACCACCGAGCGTCCGCTCGGCAAGAGTCGCTCCGAAGAAATGCTCCGCTTGGTCGCCAGCATCAACGACACCATCCAACGCGGCGGCTCCTTCCTCATTCCCGTTTTCGCGCTCGGTCGTATGCAGGAAGTCCTGACGATTATCCACGACGCCCGCAAATTCGGCAAACTGGTCGACTTCCCCATTTTTGCCTCCGGTCTCGGGATGGACCTCGCCGATTATTTCGACGAAATCAGCCGCAAGACCAAGCACGTCCAATTCAACCGCGGCATTATCAAAGATCTCAAAATCAAACCCACGCCGCGCAAACTCGTCGCCGGCCAAGATCCCGGTCAAAACGCCCTTTACATCATCAGCTCCGGCATGCTGGTCGAGCGCACCCCCAGTTACACCCTCGCCTCCGGCCTTTTGGGTAATGCGCGCAACACCATCGGTTTCGTCGGCTACTGCGACCCGGAAACGCCTGGTGGCGAACTCCTCGCCTCCGCTCCTGGCGACACCTTTCTCTTCAAAACGGCCAACGTTAAAACCAAAATTAAAGCCCGCGTGGAACGCTTTGAACTCAGCGGCCACGCCGATCGCGAAGAGCTTGTGCAATTTGCAGTCCAGACCGAAGCGCGCAGCGTCGTCCTCACCCACGGCGACCCCGCCGCTCGCGCTTGGTTCATGACGCAGCTCAAAGCGCAGATGCCCAACAGCACCATTCTCGACCCCGTTCCGCTCCAAACCTATCAGGTTTAAGCCAACGCACCGCGACGCATCCGCATCCCGCACCTCACAAAAGCCGGCCGCAACGCCGGCTTTTTTGTTAGCTCTGCACCAACTCCCGCAAACGCGCCGCCACGATGGGCCCACCGGCGATATAAACGATCCGCCCCATTTTCAGATCAAACATCTGCATCGGCAATTGCGCGCCATTGATAAACGTCACCTCGCCGCCGGCCGCCCGCACCAGCGGAATCGCCGCCGCTAAATCCCAGATCTTCACATTGAAATCCACGCAACCATCGAACAAGCCGGCGGCCACATAAGCCAGATGCAAGGTCGCGCTGCCCAGCCCGCGAATCTTAAATTGCGCGAGGACCGACTGCGTCGCCGGCAACCAAGCTGGATCGAATGGCCGATGAAATCCCACAATGCTTTCGCGATGTGGCGCCACATTAAGGACCGATACCACACGCTCGCCATCATGCATCCCAAATCCCGGCCCGCCATGCATCAACACGCGCCGACTCAAATCATACACGACGCCATAAATCGGCTCACCGCGTTCACACAACGCCAATGAAATCGCGCAGTGCGGAATCCCGAGCGCGAAATTATTGGTCCCATCAATCGGATCCAACACCCAAGAAAACGTCGCGCGCACGGGAATGGCCGCTCCCGACTCCGCCAATTCCTCGCTAAAAAACTGGTCATCAGGAAACTGCGTGGCCAACTCGCGAAAAATGTTTTCCGAGATGGCGACATCGACCGCCGTCACGCGCGTGCCGTCACTTTTCCAACGACTTTCAGCCCGACCAAATTCGGCGTGCAACAAAGTCGTCTGCGCCGTCACCGCGCGTTTCGCCGCCTCGATCCGTTTTGTAATTTCATCGTTAGCCATCTCCGCAACAAACACTGCGAAGACCCTAAGACCAATTCATTTTGTGAATCCCTCGGGGAATAACTACCGAGTCGCCCTCCTCGCCCACCGTGTCCGCCTAATCTCGTTTTCGGCCGCCCAGTTGATGTCCACGAGATACCCCCGCTGACGTTCCGCCCCTATTTAACCGATCCAAAACCGCAGCCAGTTTCCGTCGTTTTTCATCACCTTGCGCAAACATCTCCAATTGCGCCCCACTCTCTTCAACGCCCGAAAAACGCACGCTCACTAAACGCAACTTTCGGCGTTGATTCCACGCCTCGCGCAGAAGCGAACCCAAGAGAGGATAAAATGGCGTCTCCAGATCACTCGCCTCCATTAAACTTTTGGCCTGCGAGGTCTGCGTAAAATCTCCATAGCGCACCTTCACCGTCATCGTCCTGACGCGTTTCCCGTCAGCCCGCACTTTGGGCAGCAATTCATCAATCATCCGTTTCGCGACACGCTCAATTTTCGAAAATTCACCGACATCCTCCGCAAACGTTTCTTGTTGCGAATAACTTTTTACCTCTGGCGTGATGGTTTCGACGCGACGATCATCTTCGCCACGAGCCATCGCCACCACCGCGGTCCAATCCCGATCGAACGCCGCCTTTAATTCACGTTCACTCCGCCCAAAAACATCGCCGATGAGTTTCAACCCAAACTTGGCTAAAGCAGCCTCCGTCTTCGCTCCGATTCCCGGCAGTTTTCCGATACTCAACGGCGCTAAAAAATCCCGCTCCGCGCCCACCGGCACGAGCACAAATCCCCGCGGCTTCCTCAGTTTGCTCGCGATCTGCGCGACCAATTTGTTCGCCGCGAGGCCCATCGAAACGGTGATCTGCAACTCATCCCAAATTCGCCGCTGTAACCCGCGCACCAAACCCTCCACCTCGGCTGTGGTCTTGAGCCCACATGGTGCGAGATCAAGATAACCTTCATCGATCGAGTTGCGTTGCACGCACGGCGTGATTGACTCACAGAGATCGAACATCGCCTCTGAGACCTCGCCGTAGAGTCCGCTCGTGTGCGGAATCATGATCAGATCCGGACACACCCGTAATGCCTGGCTCGTCGGCATGGGTGTATAAACCCCGCAAGCTCGGGCTTCGTAACTGGCCGAGGAAATGATTCCCCGTTCGGCACCGCCTACGGCGCATTTTTTTCCGCGCAATTCCGGTCGCCGTGCCTGTTCACACCCCACAAAAAAAGCATCGGCGTCGAGATGAACAATAAATGGCAGCGCCGCTTTCATCTTAGAATAAAGAACGCGTACGGAGTTTGGCCCCAAGCGAATTCAAAATCTTTCCAGTAAACATAACACCCAAAAGTGTCACATAATAGGTGACACTTCGCTCTGGGCTCCTCCGATGGGACGCACGGTGATGAGACGCACCACAGCCCGGTTTTCAGTTCGCGATGCAGCCACCGAGACACCAAAAACAGCCTCCCAATCATTCGCTCCGTCGGCATCGACCAACACGTGCGCCACCTCCATCTCGCCGACGCTTGCGGTGGCAATCTCGCCCTCACTCACCACAATTCCGAAACGCGTGTGTTTGGTCGCTCGCCCTTCGGGATCTAGTCGGAAACGGCCACGCGCCTCGCCGTACTGAGCAAATTCACTTTTAATTTTTTCATGCTCTTCATCCCACGAGAGCACGCGCTGTAATATCGAAAATATCTCCGCGCGGATGAGTCGCTTGAAGCCTGCGGTATCGCGGGTGATATCGAAGCTCAACGGTCGCTCAGGTTTATCCAAGTTGCCGGTCTCGGGCGCGATCCAGTCGGGGTTTTTCAAGCGTTCCCATTCCTCGAGCAAACTAGCATCCACCCCGCGGATTAGCTCGCGGAAGTACACTTCCATCTCGGCAACGTCTTCGGTTTTCGCGCTGTCGGGTACCGTTTGAGCGAGCACTTTCCAAACCTGGGTGAGGTGACGCAACAAGAGCCCTTCCATGCGTTCCAAACCGTAGTCTTTCACGTAATCGGAAAACGAGCGGTAGCCTTCGAACATTTCACGAGCGATCGATTTCGGGCGTACGTTCTCGCTTTCGACCCACGGATGCGCGGCCGCAAAGGCGTTAAACGTATCGTACAAAAATTCACGCAACGGTTTCACGTGTTCCACTTCTTCCAGCTTCGCGATTCGCTCGTCGTATTCGACGCCCGCGGCTTTCAATTCTGCCATTTTTTCCGTCTTCAAACGATCTACTTGCCGACGCAAAATCGCTTCGGGATCTTCCACGATCGCCTCACAGAGCGTAAGGACGTCGAACGGATAATCAGCCGATTCGCGGTTCAACAGAGGCAACGTATCGAGCAGATATAAAGAAAGCGCTTGATGGAGCGAAAAATCGTTCTGCAGCTCGACGTTAACCCGTAATTTCCCACCGCTCCCGTCGCGCTCGGCACGAGGAATGACTTCCACGATTTTCCGTTCGATCAGCGCCCGAAATAATTGCCAAGCACGTGAGCGGAGCGCGGGTTTGCGCGCGGCAGGTTCATGCGAATCACCAATCAGCCGCTGCAGGGCCCGACAACCATCCCCGGCGCGACTGAGCATGAGCAGCAACATCCCGTGCGAAAGAGCGAAGCGCGAGGTGAGTCCCTCCGGCGGGGCCGTCTGCAGGCGTTCAAAAGTTTTTGCATCCCAGCCAACCGCTCCCTCGGGCGCGCGCGCCTTGATTAATTTGCGTAATTTCTGGGGATTGCCGGCTAGTTTTTCCTCGGCGCGTTTATTCTCGATCACATGCGCTGGCGCCTGCGCGATGACGTAACCGCGATCATCAAAACCGGCCCGGCCCGCCCGACCCGCGATTTGACGAAAATCCCGCACCGCCAACACCGCGGCTTTTTTCCCGTCATATTTCCAGAGCTGAGTGAACAACACTGTACGGATCGGCACGTTGATCCCAACTCCGAGCGTGTCGGTGCCACAGATCACTTTTAGCAGGCCTTTTTGCGCCAGCTGCTCCACCAGGATTTTATATTTGGGCAACAACCCCGCGTGATGCACGCCCACGCCGTGCCGCAACCAGCGTTTCACTTCTTTGCCGTAGGGACTGTTAAACTTTACGCGCTCCAGCTCCGTCGCGATCGCAGACTTTTCGTCTTTTGAGCACACGTCGAGGCTCATCAAATCCTGCGCCGCTTCGGCCGCATCGCGTTGCGTGAAATGCACCAAATACACCGGCGCACGTTTTTGCATGAGCACTTCCGCCACCCGCTCAGTCAGCGGCGTCTCCGAATACTCAAAGGACAGAGGCACCGGCCGCCGCTCGCTGCGCACGGTCAAACTCGCCGCACCCGTCACGCGCGTTAACTCGCGCTCGAAAAACTCCGTCGCCCCCAGTGTAGCCGACATTAACAAAAACCGTGCGCCCGTGAGCGTGAGCAAAGGCACCTGCCACGCCGTACCGCGTTCGACGTCGGAGTAATAATGGAACTCGTCCATGATCACCGCTTTCACCGCCGCGGCGCGCGGTCCGCCACCGAGCGCGATATTCGACAAAATTTCCGCCGTGCAGCACAGCACCGGAGCGGCCACATTCACGCTCGCGTCGCCGGTCATCATGCCGACGTTTTCCGGACCGAAATCACGGCACAGCGACAAAAATTTTTCATTCACCAACGCCTTAATCGGGCACGTATAAACCGAGCGCTCGCCCGCACACAGGGTCTTGAAATGCAGAGCGGCAGCGACCAGCGATTTTCCCGAGCCGGTCGGGGTGGCGAGAATCACATTTTTGCCATCAAATAACTCCAAAATGGCTTCCTCTTGTTCCGTATAAAGCGTGAGTCCTTTCGCGGCAGCTACCGCGAGGAATTTGTCCATGACAGCATCCACGGTTGGCCGACCGGCCAACGGGGCCAGTGGAGGAATCGGCGACGTCATGACCGCACAACGCCGATTACGTGCGCACAAGACAAGCCTTGCGCACTCATGGCGCGCCCAAGCGCTCCAGCGCGCACACTTCGACGCGATCGCCCTCGAGCAGACGCCAGCGCACGTTCCACCCGGCCACGCTCATGCCGTAGAGACGCGCGGTGTCGTGTTGATAAGCGGGTTGATGGTTGTGTTGTAAAAGCTGCCGCACGAGCGCCAAGGTTACCGCGCCGTTTTCCGGCGTCGTGTGGAGCACATGCAGCGAAAGCTCGGGTGGGATGATGACGTTTTCCGCCGCGCGGGCCGCCGGCGCCGCTTGCGCCCAATCCGCGCGCGCTGCGACGGGCGCTTCGCACCAAGGCAAGTACGGTTTGACGTCAAAAACGGGTGTCCCATCCACCGCATCAATGCCGGCAACGCGCAACATCAAGGTCGGCGATTTCTCAACGGCGATCAAACGCACCAAGCTCAGACCAAGGCCGTTGGGCCGATTCGGCGAGCGCGACGCGAAGACACCCACGCGCTCGTTACCGCCTAGCCGCGGCGGACGCACCGTCGCTGCGCCCGCCCAGGTGTCGTTATGATGAAACTGCGTGATGAGCCAAATATGCGAGAACGCCTCGAGCCCACGCACAAATTCGTCCCGCGCAAACTCCGGCGCAAACACGACGAGCCCTTCCGCCTCCGGCACGAGCCCGCTCTGCCGCGGCACGCCAAATTTCTCCAAAAAAGGCGTGCGCAGCGTTGCGACCGGTCGCAAGGGTTGCGGTTCGCGCGAGGAATGAACATCAGCTGACATCGATCCTGATCTTGTGGGCCCAATCGCTGGATCGCAATGTCGCACTCACGAGAGCGCTAGCGACCAGCCGTTGTGCAAGAGCTCCGCATAGTTTTGAGTTAACGTGGCGCGCATTGACCCCGCCACGAGTCCAGTTCCAATCTCAAGCTCCGCATGAGTCGTCTCACTTGTTACCGTTGTTTTTGGCCGCAGTCGCTCTGCTGGTGCAGCTCGATCACGCCGATGCCGACGCGGACGAAATTCGTCTATCTCATGCACCCTAAAGAATTCAAACATGAGAAGGCCGGGACGGGACGTCTCACGCATCTCTGTCTTGCGACCAGCGAGATTCACATGGGCTTGACGTTCGACACCCATGAACTGGTCCAAGCGTTGATCGCGGATCCGGCCAATTTCCCAGTCCTAGTTTATCCCGGACCGACGGCGCGTAATCTCACCACCGGAGCCCTGAGTGAGACCGATCTAGGCGGCCGACGCCTCGTGCTTTTTTTGCTCGATGGCACCTGGAGCGGCGCTCGTAAAATGCTCCGACTAAGCCCGAGTCTGCAACGACTGCCGCGCGTCATGTTCACCCCGTCCGCCCCCAGTCGCTTCATTATCAAACAACAACCGCAGGTCGGTTGTCTTTCCACTTTAGAGACCACGCACGAGTTGCTCGTAGCCCTGGAAAAGTCCGGCCTCGACGCGTATCCTCTCCCGGCCCAGTTGCACGATCTTTTCGCGCGAATGCAGGCGTACCAAATTCGCTGCGCATCCGACCCTGCCCTCGCGGGTTATCGCCGCCGCGCCTATCGCACCCCGGCGGAGCGCGTGCTTACGCCGATCCGCCGACGCTACATTCCGACGCCTGTTGAAGCGCCAAGTCCGCCGCCAGCCTCAGTACCGCCACCGTTAACAGTTTAAGCAAGTACGCGCGTTTTCGCCTAGCCGTGGCCGTGCCTCTGCGCACGATGTTCTCATGCGTTCCCCTTCTGCTCACCGCTTCTTCTTCGGTCTCGCTGTAACACTCGGCCTGCTATTCCCCGCCCTTCACGCCGCCGAACGGGTTACAATAAATTTCAATCCTGATTGGCGTTTCCTCAAAGCTGATCCCGCCGGAGCGGCCGCCGCGGCCTACGACGACTCTGCTTGGGCTACGGTTTCGGCGCCGCACACGTACAACGATACCGACACTTTCGATAATTGGTCGACCCCGGGCCATCGCGGCGAACAAATCCAGTGGAGCGGACGCACGTGGTATCGAAAAACATTCACCCTCCCCACCGCTAGCGCCGGTAAAAAAGTTTTTATCGAGTTCGAGGCAGCTCGCCAGATCGCCGAGGTTTATCTTAACGGCCAGTTGCTCGGCGTTAGCAAATCCGGCTTCAGCCCCTTCGGTTTTGATCTGACCCCGCACCTGCGTCCCGCCGGACAACCCAACGTCCTCGCCGTCATGTGCGACAACCGTTTCATGAAGGACCCGCTGGATCCTTCGATCTCCGCGCAAGCCGCGACCAACGATAAAACCCACCCGAATCTAGCCAAACTGTCCGAGCAATTTAACGAATCCATCCCCGAAAACCTTTCAGACCTCCAAGCCGACCAAATCCCTTGGAACAACCCGCACTGGCATCCCGCGCATGGTGGACTTTATCGGAATGTACGTCTCTACGTCACCGACCCGCTGCACATTTCCCTCCCGCTTTACAGTTTCCTGGAAACGGCTGGACCCTACGCCTATGCCACAGCCATCACGGAAAAATCCGCGTTGATCGGCCTAGAAGTGCCCGCGCGCAACGAGCGCACCACCGCCGCAGAAGTCGAACTGCACGCTGAAATTTTTGATGCCAACGGTCGCTCCGTGCTCACCTTCACCGATAAAAAATCCGTCGCCGCCGGCGCGTCCGTCGAGTTCAAATTTTCCGCCCCATTAGCCAATCCTCGGCTTTGGGAACCGGCCTATCCGCACGTTTACCGCGTCGTCTCCTCGCTCCGCCTTGCGGGTGAAACGATCGACACCAGCGAAATCCCCCTCGGCATCCGTCACGTTCGCTGGGAAACGGCTTCCGGTTTTTACATCAATGGCCAGCACTTAAAACTCCACGGCTGGGGCCAAAAACCCACCAACGAATGGCCCGGCCTCGGTGCCGCGCTCCCGGATTGGCTGCATTTTTACACCCTCGAACTGATGCGAGCAGGTGGCGGCAATTTCGTCCGCTGGGGCCACGCGGCCGCGGGCCCGGCTCTAATTTCTGCCGGAGACCGCCTCGGCCTCATCGCGCTCCAACCCGGTGCCGACGGGGAACACGACACCATTGGCGCCGCGTGGAAGCTGCGCTCGAGCGTTTTCCGCGATATAATTATTTATTTCCGCAACAACCCCTCGATTCTTCTTTGGGAAGGCGGCAACCAAAAGATCTCCCGCGTCCACGCCCAAGAGCTCCGCGGCTACATGGATAAATATGACCCGCACGGTGGTCGCGCCTACACGCACCGGCGCGCCGATGCCATCACTGCGGAATTCATGGACGTCGGGATCGGCACCGAGGGCGGACGTGAAATCGCCCGCCTGCCCGTGGTCGAAGGCGAATACAACCGCGAAGAATCCCCGCGCCGCGTCTGGGATAATTTTTCGCCGCCCAACTTCGGCTACCCCGAAGCCAAGGGCCAAACTTACCAACTCACCTCTGAACAATTCGCCATTAATCAAGTCGGCCACTACTTGAAAAAACTCGGCGCCGAGAATCACGCCGGCGGCGGCAACTGGATTTTCTCCGACAGCACGAGTGGTGGTCGCGTCGCGGTCGAGGTCGCGCGCAACAGCGGCGAAGTCGACGCCGTGCGTCTGCCGAAGCCGGCTTTCGATGTGATGACCGCCATGTGGAGCGACACGCCCCAAGTTAAAATCATCGGCCATTGGACTTACCCCGCAGACACCAAGAAAATCATCTACGTCGCCTCGAACGCCTCCGACGTCGAACTCTTCCTCAACGGCCAATCCCTCGGCTTAGGCAAACGCTCGGACCGTTACCTCTTCACGTTTCCGGAAACCACATTTACACCCGGAGAACTCAAAGCTGTCGCCAAGCAGGATGGAAAAATCGTGGCTACCGACTCGAAACGCACCGCGGGCGCTCCCGTGGCCCTTCGCCTCACGGCCATGACCGCGCCAGGTGGTCTGCGCGCTGATGGTTCCGATATCGCCTTGATCGACGTCGAAGCGGTCGATGCTCAAGGCCGGCGCTGCCCCACGGTGCAGCCTCGAGTCGATTTTACCTTTAGCGGCCCCGGCACCTGGCGCGGCGGCTACAACAGCGGCAAACTCGATTCTACGAACAACCTCTATCTCGATCTCGAAGCCGGCATCAATCGCGTCGCCGTCCGCGCCGGCCGCACGCCCGGCAAGCTCACCGTCACCGCCCGCAGCGCCGGCCTCGCTGCCGCGAGTGTTGAAATCAATTCGGTCGCCTTCACGGGTGCTGCACCCGACTCAGGTCGCGTAGCTCTTCCCGCTCAAGCGCCCGTCCGCACCATCAAGCCCACCACCACCGCCCCCGTCAAAACGAGCGGCCCGATCATGCTCGGTAAATTTATTAAAACGTTAAATTACACCGCGCCCAACGCGGCGATTGTGCACGTCGAAGTCGACGCGCGTCCGGGCAAAAACGCTTACGTCAACGCCGAGACCCCATTCCCAGCGCTCCCGTCCGATCTGGTCGGTGCTGACTGGGTACAAGCCGATGGCCGCGATTCAACTTACAGCGCCGTTGATTTAATGGAAATCGCCGTGAGCGCCGGTAGCACGGTGACCATCGCCCACGACGACCGCCTCCCCCGCCCCGCTTGGCTCACGAAACAATTCAAGTCCACCGGCGCTAAAATCCTCGTCCTAGGCCAATCGCTAAGTCTCTTCGCCCACCCGACCAAAAAAGATGCCAGCTTCACCCTGGGCGCGAACACCGAAGACACCCGCATCAAGGAAGCCGCGATGTATATCGTCTTCGTAAACGGTAGCGCCGCG
>Ga0114972_10002489_pt1 | contig 13835 bp, 7 predicted proteins | sample M_140807_EF_Meta_FD_87354 | JGI IMG/M metagenome (GOLD analysis project Ga0114972, IMG submission 87354) | Freshwater microbial communities from Lake Montjoie, Canada to study carbon cycling - M_140807_EF_MetaG | ecosystem: Environmental > Aquatic > Freshwater > Lake | place: Lake Montjoie... | reverse complement strand
CCAAGGCGAAGCGCCCGGGCCATTGCCTGGGGATCCTCCGATTGGCAGATCGCCTGGCTGATCGCCATCCGTTTCACGCCCGCATCCCTCAAAAGCCCGATGTTATCCAGATGGATGCCTCCAATTGCAAACCATGGCGGGCCATGCCAATCGGCAAAGGATCGAACATAATCCAGCCCTGCGAACTCGTGAAATATTTTGGTTTTCGAGGGGAAAATGGGACCAACCCCAAGGTAATCCGCACCTGCCTGGGCATAAGCATCGCGGTCAGCACCATTGTGGGTACTGCATCCAACCAGCATCCCGGCCTCAAGAATTCTTCTGGCATCGGAAGGAGACAAGTCGGTTGTACCCAGATGAACCCCATCGGCCTCCGCCAATAGAGCAAGGTCTGGCCTGTCATTTAGGATCAGGAGGGCTCCCTCGTCCCTGGTCCAAAGGCGGACCTTTTTTGCCAAATCCAGCAATTCGGAATCGGGAAGGGATTTTTCACGAAGCTGTAAGATATCCACGCCTCCCCGAATCGATTCTCTTACCGTTTTTTCCATCCCCAGAAGGCAATCTCGGGAAACAAGTAGCATCAGGGCGGAATCGGCGAGTAATCCTGATGGCGGTTCGTTTGAGCGCTTTTCCAGGGTGTAGGATTCGTAACGGAGGCTCTCCAAATTTCGGGAGAGGAAAGGAGCCACGACTTTTGCATGCTCCTCCAGGCTGCGCAGTGCCTCCTGAATTCTTTTCCAATTAGATCTTTGGATATCGTTTGTGTCTTTTCTTTCCCGCTCCGCTCCGGTCCAAAGTCCGGCTCCCGAGTCCCCTGAGACATCCCTCGATTGGACCAAACGGGCCGTTCCAGGGATTTTCACCAAAAGTGCATCCACTTCATGCCGCATTTTTTTAAGACTTTCCACAAGCCAGGCATTTTCGCTGACAAATCTTGCATGATCCTCCAGCACACGGAGGCCTTCCCTAAGCCGGTTGCCAACGGCATCGACCAGTCGGATGAGCCCCGGAGGCGTTTCCGAAGGTTCCAGATTGAGTGGTTCATCCAGCACCAGGGGAGTTCCAAGGATGGTTTCGGTAGTTTTTTCTTCGTTAAACCCGGCCCCTAGTAGCCATTTTTTTCCCTTGCGGCTGCGCTCAAAAACCGCAGCCCCGAGTGCTTCGCTGTTGATGGTGGAATCGGAAAAATGTTCTGAAGCGAACTGTCGCGCGGATCTCAAAATGGCGGTCAATGCAAGGGGCAAACGACGCAAAAGTTCGCGACTAGCGGAGCAACCGTCCCCCAATTCCCGAAATAGTTCCTCGTCCAATGGAGCCAATGAGGGGAGCTGTTCTTTTGGCTGGAAAATTTCCGATTGGGGAAAATCCAAACGCACGCCCATGGAAGCCAGCCAGGCCGCCCCAGCCCCCTCAAGATCCTCGGTCAAGGCGGCTAATAACTCAAGTCCGGGATCAAATTCGGGGCCCGCATGGGGAGGAATTGAGGCCTGAACCCGAAGGAGAGCCCTGGTGGCTGCCGGAGTAAATTCCCATCGCATCTTTATCTATCCTTTGTATTTAACTTAATTTTGCCCAAATTGGTGATCCCTAATATCGGCCCAAGTCATCTGATCGGTTTAATCGCCGGAATCGCCCCATTCGGTCCTTGTTGCAACCCGGGCCTTCCTGCTATCTTTCCAAGGAAGGACTTTTTGCCAAAAAACGGATCGGGCCTTTATGGCCTTGCAAAGCGGGTTTGGCACCAAGGATTGACTCCAGGATTGGGAGGTTTGGCTCATGTCGTTGATTGTAAAGTTTTTGGGCAGAACAGGTGTGGCTCGATGGGCCATTACCGCAGTATTCGCCGGATCCATTGGAAATTTCGCTTTTGGCCAGGAAGAGGCGCCCAAGGTGTCCTCGATGACCATCGAGCAATGCCGCGAATATGCCTTGGCGAATCAGCCAGCGGTTTCCGCCGCGAATCTTTCCGCATTGGCGGGGGCCCAGCGGGCCGGGGCTCTAAACCGGCTTGGCATTGCGGGAATGCTTTCCCGTGAGGTTCCCATCCGCAAACAGCAGGCCTCCTTTGGCGTCGGAGCAACTGCCGCCATGGCGGAGCAGGCTGCCTTGGACACGACTTTTGATGTGAATTTTACTTATCTGAGCATTCTTTACGGCCAAAAGCAGCTCGCAGTAGCCGAAAAGGCAATTGCGGATCTGACCAGCCTTCGGGACATTGCCAAAACAATAGTGAAGGAGGGCACCCGCCCCGATGTCTCCAACAACCAGGTCGAAAAGATTGAGGTTATGTTGTTGGCGGGCCAGGCTCGAAAGGGTGAGGCGATCAGCGGTATTGCCCGGGCCAATGCAGCACTTCGCGAAGCGATGGGGCTCCCCTCGGGTGAGCCTTTGAAGTTGGCGGCTGTATCCTTTCCGGAATCGAAGCAGGTACCAAACAAGGAAGAAGTACTTGAGGGTGCCCGGACCAATCGTGGTGAGGTGAGAGCTTCCCGGGCGGCAATTGAGGTGGCCCGATTGGAAACCCGCGCTCAAGGCGTCGGTTTTTTCAAGCTTCAGGCTCATACATTTGCTTCCGGATCGGATTTACACTCAATTGTTATTCCAGCCGGTCAGCGTGGAGAAGAGTATTTGCCTGGGGGAGTCGCCCCCGAAATGCCAGCCAATTTGGCGGGTAAGAAGAGGGACAGGGTGGCCACTGCGGCCATTTATTCCGACCGGGCGGCCTCAGTTGCGGAAAAGACGGAAAATCTTGCCGTCCTCGAAGCAGAAAATTTCCTGATCCGCTACAAAGAAAACTCAAGTCGCGCCGAAAAATTAAATCAGGCGGCAATCCAAGCGGAAAAATTAGCTTCGCGGCTTCGGGATAAATTTGATCCCCGGTCGACGAAAATTGGCCTTGATGAAGTTCTCAATGCGGGGACTTTGTCCGTCAGCACCAAGCTTGACGCAAATGAGGCTTCCTATCGCACGCTTTTGGACCTTGCCGCGCTGGAACGGGCTTCCGGTGGTGCATTCCGCCTTGCACTGGAATGGCCCAAAGCCAACCCCTGAGATCACCCGGATCGGGGGGGGCTAAAATCGGTATAGATATCACTCATTCTTTGTGATATCTGCCGACTTCCCCTCCCCGGGATGGAGATCAAAATGCGACGGCTTTTGCTTAGCACCTCGTTTATCTACTTTGCCGTTTTTGCTCTCAATTCCCCGGTCGTTTCAGCCAAAGCAGATCCTGCTACCTTGCCAATGGAGCGGGATTCCAAGCAGGGTTTGATGAAAATCGGGCTTACATCCTCTCTTTTTCGCGATTTGCCTGACGCGCTCCTTCAGATTGTTATGAAGCCGTTCAGCGCGGTAATGGAACAGCAGACCGGTATGAGCGGTTCCCTGGTTTCTGTCAAGGATGCAAGGCTTCTTGCCCAGCAGATGGAATCCAACAACCTCCAGTTGGGAGTATTCCACAGCCACGAATTTGCCGCTCTCAAAGCAAAACATCCTGGTTTGACTCCACTTATGCTGGCGGTTAATTCATCCCAGCCTTTGGAATCGATGCTCATTGTTCGTCAGGACAAAAAGATTAAGGGAGCATCGGACCTTGCCGGAAAAACCGTGCTAATTCCCAAGACCGTTCGTGAATGCTCTTATGTATTTGCTTCACGCCAATGCACCGTTCTTGGACGCCCTTTCCGTAACTACTGCAAAGTTTTGGTTGCCAACGACCCTGAGGATGCCCTTGACCAGATTGTTGATGGGCAAGCGGACGGAGTGGTTGTGGAACGGCATCAATGGGAGTATTACAAGGAAGAGAAACCAGGCAGGTCCAAAAATCTGGTTGTGGCGATCAGTTCCGAACCTTTCCCTCCGGCAATCATTGCTTATGTTCCCGCCAATCTCAAAAAAGATAGCGTTGATCGCTTCCGCAATGGGATGGTTAGCGCGAAGAAAAACCCCAGGGCTGCCGACCTTCTGAAAATGATCCGGCTGTCAAGCTTTGAGTCAATTCCTGATAACTTTGATAAAACTTTAGTAGATTTGGCGATCAAATATCCGATTGAAGCGAGCGAATCGAAATAGTTGAGCTTGGGGCTGGTACCTGATTCTCAAAGCCAAAAGGTTTGAATGCAGGGATCGTTTCGGGAGCAAACCAAAAGGGTGGGGAGTGATCCCTGCCCTTTTTTCGTTTGAAACCCCATCGGATTCACTTGGCAACCAGGCGATTTAGCTGGCTTCCCGAAGTTTCTAGTTTGCCCATGTTTTCAAATTGACTGGTTTGTCCCAGGGTTTAGGGCCACTCCCTTAAAAAGTCCTAGAATTGCGCTCAAAACCCCTTCGGGATTTTTGTTATTCACTTCGGGCATCCTTGAGGATTCCCGGCTTTGGCTGGGGCATGTGCGCATGGCGGAGTCAATTCAAATCGCATCGCTTAAGGATCAGACGCGGGAACGCTATCTGATCTATGCACTTTCCGTGATCACATCACGGGCGCTTCCCGATGTTCGCGACGGTCTCAAACCGGTCCAGCGGCGGATCCTGTACACCATGTACAATGATTTGAGGCTGACTTTCGATGGGCGTCCCAGAAAGTGCGCCAAGATCGTAGGCGATGTCACCGGTAACTATCACCCTCACGGAACCAGCGCGGCATATGATGCTCTGGTGCGTTTGGCCCAGGGTTGGGTCCTAAGGCTCCCCCTGATTCAGGGACAGGGCAATTTTGGGTCCGTGGATGGCGATCCCCCGGCGGCTGAGCGTTATACCGAGGCGAAGCTTGCCACTGCGGCCGAAGCCTTGATGGTCGAGCTGAAACAAAAGACAGTCGATACCCGACCGAATTACGACAACACCAGGGAAGAGCCGATCGTCCTTCCTGCGCAGTTTCCCAATCTTCTGGTCAACGGCTCATCGGGCATCGCCGTCGGCATGGCAACCAACATTCCGCCACATCATCCAGTAGATGTCATTCGTTCGGTAATCATGCTGATCGATGAGCCCGAATCCACCACGGCCCAGCTTTTGGACCGGCTGAAGGGTCCCGACTTTCCATTGGGTGGACGGATTCTGGCCGATCGCGCCGACCTCAGGCGCATTTATGAGGATGGTACCGGAACCATTCGTGTCCAGGGTGAGTGGAAGCTCGAGGAAACTCCAAAATCCAAACAGATTGTGGTCACCTCAATCCCTTATGGAGTCGACAAGGGGAAACTCGAATCGGATATAGGGGCTTTGATCGAGGATAAAAAGCTCCCGCAGCTCCTCAATCTGGTTAATGAATCGAACGAAAAAGAAGGGCTGAGGATTGTCCTGGAAATCAAAGCCGGGGCGGATCCCGACCTGATTATGGCTTATCTTTTCAGGCATACGGCTCTCCAGGACACCTTCTCCTGCAATTTCACCTGTTTGGTCCCCGTCGAGGGACAGCCCGGAAAAACCCGTCCCGAGCGGCTGGGCCTCCGTGGTATCCTTCAATATTTCCTTGAATTCCGCCGCGAAACCGTAAAGCGTCGGTTCGAGTTCGAGCTGGAACAACTCAAAAAGCGGATTCATATCCTTGAAGGATTTGCGCTGGTTTTTGATGCCCTGGACAAGGCGCTGAAAATCATTCGCGCCAGTTCGGGAAAAGCCGACGCCTCGGACAAACTTCGCAATGCCTTCCCGCCCATGGACGAAATCCAGGCTGACGCGATTCTGGAGGCGGCGATTTACCGTATTGCCCAGCTTGAGATCCAGAAAATCCTTGATGAACTTCGGGATAAAGCCGCCGAAGCCAAAAGGATCGAAACCATCCTGGCCAGCCAGAAAAGACTCGTTGGTGTGGTTCGGGGCGAACTCGAATCGCTGGCTGAGGTGATGGCCCAGCTTGCCGGACCCCGGCGACGAACCCGCATTGTGTCCTCGGAGGACGCCCCGGAGTTTGATCCCGAGGCCTACATTACGCGGGAAAATTCCAATGTCGTCCTTACCCGGGATGGTTGGATCAAGCGTGTTGGTAGGCTTGCCTCGGTTGAGACGACCCGTGTTCGTGAAAACGATGCCGTCATCGGGGTCGCACCAGGCTCTACTCTCGATACGGTCGTATTTTTGGCCGAGGATGGAACCGCTTACACAAGTCGGATTAACGAGATCCCCCCAAGCTCCGGTTATGGGGAACCGATCGGAAAGTACTTCAAGATTGCCGACCAGGTTCGGATCATTTCGGCCCTCACCGGGGATCCGAGGTTCACACCGGCAAGCCCGGAGGAAGATTCCAGGTCTGCCGAAGAAGGACCATGGATTTTCGCCGTTACCCTGCAAGGGATGTCCGTCCGAATTCCTTTTGGCGCTTTCCGCGCCCTTTCCACCAAAGCTGGTCGAAGGTACATTCGTCTGGCCGAGGGTGACAAGGTGGTTTTGGCGGGACTTGTGACAGGCGGCGAGTCCGTTTACATAGCAAGTACCCAAGGGCGTGTCCTATTGTTCCGGTCCGATGATGTACCTGTTGTTGCCGGACCGGCAAAGGGTGTCATTGCAATTCGCATGGACAAGGACGATACATGTCTTGGGGGAAACGTTGTGACTTCCCCAGAGGATTTGCTCGTGGTGGAAACCACAGGCGGAAAGACAATGGAGTTCAAAAAAGGTCGCACCCAGCCTGCCGCCCGTGGTGGTCGTGGCCAGGAGGTGGTCAAACGGGCCGGTCTTGTCCGGACGATTCCGCCAGCTATTCCCCTGGTCGATTGGGACAACATCGATGATAAACCCGCGCCCAAGGGGAAAGGGTCACCGCAAAAGGGAAACCCGGGGCTTTTTGATTGAGATTCCTGAACGGAGGTGATTTGGGCCGCTTGGCAAAATCACTTTTTGGGGAGTCAATTTGTCCTATTGCAAAACCGCATGGAACACAGTCGGCCAAAGATGGACTGGCACAACAGTTGAGGTTTGAGATCCAATGACTGCGTATTCAGCGAAAGATATCCAGGTGCTCGAAGGACTTGAGCCTGTCCGCAAGCGTCCCTCGATGTATATCGGTGGAGTGGATGTGAAAGGGCTCCATCACCTGGTTTGGGAAATCGTTGACAATGCGGTGGATGAATATCTCAATGGTCATGCCGACACCGTCACGGTAACCCTCCACAAGGAGGGGGACGCCGTCACAGTGGCGGATAATGGTCGCGGGATACCCGTGGATCTTCACCCCAAGTTCAAAAAGCCGGCCCTTGAACTGATCCTGACCACCCTCCACTCGGGCGCGAAATTTGGCGAAGGAGACAACTACATCCACTCCGGGGGCCTGCATGGTGTTGGGTCTTCGGTCGTAAATGCCCTCTCAAAGCGCCTTGTCGCCACCATCAAACGGGATGGTTTTGAATGGCAACAGGAATTTCGAAAAGGGAAGCCCTTTGGCGAGATTGAGCGCCTGCGACCTTTTCGTGGTCACGGCACCCAGATGTTTTTCGCCCCTGACCCCGAGATATTCAAAACGGTCAAGCTCAACGGCTCTGACATCAAAAACCATCTGGAGGCAATGGCTTATATCCATTCCGGATTAAAGATCGTTTTTGAAGATGAAGTCGCGAAGGAGACCTATGATCTGAGCCATCCCGGTGGGATCCCCGAATTTTTGGGGATGTTGGTCAAGGACGCCGGGAAACCGATGGTCACGGAGCAGCCTTTCACGCTCGCCAGAAAAGAAGGCGAGAAGATGGAGGTGGCTTTTGCGTGGACGGAATCATCGGATGAAATATTCAAAAGCTATGTAAATGGCATTAGGACGGGATATGGTGGGACCCACGAGGGGGGATTCAAAGCGGGTATCGCCCGTGCCGTCCGCGACTATATGGATACCCATGAGATCCGTATTAAAGGCCTGACCATCAATGCAGAGGACATTCGGGAAGGGATCATAGGTATTCTCTCTGTTTTCGTGCGAGAACCTATGTTTCAGGGCCAGACAAAGGAAAAACTCAATAATCCGGAAATGACCGCGGCGGTGGAAAACTTTGTTCGTCCCGCCCTGGAATCGTGGCTAAATGCCAACAAAACCGCCGCCGATCAGATTATAGGCCGCATAGTCCTTGCGGCCCGGGCCCGGCTTGCAAGTCGCGAGGCGGCCACCGAGGTGAAGCGAAAATCCGCATCAACCAGGCGGCTCAACCTACCTGGGAAACTGGCTGATTGCAAGTCGACCGCGGTGGATGAAACCGAACTGTTCCTTGTGGAAGGCGACGGTGCGGGAGGATCTGCGAAACAGGGAAGAAACAACCGGATTCAGGCTGTTCTCCCGTTGCGGGGCAAGGTGCTGAATTCCGAGGGCATGGCACTTGGAAAAGTCCTTGTCAATCAGGAACTCAAAGACCTGGTCAGCGCGATAGGGACGGGAATCGGGGAAAGATACGATTATTCCGGTCTTCGTTATGGCAAAATCATTCTGCTCATGGATGCCGATGCCGATGGATACCACATTTCCACGCTTCTTTTGGCGTTCTTTTTTCGCCATATGCCCGATTTGATCCGCAAGGGGAATGTGTTTATTGCTGTTCCCCCCCTCTACCGTATCGATGTGGGTAAGGAAACTTATTGGGCCAAGGATGATCGCCACAAGGAGGAAATCCTTGCCGGTTTGAGGGCCAACGCAAAATTCGAGGTGAGCCGGTTTAAAGGACTTGGTGAAATGGATGCCAAAGTCCTTTGCGATACGACCCTTGATCCAAAGGTCCGAACTTTGCTGAAGGTGGAAATCGATTCCAATCTTGAAACGGATCAGACCTTTGTGGACCTGCTTGGCAAGGACCCGGCCCAAAGGTATCGCTTCATCATGGACATGGCGACGATGGCATCCACCGAAGATTTGGATGTGTAGGGGAAACGGAATTTGGTATTGCGGAAAATAAGTCATCCGGGTGGGAAACCTCCCGGATTTTTTTTGGGAAAAAAGTCAGGTCTTGTTTTGGTCAGGATTGCATGGACCTGACCTGACAAAAGTTATAACAACCATCCGCAAGATCGATAATTTTTTCGGACATGTGAAGTTGATCTCTCCAGGTTTGGGGTATCCCTTCAAGTCCGTAATAAGCACCGGCGATTTGACCATAAATTGCCGCGGTGGTATCGGCGTCGTCTCCCAGGTTGGCCGCCATTAGGCATCCATCGCGAAAGGATTCGGATCGCGAAAATGCCCAAAGGGCCGCTTCGAGTGAGCGAACGACATAGCCCGAGCCGCGGATTTGCGGCGGATCCAGTTTGAGGAAGGATCCTCGCGCCACCTCCTCGATTTCCGGGCAGAGCGGTTCTTCATGCCACAGACCTGATTCGGGACAGTAGCCCGGAAAAAGGATCTGCGATTTGCTATATCCGTGGAGTGCCCCAAAAAGCAGTCCGGAAAAATACCGGCACGCGTCGATTGTCGCCTGGGCGCCGTGTGTGGTCCTGGAGCTTTCGCCTGCGAAATGAATCGCTGTTCGGGGTTCGTAGGCATGACACATCACGGCTGGAGCCAAACGCATCAGGGATCCGTTGCCCGCGGAATTGGAACTGGTGTTTCCCGCGATCGGGTCCCCCGTCCTTTGAAAACGGGCCAGGGCCTCCCGGGTGGCCACCCCAATGTCAAAGCATTCGCCTGTGCTGCTCAAGTACCCGTGGCGCCACCAGCGGATATAGCGTTGCATTTGGTCAAGCGGATCGAATTGGTTCGTTTGAACCAGACTATCAGCAAGGCAAAGAGCCATGGAAGTGTCATCGGTCCATTGGCCAGGCTCCAGGTCAAATGGACCACCGCCCACCATGTCCGTGATGGGCTCAAAGGATCCAGGTTGCCTGAATTCCAGAGTGGTTCCCACGGCATCGCCGACGGCCAGGCCGACCAAGCACCCTTGCCAACGGGAACTGGGTTCAACCGGAACCGTATCAGGAACCACGGATTCGAAAACTGACATATTTTGTCTCGTAATAGGCTTCGAGACCCTCCTGGCCAAGTTCCCTTCCCAATCCACTTTCCTTCATGCCGCCGAACGGGCATTGGGGGGATGTGGGGACAGGGTCGTTGATGCCGATGATTCCAGATTCGAGACCTTCCGCGAGTTTCCAGGCAGTGGAAAGATCGTTGGTGAAAGCATAGGCCGCCAAACCATAGGGTGTATTATTGGCTTGTTCGATGACCTCATCGATTTGGGAATATTCAAGAATTGGGAGGATGGGCGCGAAAGGCTCTTCGGTCAAAATGCGGCAGTTGGGTGCCAGGTCGTCAACAACGGCGGGTTCAAAAAATAGCCCACGGTCAAAACGGACATCGCGCCGACCACCCACAAGGACCCTTGCGCCGCGCGATTTGGCCTCGTCAACCAGATCCTGGGCATGCCTGAGTCCAGAGGCTTCGAACATTGGACCTATCTGGACACCGGGTTCAAGGCCAGCGCCCACCTTGAGGGATCTTGTGGCCTCGATAGCCGCCTCGGTAAAGCGCTTGCGAAGATCTTTTGAAACATAAAATCGGCTGGGGGCGATGCAAACCTGTCCGTTGTTCCGGAATTTTCCGGTGACGGCGATTTGGGCCGCCATTTCCGGATCGGCGTCCGGGCCAATGATGAATGGAGCATGGCCCCCTAGTTCAAGGCTCAGGCGTTTGATCTGGTCCGAGGCGCCCCGCATGAGTTCCTTGCCAACCGCGGTGGAGCCGGTGAAGGAGATTTTTCGGCAAATGGGATTGGAGAGGAATTCCGCAGCGACTTCCGAGGCCGGGCCTGCAACCAGGTTGGCAACCCCATTGGGAAGCCCTGCCTCCTCAAGGCACTCATAGAACTGGACAAGGCACAATGGAGTTTGGCTTGCGGGTTTGGAGATTACGGTGCAACCCGCGGCCAGGGCTGGAGCAAGTTTCCGAATTTGAAGACTAAGCGGGAAGTTCCAGGGACTTATTGCGGCAACAACACCAACCGGGTGCCTAAGGGTAATATGGCGTTTATCCGACAACCAGGAGGGAATAACTCGGCCATAAGCGCGCTTTCCCTCCTCGGCAAACCAATCGAGTGTGTCGGCGCTTTGCAAAACCTCGCCCCGGGATTCGGCAAGGGGTTTGCCCTGCTCAAGAGTCAGGGTCGTGGCAATTTCCAGCGCTCTCTGTCTTAGAATCTCCGCGGTTTTACGAAGCAGGTTCGAGCGTTCCATGACCGTGGTTTTTGACCAGGATTTCATGGCCTTTTGGGCGGCTTCCAAAGCGCGAACGGTTTCCGGACGACCACCATATGCCATCCGGGTGATGATGGTTTCGGTGGCGGGGTTGATAACACCCAGAGTGTGTCCCAAATCCGAGTCACACCACTTCCCGTCCAGGAATAATCTGGCGGAGCCCGATTTGAAAACCGGGCAGGGCATTTCGGGGGAATTGGTGGAATCAATCGACATAGGGATCGGCCCCGAGATCTTTTAACGTTTCGAGGCGATGTCTCTCATACGCCATCAAATCAAGACGACTTCGATAGTGGCGCTTTTCCACATTTCGTTGTGCCAACCGGAAAAGGGATGAATACCCCTGCCAACGATTGGAAATGTCCCTTCCTGCTTCCCGGCCCTTGTTGGCAAGATTTTCTTTGCGGGCCTCACCCAGTCCCTCAAGAAGTTCATCTTCCAATGAGACAAAAAATTGAGCAGATCCGGGATCCCCCTGGCGCCCTGACCGGCCCACAAGTTGGCGGTCGATACGGGCGGCTTCGTGGCGCTCTGTGCCAAGTACATGAAGCCCGCCCAATTGAAGGACTGCCGGTTCGGGCTTGATGTCCGTACCACGACCCGCCATGTTGGTCGCGATGGTAACGCGCCCTTTTTCCCCCGCATGTTCGACGATTTGTGCTTCCTGTTCGTGTTGCTTTGCGTTCAATACCTGATGCTCAATCCCGGCAAGGGACAGTTTTTTGCTTAGGCGCTCGGAATGGTCAACCGAACGGGTGCCGATCAGGATCGGACGACCTTCGATGTGTAATTCGGATACGGCCTCCACAACCGCATCGAATTTGGATTCCTCGTTTGGGAAGACCCGATCGGGAAGCATTTCGCGGATACTAGGCCGATTCGTCGGAACGGATACCACCCAGATGCCGTAGACGCGTCGGATCTCCGCTCGGTTTTGGCGGGCGGTTCCGGTCATACCCGATAGTTTCTTGTAAAGCCGGAAGTAGCTTTGGAAGGTGATCTGTGCCGCATGGTCGGCGCCAAAGGAGATGGGAACCCGCTCTTTTGCTTCCACGGCCTGATGCAGGCCATCCTGCCAGGTCCGGTCCGGCATGCTTCGCCCGGTAAACTCGTCAATGATGACGATCTCGTTTTTCTCAGAGATCATGTAATGCTGATCTTTGCGGAACCGGAAATGGGCCTGAAGGGCTTTTTCGATAGCCTCGTGGAGCTTGTCCATTGCTTGGGCATTGGGTCCCGAGGGCGGGTTCGAATATCGGACCAGCTGTCTACCCGCGTTGGTGAGTTCCAGTTTTTGTTTCTTTGCATCGAGGACAAAATCTTCCTCGTATTTCATGGTGCGGGCCAAATTGTCGGCCCAGATATAAACGACCGATTCCTCTTCGGTCGCCTTGCGTTTTTCACCACCAATGATGAGCGGGGTTCGAGCTTCGTCAATAAATATGTTGTCCGCTTCATCCACCAGCACAAAGTTGAAATCGCGCTGTACTCTGGGGTCCTGGTTTTGGGGTGTGCCACCTTTTTGCCATGGCCCCCAGAAGGGGATCTCCTGGGATTTGAGGGCGGCTAGCTTGAGTCGATCTTTCATGAAGTCAAAACCGAACTCGGAAGCGGTGGCGTAGGTGATATCGCACTTGTAAGCCCGTTGCCGATCGGGATCCTGCATTTGTTGCTGAAGGATGCCGATACTCAAACCCAAAAGATCGTAAACAGGTTTAAGCCATTCGGCATCACGCTTCGCAAGATAGTCGTTGACTGTTGCGACATGGACCCCTTTACCGCTTAGAGCGTTAAGGAATGAGGGGAGTCCCGCAATCAGGGTTTTTCCTTCGCCGGTAGCGACTTCGGCACAAGCCCCGGAATGGATAATCGCCCCGGCTGCTAGTTGGACATCGAAAGGACGAAGGCCCAAAATGCGCCTTGCCGCCATGCAGAACAGGCCAAATGCTTCGGGCAATATGCTGTCGAGTGATTCGCCCCCGCGGGCACGCCCCTTAAGCTTGAGAGCAGATGCGGTGATTTCTTCATTGGTGAGGGGCTCGTACTTCGCCTCCCAAGCGCGAATCCTTGGGATTTGGAGCGCAGCTTGACTAAGTCGACGGGTCCAGGGAAGCCCAATTAGGGCATTGATGCGATTAAAAACGCCCGATCCGAGGCTGCCAACGCGGGATTTGTGGCGCATTTCGGCAAGATGCTCCCCCACTTTTTCGGGGGTGGCATCAGAGAGACCGGCCAAGTGGTTTTTTTTTCGAAACCCACGGCCAAAGTTAGTCATGGAGCGGGAAGTGGACACGGCAATCCCCATGCAAAATTCATTGGAATCTAAACAGAATCATAGCCACAAAGGGTGGTGTAGGGGGATAGCAATAGGCAGGGAAAAAACAGGGAATTCAAAGCAAGCCCCCCGGAGATTTGACTCACCTCTCCCAGTGAACCCAAACCATCCGAGGGGCTTGTTATCCATATATATCAAAAAAGAGTAACGACCGAGTTTCCTGCCTCTCCCACAGGAAACCCGGTCGAAACACCCATAGCTTGGCAGGGCGTTAAGACTTTTCAGTCACTAGCTTTGATTTTTGGTTGCTCTTTTAGGTTGGTAGCCGGGGCGTTTCCCGGTCCATTGATCAAGGGGTTGTCCGACCGTGCTTCCCGCCTCTCCCTCAGGAGGCAAGGTCGAACAT
>Ga0114972_10002485_pt1 | contig 13859 bp, 13 predicted proteins | sample M_140807_EF_Meta_FD_87354 | JGI IMG/M metagenome (GOLD analysis project Ga0114972, IMG submission 87354) | Freshwater microbial communities from Lake Montjoie, Canada to study carbon cycling - M_140807_EF_MetaG | ecosystem: Environmental > Aquatic > Freshwater > Lake | place: Lake Montjoie... | reverse complement strand
GGGCGTTGCACGCGGTCAAGCACTAAGCGTGGGATAGACTTCCAGCCTGTCCTAAAAAATTGCTTGAAACCTTATGTGCGGTTCCTATCGATGCGCCGTGCTTTTTTGCGAGTGAGACGCGAACGAAAATGAAGGTGGACAGGACAGGCTGGAAGCCTATCCCACGTTCGCGAGGGTGGGTTGCGCGGCAAAGCCTGCTTCACGCACCCTACCGCAAGATCCACTACATCAAGATCTTGCTCCAAAAAAATCGCGATCCACCCGCGGGCGGCGCGCAGAAAGAAGCAAAAAGGGCTACTTCTTCATCCGCTTCTTAGCCAAGCTAAGCCGGCGGACGATCAGACAGATCAGACAGATCAATAAAAAAAGACCAGATACCCCCCGGGGACTATCTGGTCTTTTTGAGTAAACCTATTTTGATCAGGAGTCGCCGTACTCACGGGTGGTGATGATGCCTGGCTGTGGCACCGGATAGTTGCCTTGGGCATTGGCCCGAACCGGAGCGGGGCTATCCAAGGTCATGGTCTCGAGCCCAGGTGCAAACTCATGTTCGCAGTTGAGCATGTCTTCGTAAGTGATCCTAACCCCGGTGTGTGCCGCCATCCGACCCATGCTCGTCACGACGCTGGCCTTCACCCCACGCTCGACCTCGTTGTAAGGCAGATCCTTGCGGATCGCATTGATCAAGTCGTTCCATTCGAGTTGATATGGGTTTGGCTCGGACTTGGGACCTTCCCAAACGATGTTGTTGCGGGTCATTTTCTGCCCTGTATAAATCTTGCATTTGGCCGGCGAGTGCCCGGAAGCTGAGATCACCGCGCTCCCCTTGGTTCCATGCGCGTAACTAGCAAACTCATTGTGGCAACCAGGAATCGTCCGCCCATTGACGAACATCTTGGTGCCGTCTCCAAAGGTGTACTCGATTGAATAGGTGTCGAAGTTCTGATCGACGCAATCGTTTCGGTAATGTCGGCCTCCGGATGCAACCGCTTCGACGGGCCAATCTTCTTTCATCCAGCAGCATTCGTCGATGTTGTGGATCAAGAAGTCGCTAACCGCTCCGCCACTGGCCCACAAAAAGCCGTGGAAACGGCTGATTTGGTAAAGCAACTCGCTCTTCATATCGTCGGGTTTCTTAGTAGCCGCCGCCGAACCGGTTGGACCTGCCATGCGATAGGCCCTGAGCATCAGCAGATCGCCGATCTCGCCGTTGCGGATCCTATCGAGCAACTCTTGACGCACGACGCAGTGCCGGCACATGAGGCCGACTCCGACCTTGAGATTTCGCTCTACGGAAAGCTTGCCTAGCTCGAACATCTTGCGGCTTGCAGGCCCATCGACGGTCACCGGTTTTTCCATGAAGACGTTGAGGCCCTTTTCGATGGCGTACTTGAACATCACCCAACGAAACGCCGGTGGGGTGGTCAAGATGGCCACGTCGCCTGGACGCAGCGTGTCCATGGCTTGCTTGTAACCATCGAAGCTCACGAACTGACGCTCCTTGGGAACATCGACTTTGTTAGGATGATTTTCCTTGAGCCTAGAATAGCTGCTGCTCAGACGGTTCTCGAACACATCGGCCATGGCCACAAGTTCGATTTCACCGTTGTCGACTTGGAGGGCGTTTTCGGCAGCACCGGTCCCACGTCCGCCACAGCCGATCAATGCCACGCGGATCTTGTTGTCCTCTGCTGCATGGACGGAGCGAGAGAGGGTGGAGGTCAAACCGGCGGCAGCAGCCAAGCTAGTGGAGGTCTTGATAAAGCTTCTGCGCGTCTCCGAAGAAGCATTAGGGTTCGTTTCGTGGTTCATGGAAAATCTCCGAGGTTGGAAGGAATGAGGGATAACGAGGAGGGTAAATTCGGTGCGTATTAGCGTTCGAGAGGAACGGATCGTTCCTTTTGGATTGGCTCTGAGTAGTCCCAGAACTTGTTCTTTTCTTCTTCGGTCGGTTCGTTCAGTGGTCGGACGATTCGAAATCCTACGTGCAGTGCGTCGGTCAGATACCAAATGCTTACTGGCGATTGGGGGTCTTGGGCGATCCAATCCTCGGTCGAGCCTTCGCGAGCTCCGCTGCGTAGCGCAACTGCGTCTTGGTTCCAGCCTCCACCTCGAACAACGCGTGGATAGAGCGTCTTAGGAACGAGCAAAGGATTTTCAGTTCTTAGATCCGCCGAATACCCTTCGGGAGTGTGCTGATCCAAAACCCATTCGGCGACATTGCCGTGCATATCGTGGAGTCCCCAAGGGTTGGGCTTCTTGAGCCCGACCTTGTGGTATCCTTCGCCTGCATTGTCAACGAACCAAGCGTAGTTCTCAAGTTCGGATGCATCCGATCCGAACGAATAAGCCTCGGTGGTCCCAGCGCGGCAGGCGTACTCCCACTCGGCTTCGGTTGGCAAGCGATAGTATCGCCCGGTTTTCCGCGAGAGCCATTTGCAGAACGTTCTTGCGGCATGTTGGGTCATACAGATCGCCGGGTATCCGTGTTTACCCATCCCGAAGGTCATGTCGGTATAAGGTTTAGTCGGCTGACTTTTTTGGAATTCATCAGCAAGCTCATCTCGTTTGGTTGCTTTGACCTTGTTGACTTCGCGATAGAAGACATCCAGGTCGGACATCCAAACATCGTAAGCGTCCCAAGTGATCTCGCATTTGGCCATCCAAAACGGTCCGACTTTGACTTCGTGCACCGGTCCTTCGTCAGCTTTTCGATTCTCTTGTCCCTCGGGGCTCCCCATGTTGAAAGTCCCACTTGGGATCGGGATCATCTCGATTTTAGCTGGCGAATGTTCGATAAGTTCGGTGTAGCGCCGCATCTGCTCTTGAGTGGTTGCAACGGCATCTGGGATGACGATCGTACCATCGTCGGCAGGCACCTTAGGATCTTGCGCGCTGGCAATACCCAAGGAGGAACCGATCAAGGAACCGCTGATGCACAGAGCAGCGACACCGAAACGAAAAATTCTGCTGTTCAAGTCCTAGCCTTTCAAAACGAGACGGGAGTAGTGGAATTCGCCGTGCATTAGTTGCCCAGCGGGACTACTTCGATGTTGCGAAACTTCACCGGATCGGAGTGGCCCGCAAAGCCGATGTGGCCGCTAGCACGATCCTTGCCCGGATGAGGTGTGTTGCTCATGAATTCGCTGACGGTTCCCAAGTCGGCATCGAGGATTCGAGTGCCGTTGAGTTCGACTTGGATCTTCGAACCTGTGACTGTGATGACTTCGTGATTCCACTGTCCGGTTGGGCGCAGATAACCTCGTTTAGCGGCCACCATGCCGTAGGCGCTACCGTGGGCTTGGCGAGGATCGATCGTCTTGTAGTTTGGATGCCCGTCGTCGAGAACTTGAAGTTCGGTCATGCCGACGTAAGCCGCATCGCCGTGTCGAAGGTCTTTGGGTAGTTGCTCGATCTCTTCGACGCTCGGGTAACGGATCGCAATTCCGTTGTTACCGGCTGGTGGGAGTTGGAAGTCAAAGCGGAATACAAAGTCGCCGTAGCTTTTTTCGGTGTAGAGAACTCCACCTTTGCCCTGCATGCACTGAATCGCACCTTCGGTGACGGTGTAGTTGCTAGAAGCACCTTTCCAACCGGCCAAATCGTTGCCGTTGAAAAGTACGTTGAACTTCGATGCATTCTTTTCGATCTGCTGTGCCTCGGCTTTTCGCAGGATCTCGTTGGACTCGGTATCCGAAAATTCTTGGAGGGTGATGTTGCGGAACCGGATCTCAGCGCCGTGGGTTTGTAGTTGGATCGGTCCTCGTTTGATCAAGGGTTGGCCTGGGGCGAAATAGTCGTGCAACCGAGCGTCGACGACGACCGCTTTGTCGTTGAGCCAGACCCAGCAGCGTTCGCCCACCAGACGCATCTTCATCGTGTTCCATTGCCCGACAGGGTTGTCGGCTCGCACGAGTGGATCTTTGCCCGCCCAACCCGCCGGGTTGTTCCAAAGACCACCACTTCCTTTTTCGTTACCATTCTTGCGGTTGTTCTCAGCATCTGGATCCCAGATTTGGACTTGGGGGATTCCCCGCAGGTAGATCCCAGAGTCGCAGTCCTTGACGATTTTAAAATCGAGAATCAGATCAAAGTCGCCGAACTCAGCGTTGGTGGTCAAATAAGCACCTTTGCCGTCGTTGACGATCTCGCTACCGTCGACTTTCCAGTGATCGACGATTTCTTGGTTCCACTTAGCTTTATCGGTTTCAGGAGTCGACTCCCATTTGCGTGGATCGACCGTGGTTCTTCCGTGCCAACCGTTGAAGTCTTTGCCGTTGAAAAGTTGCACAGGATCGGCGGCTTGTACGACCGGTCCATGAACCATCAGGGCCAGGGAAAAGGCACAGCAGGCTTTCTTTATCGAGCTAGACCAGAGGCCAGACCAGAGGGGGGAGCAAACAGAACTCAGAGATTGGAGCATAGCGATTCGCAGGGAGGGGTTAGAGCGAAAAACAGGTTAAAAAGCGGCGGGATGCTCTTGAGCACCGAGGACGATTTTACCAAGAATTTCCTGGCGGGTCGATTTTGAAGTTCGATTTTGAGGCTTGAATTTGTCGTTCGGAACCCAGATAAATATCTTTCATGATGGCTCGCGGTTTCCCAAGAAGTACAGTAGAAGTACGAATCCCAACAGCACAGCAATTCAAAGACACCGCGTCGATTTAAGCAATTTATGGCGTCCAATTCGGCTGAAACCCTAGCGATCGATGTCCAGCATCTTTCAAAAACTTATCGCGAAGGCCTCGTGTTCCCGCGACTTCATCCGGCTCTTAAGGATGTCTCCTTGCAGGTCCGTGGAGGAGAGGTCTTCGGGTTGTTGGGGCCCAACGGTGCTGGCAAGACGACGCTTATCAAAGTTCTTTTAGGAATTTTGCATCCGACCAAAGGGCTAGCCCAGGTGCTCAAGCAACCTGCCGGTAGCAAGGCGGCCCGGCGCAAGATCGGATACCTGCCGGAGAATCTGGTTTTTCCTCGACATCATACCGGGCGAAGCGCGTTGTATTTCTATGGTCGTCTGAGCGAGATGAGCGATTCACAGATCGCCGCCCGGGAGAACGAACTGTTCGATTTGGTCAGTCTGCAAGGTCGACAAGGCGAGGCCGTTCGGCGGTACTCCAAAGGGATGCGCCAGCGGCTTGGGTTGGCCCAAGCGATGCTTCACGATCCGGACCTGCTGATCCTCGATGAACCCACCGATGGTTTGGATCCGATGGGGCGATCTCAAATTCGCGATGTGCTCGACAAGCTCAAGCAGCGTGGCAAGACGGTTTTTCTCAACAGTCATATTCTCCAAGAAGTCGAACTCATCTGCGATCGCGTTGCGATCATGGCTCTAGGGCAGCTTCGCGGGATCGGTACGATCGACGAGTTGATACGAAGCCACACCGACGAGCAAGCCGGCAGCGTCAAGCTTGAGGTCCTGGCCTTGCCGGATCGAATCAAACAACTCGGTGGCTTGCCCTCAGGAGCTACCCTCGAAGCGATCGATCTTGGAGGATTGACCAATGACGGCCTGAGTCGCATCGACGTCGATCGGATCGATCAAGCTGGGGTGGATCAACTGGTCGATACGCTCCGAGGTGCCAATATCAGTATTTTGCGGATGGAGCGAGCTCGTCCGAGTCTCGAGCAAGTGTTTATGAATATCGTCGGAGCAGCCAAGTCGTGAAGCCCTACATTGCCGTACTATACGATAGTCTCATCGAGTCGGTCCGCTCACGCGTTTTGTGGATCCTCATGGCCGGTTGGCTGCTGATCCTCGTGGCGTTGTTTCCCCTCTCTTTGTCTGAAGAGGAGACTTATCGGGTCAGTTCATCGGATTTGAGCAATCCCAGGACGATGCTCGATCAATTGGCACAAGCCACCGCGGGCCGCGGGACACGCGCCCAGCGGGCCGTGTATGAAAAATTGGACGAAAGCTTTCAGACGACTTTGCAAGATCGACTTCGGACTCAGAAGCGCATCCCGGTCGGCCAGCTGGTTTCATCGCTCAATGAACTGCTAGCCAAAGAGGATCTTTATGACAAACAAGCTTGGCCTACCGCCGAGCGACGCGAGGATCTCAAGGAGCTCATCGAGGACACCTCCAAGAGCCCTGAAAAATTGCAGAAACTCAATCGCCGGCTCGTCGATCTAGCGTTCCCGGGATCGATTCGCTCTGCCACCGGCCAAGCGACCTGGGTGACCTATGCCGGTATGAAGTTCATGGATCCGTTACCCTTCACGTTGCGGCAGATCCGCCCGTTCATCGAAGCGACCCTCTTTCCGTTCATCATGTGGTTGGGACTCGGCCAGATCGCCATGATGGTTGCGATCGTCGTAACAGCACCGATGATCCCCGATATGTTTCAGACCGGTTCGCTCCATTTGCTCTTGAGCAAGCCGCTATCGCGAAGCTTACTTTTTTTGAGTAAGTATCTCGGCGGTTGCATTTTCGTGGCCATGAATGTCGGTGTATTCTTGGTTGGGTTGTACATGTACGCTGGGTTGCAGTTGGGGATTTGGAACCAGGGGATCCTATGGTGTGTCCCACTATTCATTTTTTCGTTCATGATCTTCTATTCGGTCTCGGCTCTAGTGGGGCTAGTTTGGAAGAACCCGATCATTTGCGTTGTCCTGACCGCCTTGTTTTGGGGTATCTGCTTTACGATCGGGATCATCCGGGGTTTTTCCGAGGGTTTCTTGAAAGGCCCCCCGACGATCCAGTCGATTGTGGCCATAGGTGACACACCCGTTACGGCCAACCAACAAGGGCGTTTATTGTTCTGGAACGAAGGCCAAAAGACTTGGCAGGTCGGCTTTGGTGAGGTCAACGGTCAGCGTGTCCTCGGTCCGATTGCCGATACCAAAGAGGGATTGCTCTATTTCAGTCGCACACAATTTGTACCTTTCGGGCTTGGCGGAAACGGGTCGGCAAGACTCGACATCGTGAAACTTCCGGAACTGGCCAGACAACCCGAGAGTAGCGAAACAGGCCAGAACCAGATTGCCAATAAAAAAGATCGCAAGCTCTGGGACGATTCAAGGCTAGACACGGCACCGGAGTTACCTGCCGGCACCTCGGAAATCATTCCTTGGAAAGACACCTTTTTGTCGCTCACACCCGATGGTCTATTCTGGTTCGATCGCGAGGCGTCGGCCAAGGCCGAGCAGCAGAAGGTCTCGGTACTAGGCTTTGATCTGAAACTGCCTCAAGCAAGCGAAGCCCATAAGAAGCTCACCGATGCAGATTGGGATTACCGCCGTCCAATCGCTGCGAATTCGATTCCTAACACCGATTCGATCGTCCTTTTTTCCAAGGGCAAGCTGGTACGATTGGACTTCGATGGCAAGAAGTTCAAGAAGCAATCGAGTCTCGATATCGAGCTCCCGGCTGAGACCGTTGTAAGTCTTGTCGTGTGCGATCAAACCGCGATTGTTTGTCCCGATTCGAGGACTCCTAAACTTGTGGACCTCCAAAGCATGCAACCCATCGGAACGCTCGATGCGATCGGGGATAAAACCATCAAGCGGACGGCCAACGCCCAGGATGGTCGCGTAGCGATCTTGGAGACAGGCGGCAAACTGTGGGTGATCAATAAGTCAGAAAATGCGCAAGGCAGTGGCCAAGGGAACTTGTCGGTCAATGCACCGAACCTGACAGGCCAAGGAAGTATTTCCTCGATGGCTTTTGACGCAACCGGGCGGTTATGGGTCGCGCACCACGTCAAGCAGGTGGATGTTTGGGACAAGGATCTATCGCGATCCGAGAAGTCTTTACGGCCAGCGCGAACCACTCCGGAGTTCCTCTACGATTACCTGATCAATCCGTTCTACTTGGTCAATCCCAAGCCGTCGGCGATCCAGGAGACCATTCAGTATGTTTTGCGAAATCCGAACAACAAAATCAGCGCGGTCGATCGGGCGGATTTGGATATGCCCCAAGTCGTCTCGGACCCTTGGCAACCGATCTGGAGCAACGGCATTTTCATCGCCGTGATGCTCGCTGCAAGCTGCTGGCTACTGTACCGCCAGGACTTGTAGAGAGGGCTTGTGTCCCTGAGAATTGGGAAAAGCCAAAACGGCAAAACTTACTAACTGCAAACGATCAATCCTCACACCGGCTAGCTAGACACGCTAGCGATACACGGGCAAGACTATGAGCAAATTCAGTATCATTCCCGACGGAAATGAACTTCAGTCGATGGGCCGGGACTTGAAGTTCTATCCAGTCGAGAACAGCGCCCCGAAATGCTTGTCCCAAGAGCAACTTGCCCAGTACAACACCCAAGGCTACATCGCGCCGTTGGATGTGTACGCGACGAGCGAAATCGAATCGATCCGCAAGTACTTCGACGAATTGCTCGAGCGCGTAGTAGCCGAAGGAGGCAACAGTTACTCGATCTCCTCGGCGCATCTGAAGTACGGACCAGTTTACGACATTCTGACCGAGCGGAGGATCGTCGACTACGTTTCGGATCTGCTGGGCGAGGATGTGATCGCCTGGGGATCCCACTTTTTTTGCAAGATGCCTCACGACGGCAAGTCGGTAGCTTGGCACCAGGACGCCAGTTATTGGCCCCTGTCGCCTTCCAAGGCAGCTACGGTGTGGCTGGCCGTGGATGATGCCGACCAAGAAAACGCTTGCATGAAGTTCGTCGCCGGCTCGCATCACTTCGGCCATATGACGTATCGCGAAAGCGACAGCGCCGAGCACAACGTTCTGAATCAATCGATCGACAACGCCGAGCAATATGGCGAGGTTGTTTACGACGCGCTCAAGGCCGGGCAGGTCTCGATCCATAGCGATCTACTCTTGCATGGATCCGAAGCCAATCATTCGTCACGACGTCGATGCGGATTGACGCTGCGATTCTGTGCCGCAAGCGTTCGAGCCGGGATGCAGTGGAACGAAAAGGGGATCTATGTGCGAGGAAGCGACTCAAGTGGCCATTGGTGGAACAACTCCAGGCCTGAAAGAGTGCTTTAGGAACACTCGCCTGTGCAGGCCGATGACTCGCACTTGCGACGGCGGCCAAGATTCAGCCCATGTGCAGCGATCAGGAGGACTCCCCCTAAGGGTGTCATCCAAGGTTGAATGGCTCCGATACCGGCCAACTGCATCGAAGCGGCTGGAGAGGACCCATGCTCATGGCAATGGTCATGAATATGCCCATGCTCATGCCCATGCTCGGAGCAGGAAGCATCGGAGTGCTGCGATTCGCTATGAAGAGCGACCGCCTGGACCTCTTTGAGATCCTGCGAGCAACAGCTGTCTGGCAAGAAAAAGGCGGCGCTGAGGATCAGCCCAAGCCCGATACTGGATAGAGAGAGGATGCGATAATCTCGAAACCGCACAAAAGCAGGCCAGATTGCCAGGGCCACGATTCCACAGCACACAGCCGCAGCAATTTGGTGGAAAAGGGGGCTGGCCATCCATTCGGTGAATTTCAACGCTGGAAGGGTCCCAAGCAATACCGGAGTCGCAGCGCAGTGAATGGCGCAGGCTACCGAAGCGAAAATTCCTAATCGATCCTTCCAATATCCCATCGACCTTGGTCCAATTCCTTCGAGCGGGTTGATCTGAGTGTCTTGTGCATTCATCGTCCGCCCATTCTAAACAAATCAGTTCTATTTGCAATCGGATTGCGGAAACATATTTTTTAAAAAACATGGCGGCCATACATTCGGATTTACAAGCACCCTTGGATCGGGCCAGGCTCGCAAAAAACTTGGAAACCCTGCGTCAGCAGATGGCAGATGCCTGCAAAAAGTCAGGAAGAACCTCCGAGCAGGTGACCTTGGTGGCCGTCACCAAGACGGTCGGCCCGCAGACTTGCAACGACCTAGTGAGCCTGGGCTGTGTTGATTTAGCTGAGAATAGGCCGCAAGTTCTCTGGGACAAATCAACCCAGGTCGACGAGCCTGTGCGCTGGCACTTCATCGGCCACATGCAACGCAACAAATCGGCACGCACAGTGCCGCTTCTACGGATGATGCACTCGCTGGACTCGTTACGGCTGGCCGAACAAATGGCCAGCGACGGATCGCCAGACAAGCGTCTTCGTGTCCTTTTGGAACTGAATGTCACTGAGGATCCTACGAAAACGGGATTGAGTCCCCAGCAGGCTCAGGAGGTGTTGTCCAAGGTTGTTGCGAGTGATTTTTTGAAGGAGCGATTGGATCTGTGCGGCCTGATGGGGATGAGTTCCTTGCAGGGAGATATCGCCCAGACGCATCGCGAGTTTGAGTCGATCCGCTTGCTGCGCGATCGCTGGCAAGAAAGCTTTGGTATCGAGCTGTCTGAACTGTCGATGGGAATGAGTGACGATTTTCAGATCGCTATTGAGGAAGGCTCGACGATGGTCCGGATCGGATCATTGCTATATCGCTGAGACTACTGTGCTCGGTTTGGAATCGGGTGATCCGTTTGAGCCGATCGGAGACTTGGTGATAGGCCAGGGGATTGTTTGGAGCAAGTTCAAGAGCCCGCCTTGAGTCTGCATAGGATTTCAGCAGCGACTCAAAGGCTGTCTTCTCATCGTCGTTGCGTAGTTCGTTTTTCCAAGCCTGCAGGTAAGCTTCGCTGCGGGCTAGATAAAGGTTTGGGTGATCGGGGAATCTTTTCATGCAAGCCTCGCAGACAGCAAGATAACCCGATTGGATTCTATGGGCCTGAGCCATTCGGTTGGTAAGTCGATGATGGGTAGCGATGAGTTCTCTGAGCAAGCTTGAGTCATTCGGATGACATTGCCTGAGGGCTTTTAGCAGCTTTATTGCATTGGTCATCAGCTCCCTGGCAAGGGGCATGTGCCGCGTGTCGATTTTGGTGCTGATCCTCTCTGCGGCGCTGCGTTGCAAGACAGCATAGCGCAGAGCCTGCTCGGGTTGCTCTTGCACAAGGCGACTTGCGATGCTCACGCTAGTCCAGTGTACACTTGAATTCGCAAGAGCCGAAGCGTCTGATTTTGTGATCGCTTCGGGTGGCGTATCGAGTTTCGAGATCCAGGTTGCAAGATCCCAGTTGGCGCTGGCCGAATCGAGCTGGTTGGCGATTTGATTAGGCTGACCGGTCGCTTCTGTGTGCCCGATTCTGCCGATCGCCCCGATTCTGCCGATCGCTAAAAACGTCGCGAATAGGATCGCGAGCAACGTTACGGTTGTATGTTTTGGCAATCGCCATGAAGTGGTTGGTAGGAGTCGAGTTCGACGTAGGGGACTCGGGGCGAAGCTTCCGATCCAGCCTTCCAAGGCGTCGATGAGCTCCGCGGCCGATGCAAATCTACGATCGGGATCGATCTGCGTGCAACGAGCGCATATCCGTTGCAACGACTCACGGCCTGAGATGGATCATCGATCAGAAGCCGAAGTTGCTCTAGCGCATCGCTGCTGGGGCAGCGGAGGGGGATGTTCATAGGCTCGCCTCTTGCCTGAGCATTTTGTTGACCCGAGAGACCGCAGCGAAAACCGAGGCGTAGCGCATGGAGTGTTTGCGGGCAACATCCACAATCGATTCGTTTTGGATGGTGACTTGGTCGTACAGTTCCCAGGTCTTCGGTGAGACGCGGGCTTGAACGCGTTTTTGGATCTCCAGCATACGGACGATCGAGGATTGGGTCGGATCCTCGCGCTGCGGATCTCGTGGCCCGCTTGTGGTGACCAAATGGCCGTGCGGTTCGGGCAAGATTGGTTCCGACGATTCATCGGCAAGCGATTGGAGGTGGGAGCGGTAGCGGCGCTGCTGTTTGAGATAGTCCAGGAGTCGGCTGCGGTGAAGGCTTCTGAGCCAACCTCGAAAGGATCGCTTGGAGTCGTAGGAAAAGTTTGGGAGCCGATCGACCAGTTCGCACCAAATCCGTTGGGAGATCTCGTCGGAGTCGACACGGCTACCGAGCTGGGCGCGAGTCCAGCGTTTGAGCATCGGTTGGTAGCGATCAAAGAGTTCCGTCCACGCCGCTTGGTCGTCGGTCTTTTGGGCCCGTCGAAGGAGCGTGCCGCTGGTCCGAGGTTCTCTGACGTTCATGGGTGGCACGCTTTCCTGCCAAGGGCAGATCATTACTTTTAGATATCCGTGTAGATACCCGTCGTATACCTCATGAGGTTGGTCATTTGGAGTGGACGAGCCAATTTGGGGAGTGGATCTCCTCTATGCACGATAGGATAGAGTTAACGCAAACGATTCGCAAGTTTTTTGTCTGGCGGTCTTTTTTGTCTAGGGAGCTTGATACTGGCGGAAGGCAGCGGGAAGGAAATCGATCAGGTCGGTACCCAGGGTACTGGGGGTACCAAGCTGTTTGTGAGCCAGGTCGGCTGCGAGTCCATGCAAATACACTGCCAGGACAGAGGCGTCGAATGCATCGAGGCCTTGGCAGACCATCGCTACGATCATTCCTGTAAGGACATCTCCGCTACCGCCGACGGCCAGACTTGGGTTTCCAGTGCTATTGCGGTAAATGTTCTCACCGTTGGTGATCAGGGTTTGGTGCGACTTTAGGACGATCACCATGCCGGTGCGTTTGGCAAGTTCGATGGCGGCATGTTGTTGTTTGTCCGGTTCGTTGGGTTGGATGTTCGAGAGGCGGGCCCATTCGCCAGGATGTGGGGTCAGGATGCGGGGGCCTTGGACCGAACTCCACCATGGAAGGCTATCGGAGATTGCGTTGAGGGCATCGGCATCGACCACGGCGGTGCCTGGCCATTTTTGAAATAGTTCGACGACCATTCGGTCTTGGCTTGCTTCACGCCCCAAGCCAGGACCGAGTCCTAGGACGGTTCCAGTGGAGTGTTTTTTCAAGATCTGTTTTGCAGCCGATTCGGCGAGATAGCCTTGGGATACTTCGTCCAGAGACATAGTCATCGCGCAGGGGGTCTTCGACTGAACGATTTGTCGGGTATGAGAACGAGCAGCGACGGTCGTCAAACCGGCACCGCATCGCAATGCAGCTAGAGTGCTCAGGGTGATGGCGCCTGACATACCCGGTCCGCCGCCGACCATGAGTGCGTGGCCAAAGTCCCCTTTGTGGGCGCTTGGGTCACGTGGTTTGAGCCGGGGCAGGGGGATGGAAGCAGAGTTGTGCATACGACAGTGGGAAGTGCGAGAGCGAATCAAAAATCATTGGATTGATTCTAATCGACCCGTCCGGTCGCAGCACGAGAAACAGGGTTTTATCAGAGCCCAAGCCCTGCGGCTTGCGATCGCTACCATTCTTGTCGGCTCTTGTTTTAGTGACCATCAGCGGTCAGGCTTGGCTGCTCTTGGCGAGCTTTGCGCCTTGGCGAGAAATCCCTCTGCGATCTCGCTTGATCGGACTACTTAACGAGCCCGACGGCTAAAGCGACTCCTTGCGAGCGCGGATCTGCTGACGAAGCTCGCCGGTGATCGCTTGCAACTGCTCAAGCGACTGATCCTCCAACGTCGCTCCATCGCTTACCGGCAAACCTAAAATCTCCTGTAAGGTTTGGATCAAGTGGATCTCGCCCTCCTTGAGCCCCTCTTGTCGGCCTTGCTTGATAAATCGATCAGCGATCGAACCGGGCTCGACTTGGGTGTGGAATAACTTTTCGATCGTCATCGTAAGCTTCTCTATGGGTATCGAAGGACTCGCGCTCGAAATGTAAACAAAAATCGCTTCCACATGCTCTGGCCGAACCTCGAAGGTCCCGCTCTTGAGCAAACACTGCAAAAGGAACTCAAGCTTTTCCTCAAAATCCCTCCTACGGCTGTATTTTAGCAGACCAAGCACACTTTGCAAAAAAGGATCCCTCGCAAGCGATTCATCTGGGACTCTGGCAATATCCAGCACAGGATAAGACATCCGAACCCCGTACTCGAATGCCGCCCTAGGACCACCGATGAGTTCCTCGAGGCTCCTGGGAGC
>Ga0114972_10002484_pt1 | contig 13860 bp, 11 predicted proteins | sample M_140807_EF_Meta_FD_87354 | JGI IMG/M metagenome (GOLD analysis project Ga0114972, IMG submission 87354) | Freshwater microbial communities from Lake Montjoie, Canada to study carbon cycling - M_140807_EF_MetaG | ecosystem: Environmental > Aquatic > Freshwater > Lake | place: Lake Montjoie... | reverse complement strand
GATCGCTCGCATTCAGGGCGGCTTCCGAGACTTCGACGTGCTGATGGCCACCGAAGAGATGGCTCCTCAGATCGGTAAGATCGGTCGCTTGCTCGGCCCCCGAACTCCGAACAAGCGAAACGGAACCGTCACCAACAATATCGCCGCAGCCGTCCGCGAAATCAAGGCCGCGACTCGTGTTGAGTACCGCGCCGATAAGGCGGGCGTCGTTCACCTTCCCCTGGGCAAGGTCAACTACACCGACGAGCAACTTACCGAGAACTTCATTGCCGGCCTGGGAGCTATCCTCAAGGCGAAGCCCAGCAGCAGCAAGGGCAAGTACATCAAGAGCATCACGATCAGCGCCACCATGGGCCCCGGCATTCCGGTGGAAACCGCCAGCGCCAGCAAGCTCTCGGCGTAATCCACAAGCTACCGGTAGCCCGATTCATTACTGAATCGGGCTATTTTTCTTCGTTTTCAATTCACGCACCCAATTGGTTGCATATTCGAACTCGTGCGTGTAAAATTGTCATGCAACCAATCAGTTGCTTAAAATTCACATGCAAGATTCAATCGAACGTTCGATCACCATCAACGCGCCCGTCGAGCGCGTTTTCCACGCAATCACCGACCCGCAGGAACTCACCCGTTGGTTTCCCGATGGAGTCGAAGGAACTATTGAGCCGGGAGAGCGTCCCGTCTTGGACTTCTCGGAATACGGTAAATCGCAAATCTACGTGGTCGCCAAAGATGCTCCGAACTATTTTGCCTACCGCTGGGTGCCAGGAACCTCCACCGTAGACGCCGTTGGCACCGAGGACGTTTTGAGCGTCCATAACACCCTGGTGGAGTTTCGGCTTGAAGCCACCGCTAATGGCACCTCGGTGGTGCTGCGCGAAAGCGGTTTCGCCACGTTCCCGCCCGCGATCGCGGAATCCGCCCTCAAGGAGAACACCGGCGGTTGGGATTACATGATCGATCGATTGGGCAAACTATTCTCCGAATGAGCGAGCAAATGGTGGCCCAAACTTCGGCGGCGCGTATATTTGGCGCGCTGGGAGATCAGGTGCGGCTAGAAATGGTGCGCCGACTCGCAAGCGAGTCGGGCACCATCTCGGCAGTCTCGCAGAATCTCGGCATCTCCCGTCAAGCCGCGCGGAAGCACATTCAGGTGCTTTCCGACGCCAATTTGGTCTCCCTGGCTCCTCGCGGCCGCGAAACCATCATCACGCTAGAAAAGCAAACGGTCGCCGATGCCCAGCGATTTATTCGCGAAATTGAGGCTAAATGGGATCTCCGCCTCGCCGCTCTGAAGGCGCACGTAGAAGCAGATCCAACCGATTCTTAACCGAATGCAGTTAAACTTCCGCCGTGATATTGCCCCTTGCGATCCTCTCCCCGTCCAATCCCGCCTTTGTGCAACTGCCCTATATCCAGTTGGGTCATCGCGTTTCGGGCCGGAGCAACGAACTCGCCGTAGCCTGGCATGCACCTGATGACCGGTCTCGGTACCAATTGGATTATCGCCAGAAGGGCGATTGGAAGTCGGCTGGAACGCTAGAATCGCGACGGGTGGCGTTGCCAAAGGTCGGTGCGTTTCGGGTTATCAGCGGGGACCTGATCGGCCTCAAATCGGGAGAGACGGTCGAATACCGCGTGTCGAAGGATGGCACGGTGGTTTTCGCGTCGGAGACCATCGCTCCCAAGAATGACCGGCAGGACTACACCTTCGCCGTTTTTGGCGATTGCGGACGCGGAACATCGGCTCAGGCCCAGATTTCTTACCAAACCTACGCAAAGAAGCCAGATTTTGTAGTGATGACTGGCGATATTGTTTACGATAGTGGCCGTATCAGCGAGTACGCCAAGAAGTATTTTCCTTATTACAATTCCGCTGCCGCGTTACGATCGGTCGGTTCTCCGCTGCTCCGGCACACACTTACCGTCGGTGCGCCTGGCAACCACGACATTCTGGATCGGAACTTCGCCAAAAGCCCGGACCTGCTGGCGTACTTCCTGTACTGGATTCAGCCGCTAAACGGCCCGCTAACGCAAGACGGAGATCCGCTCACTCCCACGCTTTCGGGCCCGGCCGAATCCCAAGCCGCATTCCGCGAGGCCGCGGGAGATGCCTACCCCCGCGGGGCAAACTACTCGTTCGACTACGGTAACGCGCACTGGACGGTGCTGGACGCCAATCGATACGTCAACTGGTCCGACCCAAAGCTGCGAACCTGGCTGGCTGAGGATCTCCGCCGCGCTCAGGGGAAAACGTGGCGATTCATTGCGCTGCACCAGCCACCGTTCCATTCTTCAGCCACGCACCAAGCCGAAAAACAGATTCGGGCGATTGCCGATGTCATCGAAAAGGGCAAGGTCGACGTTGTGTTTGGAGGCCACGTGCATAATTTCCAGCGAACCTATCCCATCTCGGTGGGCAGCAAGGATGTGACCAGCGTCGCCAACCGCGAGCTCAACGACTGGCCGATCAATACCAAGTTCGACGGCAAGACAAACACACGAGCCGAAGGCGTGATCTACATCGTAGACGGGGCGGGAGGAGCCCCGATGTACGATACCAATCTCAACGGAACTCCCAGCAAGTGGCTACCGTTCACCCAGAATTACATTGCCGATTTTGGTTTCAGCCACGTCCGCATCTCGGGTCGAAAGTTTATGCTGGAACAGATCGACAAAGATGGGAAAACAGTAGACGCGATTACCATCACGAAGTAAGTTCGGCTCAAATTCGGGTGAACCTCATCGCTTGTAGATGTCTTGGTTCACCCGCTGGAACATCTGTACTAGCTCTGTGTACGGCGTATCGGCAATGTCGCATAGGCCGAAGTTTCCGTTCGCACCGTCCTTGTAGCTGCCGGTGACGGGATCGTCGTACAAGCGGAAAAAGTGAGCCCCAACGCAGTTTTTGTTGGCGATTGCCTGGCGGAACACGTTCTCGCAAATCACTGCCCGAGCGGCCTGCGTATCTGCCATTGCAGCCGATACGCCGGAGGCAAAGTTGTTTCCGCGGGCAGTGGATGCACCGAACTCGCTGAGATAGAACGGGATATCGTAGTTATCCAATAAGGCAAAGTCGGCATCCAAAGATTTAGCGTAGCGGTTTAGACTGATCACGTCCACCGAACCCTTCATGCCCTCAATGATGTCTGCGCTCAGGTAGTCGCACTTGGAGCCGAGGTACAAGTGGTTCGCATCGTATTTGCGGATCGTGGTCAGCCAGGTGGAATAGTATTTTTTGGCGACGGTGGTCACAAAGCTGCGCATGTCGGCCAGATAGGCAGCGGTCGGTATCGCCACGGTGACCTTGCCCTCGACCGTCGACCAGGAGGCGAATGAAGTTCCCCAAGCGGTGTTCAATGCACCGACGGTGCTGTACTTGGTTTTCAATTCGGCTACCAGCGCCGCCTTGGTGGCTAGGCTGGACGCGGTGTATCCCAGCACCGAAATTGCCATATCCAATTCACCTCCCTGAGATCGAAAAGCAAGTTCGTTGTCGGTGGTGTAGCCGATCACACTGGGGTTTGTATTCAGCTTAAACTCCGCGATGCGTTTCTTGATTGAATTCTCGGTGTTGGCAGCAAAATTACTGTCGAAGACATCCAACATTGTCTTGGTGGTGTTGTTCACCGCAAATCGCTTCGCTGAAGAGTCGGTCACCAATTCCACTGTGAACGGACGGTTCGGCACCAACCACATAAGAAGATTGACGTAGCATCCGGTGGTGTTAAATCCCCACTTTTCTTGTCGCTTGGTGGCGGTTGCAAGCCAGTTTGTGGAGACGTCGCCGTACTTATTGAATATGTTCGCGCCAGCGAAATCATAGCAAATGATGCTATTTCCGTTGAATGTCTCCGTAGTGAGGAATTGAGCCTCGGGGCTGTTTCCGGTTGGTAGCCAGGTGAACATGTAATCCCGATTCGTGATCGCCGTCGGAATTTCCGTCGGGTCCATGCCGGCGAGACCAGAGCTAAAGAACAGTGATCCGTCTGGGGCCAAGAAGTACCACTTTCCGTTGTACTTCTTGGTTCGGAAGTATCCGGTGGAAAATTGGGGGCCACTCCTCCAACCGCCAATCGTTGTGCGATCGCTGAATCCGGGCGCATTATTCAGAGATGTCGCTTCTGCTTGGCGGCGGCTGGTCAGGTCGTCTACCGAAGCAACTTTGCCGGAAACATTGCCCCACGTGCGTTGACCAAAGCGGTCTACGGTGCCCGTCAAAACGTCCTTCCAGCTAAATTTGGCGACCGTCCGAACTGTGTCGAATGCGAAGTAGGTGGCGGTGGCTGGCTTTCGGATGTAGACGCCAATCTTCTTGATTGACTGCAGCTGAAACCCAGACGGTACGACTGCCTTGCTGAGGTTGATGCCCTGGAAAAAGATTGGTAGCCCCTTGAGGCCATAGGATGCGGGATCTTCCTGGTTTAGATTCAATCCGCAGGGGCGAGTTTCGCCGGGAGCAACTTCAAAGGCTTGCTCGAGCTTTTTACCGGCAGCATCGGTGATCACAAAGGTGAACGATTGCGTTTGGCCTCCGTAGTTGGTGGCATCGATGGCAATGATTCCGGCACCCGACAGATTGAGGCTGGAGTAGACCGTGTTGAAGCCGGGATAAGCCGTCGGGGCGGCAGCGAAAGCCGCGTAAATGGCCGATGCGCCCTCGGTGACGCCCTTATTGCTCCGGCTGGCAACGCATTGGGTTACTTCCAGTTGTGGCTTCTTAACGTCATTATCGGATTCGTAGGAGTTCAGCGTTTGACCGTGTGCGGAAGCGATTAACCCAAAGCCAACCAGAAGGGCTGAGAATGGCGAGGCACAACTGGATCGCACAATGGGCTGCATGGCACGGGGATTGTGCGACCTCTTGTGTCACATGAACAAGTGACACACTTAAAACTCTAAAATCACGCTATAGGCATATGTTTTGTTGCGATCCAATAGGCATTGCGGCATCTTTAGCGTCGATGCCGCAATTTTTCGTATTAGCCACGAACTAATCGAATGATATAACTACCATCCGCAGTTTTCTTTCCATCCATGAAGATGGTGTAGCCATTCACCTTGGCGGTGCGGGTTTTGGGGTCAATGCGTACCGTGCGAGTCTTGCCGTTCTCTATCACCGTGATAGTTCCGTTCTTTCCCGCCGCAATCTGCAGCGTCACCGGCTTGCGGTAAACGGAAACCGGGCTGCTTACCCGCACAGCTCTGTCCGCAGCCCGCGCCTCAATTAGCCGTTCATCGCCCGCCATCCGGTCAATTGCGATTCTCGTCGCCTCAGCCGGAGCCATTCCTCCTCCGCCCAAGACCTCGATCCCAGCGGGAGGAGAAGCAGGAATCAAATTGGTTCGTGCTAGATCCGGCGTTCCGATGCCGTACGTAATCGCGGTTGGCTGAGCCAACCTAGCTTTCGGGGAGTCACTCGCCACACCCTCTGGTCCGCCACCACTGGGAAGCGCCAGCGGGGACATCTTCTCAACATTCACCGTGCCGATAGCGAAGTCCGGTACCGGAGCCGCGCCCGGAATGACTTCCCTGCCTGCCCGCGGAGGAGTCGCCATGGAGTCCTTCAGTTGTCGCAATTCCGCTTCTAACCGCTGGATTCGGTCCTGGATCGACCACGCCACATCCGGTCTGATCGGAGATTCAACGGCGCGCCGCTGTTGTTGAAGATTAGTAGTCTGAGCCTTCTTAAATTCCAGTAGTAGCTCTTCCTTCTGCCTTTCGAAAGCAACTTCGGCGGCCAGCGGAGGAGTGGTGAGAACGGGCATCGACTTGTATCGAACTTCGATTTCGCGCTGACGCGCTCGCGAAAGCGCAACATCGACATCCATCTTCTGTTGCTCAGCCCGGAGGATCCGTTGCTCCTTAGATAAGTTCTGGCTGGTTTTGGCGTACGACTTTTTCACCGCGCGATTTAGGTCGGCGATCGCTTGGGCCAATTCGCGCTGGACGCGCTCCACCTTGGCTTGGCTCTGCTTAACTTCGATGGTTTGGACCGCCGGGGAAGCCGCGGAGACGGGACGAATGGGGATGAAGACGAGAGCTCCCGCCGCCAAAGTAAGCGCGAGGGTAGCAAGGTTTCGGGGATGTTGTTGATTTTTCATTGCCGTTAATCGTCGGGAGAGAGCGGAGGGGGAGCCAGCCATCGCCGACACACCAACCGGTGGAGTGGACCCTGTAGCAAGTGCCACGAGCATGGATCCGTAGTGACGAGGGGAGACGCCTGCTAACCGGAGTGCGCGCCGGTCGCAGTCAATCTCCACCTGAATGGCGTACTCGCGCAAAGCCAGCCACACAGGGAAAACGAACCAAAACAGCGCCGATACGGCAAAGTTTGGTAAAGAGTAAAGTGGGTCGCGGCGCAGACGATGGGCCATCTCGTGGGCCAATGCAACGTCGCAAGACTCCGCAGGCATGCTGAGGGGTAACACGATCAGGTTTCCCACCAGAAACGGCACGGTAGCTTCTTCTGAGGTACGAACGTTTGGCGAGACGATCTTCCCCCGATGCGCTAATCGAACCAGATGCACCCATCGGAAGGCTCCGATCAGGACAACGAGCAACGTGCCAACGGCCCAGATCCAACTAAACGGATGCCAATCAATAGCGGAATCCGGCGCGACCGGCACGGCCGGTATCTCGACCGATGTCATTCCTGCCGGAACCGAAACTGTTTCGACCACGGGACGTACTGCCGGAAGCATCGCTACCGGCCATTCCCACATCAGCGCGAGCAGAAATCTCCCGATCGCCAATCGCCAAATCCATGCTTGGCTGTCGGCGGGGAGGCGTCGAAACACGCGGGTGAGGATGAATGCCACGACCAAAGCGACAACGCCATGGATCGCAGCTGGACCGACGCGGTTGAACACGAAGTCATTCATCCAGCGCCTCCAGCAATCGCTGTAGCTCTTGCCGCTGGGCATCGGTCAGTTCGGTCTGGTCCGCCAAGTAGCTCACCAGCGGCACGATGGAACCGCCCAGTGCCTGGGTTACAAACTGGTGAATCGCCGTCTGAGCCCCGTTACCCGATGCGGCTGCCGGGGAGTACTCCCACCCGGCAGGGCCGGGGCTACGAACGAGGACGCCCTTTTTTCGCAGTCGCTCCATCATCTGCTGGACGGTGGTACGGACTAATCCGAGCGGCTCGCCGTACCCTTCGTGGGCGACCCGCACGGTGAGTGGACCGGTCTCCTCAATGAAGCGCAGCAGCCGCAATTCGGCATTTCCAATCGTGGGTTTCATAGTTGACGACGGTTGTCGTCAACTATCATACGACACATGTCGTCAATCGTGTTGCTAATTTTTCAAGAATTTTCGGGAGCTATTACCGCCGGTGCGTTCTGGGCACTATCCGGATCCAATCGAACTGCTTCATAAACCCGAGCGGCCACCACCGCCCCGAGGATGGGACCGATAATGAAGACCGGTAACGCGGTGAATGCCGGCCCCATGGCTAGTAGCGCAGGACCGAATGCCCGAGCCGGATTCATGGCCGCTCCCGTCATCGGTCCGCCCGCAAGGACGCCAGAAACCACCGCCATGCCGATTCCAAACGCCGCCGTGCCCACATTTCCGCCCTTAACGGTGGCCACTGCCATGATCACCAGCATCAAGAAGAACGTGATGACGGATTCCAAAAGGATGTTTCGAATCCAATCTCCGACGAACATTGGCGTTGGTGCCCCGACCCCGGGACGAAACACCAGTGCCGCCAGAAGGGCTGCCGCGAGGGATCCCGCGAGCTGAACGGAAACATACGCCGGTACCCGCGACCATGGAAAACGGCCCGCACTCGCGAATCCAATCGTGACGGCAGGATTTAGATGCGCTGCCGAAATCGGCCCAAACGTCACAACCATCATCATCACGGCAAAACCCGAAACCAAGGCGCCCCCAATCAAACCGTGCTCCGCTCCGATGACCCCGTAGGCAATGGGCGGAAACACAATTCCCATTGTCCCCAGAAATTCCGCCATCAACTGCTTTCGGTTCAAGCGAACATCGCCTCCACCTTTTCGCGAATTTGGTCGCGAATCTCTCTCACCACCTCGATCGGTTGACCCGCCGGGTCATCCAGGCCCCAATCTTCGGTCACCAGAAACTTGGCGGGACACGCGGCGGCATCCACTCCGCAACCCATGGAAACAATCCGATCCGCTCGATCCACCATCTCTTGGGTGAGGTCTTTCGGAAACTGCATGGCCATGGAAACCCCCGCTTCTTCCATCACGGCCACCGCGTTTGGATTCAGGGTTCCTCCGCCGAGGGTGCCGGCCGATTCGGCGGTGATTTCAATGCCCCGCTCGCTCGCAATGTGCCGGGCCCACGCTTCCGCCATTTGGCTACGGCCAGCGTTATGGACGCACACAAAAAGAACGGTCATTTACAGCAACCCGACATAGACTCGCAGCCGTCAATTTGCTTCCCTTCCGAAAGTTGAATGAGTGTCTCCGCCATTGCCTTAAGCTTTTCAGGGCGTAGGCGGCATATTGTTGTTTTGCCTTGACGAACTCGTTCGATAATTCCTGCCGATTCCAGCTCGGCCAGATGGTGCGAAATCGTCGAATTGATGACCGGTTGGCCGGTGATGTGACAGCAGACTTCTCCAGCCGTGGGACCGATCACCCCGCCATCATCGGTCAGCTCCGCTTGATGACAGCAAACTGAGCCAAGAAAGCCCACGATCCGAAACCGGCTTGGGTCAGCCAGTGCGCGGAGCAAAGCTATCATTTCGTCGTTCATCGAAATGATTATACATGATCATTTCGATGAACGACGAAATGAAATTGAGAGAAGTAAAAAAACCTCCCGAACGAACTTCGGGAGGTTTTTGCAAGGAAAGGTTTCTTATGCCTTGCGTCGTCGGCGAGCCATGCCGAGCAGACCGAGACCGAGAACGGCCATGGTTGCCGGTTCCGGAACGGCTTCTACGCCGCTGATCATGAACGAACCGTCGCCGTAGTTCTGGTCGCCGCCGCCGGTCAAGTCTTCGAAATCAACGCGGAACGTGTCGGCGCTGATCTGCTGCACGTTGGCGTGAGCGAAGTTGTCGAAGTTGGACGAAGCCGAACCGGTGATGAACTTATCGCCGTAAGGATTTTCCAGCGAAAGCACGATCTCCGTGCCAGCGGTAACGGTGCCGAGGTTGACGGTGTTACCGAAATCTCGGTTGGTACCCAAGTAGTAGTAGCTGGGAGCTTCAACCGACATTTTGCTGGTGTAGCCGGGGCCACCGGTGAACTGAATGATCGAAACCTTGACTTCGCCGCCAAGCGAAATCAGTCGATCGCCAATGCTGGCTTGAGCTACGGACGAAGCGACGGCGAGACCCATCAAAAGGGCGATCTTAGAAAAGTTTTTCATCTTAATTAATCTCCTCGAAACACGAGAACAGTCATATTATCCCATTCGGAGCCGGCAACTCCGTGTCGGGTAAATCCGGTCACACAAATCGGGATGGGGCCGATCAAGGCAGGAACTGGGAAAGATACCGGTAAGACAATCGCAAGAACTCATGCCGGCGCGCGCCGGTGTAGATGGCGCTGTGAGGCTCCACACAAACGGCGCCGGTATATTCCAACTGGTTTAAAATGCCGAAGAAGCTTTCCCACCGGATATCGCCAAGGCCCGGGTTGGGATCGGCGACGAACTGACCACCCACTTCTAGCACATCCTTGGCGTGCGCGTGAACCAGGCGGTTACCGGTGGCCAGCAGCTCGGTCTTCCAATCGCGACGTCCTTGCACGGGGTGGGATGGATCGAACTTCACTCCAAATCCCTCGGGAAGTTGCGCCCACGCCGATGGACGGTCGACGGTGTTTTCCCACGAACAGTTGTAAAACGCGGGAATCACGCCCGCCGCCTCCGCTTGGTGAATCTCCGGGGCGAGCAGCTCCAATGCCGCTCCCACGGAAGGACAAGAGGCGCCGGACCCAAAGACTACGACCGGACTGCCAAGAGTATCCGCCAGATGGATTACCTTACGAAGGCGCTCTTGCCGCGCTTCACTGGCCTCGACAGCGAAATAGTCCTGACCAAAGATGGAAACCGCTGCCAGCGTGATTCCTGAATCCGCGATCGCGGATTGGAATGGCGTTGGATCGTCAAAGAGTGGCGTGTCGCCAAAAAGCACAATTTCCAGGCACTGATATCCCGTTTCGGCGGCGAACGTCACATCGGCAGGATTTCCATCGGTCAAGAACCCAAGTTTCACAGAACCAGTCTAGCCACCTTAGCGAAATTTTTGTGATTCTTAACAATTCTCGTGCCTTATTGACTCCTTAACAATTAGCGCATGTATTGCCCTTGGACAAGCCAGCGTGATCCGGCGTTGCCTTATGTTTAAGAATTCGGCCTTCACCCTCATTGAATTGCTCGTGGTTATCGCGATTCTTGCCGCCACCCTCTTCCCGGTTTTTGCGCAGGCCAATCTTGCCGCTAAGAAGACCGCCGACCTTTCCAACACCAAGAACATCGCCACCGCGACGATGATCTACACGAACGAGAGCGACGACCTGTGCCCGCTGCAGGCCGGCCGAGACTGCGGTGGACTGTGGAACTTCAACTCCCGCGTCTACGTTCCGGCCGACTGGAACAAGAGCCGGACCGACGCTAACCTGGCCGGATGCCACCGACGAGTTCGACGCGTCAGAAACCTGGCTTCACGGCCTCTGGTTCTTTGCCAAATCCCTCTCCGAACTCCGGAGAGGGATTTTTTTATTGCTATCGCGCGATCGGATCGATATCCGGCTGGTTGGCAACTCCCGGCGTGGCGTCGCTTCCCAAGATCGTGCTGGGGGCCAAATCGCGCGGATTCCGGCGAATGCGGCGAGCAATGTCATCGACCATGCAGTAAATAACGGGCACCACGAAGAGGGTGAGCACGGTCGAGGTCAGCAGACCTCCAATGACTGCGGTCGCCAGCGGAGCCTGAGTTTCCGAGCCCTTCCCCGACGCAATGGCCAGCGGGATCATGCCCAAGATCGCGGCGCAACTGGTCATGAGAATGGGGCGAAGCCGCGTGGGTGAGGCCGTGAGAACCGCGTCATCGCGATTCATTCCCCGCCCGCGCAACTGGTTCGTGTAATCCACCAGCAAGATTCCGTTCTTCACCACAATGCCAATGAGCAGAAGCAGCCCCACGAAAGCCGTGAGACCGAACGCCCGGCCCGACATGAAGAGCGCCAGAATAACCCCCACCACGCACAGCGGCACCGACGCCAGGATCACGAGCGGCGACGTAAAGGATTCGAACTGCGACGCCAAAAGCATGTAGATCAAAGCGATCGCCAGCAAGACGGCTACCCCGAGGCCAGAAAACTCCTTACTCTTCTGTTGCTGTTGCTGGCCAAAATCCCAATACACTCCCTGACCGAACTCCACTTTGGCAAGAGCTTTTCGCACATCGGCCTGGACTTCGCTATCGGTACGTCCCGTAACGCGACCGTTCACGGCAATGAAACGCTGCCGATCGAGCCGCGTGATTTCGTTCGGCCCTAAGGCTAGCACGGGGGTCGCTACTTGGCTCAGTCGAATCGGCTTTCGTGGCTCGCCCCCCGTTTGCGGCCCGCTGCTAGGAGTGATCGGAAGGTCCGATAAATCCGCCACGGTTTTGCGCTGGCTTTCGGGAATCTGAACGTAGATTGGATATTGATATCCGCCGTCCTGATAGTAGCTACTCAGAGAGCCGTTGGTGGCAATGTTCAGTGAACCGGCGATATCCGAGAAGCTCACGCCGAGCGATGTTGCCTTTTCGCGATCCACCTTCCACCGCAGTTCGGGAGTAGCGTCCTGCACGCCAAGGTCCACTCCCTCAAGGCCCGGGATCTCCCGCATCACGTCCAGAACCTCCCGCGCTTTGGCTTGAACCAAATTGATGTCTTGACCAAAGATGTCGACCTCCATGTTGGTGTTGCCACCGGTCAAGACCTGCGTCACCATGTCGTACGCAGTTACGCTGATGCGCGCGCCCGGAATGGAAGATAGATCCTTCTGAACCGCTGCCACCACCTGAGCGGTTGTCTGCTTTCGGTCTTCCTTCAACCGAACGGTCGCTCCCCCTTGGTAGCCGACGCCAGAATTCCCCACGCCGCGGACGCTCAAGTTAGTGCCCGCCGCCGCAAACACAACTCCAACATTTGGGTTCGCCATGATGCGCTTTTCCACCTCTTGCATCACTCGATCGGTGACGGCAAACGCGGTACCCACCGGCATGCGGACGTTCACATTGAAGTCGCCCGAGTCGGTCTGCGGTAGCGTCTCGGAGCCAATAAGCGGCACTAACGGCAGCGCTGCCAATGTCACTCCAACCGCTCCCCCCAGCACCCACCACCGATGCCGCAGTGACCAACGAATTCCGCGTTGATACGCCGCTTCCAGCGCGGTGAATCGAGCCCCCGCCCAATCGAACATTCGAGCGAGCGGGCCAACCTTTTTGCCGTGAAGTGCCCGAAGTTCGGGATTACTCTCCTCGTGGACTTCATCCTCTTTGATCAGTCGCGAAGCCAGCATCGGTACGACCGTCGTGGCATCGAGCAACGATACAAGAATGGCGAAGATGACCACCAGGCCAAATTGCGAATAGGTTTGCCCCGATTGGCCCTGAATCATGAACAGCGGGATGAAGACCACCACGATGGTGAGCGTGGAGGCGATAACGGCCGACAGGATCTCCTGCGTGCCAGAAATGGAGGCTTCCATCGCCCGTTTTTTGTCGCGTTCTATGTGGCGGAATATATTCTCCATCACCACAACAGCGTCATCCACGATAAGGCCGGTCGAGAGCGCCAGCGCACTCAACGTGATGGTATTTAGCGTAAACCCGGCGAAGTAAAGCAGGGCGAAGGCAGAAATAATCGAGATAGGAATCGAAAGCGCCACCACCAGGGTGCTGCGCACGTTCCGCAGGAAGAAAAGCAGCACCAAGATGGCAAGCGTGCCGCCAATCATCGCTTCGCGCTGCAAGTGATGAATGGAATCTTCGATGAAGCCCGCCTGCTGATACCCTTCCTGAAATCGAAAGTTCGGGAATCGCTCGCGGATCTGCTTGATCTTCTCCGCCACCGCGTTGGTGGTCTCAACGGTATTCGCGTCGCTTTGCTTTACGATGGTGATGCCGACCGCCGGTTCCCCGTTAAATCGGGTCGCAATACGCGTTTCTGGGTGGGAGTCGCGGACTTCGGCCACCATACCAAGGGTGACAATAGCGCCGTTGGACTGCTTCAGCGGCACGCGCTTGATCTCATCCGTCGAGCCAAAATAACCCACGCTGCGAATGGTGTATTCCGTGTTTCCCTGTCGAGCAATTCCAGCGGGAAGATTCAGGTTTTCCGCTTGCAGGCGGTCCTGTAGATCATTCAGCGTTATTCCGTACGCTTGAAGTTTCGCGGGATCGGCGTCGATGATAATCGCGCGGGAGAGGCCGCCGGAGACGTTGACCTGCGCCACCCCTTCCGCCGATTCCAGAATTGGCACAATGTCGTTCTGAATGGTGGTGCGCAGGCGGACCATGTCCGAATCCCCCGTCACACCGTAAATCATGATCGGCAAAGTGGAAGGGTCAAACTTAAAAACCCGCGGCTCCTGCAGAGTGCGGTCGTTGGGAAAACTTCCCTTCGCGCGCTGAACCAATTGGAGGACGTCGACCGCCGCTTGCCCCACGTCGGTACCCCATTTGAACTGGACACGGACGTTACTGTTACCGGTCGTGGAAGTCGAGCTGACTTGCGAGATGTTGGGGGCCGAGGAAACGGCCTGCTCGATGGGTCGGGTGATCTGGGTTTCCATCTCTTCCGGCCCCACGTTTGGCCAAGAGGTGGAGACCACCACGGTCGGAATCGAAACTTTGGGAAGTAGGTC
>Ga0114972_10002482_pt1 | contig 13861 bp, 10 predicted proteins | sample M_140807_EF_Meta_FD_87354 | JGI IMG/M metagenome (GOLD analysis project Ga0114972, IMG submission 87354) | Freshwater microbial communities from Lake Montjoie, Canada to study carbon cycling - M_140807_EF_MetaG | ecosystem: Environmental > Aquatic > Freshwater > Lake | place: Lake Montjoie... | reverse complement strand
GGCGACGACCGAGCTGAGCACCATCGATTGCACGAAGCTGCGTGAGTAGGACATGCCCTCGAAGGTGCGCTCGTAGGTGAACGCGACGAGGTGGCCCAAGGCGAAGGCCGAGAGAAGGACCAAGAGCGCCGACTCCCACGTGGTCTCGCCGGCGGCGGGCGAGAAGATGGCGGCGAGCTCGTTCATGGTGCGTCTCTCATCAGCCAGCGCGAGGGCTGGCGGTCGGCCAGGCTCAGGCCGAGCGGGTCGGCCACGCGGTCGGCGCAGGTGCAGAACTTGCTGAAGCCGGTGCGGACAAGGCCGAAGCGGCGCACGATGTCGCTCATCCAGAGGGGCACGCCCGTGGTGCACTTCAGCTCGAGCACCACGCCCGACATCGGCAGCCCGAAGCGGTCGGGCGAGTCGGCGGGGAGCCAGCCGGGGCCGTCCACCAGAATGTCCCAGCCGCGCGGTGCGTGGGCTGAAAGCGCTTGGTCGAAGGTCACGCGGCCGTAGTCGTCGGTTGTACTCACGAAGGCCTCACGCTCGTAACGCACGATGACGTTTGGCATCGCGCCCGTGGCGCGCAGCTTGCGCGTGAAGACCCGCAAGTTCTCGAGATCCCGCGGCGAGCTCACGTGGCGCTCACCGTCGGGCGCGAGCACGACCGCCGGCCAGGCCTCGGCGGGGATGGCGACGCGGGTCTTGACGATCACGTCCTTTTTTCGGGCCTTACACTCTATAAAGTATGGGCCAGTGCGGTAGCGCCGGATGCGGAGCTTATAACGGAAGGGCGCCTGCTCCATGGTTTGGCCGTAGAACGCGCGGTCCGCGGTATCGAGGTACAAGCTCGAGATGACGTAACGACCGTGCGCGCTCGCCGAGTCTGGCCGCACATAAGGGAGCAAGGCCGCACGGATCGGCTCCACCAGCGCGGGCGGGATGCGATACTTGAGCTCGTAACGCTCAATGACCAGCTCGGAGTTTGGCACGCGGCGAATCTACGTCCGCCACGGCTCAAGCCGCAAGAAAGCGCCGGAAACCTATACCCCCGAACGCCTTGCGTGCGAAAGTGATTCCGAGACTGCGGACCGCCCGACAAGGAGACGCTGGTGAGCGACGACGGCGCGCACGACAATCGAAAGGGCGGCACGTACCTGTTCGTGCGGCCGCGCGACCAGCGTCGGCAGCGGGCGATAACGCGGGACGTCGCCGTGGCCGAGGCGCCTCCGGTCGCCATGAACGCGGAGCCGGCACCGCCGCCCGTGGTGCTACCGCCGCTGCCTGTGGCGCGAGACGCTGCGGCTGAGGTGCCGCCCGACCCGCGCGAGGCGATTCAGGTGCGGCACGTGCGCCCGCGTCTCTCGCCGCAGAGCGTAGACGCTCGCCTCTTCTTCTTGCTGCAGCCCGACGCGGCGCCCGCCGAGGAGTACCGCGCGCTCTCTCGCGCGCTGCGGGTGCAGGCGGCTGGCGCGACGCGCATGTGGGTCGTCGGCGCACGCCCCGGCGCGGGCGCGACGCTGACCTGCTTGAACCTGGCTGCGGCGCTCTCGGAGACCATGCGTGTGACCGTGGTCGAGGTCGCGCCCAAGGCGGCGATCGCCGGGCGCCTTGGGCTCGCGCCTCCGCGGCCGTGGGACCCCGAGTCGCGCGAGCCGCTCGACCTGTGGCTGGTCGGCGATCGCTTGGCCGTCCTCTGCAGCGCGGAGCTCGCGGCCGAGACGGACGCCCTCGAGAGCGGCGCGCGGGTGCTCGCGGCCGCGGCGACGGCGGCCGACATCGTGCTCATCGACGGCCCCGGGCACGCGGACGCGCAGACCGTGGCGCGCATGGCGGGCTTGGTTGACGCCGTCGTCCTGGTGGTGCGGCCGGGCGATCTAGGGACAGGCGCTTACGAGCACGCCTTGACAGCCCTGCACGGCCTGCGGGTGGTGGGTGTGGTCGTCAACGGCGCGCCAATGCAGGGCATCGCAGCGTGAAGGGGGCGCGAGAAATCTCGCGAATGTCCTTTACTTTTCGGCGCCGCCACCCTTAGTCTGCCGCACCATTCCGCAGGCAGGCAACGTCCGCTGCGGCCTTCCCCGTACGGGGGAGTGCATTTCAAGCCCAGGGGGTAGTTGTCGTTTATGGAGTACCGGAGCATTTCCATCGAAGAGCTCCGCAACCGAACTGAGGTGCCCGAGGACCGTCCTGAGACGCATGTCGCTGGTGGTGATGACTCGTTCGCCCAAATGTTCGAGCGGAGCGAGGCCAGCCGCAACTTCAAGGTTGGCGAGATCGTCAAGGGCCGCGTCATCTCAGTGACCAAGGACTTCGTTGTGGTCGACATCGGCTACAAGTCCGAAGGTCAGATCCCGGTCAACGAATTCCGGGACGCCGAAGGCGCAGTAACGGTTCAAGCGGGTGACGAAGTCGACGTGTACGTCGACCAAGCTGAGGACGACGACAACCTCGTCGAGCTCAGCAAAGAGAAGGCCGAGAAGCTGCGGATCTGGGACCAGATCAGCGAAGCTTGCGAGCGCGACGAGCTCGTGCGCGGCCGCATCGTGGCTCGGGTCAAGGGCGGGCTCTCCGTCGACATCGGCGTCAAGGCGTTCTTGCCGGGCAGCCAGGTCGACATCCGCCCGATCCGCAACCTCGAGAAATTCATTGGGCTCGACTTCGAGTTCAAGGTCATCAAGTTCAACAAGCGCCGCGGCAACATCGTGCTGTCGCGTCGCGTCCTGCTCGAGCGCGAGCGGGCTGAGCTCAAGGCCAAGACGCTCGAGCGGCTCGAAGAGGGTCGCGTCCTGCGCGGCACGGTCAAGAACATCACCGAGTACGGCGCGTTCGTCGACCTTGGCGGTATCGACGGCCTGCTGCACATCACCGATATGAGCTGGGGCCGGGTCAACCACCCGTCCGAGATGGTTCAGGTCGGGGACGAGATCGACGTCAAGGTCCTCAAGTACAACCCCGAGACGGAGCGCGTCTCGCTGGGCCTCAAGCAGATCAGCGACGACCCCTGGGGTCACGCCGAGACCGCTTACAAGGTCGGCGACCGCGTCAGCGGCAAGGTGGTCAGCCTGACGGACTACGGCGCGTTCATCGAGCTCGAAGAGGGCATCGAGGGCCTGATCCACATCTCCGAGATGAGCTGGACGAAGCGCGTCAAGCACCCCTCGAAGATGGTCGCCATTGGCGACGTGGTCGAGGCGATCGTCTTGGACATCGACTCGAAGAACAAGCGCATCAGCCTCGGCATGAAGCAGATCGAGCCGAACCCCTGGACGCTCCTCCACGAGCGGTACCCGGTGGGCACGCGCATTCTCGGCAAGATCCGCAACATCACCGACTTCGGCATCTTCATCGGTATCGAAGAGGGCATCGACGGCCTCGTCCACATCAGCGACCTGTCGTGGACGCAGAAGGTCAAGCACCCCTCCGAGGCCTTCAAGAAGGGCGACGAAGTTGAGGCCGTGGTGCTCAACATCGACGTCGAGAACGAGCGCTTCAGCCTCGGCATCAAGCAGCTGACGCCGGATCTCTGGGAAGAGGAGATCCCGAAGAAGTACACGATCGGTCGCGTGGTGAAGGGCAAGATCACCAAGATCCACGACTTCGGCGCCTTCATGGAGCTCGAGGCCGGGGTCGAGGGCCTCATCCACGTGAGCGAGATGTCCTCTTCGCACGTCAGCAGCCCGCGCGACGTCGTGACCGAGGGCCAGGACGTTCTGGCCGAGATCATCACGATGGACCGCGAGGAGCGCAAGATTGGCCTCTCGCTGAAGAACGTCGGCGACGGTGACGACGCGGACACCCGCTCGTACCTCGAGCGTCAGGGCAAGAGCACGGCGTCGTTCGGCGACGTGTTCGGCGACAAGCTCGGCCGCAAGAACCGCTAAGGCACACACCCCTTGAGGGTGGGGCCACGCGGCCTCACCCTCACGTGTCGCCTTCAGTTTCGACCGCACACGCCGATGAGGGTGCGCGGGCGCGCTTTACGGTGCGCTCGGATTGACACTCAGAAATGGCGGGTGCTACGGTCCCGTCATCTCAACGTACAGGCTACGGGATGACCAACAGAACCTTTCACCTCAGGTGCTCCTTCTGCGGCAAGGAGGCCATCGAGGTCCGAAAGCTCATCACGGGTCCGCAGGTCCACATCTGCGACGAGTGCGTGACCCTGTGCAATGAGATCCTCGCCCAGGACGGGCGCGGCGAAGTGCACGAGGGCACGGTGCGCCGTGACCTCAAGCCCAAGGACATCAAGGCCTACCTCGACGAGCACATCATCGGGCAGGAGATCGCCAAGAAGGGCATCGCGGTCGCGGTCTACAACCACTACAAGCGCATCGACGGGCCGACCGACGAGGATGTGCAGCTCTTCAAGGGCAACATCCTCATGGTCGGGCCGACCGGCTCGGGCAAGACCGCGATCGCCCAGGCGCTCGCCCGGCTGCTCGACGTGCCGTTCGTGGTCGCCGACGCCACCTGCCTGACCGAGGCGGGCTACGTCGGTGAGGACGTCGAGAGCATCATCAAGTCGCTGTGGATCGCCGCCGACCGAGACGTCGAGCGGGCGGGGCGCGGCATCGTCGTCATCGACGAGATCGACAAGATCGCGCGCAAGGGGGACGGCCCCTCGAGCACGCGGGACGTCGGCGGTGAGGGCGTTCAGCAAGCGCTCCTGAAGATGATCGAGAGCAGCAAGGTCACCATCTACCCAGATGGTGCCCGCTCGCGGCCTCAGAAAGAGATCATCCAAGTCGACACCACGAACATCCTGTTCATCCTGTGCGGCGCGTTCGTCGGCATCGAGAAGATCATTCAGCGGCGCCAAGCCGGCAAGTCGATCGGGTTTGGCGCCGAGGTGCAGCCGCGCCAGAGCGACGCCGACTACAACCGCCTGATCCCGCACGTCACCTCCGAGGACTTCATCAAGTTCGGCTTGATCCCGGAGTTCATGGGGCGTCTGCCCGTCACCGTGCCGTTTGAGTCGCTCACCGAGGACGCGCTCTACGAGATTCTGTGGAAGCCCAAGAACTCGCTGGTCAAGCAGTACAAGAAGCTGTTTGAGCTCGAGAAGGTGAGCCTGCGGTTCACACCCGAGGCCATGCGCGCCATCGTGCGCGAGGCCGTGACGCGCAAGAGCGGCGCTCGCGGACTGCGCGCGATCACCGAAGAGATCATGCTCGACATCATGTACGAGCTGCCCGACATGGTGGACGTGCGCGAGTGCGTGATTCACGAGGGCGTCGTGCTCAAGCACGAGCCGCCTCAGCTCGTCCCGGCCAAGAAGTCCGCCTAAGGTCAGGGCGCTCGCCTCGGGCGACCGCGACGAGGCGCGTGACCTCGTCGGGGCCGCTCGGGGCTCAGTTCGGCTGTCAGAACGACTGGTTGACGCCGAAGCTGTAGCTCGTGCGCTGGCCCGTGCGCGTCTCAAAGTCGTACAGCGGGAGCGTCAGGTCACTGCCGCGCGCGTTGTAGAGGCCGCTACCCGTCGACATGCGGGCGCTGACGCCCGTCTTCTCGAGCAGGCGATAGGACAGGCCCACGCCGAAGTTGTGGCTGCCGACACCGCCCTGCGTGCCGGTCTGCGCGTACTGGCTCGTGAACTCGTCGTCCTTGCCGGTGGTCGTGAGCCACGAGTTGCTGATGCTATAGCTCGCGCTCGCGCTCAGGTCCTTGATGATCTTGTAGCCCACCGAGAACGAGCCGCTCAGCGAGTGCAGGGGCAGGGGGTCGCCCGTGTCCACGCCCGAGATGTTGCAGTTGTTTCGGGCGCTGTCGCATTCGATCTGGACGGTGGGGTCCTTCCAGATGCTGTAGTCCCAGCTCGCGCCGAGCGACAGGTTGAAGCCGCCCCCACTCCAGCCTGCCGACAGGCTGGTGCCCAGACTCGTGATCGCGCCAGACGCCTGGCTGCCCTTGCTGGTTGGGATGCTGGCGCCGACGCCGCCGCTCAAGCCGATGTCGGCGCCGGGGATCTTGTAGAACTCGCCGACGCCCAGGCCGACGGACACGTCGCCCATCTCCGTCGCGTTGTTCACGGTCTGCGAGGAGCCGGCGCCGCCGTACGACTTCGAGAGCGTCTTCGACACGCCCGCGCCCACGTCCACGGAGAGCAGATCGTTGAGCTGGTAGCCCAGCCCGACGTTGATGCTGCCGGACTGCGAGCCCAGGTCTGTCTGGCTCGACTCCGTGTTCGCGAAGTTCGCCTGATTGAACCGGTAGCCGAGCGAGACGCTGCCGGAGAGCGGCCAGGGCGTCTCTTTAGCCTGCCCAATGTTCGGCTCCGCGGGCTTTGTGGCGTCGGTGGTCGCCGACTTCTCGGCCTCGGCGGCGTGCGCAAAGAGCGGCGCAGCGAGCACCAACAGCGAAGTGCCCACGAGCGGGCGAAGCGAAACGAGCATTTAGGGACCCCCTCTGCCAAGAACGCACGCAGGCGTGGCAAGAAATATGCCGCAGAAACGTCAGGAAGTTAACAGCCTCGCGAACAATCAGCCGCCGTCGCCGCCGTCGAGGTCGCGCCGCCGGCTGACAGGGCGTCGCGCTGGTCGGCCGGGCTTGCCCTGACCGCTCAAGCGCGCCAAGTCAATGAGGCGCTGCCGAACAAGGCTGTTGAACGATCCGCCCGGGAATCGGCCACGCGGGTCTAGGGCCCCGGCGGGCTCGCCTGTGAGCAAGTCGATCGCCTCGTCCAGGTGACGCACGGCCCAGATGTGAAATCGGCCCTGCTCCACCGCGCGGACGACGTCGGGGTCGAGCTGCAGGTTCAGGCGGTTGTCCGAAGGGATCATCACGCCCTGCGTGCCGTCGAGCCCGCGCTGCTCGCACAGCCGGAAGAAGCCCTCGATCTTCTCGTTCACGCCACCGATCGCGAGGATGCGCCCGCGCTGGTCGATGGCTCCGGTGATCGCGAGCCCCTGCGGGATGGGCACCTCGGCGAGCGCGCTCAGGAGCGCGAGCGCTTCGGCTGCGGACGCGCTGTCGCCGTCGAGCTCCTCGTGCAGCTGCTCGAAGGTCAGCGTGGCCGAGAGAGACAGCGGCTGCGAGGGCAGGTAGTGCGTGCGCAGATAGGCGGTCAGGATCAGCGTGCCCTTGTCGTGCAGGCGGCCGCTCAGCTCGACTTCGCGCTCGATGCTGATAAGGCCGTCGTGACCTGGGGAGACCGACGCCGAGATGCGGCAAGGCTGGCCGAAAGCGTGGTCGGCGAGGTCGAGGACCGTCAGCGCGTTGATCGCGCCGACGGCCTTGCCGGCCGTGGACACGTCCACGAGGCCGCAGTGGATCAGGCCATGCAGGCGCTCCTCGGCGAGGCCATGGCGGCGCTTGCGCTCGACCATCGTGCGCTGCACGTCCTCGACCTCGACGGCGTCCCGCTGAGCGGCTTGCGCGTAGTGCGCGGCCTCGCGCAGCACATCCGTCACGTCGCTGAAGCGCGCGGACAGGCGGTCGCGTCGGTCGGCCAGGCGCACCCCGTACTCCACGAGCGCCGCGAGGGCGGCGTCGCTGATCGGGCGCATCTTCTCCTCTTCGGCCACGCGCCACGCGTGGTGGCAGTATAGGCCGATGTGGCGGTCGTCCCGCGGCATCTCGTCGTCGAAGTCCGCCTTGATCTTGAACACGCGGCGGAACTCGTCTGTGCCCGTGTAGAGCATGCGGTACAGGTCGTCGTCGCCGACCGCGATGACCTTGACGTCGACGCGGATCGACTCCGGCTTGAGCGCGTTCGTGCCGCCCGGCGTCATGAACTGCTCGGGCGACTGGATCTCGAGCTCGCGCGTCTTGAGCACGCGCGTCAGGCCTCGCCAGACGCCGGCCTCAGTCACGGCGTCCGTGGCGTTGACGATGAGGTACCCGCCGTCCGCGCGGAGCAGAGAGCCCGCCTTGATGTGCGTGTAGTCGACGTTTCCGCGGCTGTCCTCCGACGGCCGCTCAACGGTGCCGAGCAGGTTCGTGAACGTTGGAAAGTTCTCGAAGACCACCGGCGTGCCCTTTACGCCGTCGTTGTCCAGCACAATATTGATGCGCAGGCGCCGTATGAGCTCGATGAGCTGCTCCTGCTGCTCACGAGACGCCGGATTCTCGGGCCCGTTCGGCTCGTCCGACTCCCCGAAGAGGTCGAGATGGTCGAGCAGCGCGGCGGTGACCTCGCCTAGCCACGGCTCGACGCCGTCATAGGGGAACTGAGCCTGGAAGTCGCCGAAGACGTCCTCAAGCGACTCGCGGACGGCACTGACCTCGAACTCGTTGACCTCTTGCTGCATGCGGCGCGCCTCACGCCGGAGCTGCGCCAAAGTGGCGCGCAGGTCCGCGCGCAGGGACTCATGCTTCGCCTCGAGCGCGTCCATGTTCGGCACGCGGGCCTTGCCGGTCGCGACGAGCTCGCGCAGCTCGTCAATATCGGTCGGCTTCTTGCGATGAATGACGTAGATCTCAAGGTGCGAGGCCTCGCCGACCTGCACCTGCGCGAGCTGAAAGCCCGCCTCGGCGCACGCGCGGTCGAAGTTGCTCAGCAGGCCGCGCTCCATGTCCTTGAAACTCTCGGTGAGCTTCTCGCGGCGGCGTTCGACGTGCTCCGCATCCAAGACGCGCGAGATCGTCTCGGGCAAGTCGACGACGATCGCCTCGAACTCCTTGCGCAGGGCGCGCGCGGTGCCCGCGGGAGTGCGCAGCAGGCGAGGCCGGTCGGGGTCCGCGAAATTGTGGACATAGGCGTAGTCCCAGAGCGGCTTTTGGCGCTGCGGGCGCTGCTTGAGCATGGCCCGCACGGTCGACATCTTGCCGGTGCCGGACGGCCCGCACACGAAGATGTTGGCCCCCGGGCTCTCGAGCGTGAGGCCGAGGCGCAGCGCCTCAATCGCACGCGTCTGTCCGATGAGGTTGTTGTCCTCATGCGGCGCGTTGCGGTGCTGGGCGATGTGACCGACGTCGCAGCGCCAGCGCAGAACGTCCGGGCGCAGGCGACGAGGGTCCGAGGGCGGCGCCTCGCGGTTCTCAGGGCTTTGGGCTGCGACGGGCGACGACTTCGACTTGGCCAAGGAGCGCCTCTTCCACCGTGGACCGCGCGTGAGCGCGTGGAAGCGGGGCGTTTACCCCAAGGTCGAGTCGGCGCGAAAGCCCAAACTCAGCCTCAGCGCGCGGCGACCATCTCGACCACCGGCTCGTAGGCCTGCGTGACCGCGAACGGGCGGCTCTCGACCCCGCCGATTCGGATGGTACGACCGCCGGTGAGCAGCACGATGCCCTCGGCCACCGGGCCCGAACGGTCGACCATCACCATCAGGATTTGGTCGGCGGGGACGTGCTGAGGGACCCAGGCGTAGCTCGCCTGGCCGGGCTCGGGCGCGACCTCGACGAGGACGTCGTCCGCGAGCGCGGGGCTGGCGACGAAGGCGAGGGCGAGGGCGAAGAAAGCGGTGACAGGGCGGAAATGCTTCATGGGGACTCTCCATTCGGTAGCTGAGCCGTCCGCGGGGGACCTCTGGCTTTGCGTCCCACCCTCGCGGGTGGTTTGCCTGTTCGTGGGGACGCACCGTGCGTCTCGGATGAGCACTTTTGCATGCGGCGTGCCAATGGGCTCCAAAGCCTCTAAGTCAATGAAATCGCGTCGGACAGGGCCGCGGGATGCGGCGGAAGTGGGTTGCCTGAGACTCACCATCGACCCCGGTCACGCGCTGGGTCGCCCTCTGCGCGGGCCTGCGCAGCCATTCTCGCCGTGATGACCCATGGGTTCGCAGTGACACATGGGCTCTGGCTCGACAAGGCACGGGCGCCCGTGAATGATGGCGAAGTGACGCGAACTCAACACCGCGGCGTCCCCATCGTCACGCCGCAGGGCGAGACCATCGAAGCGCTGGTCGACTCGATCGACGAGACGGGCGCGGGGCGCAAGCTACTGGCCGCGCTTGAGGGGCCGGCGCGCGAGGTCCTTCGCGCGGTCGTCGCGGGCGCCTACGTCGCCGGGATGCGGGATGGCGTCGACCGCGCGCTGGCTGCTTCGACGCCCATCGTCACGCCCGAGAGCGCTGTCGGCGACGCCCTGCCTCAGCCCATCGGTGACCTGATGACTTCGAGCGCACGCGGGGGGCGGGGGCCGGTCCAGTTCGTCGTGGAGAAGTTCCGCACCTCGGAGCTCACGTTGCCGTCGCTGCCCGAGGCGACGGAGCAGTTGAATCGGCTGCTCGCGAACCCCGAGCACGACATCCTGCAGGTGATCGAGGTCGTTCGGCGAGAGCCCGCGATGACCGCGCGGGTGATGCACGTCGCCTCGTCGCCCTACTACGCCGCGAACGGGCGCGCCCCACGAACGCTGCAGGAGGCCGCGGTACGCTTGGGGGCGCGCGAGCTGTCACGTCAGCTCCTCGCGTTCTCAAACAAACGGCTGTTCGCGTTCAAGTGCAAGCGGCGCGAGGCGCAGCTGCGCGACGTTTGGCACCACGCTCTGGCCACGGCCTTGGTCGCCGAGGAGCTCGCGCGCGACCTCGAGGGGGCGAATCCCGCGTCTTTCTTTCTCCATGGACTGCTGCACGACATCGGACGCGCAGTGCTCCTGCAAATCTTTGATGAGCTCGAGGCAGAGCAACCCGAGCGCTTCTCGGGCGACGAGGTCGAGCGCACGATGGACGCGGTGCATGGACAGTTCGGCTCTGCGGTCCTCCAGCGTTGGCGATTCGACGAGGCCTTTGTCGAGGTCGCGCTCTTTCACCACCAGCCGCAGAAGTCGTTCGGCCACATGCGGGCGGTCGCGGCGGTCGCGCTCGCAGATGCGATCGTGTGTCAGGCGGGCTTCGGCGATGAGCACGCGGGCTACGCCGGGGTGCCGCTCGACGCGCACCCCAGCGCGCTCTTCTTGAACCTGCCGCCTGAGCGTCTGAAGGCCGTCTTCGACGGCGTCAAGCGTCAGATGGAGGCGATGTCCGAGCTCATGTGAGGCACGCGGATAGCGCGTCGCGCGCGGTCCGATCGGGCGAGAGCGGATGTGCGTCGAGCGAGAGCAAAGGTGCCGCAGGGAGCAATGCGTTCGTCACGAAGACCTCGTCGGCACGGCGCAGGGCGGTGGCTTCGAGGGGCGCTTCGACCACTGAGAAGCCCAAGCCTGCAGCGGCAGCGAGCGCGCGTGCGCGCGTGACGCCAGGCAAGATCCGCCCGTCGAGCGGGGGGGTCACAATGCGGTCACCGAAGCGCGCGAAGAGGCTCCAGGTCGCGCCTTCAAGTGCTGAGCCGAGATCGTCCACGTAGAGGGGCTCATGCGGCGCGGCGTTTCGCTGCGCGAGGCGGTGCAGCATCGCGCTCGTCGTTTTGTGCGCGCTCAAGAGGCACGGCGTGGCGGGCACGCTGCGCGCGTGGACACCTGTCCGCCGGGCGGCCAACTCGTCTGGAAGCGGTGCGCACCAGGCCCAGACGCGATGCCCGTCGGTCGCGCGCGTTCCCCCAGCGACGACCAGCCTCAAGACCGCGTCTGCAGGCAGCGTTGGGTGACTGCGGAGCGCGACGTGCGCTGCGCCCTCGATCTCCTCACGGGCTGTGGCGAGGCCGAGTGCGGCGCAAGACTCGAGGCAGCGGGCCAGGTGCGCATCAAGGGCGACGGGTCGCGCGCCCAGGACGCGAATAGTCTCGAAGATGCCGTCGCCTAGCCAGACGCCGCCCGGCCAGCCAGGCACGGGGGAGGCCCCGCCTTTATCGAGATCTGAGTGCTGCATCGACCTGCTCAAGGAAGTCCACGTCCGCGGCGGTGCGCCTTGTCTCTCCGCGGGCGGGTTTGTACCATGACGCACCCCGCGAGGTGCGTCGCCACGTTGGCTGCGCGCCTCCACCCCACGTGCTCGCGAGTGACGCTCCTATGGACCAGGCCCTCGACTCGGATCGCTTGCTGCTCGAAGAGAACCCGAATGACCTCGAGGCGCTCGCGCGGCTCGAGGCGGAGCTCTACAAGCGAAATGACTACGCGGGCCTGACCGCAATCCACGGTGAGCGCGCTAAGCGGCTGTCGTCGAGCGACGCCGACGCCGCGTGGGCCCGCTTTGTTCAGGCCCTTGAGCAGCGTGCAGAGGCCGCTGATGACCCGCTCGTCGAGTCAGACATCTGCCTCGCCTTGGGTCGGGTCCACGAGGAGCATCAGGGGCTCTACGACGAGGCGATGGTGCGCTACCAGCGCGCGTTCAAGCTGAACCCTCGGCAGGTCGAGGCGCTTCGGGCGGCGCGCGCGATTTACTGGCTTCAGGAGAACTGGAAGCTCGTCCTCCAGCTCTTCACGCTCGAGCTCCAGGTGACCCCGGCGGCGGAGCAGCAGGCCGAGCTGTACTTCCAGATGGCCGAGCTGTGCCGCGACCGCCTAGGCGAGACAGCCGACGCCGCCGCGTGTGCGCGCTCGGCGATGCGGCTCTCGCCCGACCATCCGCGCGCGGCGGAGTTCGAGCCACTCGTCGCGAGCGCGATCGGGCAGGCGCTCGCGGAGTTCGAGGCGCTCGTTGCGCAGGCCGAGTCGACCCGGGACCCTCGACAGCGCATCGCGCTGCAGCTCAAGGCCGCCGAGGGGTGGGTTCAGCAGCAGCCAGACGACCCCCGCCTCGAAGCGTTGCTGCAGCAGGTCCTCGCGACGGATCCGCGCAATGAACAAGGCCGCGCTCTCCTCGACCTGGCACTTCAGCTCAGCGGTCGCTGGCGCGATCTGGCCACGCTGCTAGAGGGCCGCATCGAGTCGACGCAGCGAAAGCCCGACCGGTTGGCGCTCTTGCTGAAGCTCGCAGAGATCGCGCGCGGGCCGCTCGGCGACATCGAGACCGCGGCGCGGTGGTACCGCGAGGCGCTGAATCTCGAGCCGGGCGAGGGGACGGCGCTCGGCTTTTGCGTCGACTACTACAGCGACGCAGGGCGTTGGACGGACCTGGTTGCGGTCTACGAGGGCGCGCTGCGGTCGCGTGCTCGCGCGGGCAGCGAAGGCGCGATGCTCGTGCAGATCGCGATGCTGCTTTGGAAGAAGGTCGGCGATCTCGAACAGGCCGAGAACTACTTCAAGCGGGTCAAGCTCAACGACCCGAAGAACATCGCGATGCTGCAGTTCTATGCCGAGTACTACACGGCGCAGGGTGACTGGAAAAAGCTCATCGCGACGCTGACGGCGCGGCAGCAGGTCGAGACCTCAGTCGAGGCGCGGGTTGAGATTGGCCTTCGCATGGCGCAGGTCGCCGAGGAGCAGCTCGAGAACCCCGAGAAGGCGATCGACACATGGAAGTCGATCCTGAAGCTCAAGGCAGACTACGAGCCGGCGCGCAACGCGCTGCGGCGACTCTTCACGCAGACGCAGAAGTGGAACGCGCTGCTCGAGTTCCTGAAAGAGGATCTGAACCTGATCGCGGGTGATGACGCCGCCGAGAACGCGCGGCGCGTGACCGTCTACCTGCAAATGATTGAAATCTACCGCGACCGCCTGAGCCTGGACGTCATGGTGGTCAACACCTTCAACCAGGTGCTGCAGGTTGACCCCAACAACGCCGAGGCGCTCGATGCACTTGAGGCGCGCTTCGAGGAGAGCGCTCGGTGGAACGACCTGATCGGCATCTTGAAACGACGCGCCGACGCCGCGCGTTCGCTCGGGGATGACGAGGGCTTCATTACGCTGCAGCGCCGCATGGCTGCGCTCTGGACGGAGAAGTTCTCGAACCCCAACCAAGCGATCGCGCACCTTGAGGCGATCCTAGAGCTTCGGCCGTCGGACGACGCGGCGATCGCCCAGCTCATCGACACGTACCGGCATCGCAAAGACTGGCGTCCGCTGTTCTCGATCTACCGGCGACAGCTCGACGTGCTCGACGGAACGGCACGCGTGGAGCGACTGATCGAGATGGCGCGGATCGCCGCCGACCGTCTCGATGAGCGCGATGAGGCCGTCGCCTTG
>Ga0114972_10002480_pt1 | contig 13867 bp, 12 predicted proteins | sample M_140807_EF_Meta_FD_87354 | JGI IMG/M metagenome (GOLD analysis project Ga0114972, IMG submission 87354) | Freshwater microbial communities from Lake Montjoie, Canada to study carbon cycling - M_140807_EF_MetaG | ecosystem: Environmental > Aquatic > Freshwater > Lake | place: Lake Montjoie... | reverse complement strand
TATTATTTATATTTTTAACAGTATATTAAAAATTTTTTAGTTAGGTTGCTTTTTTCCCATTATTATTTTTTATGTAATCTTCTAATATTTCATTTAACTGCCAATATACTTTATCTTGAACTATTCTAAAATCATCATATTCAGTTATATATCCTTGCCTTTTGTTTTTTGTAGTAGAATCCAATTCATTGTTTGTTATCCATTTATAGTTTATATACGTGTAAAAATCATTTTGAGCAGTTATTTTTGAAGGAGCATATTGTAAACGTAGTTTTCTAGAAAAATGTTTTATTAACTGCGAGTGACTTTTACTTGATAACTCTTTTGGTGCCGATTTTATGAAATCTTTAATAAATGGTTTATATAATTTATAACACGGCGAAATAATTTTGCTATTATTTTTTACGGTTTTATTTTTAATTATTTTACGATTTTTTGATCTCATTATATATATATAAAATTATAAAATTATAAAATTATAAAATTATAAAATTATAACATTAGTTTACTGAAGTATTGTAAATAACTTGCTTCATTTATTTATTCTTCTTTTTGATTTTCTTGTTCTTTTTTTTCCGCCAATTGAACTCGTTTTAGAGTTACTAGTATTAGTATTAGTATTAGTATTAGTATTAGTATATGATTTATTTAATTTATTACTTTTATTGGATTTGGTCAAGGATTTTTTTTTTAGAAAACTAGGATTCATTGAATTAACAAAACCGTCCATATGAATAAAGTTCAAAGCTTCGTTCGTAATTTTATTCACTTGATTTGTTTCAATTTGCTTAAATGAAGGTACATAAGTGTCATTTGTCGTTTTTGACGGTGTTGTCGTTTTATTTCCACCCTTTTTTGTATTTTTTATAACCATTATATATAATAATAACATTTAATGGTTATTTAATGTTTACGAGTTTTTCTACTTTTACGAGTTTTTTTACTATTACGACGTTTATGTCTTTTACCTCCAACGTACGCGTTCGCTGAAACAGTTTTTATTCCGCTTACTTGAGCGGCAGAGGATGCTAAATTATAGTCAACTGAAGGTTTGTATCCACCTCCTCTCTTACGACTTCTTTTTCCAGCATTTTGAACGGGTTGGTTTGATTCAACCGGCGATTGTGAAGGTTGAGACGTAGTGGATTTTTTTGGGATAATACTTGTAAACCAACCAGTAAAATTAGAAAACCCTGTTTTTGCGCCGGATAACGCATTATTCATTTCATTTTTTACGTTATCACCCATTTGATTCATTTGTTCTTTTACGTCCGGTTTATTTTCAGAATTAACGTTTGCGTTTTCGTTATTAACTGGCGTTTCAGACCCAGACACAGACCCACCAAATGGATCAACCCCTCCTCTTTTTCTTCTTCTTCCTGATGATTTATTATTGTTTTTCATTATATATTATAAAAAGAAATTATAAAAAGAAATTATAAAAAATAATATTGTTTTTTTTCTAAATTAATTTGTGGACTTTAGAACGTACATTTTGTAAAGTTGATAAGCTAATAAACCACCTAAAACTTCTGCGATTATATATGGCAACACTTGATTTTCAGCTAATTTTCCAGCCGTATAAAGAGCGATAGTTACTGCTGGATTATAAGAGCCGCCGGAAATCTTCCCTCCTAATAAAATACATATACTCAAGGTCGCGCCGATAGCCGCCCAATTACCTGTTGCTAAAATAACATAGATAAATAACATAGTTCCTAAAAATTCAACTAAACATTCAATAAACATTTTATATATAATATTGTATAAAATAATGTATAAAATATTGTATAAAATAATTACTAAACTACCCAAATAATCCTCCTGTTATTCCTTTTCCATTTGCCGACCCTCCAACGCCATACAAGAATGTAACTTGAGCATTATAAAATACTTGTTTTTGTGCTGGTCCAAGCCTACTATAAATTCTTTGTAAACTTGCCCTTCTTCCGCGTGAACCTGAAACTAGTAAAGATGCGCCAGTTCTTCCTTGAGTTCCCAAACTGGTAGAGTTATAATAAGGCCCTGCCATTTATAAAATATACGAATATAATATTTTTGAAAAATTTAATAATTTTGACGAACGATTGATCCCCACGCGCAAATTCTTCCATTACTTAAAGAAGTATTTTCAATAGCACCTACTTTTGCTGGCGCCACACATCCACCCGAACGAGCGCGCTGTAAAGAACTTCTTGTGGAACTAGGGCAATAATTTTTAGTTGAATACGGCGTTTGTGGCGGCAAGCCAACTTTATATGAACTTTTGCCTACAGCATTTGCCCTCTTTTTTTGTATATATAATGATGAATCAACTGGAACTATATAATTTAAATGAGTTGACACAGAATGTTGTTTCCCAGTAGAATTCACAAATTTAGATGAAGGTGATGAAAATTTGCCAATTGAAATCTGTTTAGCTAAAGTATTCACGCCTACAGCTGTTCTCGCATATTGGTGACGCGAATTTGTAAATTGATCGGAATAAACTGGTTCTTGAGAAGAATAAAATTGCGGAGGATTCGGGTGTATTCCTGGAAGAGTTCCATAACTATGATAAGGAATAGCTGCGGGATAATTATTTGTGCTTAATGGTCCAATAATAGGCGCGTTTACATAGCCATCATATGTTACTGAACCAATAGAAGTTGAAATACCATATGGTGTACTGCTCATTTACTATACATATACATTGTTAAAATAAATAATATACAAGTTTTTATTATAAAATAAAAATACTATTTTTTTATAAAATTTGGATTACAACAAAATGTACAATTTTGAAAGGCTGGTTTTCCAAGAGTAGTATTTGAATAATTAATAGTATTATATTTTTTACATTTGCTACATTGAAAAATGTGATTAAATAACCCTAAACTAAAAGTATCATTTGATTTTTTCATTAGTAATCTTCTTGCGCTTTTCTCCATTTACTATATAATAAATATAAATATAAAATACCAATTATCAAATATATAAATTTAATATCTTTTAATTGATCTAACAGCGCTTTGTGAAGCATTGCTTGAATCGCCCGCAAACGTAAGATCATTGTAATTTTTATTTATTGACTTTTGCTTCAAATACTTAGTATAATCAGAACTATCATATACATATTTTACGTTACAAGTAGCTGAAGGAACAGAAGGGGCGATTTGATAATCACTGTAAAAAGTTCCTGAGCATGAATTGGAAACAGAACCGAAACGTTGTCTTAAACCAAACATACCTGGGCGACTTTGAAATGTTTGACAGCCTCCGCCACACGAGTAATTATCGCGACTTAAAAGATCTCCTGAATTATTAATTGCTCTAAAAGGAGTTATTATCGCCTTTTTTTTAGCCGCTTTTAGTTGCGAAGGATATGTTGTATTCCAAGCTTCTCTCAATGTAAATCTCAATGTATCAAAATCATTGCTTCCAAAAGATCATTTTTCGGTCGTTTGTACTGCTTGAGGCATATATCCTTGAAATCCTTCTCCTAAATTACGCCCAACTTTTGTTCTATTTGGTACATATTTTGGAAAACTTCCTGTAATAGCGTTTGAATATCCGATTGACGTACTTGGCATTTATATAATAGACAATTATAAAAATGTTTTATAAATAAAAATGTTTTATATTTTATAAAGTATTTTATAAAATATCTGTATAAAATATATTATGTTTGATTTTTATATATTAATAACTGCTATAGTTTTAACGTTAATAGATTTAATTTATTTAAATTTAATGACGGGATATTTTCAAAACCAAGTGAAAAAGGTTCAAGGTACGCCTTTAAGCGTAAACTATTTAGGGGCTGCGGTTTGTTATGTATTTTTAGTAGTAGGTTTATATTATTTTATTATCAAACCACATAAAAGTCCATCGGATGCGTTTTTATTTGGGTTAGTGATTTATGGCGTTTATGAAACAACCAATTATGCGTTGTTAAAAAATTGGTCTATTTTTACTGTATTTCTTGATACTTTATGGGGGGGCATATTGTTTGCTCTAACAACTATAATAATTAATAAATTAAAAAAAATATTTTAGATAGTGATAATTAGATTATATAGTATTTTTATAAATTTTTATTTTTTATTTTTTATTTTTTATATTTTCTAAATATTATTTAGATTTATCTTTAGCTTTCTGTCATAATGCGAGGGGCAATATTCATAGTGTTTAGCTCTTGGAACAATAACTTACACGCGTATGGAATTTCAACATATGTAAAATCTGTTCTGTTGTCGCAAGTTCGGCAATGATGAATATGCATATCATTATTATAGGAAGCAATTAGACCACATTTTTTACAAACGTACACCGAATATTTATCGGAAACGTCATACATTCTTTCACGCGTAAATCTAGAAGCGCCATGAGATATCATACAGTTGTGAGCAACGATTCCGTTTGCTAAAAATGAATGTGTATTATCTACTTGAATATCATAGACTTTATGAAGTCCCGCAGGTCTTATATCAATGACTTTTAGATTCATTGTAGGTAGACCCTCGTTTTCTCGGTTGACTCCATAAGATGTTGATAAATCGGTACAATAATCTTGGTCTTGTTCTTCATCAATATCTTCTATATCACATTTTAAAATAGGTTCTTCTTTCAAAAACCATTCAAGCGCCCCTATGCTTCTTAAATACTCTTCGGCGGTTGGAAATGATTTGGACGTAAATTTTCCAAAAGAAGTGCCTTTCGTTAAATGATCGGTTATATCATGCGTTGATGGTATCGCGTATTCATGAATAAGCGGTTCTATTTTTTTTAAATCTTCTACTGATTGAATAATAGCTTTCTTTGTTGGAACAATTTTGGTAGGATTTTCTTGTTTACTTTTACTAAAATTTGTTATTTCGTCTACACGGTTTACTAACCAATTATGTTGTCGAATAACTTCATTTCTCAATCTTTTATAAGAAACAGCTGCTTCTAATCGTTGAGATTTATGGCAACAATATCGGAAGCCGATTTTATCGTGAAACGCAATTAATTCGTCCATTTCTAAATGTAAAGTTAATTGAAAACTTTTAGATTCATTGTTTATAATTTTCTTAGAGGAAGACGTTTCTTTAAACTGTTGTATATTAATTTTACGAATATCAAATTTTCCGAGTAACTTTTTTATATCTTCCATCATATTCGTAAGAGAATCTAAATGTTCTATCTTTCTTGTTTTAGAAAATGATACAGAAGTTAATATATCACGTTTGCCGCGATGTAACACTAAATTAGACGTGTGCCCGTCCCCACCAAACATTCCTCCTAAAAATTCTCGGATAATAGGTTTGGGGCAATTCTCCTCAAGAATAAAATCTGGAAGTTTCGAAGGCTGGTTTACTTTTTTACCAATGAGAATACCTTTCATTTGAATAATATCATTCAATAAATCATTTGGCACTCTAACATTATAATAATTTTTATAGTAATAATTATTTTGTTTTAAATTTGTAAAAAGATTTATATCGTTCACTATATTTTCAACGTCGACCGGGTGTCCTAAGTTTATAGAACCTCTATATTTGTTGCTTTTTTTTGAAAACGTAATAGTTCCATCCATTATTAAATAACCTAAAATTCTAGCAAATGCTAATGCTTTTAGAAATTCTTCTTTTGTATCTGTATATATTTGGCTTGTTCCAAAAGGTAGACTCCAACCATTACATAATTCAATTTCTTCTTTAATATCTAACAAAGGATAAAGTACTCCGGTTTTAAGTCTAGTTTCATTTATTTTTAAATCTTTTGCTTTAGTCCAGTTCTTATCATCTGTAAGCAAAGGATGGTCTTCCGTACAAGTTACTTTTCTTCCATCTTCAAGAATAACGTCATAACATTCACGTTCTCCCTTATACAAGAAGTTACTCTGTTTTGAAGAAACTAAATTGTTTTGTTTTTCATTCCACCCTAAAACAGTGAAATCGCAACCCTCCATTTCACCAATTTTCACACTTAATCCACAATTTAGGGGAATTGGAGTAGAATACTCTACACAATCGCGCTCCATTTCTCCAAACCGAAGCCCTCCATCTCGCGAACGCCCTTCCGCAGGTTGTCTAGTAAGATTCACCATTGGTCCAATAGATCTACTATGGGCTTTATCATTCACCATGTGTTTCAATCGTTGATAGAAGACAGGCCCCATGAAAACGCTACATTCAAATTGTTCTCCAGTGAGACCATCGTGTAATAATTCATTGCCGTGAGCTTCATATCCAAGATTGATTAATTCCTTACAAATATCTTTTACTTCAAATTGACCGAAGGATGTTCCATCTCCAAATAGTCCGAGTTCAATAAGAACCTTTCCTAAAACGGTCTCTTTTAATTGTCCGATAGTCATACGCGAAGGAATCGCGTGCGGATTAATGATAATGTCTGGTTTTACACCGTTGCTAGTAAAAGGCATATCACATTCCGGAATAATATTACCAATAGTACCCTTTTGACCGTGTCTAGAACTAAATTTGTCTCCAATGACAGGCTTTCTTACTGTTCTAAGACGAACTTTCGCAAAAGTATAGCCTTCGCCGTTTCTATCAATATAATTTTTATCGATATACGTTTCTTCTGTAGTTCTATAAATTTTACTTTGATCTTCAAATTTGATAACTTTCGTGTGATCATTTCTATTTTCTTTTATGGGAGTAACTTTCGCAATAATAATATCTCGATTTTCTACAATACTGTTTTCCGAAATAACGCCTTTGCTATTCACTTTATTATAATTCCCCATTTTCATACATTTGGTCTTTGTAGGATCGGGTTTACATCGAATTTCTTCATCTCCATTAATTTTTTGTTTATCCTCATCTTTTTCCGTATGATAAATGGTTGTCATAAACAACCCTCTATCAATAGAACCTTTATTAAATAACAACGAGTCTTCTTGATTATAACCGGTGTGCGTAGCAATCGCAACAATCACGTTTGTTCCGGATGGAATTTTATTCAATTGAATCATATTCATTATACGAGTATCTACGAGTGGTCGAGTAGGATAATTTAATACATAAGCTGTTTTATCCATACGGTTCTCATAATTCGTCACGTATACGCCCATTGCTTGTTTTCCTTGCGCGCAATTACTTGATAAGAAATTATTTCCGGCAATAAAACTATGATTTTCAGAATCAACTGTAATGTCAGAAATTAAACGTTTTTCTACTACGGCTATTGATTTAATTGGAATAAATAACGTTCCATTTATTTTTTCAACGTCTTTGAACCAACGTTCAATATTATTATCCTCTAAATTTTTCATAGATATTTTTCTATTCTTTTTATAGCTTCGTATTGTGTCAGAAACGTAACTAACCTTTACATTTAATTCATTTGAAATCTCAGTATTTGTTTTATTTTCATTATACTTTTCCCTAATTTTTTCAATTAATAATTTGTGATTTTTAAATAATTCTCCTTTAAACTTCAAGTATTCTATTACCGCAAATGAATCTATGTTTTTCGTGAAAGCATATCTATAACCAATATTTTCAAAATATTTAATTAAATTTGAATGTTTGTCGAAAATCTTATATGAAATTTTAGTTCTATTTGTTTCAATAACGCGTTGTTTTACGTCTGAAACTTCAATATCAAATTCTCTTAATAAAGAGACGCATTGTTCCATAAAATAAATTAACGTTTTTTTATACGCTGGGTTTATTTGTTGAGATGTTTCCGCGCAAACAAAATTATAACCATTATCAATTTTATTCCATCGAATTTTACAACCATCACCTCCATGAAACCCACTTATAAACTCTCGTTTTACTAATTTATTGCCATTCATTATCCACGAAGGCAATTCTTTTCTATTTGTTTCTGTTTTTCTTCCATATGTTACGCCAAGAGCTAATAAAATAGCGGGTAAAATACCATTATGAGTTACAGCATAAGTTGTATGCGTTACGTCATTAAAAGTTCTTGACGATTTATTATATTTACATTTATTAAATCCGCATAATTGAAGATCATCTTCAAACATTTTTACGTCTTCTTCCGTTCCAAAATCAAAACTACATGCCGTAAATTTTAAATTATTTCTTTCATAAATATTTATCGAGCCATCAGCAAGAATAAAACCAAATATTCTCGCTAACACAGGAATCTTATAATTATTATTATATAGAGGTAATAAACTTATATTTTTTAGTTCTGTAATGTATTTTTCTATTAACGTACTCTTAAAATTATTCTTTAAAAAGAATTCCCTGAAAATATCTTCTGTTAATAGTATATTTTCTTCATAAACATTATTCTCTAAAGATAATTGGTGAGGTAAAATACCAATTTTTGTTTCGTTAATTGACATATTTTTTACTTCACACCACCCTTCAGTCGTCATAAACTTGTGGTCTTCTGTAGCGATAATTTCTCTTCCGCTTAAAGTTGTTATTTTATATATTTGTTTGTCGGTTTCCCTTACATAGTGGTTAACAACTTTAGTATAACTTTGTTCCATTGTATCTGGGTTAAAACAGACAACCTCGTCTCCTATTTTTACATCCTTTATAGGAATTTTACTGCCATTGCTTAATAATACAGTTTCGTATATATCTAAGCATTGATACGTGTTACGAGGTGATTGATTATTTTCTGGAAATGGAATACATGACGCTAACACTCCAAATATAGTACTTGGATGAATTTCACAATGCGTGAACTTATAAATTTTATCTGTTTTTTCAATAATATCTCGAGGTTTCGTCGCGATCATCGCCCAACTTTGCTCTTCTGGGTCAATATATTCCAAAATAGAGTCTTCTATTTTACTGCTAGTAAGCAAATGTTCCCAATTGAGCTCTGATTTTTTTATTTTTTCAATCAAATCATTTGTGACTAAAATATTATTATTTTTTACTCGTAAAACTGGTCTAGACAACCTTCCGCTGTCATTACACACACGAATTTCTTTCATTCTATAATCAAACACTATAGAAGCGTAAATATTAATAATTCCCTTGTATTTTTTATCTTTAAGCATTGAATACAATGATTCTGGCTCATCTGTAATTCCAACCCAAACGCCATTTATAAATACTTTTACTTTGTTAAAAAGACATATTGACTTCGCTGATTCACCATCAATTTGAATGATATTTGGCATAATATATTCATATAGAGGAATCGAGTTTGAATAAATGGTAACATGAGTCATATAACTTAAATTTTTTACAATACCAACAGAAGCACCCTCTGGAGTTTCGGCAGGACATAAAAATCCCCAAGAGGTATTATGTAGCTTACGAGGAGGAATTAATTTACCGCTTTTATCGGTTGGCGTAGAAATTCTTCTCGCGTGACTTAAACTTGAAACGTAAGTAAGTCTGTTGAGAACTTGCGCGACGCCTACTTTATTACTATTCGTATGTTTTATACCAAAATCACCTGTAGATAGGGCTCTTTTTAATCCATTTTCTATAGTATTCGATTTAATAATTTTGTATATATTTGTCAAATTAATTATATTTTCATAATCATCCGTCGACTTCCAAGATCCCGTATTTATTTCTCGTAAAACTTGTTTTTCCATATCTTTAACAAGCTTGTTGAAGTAATTTCTAAACAAATTATTCAAAAGAGGACCAGTTAAATCAACTCTTTTGTTAATATAAGAATCTCTGTCATCTGATTTTATTATTTCAAATGATGCTTGAATTAATTTATTTGTCATGTAACCAAGAAAGTAGATTTTCTGCGTAACATTGTGACAATGCGGATACAAGTCATTATTCAGAACATCCATAGTAAAATCTAGTTTTTTTTTAATCCCTGTTTCCTTGTCCATATTTATAGGCGTAAACATAGCAAAACTAGTTATGTATTTTATACTTTCTTCTTGCGTTAAATATTTGTTCGCTTCAATTACAGACGCTTGTAAAGCTTGTAACATTGTTTTATTTTCGTTATTTGAAATATCAAGTAGAATCTTATCGCAAATATCTTTATCTGATAAAATGCCCAATGCCCTGAAAACAATAAATAATGGAATCGGTTGTTTAATCCTAGGAATTTGTACGTGAATAGGAAAACCAAAACCATTATTCTTGGAGCTAATCATAACATTAATTTGCTTTGGAGAAATACACTTGAAATCCGGAACTGACTTAATTTCAGCAATCCAAGTATATTTTGTATTATTTTTAGAAACATTAAAACAATATACTCTATTTTCGGCGGCTCTTTCTTGACCTAGAACGGTTTTTTCAGAACCATTTATAATAAAATATCCTCCAGCATCAAATTTACATTCGCCTGTATGCGTATTTTCAACGTGCTTGTATTGATTTAAAACGCAAATGTTTGACTTCAACATTATAGGTAATTTGCCAATGTGAATCTTTGGAAGAATCTTGTGAAAGGTTTGAGTGTTTTCCAAGTCTTTCCCATTTCTTACGATATATTTTATATTAATGTCTACGGTCATAGCAGACGCATATGTAAAGTTTCTTAGTCTCGCTTCCTGAGGAAACATTAATTTTATTGCTCCATTGTTTTCATGTATTTGAGGACGATAAATGTTAAAATTCTCAAACGTAATGTAAATTTCTAAAGAATATTTTTTTTTAATCGGGTCATAGTCTTGTTCAGACGTTATATGAACCGGGTTAAACATTTCAATCGTTTTAATAATTTGGTACCCAACAAAATTATTATACGATTCTAATTGATGTCTTACTAATCTATCAAGATGTTGTCCACTGAAATAAGATTCGATGATATTCCATGGCGTTTCTATATACTGATCATTATCAATATCAAAAGGGGTTTCACTTGTTTTAGAATTGGAATTGGAATTGGAATTGTTATTAGAATTTTCGTTCATTGTTTTTGGAATATTGGATATGATTGACTTCATTATTTTGGTTATTTTATATTTCAATTTATTTTTAAATTGTTTTAAAAATATTAATATAATTTGTAATTGTAATGTGTTTTGAATAGCATTGTTTTTTATTTATTATTATTATAATGTCAAATAAAAAAATAGAAATAAACCCAGCTTTATTTAGTGTAGGAGGTTTATCAAAAACAAAAACGAAAAAAAAGAGAGACAAAATATTAAGACCTACGCCTTTAATTTCACCTAACGTATTAAAAAATAAGTTATTGAAAAAAATAAAAGAGTATAAAAATAATGAAACGGAAAATTTAGTAAATAATAAAAAAAAACTATCAGAAAATACGTTAAATACTTCTAACTCATCTAAAAAAACAGACAATTCTAATTCTAATTCTAATATAAAAAATAATGAAGAAAAATATACGGATGAATTCAACGAATCAATAGAATATTTACAAAGTCTTTCTAAGAAAAAGAAATTAGATAACGAACAAAAACTGTATGACTTACAAAAACAAAAAAAGAGAGAAGAGATTCACAAAAGGACTATAAAAAATCCGCAAATATATTCCAATTCTAGATCAGACACAAATACTTTTGTAAATCTTGAATTGCCAGATGAACTAAAAGAAACTTTGCTATTAGTTAATTCAGAACAACTGAATATGAATAATCAAACAAATCAAGTTCCTATTCAAATCAAAACCAATTTGGATAATGTTCCATACGGAGTATTAAAGGGTGGCGTAAAACCAACTTTTCGCGAATGGAATAAAACGCAAAAAATAAATACTATAGTAGAAAATCCTCAACATGCTTTAATAATTAGCGAACAAAATGTTCCTTTAAATGACCGCGAATACAGACTTAGCTTACTTAAGGAAAAAATGAAACAAAAAAAATTAGCAAAACCGAATACCTCTACTCAAATAATTCCTAGTCCACAAATTTTTGAACAAAAAATAAATCCAAATGAACAAAATAATGTAAGTTCAAATTTGGAAAACGTATTTTTATCGACAAATTTAATTCAAAGGCCGCCAGAATTAAAAAACAACATTAACGTAAATCAAACAAATGACGGTTTAATTGATAATAATGATTCTATTTTTCCTGAGACAATTAGTAATATGAATAATACGAATAATACGAATAATATGAATAATACGAATAATATAAATAATACGAATAATACAATACAAACCAGCGGATCTATAAAAAAAATTATAAAAAAAACTATTCGTAGAAAATATACACTAGGAAAATCAAAAATAAAAAAAACGGTCGCTGTTTTATTAAAGGATAAACAAACAAGAAAAAAAATATTACACGCTCATAAAGAGTTAAAGAAAAAACCTATTAGTGACGTAAAAAAATATTTAAGAGAACACAATTTAATAAAAGTTGGAAGCAATGCCCCAAATGATGTTATTCGAAAATTATATGAATCATGTATGTTGGCAGGTGAAATTACAAATAATAATAAAGATACATTGTTACATAATTTTATAAAAAATGATGAAGTTGAAAATTAATTTATAATTCAATTCATTCGTTAAAAGCTTTTGAATAACCATATAAAATATAAAATTTCCAAAAATGTAAAATAATATGAATTTTTTATTATCTTCCAATAAATAAATATAGAAATGGAAATGGAAATGGAAAAAACAAAAAATAAAATGCCAAATAATGCGAAGATTTTTTTTAAAAGATTAAAAAACTATTTAGATACTAATCTTTATTATTATGGCAGCATTCAACGATACGATTATTTACCCAAGTTTAGTGATATAGACGTAGCTATTTTTTGCGATAATATAGATAGTACTATATCGAAACTTCAAACTTTTTTAAATGTAAACAAAAACAGCTTTAAAAAATTCATACACAGATTGCCTAGAACCGGTAAAGTAATTTACGGGCAAAAAATTAAATATGTTGATCCTTACAAAACTTTTACAGTAGAAATGGCAATATATGATGAAAAACAAAAACAAGAAGTTTTAATGGAAAAAAAAACCAAAAATAACATTCCGTTTTATATATCTTTTTTTTTATATATTATTAAATTTTTATATTACGAATTAAGAATTTTACCATTTAAATTATTTTTTAAAATAAAAAAATATTGTTTAAATGAATTAATTGAAGGAAAGGATACAGAATACGTTATATTATAATTATTTTTATATCTTTAAGTAAATAAATTTACTTTAGAAAATATGAATAGTAATTAATATTTTAAATATTTGCGTTTTTTATATTATTCTTTAATTTTATAATGAATATTAATAAAAAAACTAATTTACAAAAAAAATCTATTTCAAAAACTGATATTTTAGGTAATGATAATGATAAGTCAAACTATTCAGCAGTAGCTTACGCTTCAGCGTCTTATTCTAAGAATGACATAGTTACAACCGCTACCGCTTCCGCATCAGCTACTTCTAATATATCATACGAGGATGCTTTATCTAATGCGCAAAAAACAGCTGAAACAACCGCGCAAGAACAATCCATGAGAGATTGGAATGTTATTAATCATTCTGTTACTATTTGTAATGATATGATACTTAAATCTTCACAAAATACTGAAAGCAACAATGTTTCTCATATTACTAAGGGCTATCAAGCGGCAACTCAGGGAGCACAAGGTGCTCAAGGTGCTCAAGGTGCTCAAGGTGCACAAGGTGCTCAAGGTGCTCAAGGTAAACAAGGTGCTCAAGGTGCTGATGGAGATCAGGGAGCACAAGGAGCACAAGGAGCACAAGGAGCACAAGGTAAACAAGGTGCTCAAGGTAAACAAGGTGCTGACGGAGATCAGGGAGCACAAGGAGCACAAGGAGCACAAGGTAAACAAGGTGCTCAAGGTAAACAAGGTGCTGACGGAGACCAGGGAGCACAAGGAGCACAAGGAGCACAAGGTAAACAAGGTAATCAAGGTGCTCAAGGTAATCAAGGTGCTCAAGGTGCTCAAGGTGCTCAAGGTGCTCAAGGTAAACAAGGTTTACAAGGTGT
>Ga0114972_10002479_pt1 | contig 13867 bp, 11 predicted proteins | sample M_140807_EF_Meta_FD_87354 | JGI IMG/M metagenome (GOLD analysis project Ga0114972, IMG submission 87354) | Freshwater microbial communities from Lake Montjoie, Canada to study carbon cycling - M_140807_EF_MetaG | ecosystem: Environmental > Aquatic > Freshwater > Lake | place: Lake Montjoie... | reverse complement strand
TTGCTCCGGCTCCTCGAAATGGAAGCCATCCCGATCATCAATGAAAACGATAGCGTCGCGGTCGATGAGTTGAAGACTACCTTTGGTGATAACGATCGGTTGGCAGGGATGGTCGCAGGTTTGTTCCATGCCAGCTCACTCATCATCCTCAGCGATGTTCGAGGGCTCTACGACCGCGATCCTCGCGATGCGGGTGCTATGGTTCTGTCCAGCGTGCAAAAAATCGATGAGAGCATCGAAGAACTCGTGCGGGATCGTAAAACCGGAATCAGCAAAGGTGGGATGGCGAGCAAGATCACGACGGCCAAGTTCGTCACTCATAGCGGCCAATCCGCGGTCATCGCATGGGGGCGCGAACCTGACGTCTTACTGCGACTGGCCAAGGGTGAGAACCTCGGCACGTTGTTCATGCCCCAAGGCAAAACACTCGCCTCACGCAAACGTTGGATCGGGTTCTCGACACAACCCAGCGGATCGGTGGTTGTGGACGACGGAGCGGCAGCGGCCATGAAAGGGGGCGGACGAAGCTTGCTCGCGATCGGGATATCCGATGTCGAAGGGGATTTCAGCGAAGGAGATGTCGTCTCGGTCGTCAATCGCGAGCGGGTTGAAATCGCACGCGGGCTATCCAACTACAGTTCGAACCAAATCCGTAGGATCCGCGGTTGCCGCTCCGATCGTATTGCGCAGATACTCGGGCAGTGCCCCTACGATGAAGTCATCCATCGCGATAACCTGGCGGTTGTTTGATAGGTACCAACGATACTTGAAATTTGTTTCTGTGAAATACGTACTCTGAAATAGCTTCCGGGGACGACGCGTGGTGCCGTCGAACCGAACTTCAATAGCGATCCCTTATGCCGGACCAATCCTCGGAAAACCAAAGTCGATTCTGGGCAGAGCGTGAAAAATCGCTCTTGGCATCGTATGCGATGCGCTCCATCGATTCCGAGGGCCGCGAGCATATAGAGACACAGCATCCCTACCGCGGCCCATTCCAGCGCGATCGGGATCGCGTGCTCCACAGCGCGGCCTTTCGAAGGCTGAGTGGCAAGATGCAGGTATTTACGGGCGACATGGGGGATTACCATCGAACACGACTAACCCACACCCACGAAGTCGCATCTTTGGCCAGGACCATCGGACGAGCCTTGAGGCTCAACGAGGATTTGATCGAAGCCATGGCGCTCCTGCACGATATCGGCCATCCACCCTTTGGCCATTGCGGTGAAGATGCCCTCGACGAATGCCTGAAACATCACGGCGGCTTTTCGCACAATCAATTCGCGCTCGACTTGGTGACTCGGCTCGAGGAACGGTACACGGCTTACCCAGGGCTCAATCTGACGCGCGAAGTCCTCTCAGGACAAAATTTCCGAAGCGACAAGCACGACGCGCAGACACAGATGCTCGAAATCCAGGTCGTCGATGCTGCCGATAGCATCGCTTACGATGCGCACGACGTGGATGATGCGATCAAGCTCGGGCTTCTCTCGTGGGACCAATTGTCCGAACTCGCGCTGGTCCAGCGAGCGCGAGGAGTCGTGCCGCTCGACCAGACCCCCGAACTGCACCGACGACAATTGCTGGTTCACACGCTGCTCGATTTGCAGATGGAGGATTTCCTGACCTATTCCCAACAAATCTTAGAGCGGGCGGATGGTCTCGATTCGATCGGAGTGCGGGAGGTGCAGTTCACCCTCCGAATGTCCCCAGGGTTCGAGGCGGAAAAGAAAGAACTCGAACGCTTTCTTTTCCAAAACGTCTATCGTCATCCCCGTTTGATCGATGTTCGGCAACGCGCTGCAACTCGATTGCAGCAGTTGTTTCTACTGCTCAAAGCCTACCCGCAGCGACTTCCGGATCGGTTCCAACGCCTCGCGGCGGAATGGGGGACGGAGCGAGCCATCGGCGTCTATCTGGCCGGAATGACGGATCGATTTTGCGACGATCAGTACGTCTCCATGGTGGAAATGGGCCGATCCCAAGCCGCCGATTGGAGCTAGATTGCAAGCAAACTGTGAAAAAATCCAAAAAAAGAGATTGGCGGACCAAGATCGCTCGTTTCATGGCGAATGCAACGTATCATAAAAGTTTCGCGATCTCGAGGTCCATGTCGTCCTTCGTAGTCATCGACGTTCTCCCTCGAATTGTTAGCTCCCCCTCTAGATAGCACCAGAAGTTAGCCCCGTAGTTAGCCCCGAGTAAGTTGAAATGCAGTACCCACAATTGAGTCGCTTCCCAGTGATCCGTTTCTTAGCCGGTTTTGTTTTCGTAACTATGGTGGCTCAGCCACTCTTCGCTCAGCGGCCGACAGCTCCGAAGTTGTTTTCGAACAAGACGCTCGCGTACATGCGAATCGACGATACTCGCGATATGAAGGCCAAGCTCGAGTCGACCGGGATGGGGAAGATGATGAACGATCCCCAGATCGCGCCGATCCTGGGGACCTTCTACTCGACCTTTGTCGGGCAGCTTCAGGGGATGCAGGACGCTATCGGCTTGAATCTGGACGAACTTCTGTCCGTTCCTAATGGCGAGTTTGCAATCGCATTGGTCGGAACCAAAAACGATCCTGCCATCGCCATCTTGCTCGAAGCTGGGGAGGAAATGCCCTCCCTTCAACTCTTGCTGGATCGAGGACGCCAAGCCACCGAGAACAGTGGCGGAACCTTCGAAGAAAAGGAAGTTGGCCGGCTCTCGATGAAGAGCTTGGGACGGAACGATCGAAACAATCGCCTCTACTACTTTATCGATTCCGGAGTGATGGTCGCATCGAACCGTTCGGAGTACGCCGAGCAGCTGGCCCTCGTCTGGACTGGGAACGGGATCGATCACAAACCGCTCGCAGACAACCGCGACTTTACGACCATCATGAGCCGCTGCGTCGGTACCGAAGGGGAACGGCCTCAGGTTTCCTTCTTTGTCGATCCATTGGCTCTGGTCCGGGAAGTCGGGAAGAGCCAAAGCGGGTCGGTCGCGATTTTGGCCGCGTTGAAGACCCTCGGCATCGATGGCATCAAAGGGGTCGGTGGGAGCGCGATCATCGCTCCTAATGAGTTTGATTCGATCATCCATGGCCATTTGCTCCTCAACAGCAACCGCCAAGGCATCATGCGGGTGGTTCGTCCCAAGAGTGGATCGACCGAACCGGAACCCTGGGTGAGCGAACAAGTCACCAGCTACTTCACTATGAACTGGGACTTTGCCAAAACATTCAAGGCCATCGAGGAAATCGTGGATACCTTCGGCGGCGAAGGGACCTTGGAAAGCCGCGCGATCAGCCAAGCCAATGGGTTCCTCGGGATCGATCTGCGCAAAGACGTGATCGAACAATTGGACGATCGATTGAGTTTGGTCCAATTGATTGTTCCACCCAAGAAGATCAACAGCCAATCGAACGTGTACAGCATCCACGTCAAAGACCCCTCGAAGATGAAAACGGAAGTGTTGCCGAAGATCTTTGAAAAGATCAAAGGTCAAGGTCCAGGGCTCAGCTCCAAACTTCTCGGGGATACCACCATTTATTACGCCAACATCAGTCAAGAAGCCAGCGAACGGGTTCGCAATATCCGATTGCCCCAACCCGCCTTCTGCATCTTGGGCAAGGAGTTGATCGCGAGCGATTCGCTGTCGGCTATCGAGGAGATCGTTAAGTTTGAATCGAGCGGTGATGGACTGCTGGCCGACTCCATCGAATTCAAACTGGTTCGGGATCGGATCAAGGCCCAGTTGAAGAACAGCGAGATGTCGGTCCTCGCGTACCAGCGCCCCGAGGAAGGCATGCGCCTGATGTATGATTTGGCCACCGACCCCGAAAACATCGATAACCTCGAGCGGATGTCCGAGAACAACCCGTTTTTTACAGCGTTGGTCACGGCGGTGCGGAGCAAGAAACTGCCACCGTTTGAGGTGATCGCCAAGTACCTCGCGCCCGGCGGAGCGTTCCTGGTCGATGAAGAAACCGGATTGCACTACACCGGCTTTTCGATGCGCCGCGAGTAAAATCTGGAGTAGAATAGGGCGGCCGCAGGGTTGATCGCCGAGCTCATGAAACGGCTCGACTCTGCATCGTTTCCCATCGGGTGTTTCCCATTCTACGCTTCCGCCTCCATGCGGACTTCATTATCCACCTCACGAGTCTATCCCTCCTATGCGCAATCCCACATCGAACTCCGGCACGAGCGGATCCAACCGCCGTTCCTTTCTCACGCGTTCCGCGGTGACAATCGGAGCTGCATCGGCCCTCTCCGCCACGGTGATCCAAAGCGGTCGAGCTGAGGACAAACCTCAAGCGTCCCTCTCGAAATTGATCACGCCCCCAGAAGGAAAGCGGATCCTGCTTTCGTGCAAGCTTTCGATGATCAAGGGTGATATCGATGGAAAGCCAATCACGCTGGCGCAGCGATTAGGGTTGGCCAAACAAGCGGGATTCGATGGGGTCGACTTTGATGAAGCGGGTCGATTCACGGTCGAGGATGCACGCGCTGCGGTCCAAGAATCAGGCGTATTTTGCCACAACGCAATCAACCATGATCACTGGAACAAACGGCTCACCAGCGCCAACGAAGAGGATCGAAAAACGGGTGTCGCAAATATCGCCCATTGCCTCCGCGTCGCCCACGCGATCGGTGGTAGCGGTGTGCTGATCGTGATCGGCCGCGGAGCTGACGGCTCCGAGTCCGAAATCAATGATCGTGCCCGGAACGAGATTAAAAAACTTCTCCCACTCGCCGCGTCCCTAGGCCAACCGATCTTGTTCGAAAACGTTTGGAATCAAATGCACTACGACCACGATGCACCGCCCGAGCAAAAGCCGACGCGATTTATCGAGTTCGTCGATAGCTTCAAGAGCCCATGGGTTGGGATGTACTATGACATCGGCAATCACTGGAAGTACGGGCAGCCACGCGAATGGCTCAACGCTTTCGGCCATCGCGCAGTGAAGCTCGATGTGAAGGGTTTCAGCCGAGCCAATAACAAATTTGTCGATATCACCTCCGCGGAAGATGATCTCCCATGGGATGAAGTTCGCAAGGGTCTCGATGATATCGGTTGGAGCGGCTGGACCACCGCAGAAGTCGGTGGTGGAGGCGTCGAACGATTGACGACCGTACGCGAACAAATGCAAAAGGCGTTCGGCGTCTAACGCATTGTCTCGATAGAGCTACAAATTGCGCTAGAGATCGCGGGTGGCTCGCAGCGTCAACCATAAGCTCGGGATCGCTGCTGCGATCGCGAGTACCATGGCCACGCTGGCCTCGCGATTGCGAATACCGTAGTGGAGCAATTCAAACATCCGCATCGCGACGGTTGTCACACCAGGAGGCTGGATGAGTATGTAGGATGCGAGATCGCCAAATGAGATAAAAAAGGTGATCCCGAGGCACGTCAGGATGCTGCCGGTTGCGTACTTGAGCCAAATCGATTGCTGAAGCCACCACGGCAGGGATTTGTCGGTCGCGATCAAATTCTCATACCGCGATTCATAACCCCATCTCGCCAGAAGCAGGATCCCATAGGCAATTGGCAAGCAACGAAACTGCAAGGCCAGGATCGGTCCGATCAGGGTCCGCTCCGCGATAAAGCTCCAGCGGCCGGGCAACACACGATCGAAGAGCTGCAGCAGGATCAGATTCACCAAGGGGCCAGGGAGGGCGAGGGCGAAGCCCACTAGAAAAAGAGTCGTTACGACAAAGGTTCGCGACGTGGAGCCGGCGATAAGCAGCAATGCCGAGGCGACCGCGAGCCCACTGCTCCAGATCGCCAACTGAAAGCTCCAACCGAACTCGGTGGAGAAGTCGGTGACGTGTGCTATGGATCGCAGAGTTTGTTCAACGCTCCAGCTGCGTATCGCACGCTCGCCGACAATGCGAGATTCCCAGCCAATGCGAGTGATCAAGCTTGCGAACGGAAGGAGCGATGTCGCGAAAACGATCCCCCAAACGCCCAGTGCCCAAAGGGATTTGCCGCGGATGTTGAAGACGGCAACAGGTGTCCCGGACGGAACGTTGGAGGCGCCTGGCCCAATCGGTAGGATCGTACCGTGGCCATTCGAACTGCTTTCGGGGGAATCCCCAATCGCTTGGGTGGGGTATCGAAACAGCATAGCGACTGCCAAGCAAATCCCGCAGAGCATGGCCAGGAGCAGGCTTGCGATGATCGGTGCCGCGCGGAGCTTTCCGAATTGGACTTGCTGGTAAACACTCTCGCACAGCGTGGGGACTTGGAAGAGATTGGTGACCACCATGTCGTTTTGGGTCGAGCAAAACGTCCAAAGGGATGCGGCGAGGATCCAAGGAAACAGTTTTCGAAACAGGATCTGGCGAAACGCAAACGCTGGACCCATCTCCACGAGAGCTTGTTCGTAGGCCGTATCGCGAGCGCGCTGCAAGCCCAGCGCTGCGATGAAAAAGCAGTAGGGGGTCGCGGCAGCGGTATGGATCCAAAGGACAGCGGCGATTCCGTACCAAGGGTTTTTTGCGGCGTCGACTTGGCTCAGTCGCAACCAGCCTTGCGAGCCAAATCCAGCGCTCCACGCGGTCGCTTGGACATAAACCGGAACCAACAAGAAGCTAGCGAGGAGCGCGGCCGCGACGCGCCAGCCAAACGGGCGGACTACGATCAAACCGTATGCCGCCATGGAGCCTAGGATCGGTGCGAGAACCGCAGCGATCCCGCTGATCAGCAAGGTAGAAACAAGACCATGGCTTACCGCGATGTCCCACTGCACTCTGAACTCACAGCACTCTCTGAACCCACAGCACTCTCTGAACCCACAGCACTCTCTGAACCCACAGTACTTTTCACGCTACTACTTTCAGCGTGCCCAATAGCGCCCATGCGAGATGAGCCTCATCGGGACTACGCTGGAGCGATTTCAACGGAGATGATAACAGAGATGATTTCGATCGCTTCGCTTGGGACGTCGCCGTGTCCGGATCGGCGCGTTGTTTCGACTTGTTCGATTTCATCGACCACCTCTGTTCCTGAGGTAACGCGGCCAAAGACGCAGTAGCCAACGCCGTCTTGCGAGCTCTTTTTATCGAGGAAGCCGTTGTCCTTGGTGTTGATAAAGAACTGGCTGGTGGCGCTGTCGGGCACGTTGGTTCGAGCCATCGCGATCGAGTACTTGAGATTCCCCAAGCCATTGGTCGATTCGTTCTTGATCGGCTTCTTCGTCCCCTTTTGCTTCATGTCTGGGGTAAAGCCACCACCTTGAATCATGAAGCCAGGGATGACACGGTGGAAAATGGTGCCGTTGTAGTGGCCCTCTTTTGCGTAGGAGAGGAAATTCTCCACCGTGACGGGAGCCGCTTCCGCATCCAACTCGATCGTGATGTCACCTTTGTTCGTTTTCATGACGACGGAAGTATGCGAAGCTGGCATGGTTTAAGGCTTTCGTAAGGTTGGCGGGAAAGGAGGGATGGCTCAGGTGCAACGAATCGGTCGAGTTTACCATAAAACCTACGAATGCCGAGAACCAATTCGATTGGAATCCATGAGAGGGGATGCCGTGTGTTGTGGTAGCACGAGCACAGAAATGGTAGAGCAAGTTAATCTTGGGTGTGCAAACCGCACTCGGTTTTTCCTGTCCCGCTCCATCGTCCAGCCCGTTCGTCTTCCCCGGAGAGGACAGCGCGTGTGCATGGCCAGCAGCCGATGCTGGTGTACCCGGCGTCGTGGAGTGGGTTGTAGGGGATATCTTTCTTGACGATCCGATCCCAGACCTGTTTTTTGGTCCAGTTGGCTAGTGGGCTGACTTTGACCAAGTGGAATTTGCGGTCCCAACCGATGATGCTGGCCACGGCACGATCGGGGCTTTGGTCGCGACGGATCGCACTGGCCCACGCATACTTGCCCCGAGCCGCTCGCTTGAGCACCGAAAGCTTACGATCGCCGCAGCAACGGTTCGGATCGACTTTATAAAGTGGCCCACCGTGGAGGGCTTCGTACTCGACGATGGTCAGTTCCGGACGCATCAGCTCCACTTCGATCCGGTACTTTTCCGCGACACGATCGCGCAAGGCCAGTGTCTCCGCAAATTGGTAACCCGTATCCAGGTTGAACACCGGTGTTGTAGGCGAGACCCGCGACAGCATTTCAAGGATCACCATCCCTTCTGGACCGAATGCCGTGGCCATGGTGAAGCGATTCCCGTACCTGGATGCTGCCCACTCAAGGATCGTTTCAGGCTCTGCCGATTCGAAGGATTGGCTGATCGCTGCCAAATCTTCCAAAACCTCAGGGGTTGGAAGAAGCGGTGGGTCGGCGGCTTGTGAACCTATCAATTCTTGAGGTTCCATCGGTTTTCCTTCACCATAACCCCTCGGTTCATTCGAATTGGTCATGGTGTACGCGAAACAAGGTGCATGCGTCGTGATGAAAATGGGATGATCCCTGGAAAAACCGCAGGAAAGCTGGTGAAATAATACAGGAGGCATCAGCAGGGTCAAGAATCCCACGGCCCCACGGGGGATTTCGAAACCATGCAGGTACCCCAATCGAGCATCCGCATCAGAAATGCTTCTTCTCACCAAGGGAGTTCGAAAATGCCAATCTACGAATACTATTGCCCACCCTGCCACACGATTTACAGCTTCCTGGCACGTTCGATGGCATTGCCAACATCACCCAAATGCCCCAAGTGCGGCCAGAAAAAGCTTGAGAAGAAAATCTCCCGATTCGCGATCTCCAAAGGTCTGGTAGAACCGACGAGCGATGGAAGCGACCCCTTTGAAAACGTCGACGAATCCAAAATGGAGCAGCTGATGGAGGAGATGGCGCCTCATATGGACGACGAAGGTCCCGAGGATCCTCGCCAAATGGCAGCCCTCATGAAAAAGATGTTCGATCTAACGGGGGCGGAACCCAATGGTGCCATGCTCGAAGCGATGCGCCGGATGGAAGCGGGAGAAGACCCCGACAAAATCGACGAGGAAATGGGAGATGCCTTGGACGCCGAAGGAGACCCATTTGTGAAAGGTGGCGGAAAGTCGTCCCAGCGATTGCGGCGGTTGTTCGAAGCCCCCAACGTCGATCCTGAGTTGTACGAGCTGAATTAGTGGGCCTGCGTCACCGGAATGGTTAGCGTTACTTTGGCTCCCCTCGGAACACGATTCTCAATCGTTAGTTTGCCACCCAACTGCTTGGCGAACCGGTGGCTGATCGCGAGCCCCAGTCCAATACCATGGACGGATTCGGCTGCTTGTTCCACCGATTTGGAAAATGGATTTCTCCACTTTGCCTTGGGTGCGAAACCGGGACCGTGATCGAGCACGGAGATGTGAACCATGCGGTCCTGCGCGAAGGCTTGTATTTCAATGGCTCGCTCCTCGCCATCGCGCGCGTACTTGCTCGCATTGTCGACGAGATTCACCAAGATCTGTTCGAGGATCGACGGGTCCACGGCAACGCAGCTGTCCCATGCACTGGAATCGGTTATCTCTAGCTGCATGTTGAATCGCTTGGCCAAGGAATCGAGCCTAGGTTGAATGCGATCGAGCCTTGAGCGAATGGATGCAGCCTCGGTGGATCGACTGGATCGTCCCCCTTCAAGCCTCGCGAACGCAAAGACATTCTCGACCAAATGCCCGATGCGTTCGACTTCGTTCTGCAGAGTAGCCAGGTACGATTGGCGCGTAGCCTCGTCCCGTATCATTCCACTGTGGAGCATTTCGGTATAGAGTTGCAACGTTGTTAACGGAGTGCGCAACTCGTGCGTCACCGCGGCCACAAACGCTTCGCGCCGTTCGCTCAATCGTAGAACCCCAGCTAACAAGAGTCCGGTGAGTACGGCGGTGGTCAAGATTCCTATCCAACCGATGATCAGCACGAACGATACCGACAGCCCGCGATCCGCGGTGGGGGCTTGGAACTCTCCAACCACCGTTCCTGGAACCATGATGCATGGAATGGAGATGAGCATGTCGGGACTGCTTTGGGCTGCGACGTTCTCGATGGGACGAAAGTCGCACTCAGGAAGAAGATCCTGGACCGCGCGGTTCATTGCGCGGCGCAGCGCGACCCAATCGACCACCCAGCCTTCGAATTGCGTTGGCACGGAGCTGTTTTGGCGAACCAGCAGCAAATTTCCTTGATGCCATACCGGGGTGAACGGTTGCGGTACATCGGCAGGTGGGATCAGAGCGTTGTTGCCCATCAGCAACCGATTGCCTCGATCGTAATTCTGAACGCGTTGACTGAACTCGTTCGCAGCGAGTACTCGGTTTTGCTGGTTGCTAAAACCATCGAGCTTGGCCGTCGCATCGGCCACAAGCGTGGAGGAATCCGCGGGCAGGTTCGATCGAAACCGACGGAACTCTCGCATTTTGTTGAGCACAATCGTCGGTTCCACCCAATCGCCCTCGAGCTGGACTGGCTCATTGGCAGGCAATTCCCATCGGAAGGAACTCCGATGAGGGATCGCTGAAAGGACCGTTTCCGTCTCGGTTGGCGAGCCCGCTGTATTGGACTGCGGCACTGCCTTCTGGTTGTTTTCCGACAGGTTGTTTTGTTTGTCGTCCGACAAGTTGTTTTGTTTGTCGTCCGACAATGGGATAGGGGAAAGGGCTTCTTGCGCGATGAGTGGGGTCAAGAGAGTATCGAGTCTCCAGAGACTGAGCCGCAGACCTTCCTCGATGGCCGCAGCGTGGCGGGCTTCGCGTTCCGCTTGATCCAAACGAATGACGGATCTGCCTAGCCATAGGACGGCAGCAAAGGCGAGGCTCCAAAGGGCGGCAAAGGCGATCCACAACCATAACCGTCGCAGGTAGGCTCGCTTCATGGGTTCTCACCCATCGGAGATGCTTCCTTCGGATGCGACTGAAACATGTACCCTTTTCCACGAACGGTCAGTAAGATCGATGGTTCGCTGCTGGTGTCTCCCAGTTTTTCACGCAACCGAGCAATATGCATATCGATGGTGCGCGTGCTGAATCCATTGGGTGTCAATCGCCAAACATTTTGTAGGATTTCGTCGCGCGAGATCGCTCGGCCGCGATGCTGCACGAGGTACTGCAATAACTCCGCTTCTCGCTCGGAGAGGGAATCGCGGCGCTGGTCCTCGCAGTGGATCTCACGCCGCTCAAAATCGATTCGACCACCGCAATACGCAATCGAAGAAATGACTTGCGGCCTCTGTGGGGAGCGACGCAGAACGGCTTCGATGCGAGCCAGCAGTTCCTTAATACTGAACGGTTTGACGACATAGTCATCGGCACCTTCGCGGAGGCCGTCGACCCGATCGGTTTCACTGCCACACGCCGTGACGATGATCACCGGTATGGTCGAGTGAGCGCGGCGTATCTGCCGAAGCACTTTCCAGCCATCACCTCTTGGAAGGACGAGATCCAAGAGGACTAAGTTAGGATTCCCTTGCTGCGCTTTGGCCCAACCCTCTTCCGCGCGATCGGTTTGGTCCACCTCGTAACCCGAGATGGTTAGCGCATCGACAACCGCGCGCCGAATCGCGGCATCATCTTCAATCACCAAGATTCGTTTGCGGTCCAACATGGCACCCAAGGAATAGTCGATCTCTTTTGTCGGACGGTTCAACTGGTTAGCTGGACCACAAAAACCGTTAGTTGGATGGTACAAACCGCTCAAAGCGATACTCCAAATCATACTCAACTCCCGGATCCAGCGTCAGGTTCCATTCGATGGTGCCGCTTCGTTCGAGCAGTCGGAGTTTCTCGGAATCCACGGTAAGCACGCCATTCTCGCTCGCAAAAATCGGCTTGCCGAAGACGCTTTTTCGGATCCGGATTTGGACCGGTGATCGCTCGTAACTTTTGATCTTTAGATGCCCACCGACCGTCACCAAATCGAAAAATTGACTCGGCTGCGGCTCATGGGACTTGAGCTTGCGATCCACTTCCGATTCCGTGATCTGCTTGGCAATATTGATCGCGGTAGTGACAGTCAGCTCCCCTCGCCCATTGACCGGTGTGTATTTCAGCACATCTTCGCTCAAGGGTTGGGACCCGAAAAGGGCCAAGCAAGGACCGGTGGTCCACGGTGTGGTCGTATTGTTGAAAAGAGACAATCGGTGTTCGATATCGCTCCCTGTGTTCCACTGGTAAGTGTGGCTGTAACGGATCTTTTTCGTCATCAAAGTAACCACCGCGCGCTCTCCGCGACGTACCGTTAAGTGGTTCTTCGTATAGACGCTGTAGTCTCCGGAACCGACCGACTCCGACGGAGGCAATTGATTCATGATCGATTCGAACGCAGCATTCGGCTCGTTCGGGTTCGTCCCGGAACCAACGTCGTTGTTTTGCAGGGAGTTGCCAAAACTATTGGCGATCGCTGCTCGATTCATGACCTGCGACATCACTTGTTGCGGAACACCCACACCGGGCATCGCCGTACCAAGGGTTCGGATGGTGTGTCCGACTGCCAATGGGGTAAGTAGCTCCGAGTGGACGAAATGAGGAACCCCAACCACGAAGTTTACATCGCAGTCGATCAAATCTTCTGCTTCGTTGACCAACGTACCACGCAGTGTCAGTTCCGCCGTCTCCTCATCGATCAGCTTGAGCGTGTACTCGGGGATCCAGACGATTCCGCTTCGCAGATACGCCATGTTCAATGAAACTTTTTCAGCCGGCGCGCCTTGGTCACTGAGCACATGAAATCTCAGCGGTAGCGTCGCGCGCTGCATCGATTGGATCGACTGCAATGCAATCGCCGCGGCGGTGTTCCCTTGCTGGAGCACCACATAGCCCCCACTGATCGCCTTGACCACCCCCGTCGCTTCCAATTCCTGGCTGCCGTCGCTGTATTTCAGCTTGACCGACGTCGCTAGCGCCGACTCAAGTGCACTTTGCTTGAGTGCCGGGTCGTTTTTTTGCTCCAAGCCATCAAAGCGAGTCAGCTCCCCTTCTCCTATGCCCACGATATCGACCAGCTGCTGCGTGTTTTGGGCGTAGATTGCTAGCGTTCCAAAGGTGGCTGGAGGGAGTTCTGCGGCATGCCCCCATCCATCGCGTAGGGCAACATCCCCTTCGCGAGTAAAGAAACCGTATCCATTCTTGAACACGGAGACCGACTTGGTTTTGGGTTTCCAAACGTAGGGATTCGGTGCTGGCTCGTCCGCCGAACCGCCAAAGACCTCCGCCCCAATGGACGCGAGGGTCATGCCATACGCGGAACCAATGAGAAGCATAGCTGGCGTCGAAAATTTCATCGTGCTGATTTTCCTAATTCGATAGGTTAAGAAGCTGTTTACTAGACGGAATTTTACCTCGCCCCAATTCATGGCTTGTAACAGCTTGGTAACAACCCGCGGCCTGAGCGTCAGGCTAGCATTCCAAAACTTCCCAGTTTTACAGCCTGATCTTGACGCCTCGCTGCTGGTTTTGAGATATCCCAGTCGAAGCCCCGGTACTCTTGCGAGAGTGACGGTTGGGCGATGCTAGAATACCCCGCAAGCTAAAGCGCAACGTTCATGAAGTCCTTTTGGAATGCGATCCACGACTCGCTGCACCATACGCCCTCCATCATCCTTGCAACCCTTTGCTCGGTAGGGATAGCTTTCTTGTGGGGATCCAATATCGGTGCACTCTACCCGGTTGTGGAAATGACTCTCAATGGAGAGTCGATTCAAAGCTGGCTGGAAAAAGGGGTACAGGGCTCGGATAAGCAAATTGCACGACTTGAGCAAGAACTTCAAGATGCCCCTGTTCGGTTCAAAGATAGAAACGCTTCCGAACTCGCTAGCGAAGAAAATCGCATCAACCGATTGATCGCCGGGCAGGAATCAGCGCGGTCATGGCGACAGTGGACCGTGCGGCTCGCCGATCGCTTTCTCCCCCGAGATCCCTTCCAAACCATCTGCTGCATCATGGGGATTTTGATCGTATCG
>Ga0114972_10002478_pt1 | contig 13869 bp, 11 predicted proteins | sample M_140807_EF_Meta_FD_87354 | JGI IMG/M metagenome (GOLD analysis project Ga0114972, IMG submission 87354) | Freshwater microbial communities from Lake Montjoie, Canada to study carbon cycling - M_140807_EF_MetaG | ecosystem: Environmental > Aquatic > Freshwater > Lake | place: Lake Montjoie... | reverse complement strand
GACCGCAAGCTCGGTGAACATCAAAGAGCGGCTGGATTTCTCCTGCGCCTTGTTCGATGGCGATGGGGGCCTGGTGGCCAATGCCCCCCATATCCCCGTGCACCTGGGCTCGATGGGCGACAGCGTCGTCAGCCTGCTGGCGGCCGTGGCCCGCGGTGAGCGGCCGCCCCTGGGGCCTGGGGATGCGGTGGCGGCCAACAATCCATACAACGGTGGCACCCACCTACCCGATATCACTGTCATCACGCCGGTGTTTGCTCCGTCTCCAGCCGGCGCCACTCCAGCCGCAACAGATCCCCTCTTCTTTGTTGCCTGTCGGGGCCACCACGGCGATGTCGGCGGCCTGACGCCGGGGTCGATGCCGCCCTTCAGCCAGAGCATCGACGAGGAGGGCCTGCTGCTCGACAACGTGACCCTGCTGGCCGAGGGCCACTTCGACGGCCCCGGCTGGCGCGAACGGCTGGCGGCGGGCCCCTGGCCCGTGCGCGATCCGGACCGCCTGCTGGCGGACCTGCAGGCCCAGCTGGCCGCCAACCGGCTTGGGGCCACCGAGTTGCAAGCGCTGGTCCAACGGGAAGGGATCCAGCCGGTGCAACGCGCCATGGGCCAGGTGCAAGCCCATGGCGCCGCAGCGGTTCGCCGTGTCATCGACCGCCTGGAGGACGGCGCCCACCGATTCCGCCTGGATGACGGCAGTCAATTGCTGGTCACGGTCACGGTGGATCGGGTCCGCCGGCGGGCTCGGCTCGATTTCACAGGCACCTCCGCCCAACAGGCCGGCAACCGCAACGCGCCACTGGCCATCACCAAGGCGGTGGTTCTGTATGTGTTCAGAATCCTGGTGGGGGATGAGATTCCCCTCAATGCCGGCTGCTTTGAACCGCTCGACGTCGTGGTGCCGCCCGGCTGCCTGCTGCACCCCAGGCCACCGGCGGCGGTGGTGGCCGGCAATGTCGAAACCTCCCAGGCCCTGGCCAATCTGCTGTTTGCCGCCCTGGGGGTGATGGCCTCGGCCCAGGGCACCATGAACAACCTCAGCTTTGGCAACGACCGCTGCCAGTACTACGAAACGATCGGGGGCGGCACGGGCGCCGGTCATTTCGATCAGACGGGATTTGACGGGGCGGACGCCATCCAGAGCCACATGACGAATTCGAGGCTCACGGATCCCGAAATCCTGGAGGCGCGCTACCCGGTGCGCGTCGAATCCTTTGGGATTCGACGCGACAGTGGCGGTAAGGGTCGCTGGCGCGGTGGTGCGGGCCTGATCCGCGAGCTGCGGTTTCTGGAACCCCTCACCGTGGCCCTGATCTCGAGCAATCGCCTCCAGGCCCCGGAGGGTCTGGCCGGTGGGGGGGCAGGCGCCCCGGGACTCAACCTTTTGATAACAGCAAGCGGCCACCAAGAGCTGCTGCCGGGATGCTTTGAGCGCCAGCTGGCGGCCGGTGATCGGCTGCGAATCGAAACTCCGGGGGGCGGCGGCTACGGGACCCCATCCGGGCCCCCGCGCTCGGATGGGGGCTGAAGCAGGATTCATTCGATGCGCCCACCCGCGATGCGCCGCCTCTCCCGTCCCGTTTTGGCCTGGCCAGCAGTGGCCTTACTGGCGTTGGCGGCTGGGTTGGCTGGTTCGCTGGTTCCGCCGACCGCCCGGGCCGAGCTGCCGCCTGCGGTCTACGCCGAACGGCAACGCCGGGCTGCGGTCGTGGTGGACCTGGAGGTGCAACGCATCAGCCTGATCGGCACGGAGGTACACATCAGGGCCAAGGTGCTCGCGGTGCAACGGCAGCCCAGGGGTTCGTCGCTGGAGACCGGCCAACGAATTGATTTGTTTTATAGCCATCCAGAACAACATCCAGCCGGCTGGGTCGGACCAGGCCCGATTCCGATGTTGGTAAGGGGCCAACAAACCCGGGCCTGGCTCAATCCCCTTGCGGATCGACCCGGAGGGTTTAACCCGGCGGCCGGAAGTCGGTCGTTTGGGGCGATAGAGACTCCTTAAGGCCGAAGTTGCTCAAATCAATTGACGCAAAGCTCATCGCCATGTCAGTTTAGGCAAGTAGTTTTTGATAAGTAGTTTACCCGGTATGAATTAGAAAAATTCATCAAAGTTGTCAAAGTCCACGGCCTTGAAGTTACCCGCTTCCACCTGCTGCATCAGACGGGCCAGTTGCACCCACAGGGCCCCGGCGGTGGCCAAGGAAAGTAAAAAGGCCACCAACAGGGCGGCGCCCGCCGCAAATCCAAACACCTGCAGACTGGCGCCAATGAACAGAGTCACCCCAATCGTCAAACCGATGTAGGGCAACACGGTTTCGCGGCGGGCCAGGGGCAACAGGGGCAAGCGATCCTGTTTCCAGGCCTCGAGGCGATCCTGCACCAGCTTCGAAAAGGTCAGGCCGCACAGCAACGCCATCGCCAGCCCCATCCCCGCCAGCACGTAGGGAGGCGAATCGAAACGGGCGTACTCCAGCAGGATCTCGGCGTCATTGAGGTCGCCAAAAAAGTCGCTCGCCTGCTCGATCATCGCCTGGGCCCCAGCAAGGGGCACGTCGTTGGGGGTGCCTTGGGGTAGGGCGGCTGGCAACCGGATCACTGGGCAAGGGCGAACATGGAGCCGACCCTAATAGGCACGATCCGTCGCCAGGCTCCCATCCCGGACCCGCAGGCTGGGCTTGGGCTCGAATCGTTGGCGCGACTGCTGAGCCCCCATCGAGGGCCTAACTCGCCTGGCTAGCAAGGGGGTTGATCCGGGCCAGGAAATCCCCCGCCAGACGCGCGGGCGAAAAGGTGCGCCCCATCAGGCCCATGAGGGCCTGGAGATCCTCGGTCTGCAGGCGGTCATCCCGCACCAGGGTGAGCAACAGGCGCTGCCTGAGACCACTGCCCTCCTTGCCGAACAGCAACCGCAGGCCATCGCGGGCCACCGGCAGCAGGTCCACCTGGGTTCCGTCCCCCTCGACGACCGCCAGGAGGTTTTCGAGGCGCTCAATGCGCAGGCGGCCCTTGGCATCAAACAGCACCTCAAGCAGCTTCTCGCGCATCTCGGCGGTGTCACCGGCCAGCAGGCGGCGGGCCACGTAGGGGTAGGCGACCCGAATGATGCGGAAGGAAGGATCGAGCCGCATCGCCAGCCCCTCCTGGCTGACCACCGCCCGGATGATCAGGGCAAAGCGGGCCGGCACCCGGAAGGGATAGTCGTACATCAACTCGGAAAAGCGATCGGTGATCGCCTTGAAGTTGAAGGCAGCAACATTTTCCCCCAGGGCCCCACCCAGCACCTCCTTGAGGGCGGGCACAATCGGTTCCAGATCGGCCGTGGGGTTGAGAAACCCAAGCCGGCGGAAATCCAGGGCCAGGGCCTCAAAATCCCCGTTGATCAGATGGACCACCGCCCCGGTGAGGGTGAGCCTGTCCCGATCACTGATCGAATCCATCATGCCGAAGTCGACATAGGCCATATGGCCCAAATCGCCCGTGCGGCCTGAGAGGGCAAACAGGTTGCCGGGATGGGGGTCGGCATGGAAATAGCCAAATTCGAGCAGCTGGCGCAGACCCGCCACCACCCCCGTGCGAATCAGGGCCGCCGGATCCAGATGGTGGGCCTCCAGTTCGCGGCGGCTTTGGAGTTTGACCCCGTTGATCCATTGGGTGGTGAGCACCCGTCGCCGACTCAAGGAACGCTCCACCCGGGGCACGGTCACCTCGGGATGGTGGGCAAAGAGTTGGGCAAAATACTCGGCATTATCGGCTTCTTTGTAGTAATCAATCTCGGCGAACAAACTGCGGCCAAATTCATCAATGATGTCCCCCAGGCCAAAGCCCAGATTGAGGGGCAGGAAGGGGGCTCCGATCACCCCCAGGGCCCGAATGATGGCCAGATCCCTTCGCAACAGAAAGGGCAGATTGGGTCGCTGCACCTTCACCGCCACAAACCGGCCATCGGCCAAACGGGCCTTATAGACCTGGCCCAGACTGGCCGCCGCCATGGGGTAATCGGGGAATTCCTCAAACAGGCTCTCGGCGGGGGCCCCCAGTTCCTCCTCCATCACCTGGAGGGCAATGGCATGGTCAAAGGGGGGCAGGTCGTCCTGCAGGCGCGACAGTTCTTCGAGCCAGTCCCGCCGCACCAGGTCGGGGCGGGTGGATAGGGCCTGGCCCACCTTGATAAAACAGGGCCCCAGCCCGGTCAAGGTGGTCAAGATGCGGAGGGCCAGGCGCTTCTGCAGCCGGGGATCCTGGCTACGGGACTGGCTGACCAACACCAGGGCGAGGGTGCCGAGCTGCCAGAGCACCACGATCAGCCGACTGACCAGGATCCAGGGGCGCAGCAGCAGCCAGCGCAGGTCCGCCTGGGGGTCGTAGGTGGGGGCGTCGTCCCCAGGCCGGTCTTGGGGCAAGTCTTCGAAATCGGGCCCGGCGCCCGGGCCCACCTCGTTTCGGCTGCGCAGCGGCGCCCCTGGGGCGGGGCGGGACGCGGAGGCTCCAGGCGCGGTGGACGCGGACGCGGCAGCGAAGGTCAAGGGCCAGGGGCCAAGGGGGTGACCAAACTCTAGAAAGACGCTCAGGGCACCATGGCTGGGGCAAGGGATCCGGGGATCGCTGAGCCACTGCTGGCGGTATTGCGGCAGAACGCGCCCCTGCCATTGCATCTGCCTAGCCACGGCCGGGGGGCCGCCCTGGCCCCGGAGTTGCGGCGCCTGCTACGTCAACGGCCTGGATCGTGGGACCTGCCCGAACTGCCGGCCTTCGGCGGTCCCCTCGAAAGCGAAGGGGCCGTGGCCGAGGCCCAACGGCGGGCGGCCACGGCCCTGGGGGCCGACGCCTGCTGGTTCGGGGTCAACGGTGCCTCGGGACTGCTGCAGGCGGCCCTGCTGGGACTGGGTCCGCCGGGCTCGCGGGTGCTGTTGCCCCGCAATCTGCACCGCTCCCTGCTCCATGCCTGCGTGCTGGGGGGCTTGGAGCCGGTGCTGTATGGGCTCCCCCTGGATGCCGCCAGCGGCCATTGGCTGCCACCCCCGCCCGCCCACCTGCAACAGGTGTTGATGGAAGCTCTCCGCCAGGGTCCCATCGCCGCCCTGGTATTGGTCGATCCGACCTACCAGGGTCGCGGCGCGGATCTGGCAGCCCTGGTGGCCCTCGCCCATGGCAGCAGCGGCGGGCCCAGGGGCCTGCCGGTGCTGGTGGACCAGGCCCATGGCGATGGCTCCGCCCTAGCCGCCGGGGCTGATTTGGTGGTGCTGTCGTTGCAGAAGGCGGCCAGCGGCCTGGCCCAGAGCGCCGTTCTGCTGGCCCAGGGTCCCCGCATCGATCGCCAGGCCTTGGAGCGATCCCTGCTCTGGCTGCAGACCTCCAGCCCCAGCGCCCTGCTACTGGCCTCCTGCGCCACCGCCCTGGACGAAGGGCTGTCAGCCGCGGGGCAACGCCGGCGCCGGCGCGCCGAACGGCGCGGTCTGGAGCTGCGGCGACGACTGGAAGCGCTGGATTTGCCCATCGTTGTTAACGACGATCCCCTGCGGCTGGTGCTGGCCACCGCCCCCATGGGCATCAATGGCCTGGAGGCCGATGCCTGGCTGCTGGAGCGGGGCGTGATTGCCGAGCTACCCGAGCCGGGCAGCCTCACCTTCTGCCTCGGGCTGCAGCCCCCCCCAGGGCTCGAACGGCGCCTGGGCCGCCAGCTCCTGGACCTGCGGGGGGCCCTTGGGGGAAATCCCCTGCCCCCCTTTGCGCCGCCACCCTTGCCCCTGGTCGCCAGCCTCGACCTGCCCCTGGGGGTGGCCTGGCGGGCGAATGCCGTTGAGCGTCCTTTGCGGGAGGCCACGGGGGCCGTTGCAGCGCGGCCGCTGGTTCCGTACCCGCCAGGCATTCCCCTGCTGATTCCTGGCGAACGGCTGGATGGGGAGCGGACCCGCTGGTTGCTGGACCAATTGGACCAGTGGCCCGGCCAGATCGCTGATACGTTGTGGGTGGTTGCCCCGGTTTGATCCCCTGCACGACGAATATCACTGGGATTTCGTCACCCCGGGTCTCCCCGATGGTGCCTTTGAGGATGCTCCGGGCTTCAGCCCCACCCCCATGGAGCTGCGGGTGATGCTGCTGGCCCACCTCAGGCCCCGGGCCGACTCCCTCGTCTGGGATGTGGGCGGGGGCACGGGGGCCCTGGCCCTGGAAATCGCCCGACTGCTCAACACGGGTGCCGTTCACACCCTCGAACGGGATCCCGAAGCGATTGAGCTGCTCGAACGCAACCGCCTGCGCTTTGGCATCTCCAACCTCCACATCCATGCTGGCCAGGCCCCGGCCGACCTCAACCAGTTACCCCCCCACCCCGATCGGGTTTTGCTTGAAGTCGGCCGCCCCCTGGGGGATGTGCTGTTGGCGGTTTGGCAGCAGCTGCGCCCCAGCGGTCGCCTAGTGATCAGTACCGCCAGCCTGGAGGGCCTGGTTGATGCCACCGATACCCTGAGTCAGCTGGGAGCCCTCGATGTGCAGGTGGTGCAAGCCACCGTGCATCGCATGCAGCGACGCGGCAGCCAGGCCAAGTTGGCCGCCGCCGAGCCCCTTTTCCTCATTGCCGCCGAGCGTTAGTCGACCCCGAGCCCCTCTTGCAGCCGCTTCCCCAGCCCCGCAACCGTACCCGTACCTCCCTGGCCCGGCTGGCCAGTGGTTGGGCGGCCGGAGGCATCGGGGTTCTGGTGGTGGTCCTGGGGGGCTGGTTTTTCACCCTGGCCGTGGGGGTGATCGTGCACCTGGGACTGCTGGAATTTTTCCGCATGGCCCAGTTCAAGGGAATCCGGCCGGCGGCCCGCACCACCCTGGTGGCCGTGCAGCTGTTGTTGTTCACCACCGAGGCCGCCGCGGGCGGCTGGTTGGCCCACAGCTCAACCTCCACAACGGGGGCGAGCGTGGGGGATGTGGCGGCGGCGGTGCTGCCCGCTTCCGGCGCCGTGATCTGCGGTTGGCTGATGTTGCAGCCCCGCACGGGCACCATCGCCGACATCGCCGCCTCCATCTTTGGCCTCTTTTATCTGGGTTTTCTGCCCAGCCACTGGATCAAACTGCGTGACCTTACGGATCCGGCCCTGGCCCCCCATCTGACGGGCACCATGCCGGGTCTCGCCCTGCCCTGGACCTCGGGGATGGCCATCACCCTGCTGGCCTGTTTCCTGATTGTGGCCACTGACATCGGCTCCTATGTGATCGGTCGACGCTGGGGGAACAGGCCCCTCTCCCCCATTTCCCCAGGCAAGACCGTAGAGGGGGCCCTGGGGGGGGTGGGCTGTGCCGCCCTGGTGGGGTCCTGCGGCGGCCTGCTCCTGGGCTGGAAGATGGGCTGGTTGTTAGGGGGGGTGCTGGGGATTGTGGTCGCCCTGTTCGCCTTGGTAGGGGACCTCACCGAATCGATGATGAAACGGGATGCGGGCCTCAAGGATTCCGGTGACGCCATCCCAGGCCATGGCGGCATCCTGGATCGCATCGACAGCTATCTGTTTGTGCCGGCGGTGGTTTATTCCCTCGTCACCCTCGCCCTTCCCCTCCTGCAGAAAACCTGACGGCTGGCCCCGGCGCCATGGAACGGTCAGAACCTTGGTGGTTAGGGTTGAACCAGCGCTTCCCCTTCCAGCAGTAACGTTCCGGCCTCCAATTCGGCCCGTTCAATGCGAATCGCCGGATCCATGGGCACCCGATAGGTCGGACCCTCCTTCTGGGTCTGAAGCACGATGGTACCGCCGGCAGCCGTCAGGGTGACTGCCACCTCAATGGGCCGGTCACTGCCGGCGCTAGGAGCACTTAACAGCAGGAGTCTGTCCAGGATGCGAACCCGCACCAGTGGCGAAACCCCCAGCAATTCCTCCGCCAGGTTGTCGCCCAGTTGGCGCCATTGGGCCGAACCCAGGGAGCGGTTGAGATCCTCACCGCTGAGATAGATCTGACCCCGGACCCGAAAGGGCTCCCGCAGCAAGCCGGCCTGGCCCCGAAGGGCCAAACCGACCTGCAAACGAATGGCCTCGCCCCGCAGCTCCACAGACTCAAAGCGCAGATCCTGAAACACCACCCGCCGGGCCCACAGCCGGGCCCCCTCAAGCTGGCCCCGCAACAACCTGGCGGCGGATCCTTCCAGCTGGATTTCCAGCCTGTCGATCTCCTGACATTGCTGCCGCAGCCACAGTTCCAGGGCCTTTGCCAGCAGGGCCAACAGGGGCCCACCGCCCGAACCGTCGCCATCAACGCTGCCGCCAGACCCTGGGGGCGGCAGGGAGGAACCCGGACTCATCCGTGACAAAGAACTGGCGGTAGGGGCATTCTCTAATCCATCCGGGCCCGCCGGCCCGCCAGAAAGGCTTCCACCGCCGTGATCAAGGCCAACAGCAGCAGGCCCGCCAGACCGACCAAGCGGTCGGACTCCTGGGCGGTATCCCGGTTCTGGGCCAGCCAGGCCCCCAGGGCAAACCAGGAGGTGCTGACCAAACTGGTGATCCAGTAGGCCCGCCAGCGTCGTTGATAGAGATAGCCCGCCCCCAGACCAGGCAGCACGTTCAACAGGGCCGCCAGCCAGGGGGCTGACCAGGCCAGGGCGAAGCGCCGATCTGCAGCGGTGGGAAGGTTCCAGTCAGCTGGGGTCAGGGGGTCCGGCGCAAGGGAGGAGGGAGTCGCCACAGCTGGGGTGCCAAGCAAGGGTTGGTTCAGTTTGGCTCTGCCGCCACCACATGGGCCTCCAACAAGGCACGATGCAGCCGTTCCAGCCTCCTGGCATTCACGCCAAGATCGGATTCGCCCAGCCTGGAGACCGACCGCACTTCAAGCTCGTGGCTGGCCGGGAGGGTGTGTAGTTCCAGATCATCGACAAAACCAAACAACCGGCTGCTGGCCGTAGCGTGGAGATAACCCGCCCGGGTATCGACCACCTGGACCCCCTCTAGACCCAGGATCACAGGCACCAGTCGTTCGATACTGATGCCCTCCTGGGTCAGGGGCCAGCGGGCCCAGGCGCAGTGGGCTGGGGATTCACAGGGCGCCAAGTGGTTCTGCTGCAGCCCCAGGTTGGCGGGCACCGGGCCGGCCAGATGCAGCAGGGAAGCCTGGGCCGGCGCCCCAGCCAAAGTCTGGCCCAGGAGCAGCAAACCGGCCAAAAGCAACGACCTGAACCACGGCAGCAGGCCGTCAATCCGAGCACCAAAAGGGGGCAAGACAAGGGAGGCAAGGTGCCGCCATCCTGGGTGATCCGAGCCCAACGCTGCGATCAGGGCCCCTGGTCGGCCAGGATCCCTTTGCGCCAGGCGACGGCCACCGTGGCGGGCTGGTCGAGGTGGGGGAGATGGCCACAGGCCTCCAACTCCTCAATGCGGTTGCCCAACAGGGCTTGGGCGGCTCGTTTCTGGGGAGGTCGCAGGATCCGGTCGTCCTTGCCCCAAAGCACGGCCAGGGGCTGGGACGGCAGGGGGGCGCCACAACCCGCGAAGCCCCCGGATCGGGCAAAGCGTCGAAGGGCATCGGCCCAACCTGGGGTTGGCAGGTGCACAGAAGCGATCTCCAATTCGGCGGGGCCGACGGCGGCCTCGGGATTGGCAAAGGCACTGCGGCACAACCCCCGGCGCACCCCCGGCCTTGCCAGGAAGCGCACCCCCAGGGCATCCAGCAGGGGCGGCACCGGCATGGGGCGCCCCGTCAGTCCAGCCGGGGCCAGTAGCAAGAGGCGGGCAATGGTTTCGGGGTGGCGGCGGGCCAGTTCAACCGCCACCGCTCCCCCCATGGAGGCCCCAATCAACCCCACCCCTGGCCCGAGCCGTGGCAGCAGGCCATCGAGGTGGCGCAACACCGCCTCCGGGTTGTAGGCATCACTGGCGGGACGGGGAGAAAAGCCAAAACCATGCAGGTCCGGTATCACCAAACGGTGATCGCTGGCCAACAGGGGCGCCAGGCGCCGGAATTCCAGAAACGAGCTGTCAAAGCCATGCAGCAACAGCACGGGGGGCCCCTGGCCCAAGACCGCCACCGGCGTCTGCAGGCCGGGCGAGCCGGGGGCCCGGTCAGGGCCTGGCCACCACTCCACGGAGCTGGCCAAGGCCCGGGCCTTGGGATCGATCAGGGAACGGGCAGCTGCCTGGACCAGCGCCTGGGAGGCCGCCACCAAGGGATCGGTGGCGGTGGGATCGGATCCTGGCGCCGGCAGCACGGGCTGGTCGCTCAGGTGCAAAGGACCTCGGCGGTTGTGCTCACCAGAGCGGCCATCAGTTCGGTCGGCTGGACCGGGAACGGCAACAGATGCAGGTCCGATCCTTCTTGGCAGGCGTGGTCGCAGACCTGAAGCAAGTCCTGGAGACTGGCCTGAGCCAAGCCCAGTTCCGCCAGGTCCACCGGCAGATGCAAGGCGCGGAAGAACTTCAGCAACTGGCGTCGGGCTTGGCCCGCCAGAGAGTGACCTGCCAGCATTTCTTCAAGGCGGAGTTGGGCCAGGACCCCAAAACCAACTTTCTCGCCATGGAGATGGCCAGCGCTGGCGGGAAGCTGGGTGAGGCCGTTATGGATGGCATGGGCCGCCACGGTGCGGCAGCGGGCCCCTCCCAAGCCTCCAACCAAGCCGGCGGTGAGGGCACAGCCCTCGGCCACCCGCACCCAGGACGCTCCGTGGGGGTCGGCCATGGCGGCTTCCCCATCGAGCAGCAACTGGTCCCGGAGCGTGCGTGCCACCTGGAGAGCCTGCTGCACCAGTCCATCGCCACTGGAACCACTGCTGACGGAGGCCTCGTACCACTTCGCCATGGCATCGGCCATACCACTGGCCAGGGTACGGGGCGGTGCGGAACGCACCAAGTCGTGGTCAAAAACAAGCAGGTCGGGACAACGGGGCAGAACCACGTCCTTCTGAAAAGCTCCCTGGGGTGAATAGAGATTGGCCAGGGCCGTCCAACCGGCACAGGTGGCTGCGCTGGTAGGCACCGTCACACAGGGGAGATCCAGGCGATGGGCCAACCACTTGCCGGCGTCCATCACCTTGCCCCCGCCAATCGCCATGACGGCGTCAAAGGGCTCAACCGTGGACTGGCTGGCGACCAAGCGATCGAGGTCTTCGACGCAACAGTCAAAGACCAGTTCCGCTGGAGTGGCCTTGACACCGTGGCCGGCGAGATCGGCGATGCAGCGCTGGCGCAGGGGGGCCGTGGCAGCACCGCGGCCCAGCACCAAGGGCCGACGGCTGAGGCTGTTCATTCCATCAAGGGAATCAGACCAGGCTCCTGGACCCCGTGCCACCATGGGGGGGGCCAGGAGCAGGCGAGTCACGGCATCCGAGGGCTCCGGCCTAGGTGGAGAACAACTCACCGCTGGAATCAGGTGCCGGCACCGGCAAGTTCCGGTATGGCCACCGGGGTGATTTGGCCCTCCTTGAGGATCACCACCTGCTTGGCCTCGTTGATGTCAACAACCGCTGAATCGCCTTCGCCGATACGACCGGAGAGGAACTCCTCCGCAAGGGAGTCTTCCAATAGGCGCATCACGGCACGACGCAGGGGTCTGGCGCCATAGCTGGGGTTGTAGCCCTCTTCAACGAGCCGCTCCTTAAAGGCATTGGTCACGGAAAGGTGGATGCCTTTATCAGCCATGCGACCGAAGACCTCACGCAACATGATTTCGGCGATCAGCTTGACCTCATCGCGAGTCAGTTGGCGGAACACAATGATTTCGTCAAGGCGATTGAGGAACTCAGGACGGAAATACTGCTTGAGTTCTTCATTGACCAAGGAACGAATCCGATTGTATTGGGTCTCCTCTTGGGCGCCACCAGAGAATTCGAAGCCCAAGCCACCGCCGCCCTTCTCGATGACTTTCGAACCGATGTTCGAGGTCATGATGATGAGGGTGTTTTTAAAATCAACCGTGCGGCCCTTGGAGTCGGTCAGACGACCATCCTCGAGTAACTGCAACAGCAGGTTAAAAACATCGGGGTGGGCTTTTTCGATTTCATCAAAGAGCACCACTGTGTAGGGCCGACGGCGCACCGCTTCGGTGAGTTGTCCGCCTTCATTGAAGCCGACATAACCCGGAGGGGAGCCAATCAATTTACTAACGGTATGCCGCTCCATGAATTCGCTCATGTCGAGGCGAATCATGGAGTCTTCGCTGCCGAAGAAATAGGCGGCCAAGGCCTTGGTCAACTCAGTTTTACCCACGCCGGTGGGTCCGGAGAAGATAAAGCTGGCAATGGGACGATTTGGATTTTTCAAACCCACCCTTGCCCGACGAATCGCCCGGGATACAGCCTTGACGGCTTCGTCCTGACCAATCAGCCGTTGATGCAGTGTTTCCTCCATGTTGAGCAGCTTCACCGATTCGCTTTCGGTGAGTTTCTGAACAGGAACCCCGGTCCAGGAGGCAACGATATGGGCAATGTCCTCCTCAGTCACCACAGGAGTGCGCTCTTCTGGGGCCACCACAGCCTGGAATTCGTTGGCGACGCCTTCGCCGCTGCCATCGGCAGCGGGTGTTTCGGAAGCGGGGGCTTCGTCGTCGCGCCTGGATTGGAGAATGCCGCGGATCTGGTCGCGAAGTTCGACCTCTTTATCGCGTAATTCTCCAGCTTTCGTATAATTCTGATCGCGAACCGCCTCTTCCTTCTGCTTTTGGATGTCACGTAACTGACGGTCCACTTCCTTGGCGGCAGGGGGCAGCTTGGAATTCATCAATCGCACCCGACTACCGGCTTCATCAATGAGATCGATAGCCTTATCAGGAAGGAAGCGATCACTGATGTAGCGATCACCCAAGGTGGCAGCGGCGATCAGGGCATCGTCGGAGATCTTGAGGCGATGGTGTTGCTCATAACGCTCCCTCAGGCCACGAAGAATCTCGATCGTATCGATCACGGAGGGCTCACCCACCATCACGGGTTGGAAGCGGCGCTCCAAGGCCGCATCGCGTTCAATGTGCTTGCGGTATTCGTCGAGAGTGGTGGCGCCGATGCACTGAAGCTCGCCGCGGGCGAGGGCGGGTTTAAGAATATTGGCCGCATCGATGGCCCCTTCGGCAGCACCGGCACCAATGAGGGTATGAACCTCATCGATCACAAGAATCACATTGCCGGCACTACGAATTTCCTCCATGATCTTCTTGAGGCGTTCCTCGAATTCGCCTCGGTATTTGGTGCCGGCCACCAACAAACCAATATCGAGGGTCAAAACCCGCTTGTCCTCGAGAATGTCCGGCACTTCTCCCTGGGTGATGCGCTGGGCCAGACCTTCGGCAATGGCCGTCTTGCCGACTCCAGGTTCACCGATCAGGACTGGGTTGTTCTTGGTGCGACGACCGAGGATCTGGATCACCCGCTCAATCTCGTTTTGACGCCCCACCACCGGATCGAGTTTGGATTCGGCCGCCATCTGGGTCAGATTGCTGCCGAACTCATCCAGGGTCGGCGTTTTGGTAGATCCCTTGCCACCCCCGCCAGATGCCACTTCGGCGGTTTCACCGAGCATGCGAATCACCTGGGTGCGCACCTTGGCCAGATCGACACCGAGGTTCTCCAGCACCCGGGCCGCCACGCCTTCGCCTTCCCGGATCAGGCCGAGGAGCAGGTGCTCGGTGCCGATGTAGTTGTGGCCCAGCTGGCGCGCCTCCTCCAAGGAGAGCTCAAGAACGCGTTTCGCCCTAGGGGTGAAAGGAATCTCGACCGCAACGAAACCGGATCCACGCCCGATGATCTTTTCAACCTCAACGCGGGCATCCTTGAGGTTAACGCCCATGGATTTGAGGACCTTGGCCGCCACGCCGGTGCCCTCGCCGATCAGCCCGAGCAGAATTTGCTCGGTGCCCACAAAATTGTGACCGAGCCGTCGGGCTTCTTCTTGGGCCAGCATGATCACCTTGATGGCCTTC
>Ga0114972_10002477_pt1 | contig 13870 bp, 8 predicted proteins | sample M_140807_EF_Meta_FD_87354 | JGI IMG/M metagenome (GOLD analysis project Ga0114972, IMG submission 87354) | Freshwater microbial communities from Lake Montjoie, Canada to study carbon cycling - M_140807_EF_MetaG | ecosystem: Environmental > Aquatic > Freshwater > Lake | place: Lake Montjoie... | reverse complement strand
GGTGGTTCCCGTTTCGGTGAAGCAGAAGAAGGGCGACCCGATCCTGTTCACGAAGGACGAAGGGGTCCGCCCTGAGGCGACCGCGGACTCCCTCTCCCAGCTGCGTTCCATCGAAAAGGGCGGTGTGGTCACTGCCGGCAACGCCAGCCAGCAGAACGATGCAGCTGCAGCCTGCCTGGTGGTTGCCGAGGACAAGCTCGCCGAGCTCAATCTCGATCCTATGGGCTGGTTCGTCAGCTGGGCGGCGGCGGGGTGCGACCCGTCGCGCATGGGGATCGGCCCGGTTCCTGCCGTGGAGCGACTGTTCGCCCGCACCGGCATGTCCTGGGACGACATCGACCTCGTCGAGCTGAACGAGGCCTTCGCCCCGCAGGTGCTGGCCGTCCTGCGCGGCTGGGGTTGGGATGACCGCGACCGGCTCAATGTGAATGGCTCTGGGATTTCCCTCGGCCATCCCATCGGCGCCACAGGCGGGCGGATCCTCGCCAACCTGCTGCGTGAGCTTGACCGCCGGCAGGGTCGCTATGGCCTGGAGACCATGTGCATCGGAGGCGGCCAGGGCATTGCGGCGATCTTCGAGCGCCCCTGACCCTCGGAGTGTCGATGGCGTCGATGCCCTTGCCATGCGGCGGCGCATCGTGTAGCCACCGCGCCTTCTAGAGTTTCGCCCCTCCCTCGGGAGGCGGCGGGTTCGGGGGTCCGCCCCCGATCCTGTCCAAGAACTGCGGGGTGCCGGGGTCGCCGGTACCGTAATCGCCGGGGGAGCCCCTCCGGAATCGCAGGGAGACGGGAAGATGAGGATGACCGGCCGGCGGCTTGCCGCGGACCGGCGCCGCGGCTTCTCACACGGACAGGTCGCCCAAGGGTCCTTTCGGGCCGGCGGGCGCGCGTACGGTTCCGGGAATCGTCCCGAAGCCGCTTCCGAGTATGGAGACCGCAATGGACCGCGCTCAAAAGCAGGTGACCATCGAAGCGCTCAAGGGCGATTTCGCAGGTGCCGGCGCCGTGGTCGTGACCCACAACCTGGGTCTGACTGTTGCGCAAATGACGGAACTTCGCGGACGCCTCCGCAAGGAAGGCGCCCACTTCAAGGTGGTCAAGAACACCCTGGCACAGAAGGCTCTGGCCGGATCCCTCGGTGAGGCGGGCGATGCCCTCTTCGCCGGTCCCGTCGCCATCGCCTTCGCGCCTGACCCGGTGACCGCCGCCAAGGTGACCAGCCAGTACGCGAAGGAAAACGACAAGCTCGCCATCCGCGGCGGGTTCATGGGCGAGACCATTCTGGACGTCGCCGGCGTGGGGGCCCTGGCCCTCCTGCCGTCGCTGGACCAGCTGCGGTCCAAGCTCCTCGGGCTCGTGCAGGCACCCGCGACCAAGATCGCCGGCGTGCTTCAGGCTCCGGCCGGCCAGCTCGCTCGTGTCTTCGGCGCGTACGCCGCCAAGGATGCCGCCTGACCGTCACTTTCCGAAAATCCCCTCATCCACTGATCCCAAGGAAACCTACCCATGTCCAAGCTTGAAAAGCTGGTTGAAGACCTCTCCGCCCTGACCGTCCTGGAAGCCTCCGAGCTTTCCAAGCTGCTCGAAGAAAAGTGGGGCGTCTCCGCCGCAGCTCCCGTCGCCGTTGCCGCCGCAGCATCGGGCGGTGGTGCTCCCGCCGAAGCCGTCGAAGAGCAGACCGAGTTCACCGTTGTCCTGACCGGTGGCGGCGAGAAGAAGATCAACGTCATTAAGGAAGTCCGCGGCGTCCGTCCGGACCTTGGCCTGAAGGAAGCCAAGGACCTGGTGGAAAGCGCGCCCCAGAACGTGGTCGAGAACGTTTCCAAGCAGCAGGCCGAAGAGGTCAAGAAGAAGCTCGAGGAAGCCGGCGCCAGCGTCCAGATCAAGTAGTCGGACGGCGCCACTTCGCGTCACATCAGGCGGGCCCGGGGATCACCCCGGGCCCGTTTTGCGTCCGAGTGCCGAGAGGCCAAGGGCGATGAGATCCTCTTCCGGGGATGTCAGCACGGTCCGGCGGCCTGCGGGTCGGTCGGTCTCGGGCATTCCGTTCAGCGCCCAGGCGAGACTCTCCCCGGTCCGGCGATTCCAGAACAGGCCGGTCATCCAGCCGTAGGCGTCGCCGAGATGACCACGCCAGTCAGCGGAATCCGGGCCGAAGAAGGCGTCGCCTTCCGGGCCGCGCCTGCCTGTGAGGACCTGTACGCCCAGGCCATACGCCTGGAAGACGCCGCCCTCGTCATCCGCGCCCCCAGGTCCGATACGCCATGCGGGAACCTCCATCCTGGACATGGGCCCGGGGTCGGCGAGGAAGAGCCTGGCCAGCCTGTCCATACCTTCAAGGCTGATCCGAAGTCCGCCCTGGGGCGCGAAGGCGAAGCCGTTTTCGCCAGGCTGAATGTCGCCATCCGTCAGTCCGGGCCGTTCTTCCGCCGCCAGAAAGGTGGGTGCCGGCCAAGTGGGAGGTGCGGCGTCGACCTGGGCCACCCACGTCCCGCCTTCCCATCTCAGCCCAGGTGCCGCCAGAGACCGGGCCCGGGCGGTCACCCCACTCCAATTGTAGCCGGCGTCGATTCCCGCGGGGTCAAACAACCGCTCGCGCATCAACCGGTCAAAGCGCAGTCCGGTAACCTGCTCTGCCCACTGGGCGAGGAGGGCGTAATTGACGTCGGCGTAACCGAATCGCTTGCCCGGCGGAAAGGCGTCGGGTCCGAACCAGGCCCCAGCGTCATAGCTGCGCGCGCCCGGCGTGAAGGCCTCGACCAGGCGCCGCCCGGCGGGAACCGGATAGCTGGGACCATTCCGAAGTCCGCTGGTGTGGGACAGGAGGTGGCGTAGTCGGATCGGATGGTCTGGCCAGGCGGGTCGCCGGAGACGGAAACCGAGGTGATCAGAGACATCCGCTTCCAGGCCGTCTGGCAGCGCCTGAGCAATAGGGACGATAACTCGGGCCGCCATCAGCTTGGAGACGGAAGCGATCCTGAAAGGACGGTCCAACCGGAAGGCGCGGCCATCTCCGGTCTCGCCACGGACCTGGGTGAACCGCGTCAGGGGCGAAGATGCGATGATCCCGCTGCAGGGCCCGAAGCTGGGCCCTGGGGGACCTGCCATGGCAGTTGCCTTGCCCAGGCTCGCCGCCACGCCGGCGGCACTCACCGCCGCGATGAGGCGTCGGGAGGGGAGGGCAACCGCGGAGTGTTGGCGGGTGTCGAAGGGGCTTCGGCCGAATTCTTTCGCAGGCATCTTCCTTTTCTTCTCACGATCGCCTATTCCCCGCCACTCGCGAATCCGCTGGTCATGGCCAGAGGATTCGAACGCCTAGGTTCCGAGGCACGGCATTTCGCCCTCCCGCCGTGCGAGGGAACGCCCCCGGCGTAAAGGGGGCTTCCAGCGTCCGGTCTCCGGTAACACGGAGGTTCGAGGGTGGACGCCAGGAAACAGATTCCAGCGCACGGGGACTCCCGCGCGCGGTTCAAGGGTAGACAATGGCTCAGTCCTTCACCGGCAAGAAGCGGATCCGCAAGTCCTTCGGCCGCATCCCCGAAGCCGTCCAGATGCCAAACCTCATTGAGGTCCAGCGTTCGTCCTACGAGCAGTTCCTGCAACGTGAGACCCCCGTGGGCAATCGTCGGGATGAGGGCGTGGAAGCGGTCTTCCGGTCGGTGTTTCCGATCAAGGACTTCAATGAGCGCGCGGTGCTGGAGTACGTCTCCTACGAGTTCGAGGAGCCCAAGTACGACGTCGAGGAGTGCGTCCAGCGCGACATGACCTTCGCCGCTCCGCTGAAGGTCAAGCTCCGTCTGATCGTGTTTGAAACCGACGAGGAAACCGGCGCGCGGTCCGTCAAGGACATCAAGGAGCAGGACGTCTACATGGGCGACATCCCGCTCATGACCGAGAAGGGCACCTTCGTTTCTAACGGCTCCCAGCGCGTCATTGTCTCGCAGATGCACCGCTCGCCCGGCGTGTTTTTCGACCACGATAAGGGCAAGACCCACGCCTCGGGCAAGCTGCTGTTCGCCGCCCGGGTCATCCCCTACCGCGGCTCATGGCTGGATTTTGAATTCGACGCCAAGGATGTGGTCTTTGTCCGTATCGACCGGCGCCGGAAGCTGCCAGCGACGACCTTCCTGATGGCCCTGGGCATGGACGGCGAGGAGATCCTCGGGACCTTCTATGACACGGTGACCTGCCAGAAGCGTGAAGGGGGATGGACCACCCCCTACCGTCCGGACCGTTGGCGGGGCGTGAAGCCCGATTTCGCCCTGGTGAATGCAGAGACCGGGGAAGAGGTGGCGCCAGCCGGCCAGAAGATCTCCGCCCGCAATGCCAAGCGCTTTGCGGATGCCGGCCTGAGCAGCCTTCTGCTGCCGCCAGAGGCCCTATCGGGACGCTATATGGCCCGGGACCTGGTCAACATGGAAACAGGCGAGATCTATGCCGAGGCGGGTGACGAACTGGACCCCGGCGTGATCGCTGAACTTGAGGCCCAGGGCTTCTCCAGCTTTGACCTTCTCGACGTCGATGACGTGAACATGGGGGCCTATATCCGCAACACCCTGCGGGTCGACAAGAACACCGCCCGGGAAGATGCGCTGTTCGATGTCTACCGGGTCATGCGCCCGGGCGAGCCCCCGACTGTCGAGGCGGCGGAGGCGATGTTCAAGTCACTGTTCTTCGACTCTGAACGCTACGACCTGTCGTCAGTCGGCCGCGTGAAGATGAACATGCGACTGGAGCTGGATTGCCCAGATGACGTCCGCGTGCTTCGCAAGGATGACATCCTGGCGGTCCTTAAGACCCTGGTCGGCCTTCGGGACGGCCGCGGCGAGATCGACGACATCGACAACCTCGGCAACCGCCGGGTGCGTTCGGTGGGGGAACTGCTGGAGAACCAGTACCGGGTCGGCCTGCTGCGCATGGAGCGCGCCATCAAGGAGCGCATGAGCTCTGTCGACATCGACACGGTCATGCCGCACGACCTGATCAACGCCAAGCCGGCGGCAGCTGCCGTGCGCGAGTTCTTCGGCTCGTCCCAGCTTTCCCAGTTCATGGACCAGACCAATCCGCTGTCGGAAATCACCCACAAACGGCGCCTCTCGGCCCTCGGCCCCGGCGGTCTTACCCGCGAGCGCGCCGGCTTTGAGGTGCGCGACGTGCACCCGACCCACTACGGCCGGATCTGCCCCATTGAAACGCCAGAAGGCCCCAATATCGGCCTGATCAACTCGCTTGCGACGCACGCAGTGGTCAACAAGTACGGCTTCATTGAGAGCCCTTACCGCAGGGTTAAGGACGGTAGGATCACCGACGAGGTGGTCTACATGTCCGCGATGGAAGAGGCCAAGTACGTCATCGCCCAGGCCAACATCAAGATTGAGAACGGAGAGATCGTCGAGGACCTGGTCCCGGGTCGGATCAACGGCGAACCTTCGCTGCTCCCCAAGGCCGATGTCGATCTGATGGACGTGTCGCCCATGCAGGTGGTCTCGGTGGCCGCTTCCCTGATCCCCTTCCTCGAGAACGACGACGCCAATCGCGCCCTGATGGGCTCGAACATGCAGAAGCAGGCCGTTCCGCTGATCCAGTCGGACGCGCCCCTCGTGGGCACGGGCATGGAAAGCATTGTCGCCGTGGACTCTGGAGCCGTGGTCGTCGCCCGGAGGACCGGCGTTGTCGAACAAATCGACGGTACCCGGATTGTGATCCGTGCGACCGAGGAGAGCGATCCCTCGAAGTCTGGCGTCGATATCTATCGACTGCAGAAGTTCCAGCGCTCGAACACCTCGACCTGCATCAATCAGCGCCCGCTGGTAAGGGTGGGCGACCGGGTCGCCACCGGCGACGTGATTGCCGATGGACCGTCGACCGACCTCGGCGAACTGGCCCTCGGCCGGAACGTCCTGGTCGCGTTCATGCCCTGGAATGGCTACAACTTCGAGGACTCGATCCTCATCTCAGAGCGGATCGTTCGCGATGACGTCTTCACCTCGATCCACATCGAGGAATTCGAGGTCATGGCCCGCGACACCAAGCTCGGGCCAGAGGAAATCACCCGCGACATTCCCAACGTCGGCGAGGAGGCGCTCCGCAACCTCGACGAGGCTGGCATCGTCGCCATCGGTGCCGAGATCCTGCCTGGGGACATCCTGGTCGGTAAGGTCACGCCTAAGGGTGAGAGCCCGATGACGCCGGAGGAAAAGCTCCTGCGCGCCATCTTCGGCGAAAAGGCCTCTGACGTGCGCGACACCTCCCTGCGGCTGCCGCCAGGCGTCGCTGGAACGGTGGTCGAGGTCCGGGTCTTCAACCGGCACGGCGTCGACAAGGACGAGCGGGCGCAGGCTATTGAGCGCGACGAGATCGAACGCCTGGGTAAGGACCGGGACGACGAATTCGCTATCCTGAACCGGAACATGACCGGTCGTCTTCGCACCCTGCTGACCGGTAAGGTCGCCGTCTCCGGTCCCAAGGGCGTGAGCCGCGGCGAGATCACCGCCGGTAAGCTTGAAGACGTCTCGCCGGGGCTGTGGTGGCAGATCGCCCTGGACGACGAGAAGGCCATGGGCGAACTGGAGGCAATGCGTCGGCAGTTCGACGAAGCCCGCAAGCGCCTCGACCGCCGCTTTGACGACAAGGTCGAAAAGCTCAAGCGTGGGGACGAGCTTCCTCCTGGCGTGATGAAGATGGTCAAGGTCTTTGTGGCCGTGAAGCGAAAGCTCCAGCCTGGCGACAAGATGGCTGGCCGTCACGGGAACAAGGGGGTCATCTCCAAGATCCTGCCGATCGAGGACATGCCCTATCTCGGGGATGGCCGTAACGTCGACATCGTGCTCAATCCCCTGGGTGTGCCCAGCCGTATGAACGTCGGCCAGATCTTCGAGACCCACCTCGGCTGGGCCGCCGCCGGGCTCGGACGCCAGATCGCCGAGGTCCTGGAGGCCTGGCGCAACGGCGGACAGAGGCAGGCTCTCATTGATCACCTGAAGGGCATTTACGGCCCTGATCAGGAGCTTCCGGAGACTGATGAGGAATTGGTCGAGCTGGCCCGCAATCTCTCAAAGGGTGTTCCCTTTGCGACGCCGGTGTTTGACGGCGCCCACATCGAGGACATCGAGAACCTGCTGGAAACCGCTGGCCTTGATCGTTCAGGGCAGTCGATCCTGTACGATGGCCAGACTGGCGAGCAGTTCAAGCGGCCGGTGACGGTGGGCTATATCTACATGCTGAAGCTGCACCACCTGGTGGACGACAAGATCCACGCCCGGTCCATCGGCCCCTACTCGCTGGTCACCCAGCAGCCCCTGGGCGGCAAGGCCCAGTTCGGCGGACAGCGTTTCGGGGAAATGGAGGTGTGGGCACTCGAGGCCTATGGCGCCGCCTACACCCTGCAGGAAATGCTGACCGTGAAGTCCGACGACGTGGCTGGCCGGACCCAGGTCTACGAGTCCATCGTCCGCGGCGACGACACCTTCGAGGCGGGCATTCCCGAGAGTTTCAACGTGCTGGTCAAGGAGATGCGCTCCCTCGGCCTCAACGTGGAACTCGAGAACACCTGAGGCCCGCCCGCCTCCCTTGCCAGCGCGGGGGGAGGGGCCGTCAGCCCCTCCCGATCCGCTTCCGGAATCTCTGACGAACTGGAAGACCCATGAACCAGGAAGTCCTGAATATCTTCAACCCGGTCCAGGCCGCCCCGACCTTCGACCGGATCCGCATCGCCCTCGCCAGCCCCGAAAAGATTCGGTCCTGGTCGTTTGGGGAGATCAAGAAGCCCGAGACCATCAACTACCGGACCTTCAAGCCGGAGCGCGATGGCCTGTTCTGCGCCCGCATCTTCGGTCCGACCAAGGACTACGAGTGCCTTTGCGGCAAGTACAAGCGGATGAAGTACAAGGGCATCATCTGCGAAAAGTGCGGCGTCGAGGTGACACTTGCCCGCGTCCGTCGCGAGCGCATGGGCCACATTGAACTGGCCAGCCCGGTTGCTCACATCTGGTTCCTGAAGTCCCTGCCCAGCCGCATCTCCATGATGCTGGACATGGCCCTGAAGGACATCGAGCGGATCCTGTACTTCGAGTATTACATCGTCACCGAGCCCGGCCTGACGCCCCTCAAGATGCACCAGCTGCTCTCGGAGGACGACCACATCCGGTTTCAGGAGGAGTTTGGCGATGACAGCTTCACCGCCGAGATTGGCGCTGAGGCGATCCAGGGCCTTCTGAAGGCGATCGACCTGCCTAAGGAAGCCGACCGGCTGCGTGAGGACCTCCTCACGATCACCTCGGAAATGAAGCTCAAGAAGACGTCCAAGCGTCTCAAGCTCATAGAGAGCTTCATCGAGAGCAAGAACCGCCCCGAGTGGATGGTCCTTGCGGTAGTCCCCGTCATTCCGCCGGACCTTCGCCCGCTTGTGCCCCTGGACGGCGGTCGCTTCGCTACGTCCGACCTCAATGATCTCTACCGCCGGGTCATCAACCGGAACAACCGCCTCAAGCGCCTGATGGAGCTCCGGGCCCCGGACATCATCATCCGCAATGAGAAGCGGATGCTGCAGGAGTCTGTTGACGCCCTGTTCGACAACGGCCGCCGCGGCCGGGTGATCACCGGTGCAAACAAGCGGCCGCTGAAGTCCCTCGCTGACATGCTGAAGGGCAAGCAGGGCCGGTTCCGGCAGAATCTCCTGGGCAAGCGCGTCGACTACTCCGGCCGATCGGTCATCGTGGTCGGTCCGGAGCTGAAGCTCCACGAGTGCGGCCTGCCCAAGAAGATGGCGCTCGAACTCTTCAAGCCGTTCATCTATGCGCGCCTTGACGCCAAGGGTCTTTCGGGAACCGTCAAACAATCCAAGCGCATGGTCGAGCGCGAGCAGCCTGCGGTCTGGGATATCCTGGACGAGGTCATCCGCGAGCATCCGGTCCTGCTGAACCGGGCCCCGACCCTGCACCGTCTTGGCATCCAGGCCTTCGAGCCCAAGCTGATCGAGGGCAAGGCCATCCAGCTGCATCCGCTGGTCTGCGCAGCCTTCAATGCCGACTTCGACGGCGACCAGATGGCCGTCCACGTCCCGCTGAGCCTTGAGGCTCAGCTGGAGGCGCGCGTCCTGATGATGTCGACTAACAACATCCTATCGCCCGCCAACGGTCGTCCGATCATCGTCCCGTCCCAGGATATCGTCCTGGGTCTCTATTACCTGTCGCTGGCCAAGGACGGTGAACCCGGTCAGGGGAAGTTGTTCGCTGACCTGGGCGAGATCGACGCCGCCCTCGATGCAGGGGTCGTTACCCTTCATACCAAGATCAAGGCCCGCCACTTCGAGATGAACGCCGATGGAGTTCTAGAGCGCAGGGTCATCGACACCACACCGGGTCGGATGAAGATCGTCGCCCTGTTCCCACAGCACCCCGCCGTCGGGCACCGCCTTCTCGAGAAGAACCTCACCAAGAAGGAAATCGGCAACCTGATCGAAACCGTCTATCGGCACTGCGGCCAGAAGGCGACGGTGATCTTCGCCGACCAGATGATGGGGCTGGGCTTCCGCGAGGCGGCCAAGGCCGGCATCTCCTTCGGCAAGGATGACATCATCATCCCGCAGAGGAAGAAGCCTATCGTTGCGGAAACCCGCAGGCTGGTCGAGGAATACGAGCAGCAGTACGCGGACGGCCTCATTACCAAGGGCGAGAAGTACAACAAGGTTGTGGACGCCTGGGCCAAGGCCACCGATCGCGTCGCTGACGAGATGATGGCCGAGATTTCCACTGCCGAGAAAGACGCCTCGGGTCGGGAAGGGGAGATCAACTCGATCTTCATGATGGCCAACTCGGGTGCCCGTGGCTCCCAGGCCCAGATGAAGCAGCTGGGCGGAATGCGCGGTCTTATGGCCAAGCCCTCGGGTGAGATCATCGAGACCCCGATCATCTCGAACTTCAAGGAAGGCCTGACGGTCCAGGAGTACTTCAACTCCACCCACGGGGCCCGTAAGGGCCTGGCCGACACCGCGCTGAAGACGGCCAACTCGGGCTACCTGACCCGTCGCCTCGTCGACGTCGCCCAGGACTGCATCATCAATGAGGAAGATTGCGGAACCAGCCGCGGCATCACCCTCAAGGCGGTGGTTGAGGGCGGCGACGTCCTCGTTTCCCTGGGTGCGCGGATACTGGGGCGTCATGCCGCAGAGGATGTGCGCGACCCCATCAGCGGCGATGTCATCGTCCCGGCAGACGCCTATTTCGACGAGGACATGATTGATGTCGTCGAGGCCGCTGCCGTCCAGTCTGTGAAGGTGCGTTCGGTCCTAACCTGTGAGGCCAAGCTTGGCGTCTGCGGCGCCTGCTACGGTCGCGACCTGGCCCGTGGAACACGGGTGAACATCGGGGAGGCAGTCGGCGTCATCGCCGCCCAGTCCATCGGCGAACCCGGCACACAGCTGACCATGCGGACCTTCCACATCGGTGGGACGGCCCAGGTGAAGGATGCGTCCTTCCACGAGGCTGGAAACGCAGGCGTCGTGCGGCTCATTGGCGGATCCACCGTGGTTGCCCCTGACGGTGCCCTGATCTGCATGAGCCGAAACCTGGTGCTGACTGTCCAGGTCGATGGAAAGGACCGCGAGACCTACAAGCCGCCATACGGCGCCCGTCTGAAGTTTAAGGACGGGGAAAAGGTCAAGCGCGGCGAACGCCTCACGGAGTGGGACCCCTACTCGAACCCAACCATCACTGAGGTCGGCGGTCGCGTCCGCTTCGAGGATCTGGTCGAGAACGTGTCCTTCCGAGAGGAAGCCGACGAGGCGACGGGTATCTCCAACCGCGTCGTCGTCGACTGGCGCGCCTCAACCAAGGGCGGCGACCTGCGCCCGGCCATGGCGGTGCTGGACGAGACGGGTGCCTATCGCCGGCTCTCGAACGGCGGGGAGGCGCGCTATCTTCTCCCGGTGGGCGCCATTCTGTCGGTGGGTGATGGGGACGAAATCCGGCCTGGCGAAGTCCTGGCCCGGGTGTCGACCGAGAGTGCCAAGACCCGCGACATCACCGGCGGTCTTCCGCGGGTGGCCGAGCTGTTCGAGGCCCGCCGGCCTAAGGACTGCGCGGTGATCGCGGAGATGGATGGCCGGGTCGAGTTCGGTCGCGACTACAAGAACAAGCGTCGGATCAAGATCACCCCAGAGGATGGCGGCGAAGCCGTCGAATTCCTGATCCCGAAGGGTAAGCACATCGCCGTCCACGATGGGGATGTCATCCGCAAGGGTGAATACCTCATCGACGGCAATCCTGATCCCCATGACATCCTCCGGATTCTGGGGATCGAGGCGCTGGCGGAATTCCTAGTCGACGAGATTCAGGAGGTCTATCGGCTACAAGGCGTGCCCATCAACGACAAGCACATCGAGACCATCGTCCGTCAGATGCTCCAGAAGGGTGAGATCCTCGAGACCGGGGACACCGGGCTTCTCAGGGGCGACCACCTCGATATGACGGACATCCACGAGGAGAACGCCAAGGCCGAAGCCCGTGGTGGACGTCCGGCGATCACCCAGCCGGTCCTGCTCGGGATCACAAAGGCCTCACTCCAGACCCGCAGCTTCGTCAGCGCCGCCTCCTTCCAGGAGACGACACGTGTGCTGACCGAGGCTGCTGTCCAGGGCAAGACGGACACCCTCGAGGGCCTGAAGGAAAACGTGATCGTGGGTCGTCTGATCCCGGCGGGTACGGGATCCTTCCTCCGTGGCCTGCAGCGGGTTGCGGCGCGCCGCGACGCCGCTCTCAGCGCGAGCCGGGAGGAGGCCATGGAGCCGCTTCCGGAGGTCATAGCCGTAGAGGCCGAGGAGGAGGGTCTCGGCCTCTAGATCCTGTTCCGATAAGTGGGAACCGGTTATCGGATCGAAACAGGATCTAACGATATGGACTTAGAGCCTGTTTTGCCCCTTCAGACGTTCCATCTGAAGGGAACGGGCTCTAGGCTGCAGAACCAAGCCTGAGAATCTGGGGGCGGCATGCGCAGGCGTGTCGCCCCTTTTCCTTGGAGGGATAAAACCGGCGGGCAGCGCCCTGCTTCTGGGCCGGGCGAAGCCGCGAAGACAAGGGGCGTGCAAGTTGGGCCTCAGGGCGGGAGACGGGCGCCTATCGCAGCGAGACTGAGGACGGGGCTCGGCATCATCCCTAAGACAGGGGACGCGGACTCCCTCGACATCTTCGATATATTCGACTGGCGTCGGGGCCTGCGCCGGGGCGCCGTTGACGCCGACGGGCCTTACGAGTATGAACCGCGCTCTTTCGAGGCCAGGAGGGAGTCGTCCTGGTCACCGATGAACGGTCGTCGCCCTCCGGGGTGGTGGCGAACCCGCCGGTGCGATCGTCTTCGCGCCGGCGAGTTTTTGCGTTCAGAGGTCCTGGCCCCGGATCGAATTCGTAATTGGAACCCTCATGAGGCGCCGCGGCCAAACGGCACACGCCTCCACAGCAGAGAATAAATGCCCACAGTCAATCAGCTCATCCGCAAGCCTAGGCAAGATAAGCCTTCGCGGAACAAGGTCCCGGCCCTCAAGGGCTGCCCGCAGCGTCGCGGCGTCTGCACGCGGGTGTATACAACGACCCCGAAGAAGCCCAACTCGGCCCTGCGGAAGGTCGCCAAGGTGCGCCTGACCACGGGCATCGAAGCGGTCTGCTACATCCCTGGCGAAGGCCACAATTTGCAGGAGCACTCCGTGGTGCTCATTCGCGGCGGCCGGGTGAAGGACCTTCCGGGTGTCCGCTATCACATCCTGCGCGGCGTTCTCGACACCCAAGGGGTGAAGGATCGCAAGCAGCGCCGTTCGCTCTACGGCGCCAAGCGTCCGAAGTAAGGAGACGAGTCCATGTCCCGCCGCCGCCGCGCAGAGAAGCGCGAAGTCCTGCCAGATCCCAAGTTTGGCGATCTGACCGTCACCAAGTTCATGAACTACGTCATGTACGAAGGTAAGAAGGCTGTCGCCGAGAACATTCTCTACGGTGCCTTCGACATCCTGGAGTCCAAGCGCAAGGATCAGGGTCCTCTTGAGACCTTCCATGCCGCCCTCGACAATGTCGCTCCGGGCATCGAGGTTCGCTCCCGCCGGGTTGGCGGTGCGACCTATCAGGTGCCGGTCGAAGTCCGTCCGGATCGCCGCAAGGCTCTGGCCATCCGTTGGCTGGTGACTGCCGCTCGCAAGCGCGGTGAGAACACCATGACGGAGAAGCTGGCCGGGGAACTCCTGGACGCGTCTTCCAACCGCGGGACTGCGGTCAAGAAGCGCGAGGACACACACAAGATGGCCGAGGCTAACCGGGCCTTCTCTCACTACCGCTGGTAAGTCCTGCGGATTTCCATAGTTACCGGCGCGGGGGCCCTCAAAGCCTCTCGCGCCGTTCTTGCAAGACACCGACGCCCCTCTAGCTGAGCGCCCGCCATGCCCCGTATTCACAAAGTCGAAGACTACCGTAACTTCGGTATCATGGCCCACATCGACGCGGGCAAGACGACCACGACCGAGCGGATTCTGTTCTACACCGGCAAGAGCCATAAGATCGGTGAAGTCCATGACGGCGCGGCCACCATGGACTGGATGGAGCAGGAACAGGAACGGGGCATCACTATCACCTCGGCGGCCACCACCGCCTTCTGGTCCGGCTGCCGCCTGAACATTATCGACACTCCCGGGCACGTGGACTTCACCATCGAGGTAGAGCGTTCGCTGCGGGTGCTGGACGGTGCCGTGGCGGTGCTTGACGGCAACCAGGGCGTGGAGCCCCAGACGGAGACAGTCTGGCGCCAGGCTGACCGTTACAATGTTCCGCGTATCGTGTTCGTCAACAAGATGGACAAGATCGGCGCGGACTTCGAAATGTGCATTCGCACCATCCGT
>Ga0114972_10002476_pt1 | contig 13872 bp, 10 predicted proteins | sample M_140807_EF_Meta_FD_87354 | JGI IMG/M metagenome (GOLD analysis project Ga0114972, IMG submission 87354) | Freshwater microbial communities from Lake Montjoie, Canada to study carbon cycling - M_140807_EF_MetaG | ecosystem: Environmental > Aquatic > Freshwater > Lake | place: Lake Montjoie... | reverse complement strand
GAGCTCGTGCATCGCCTGCGCGGAAAAAGTGACCTGATACATGGGAAACCAAGAGCTAGTGGACCCACGCCGCTCGGCAACGCTATTTCCCGATAGCGCGCGCTAAAAAGGCGGCATTTTGCGCCGCAAGATCGAACCGCGAGCTAGCACCAAAAACTAAGAACCTTCAGGCTCGGCTGCGTCGTTATTGAAATCCGCTAAAATCGCCCGCGCGGCATCCGCGTCTTCATCCTCCACTTGCACGCGAAGTCCGCCCATCGCGTAGTTGTAAGCATGGCCCGAGGTCTGCGCCGTGAGTTCTTCCGGAAGATAAGCTTTGATCCCGCTGCCGCCGAGGGTGGCTTGCAGGATCTGCGCCTCAATCAGTCGCTGGCAGGTCGCGATCGTCGTCATACCAACAATTTATTTTACTCCTGGCTTTAATTCAAGCCCGGCCACCAAAGCTTCGGACTGGTGATCCTGCACGGTCGACGTCACGGTAAATTTTTATTCTAACCCCTCGCATGAAAAAAAACACGTTGCTGCTCCTGGTTTTGAGTTTGCTGAGTGCCTTCGTCGCGCGCGCGGCGGAAAATAAAACGCGCAACGTCCTGCTCGTCACGATCGACGGCCTGCGTTGGCAGGAAATGTTTCGCGGCGCGGACGAGGCGTTCATGAATAAAGATAAAAACTCCGGCGGCGTGCCGGCGGGTGAACTGGTCGCGTTGAAGGCGGATTATCTCGGCGCTACGGCGGAAGAACGGCGGAAAAAACTGATGCCGTTTTTCTGGGGCACGCTCGTCCCGGGCGGACAGGCGTTTGGTAATCGTGATCTCGGCAGCACCGCGAGCGTGCTCAACGCCGAGCGGATTTCTTATCCGGGTTACAACGAGCTGCTAACCGGCGCGCCGGATCCGTTGATCACGTCCAACGCGCCCGTGCCGAATCGCAATGTCACGGTGTTGGAATGGTTAAACGGGCGGCCCGGATTCGCGGGTCGTGTCGCGGCCGCGGCGGCGTGGAACGTGTTCGCGCCGATCATCAATGTCGGACGGAGTCGGCTGCCGTTATTCGTCACAGGTCAACATTCGGCGCCAGGCAGTGTGTCGCCGCGCATGGCGGAATTGGAGCGCTGGATGGATGACATCCCGCCGCTCAGCAACACGGAGAATTTCGATGCATTTGTTTATCATGCAGCGGTTGATCGCATCGACACGCAGCGTCCGCGCGTTTTTTTAATCGCACTCGGCGAGCCAGACGAATGGGCGCATGCTCATCGGTACGATCGTTACCTCCAATCGATCCGGCGCTGCGATCGGTTTATCCGCCGACTTTGGGAAAAACTCCAAGCGCTGCCTGAATACCGTGATTCCACCACGATCGTACTCACCCCCGATCACGGCCGCGGGGTGACGCCGGAAGATTGGAACGGTCATGGCAAAAAAATCCCGCGTTCGGAAGAAACGTGGTTTGCGGTTTACGGACCCGATACCCCGGCGTTGGGCGAACGTCGTGCGGGTGTCGCCGAGGTGCATCAAGCGCAAGTCGCGGCGACCGTAGCGGCGTTATTAGGCGAAGATTTTCGCGCGGCGTTTCCGGCGGCGGCCGCGCCGGTGAGTGCGGTGTTGCGCGCGGGCGCAGAAAAATAAACGGCTCACGCTCGCCGGCGCGGCGTGGTGGTTATTTTACTTTGGAACAGAGAATACAGTCGCGCGGCTCGGGGCTGATATTGGGTGCGACGTGCCAACGCTTGAGCAAGGCTTCGCGGGTGAGCCCGGCTTTTTCCATGACGCGCGCGGAACTGGGGTTGGCGGCATCGCAAAAAGCCCAGAGGCGAAACACATCGGGTTGCCCCATCGTCCAATCGACTAAGTAGGTGAGCGCCTCCGTCATCATGCCGCGGCCCCAAAATTTTTGCGCGAGCACGTAGCCGCACATGACTTTGCCGCCATCGGGCATGAGGCCGATGGAACCAATAGGCGAATCCGTGCCGCGCAGGCAGAGCAGCCACGCGTAGTGCGGCGATTTTGGGCGGTCCCAATCTGCATCACGGTCGCGCAGAAAATCAGCGAGCAATTCCACGCGTTCGTAGGGTTTCCACGCGAGATAACGGGTTACTTCGGGATCGCTGGCGTAGGCGGAAAAAACGGTGGCGGCATCGTCGTCGCGAGGTCGCCGCGCCGTGAGGCGAGCGGTGGCGAAGGTGGCGGGCGGACGAATCATGGCGGAGCGACGAAGGGGTGCAGGCGAGACGCGGCGGCCATCCGAACGTTGCGGCATCCAAGTTTAATTCTGCGCGGAGAATTACGCGAGAGCGGCGCGGACGAGTTCAGCAATCACGGGCGGAAGCGCGAGGTTGGTGGCGGCGTGTTGCGCGGCGGGGCTGAGTTTGCGCCACGTTTTTTTCAAAATATCGACGAACTTTTCGCGCGGGTAATCGGCGTGTTGCGCGGCGAAGGTGCTGATTTCGTTTTCAAGAAAGACAAGGACCGCGGCGTCCTCGAGGGCTTGGGTGCCGAGGTTAGTTTTTAATCCGGTTTTAGAAACCCAGGTGGCGACTTCGGCGGCTTCGTTTGCAGTGACGCCGGCGGCGAGGAGTAGTTCGCGGGCGCGTTCGGCTTGTTTAACGTAGAGCGAGCGACGCCAAGTGAGGTAGCCGACTTTGCCTTCGGGAAACGTGGCGCGGGGAGTGAGCCAGCGCTCGAGATGTTGGCAGCGAGCGGCGAGGAGCAGAAGCGGGCTCGCGTCGGGGACGAGGCGGGCGACCCAGGCTTCGACGCGTTCGCCGTAGATGAGTTCGGCGGCGCGGCCGTCGGCGGCACGCGTGGGATCGGCGGCGTGAGCGGAGTCGATGAGCTGGCGGGCGCGGGCGTAGGCTTCCATGCGGACAGGAATCGAAACGGTTGCGTACGACGCGGCAAGCGACAGGTTGGTAGCGTCATGCCTTTACCCCCGGTATGTCTGCGCTGCGGCGTTTGTTGTTTTTCGAAATTGGAAACGTATGTCCGCGTGACGGGCGAGGATTGGGCGCGGCTCGGTGCCGAGGCGGAGCGACTCGTGCATTTTGTCGGCCATCGTGCGTATATGCGCATGAGCGACGGGCATTGTGCGGCGTTGGTGGTGCGTGCAGGCGAGGATGGGGCGCGGGAATATTTTTGTTCTGTTTACGACACGCGACCGGCTACGTGTCGCGAGTTGGAGCGGGGATCACCCCAATGTGCGGGTGAAATCGCGTTGAAGGGCGAGCGGCCCGGACAGGCGGCGCTTTCTTAGAGCCAACGAGCTGAGAATTCGCGGCGGTCGACGGGCCACGTGCGCCAACGCGGACGCGCGGGTTTTGTAGCGGGGAGCGTGATGCGCGCGGCCTCGGCGAGGTTGTGACAAACGATGCGGAGATCGTCGGCGCACCAGAAATCGCGGGCCGCAGCGGGGTCGTGGCGAGCGGCAATGACAGCCGCGCGGGAGAGGACGAGGCCAGACATGGGCGGGATCGAGCAACCGAAAGTGACGAGCACGCCTTGAAGGCGCGAGAGGACGCCTTTGCCGCCGGTGCTGTGCTCGCTCACGATGACCGCAGCGGGTTTGCCGAGCCAGAGGGCGGTTCCTTCGGTGGGCGTGGCGACTTCGAGAAAATTTTGGAGTACGCTGCTCCAGGAATCCCAATGCGTGCCGGTGCCAAAAAGAAAACCATCGGCGAGCGCGAGCGCGGCGCGTAGTTGCGGATCAATTACGGAAGTTCGCGCCAACGGAGTTGCGGCGGCGTCAGGCGCGAGCGTGAGCATTTCAACCGTGGCGCGGCGCGCGAGGAGGCGGCGGGCGCGGGCGAGGATAACGGCGGTGTTGCCGGCATCACCGGCGAGAGCGGCGTTGAGCAACAACAGGTGTGGGTGGCGTGTGGGCATGGACGCAGACCATCAGGCGGGGCGGATCTTGGGCCGGAAGCGGACGAGTTTTTGGTCGCCGGGGACGTAGAGCGGGTGGCGAGGGTGGCCGGCTTGCGTGGTGCCGAGGCACCAGAGTTCGCGTTCGCCGAAGAGGCGGACGACGGCATCGGCGCGGGCTTGGTAATCGCCGCTCACGCCCCAGGCGGCGACGATCCGATCACAGCGGTCGGCGGCGGCGAGGAGCGAGGCATCGTTTTCTGCGCCGACGGGATCGGGCGCGGATTTCATTTCTTTCGGGTATGGCGTGCGCAGGCCGAAAAGATTGGCCATCCAGAAACCATCGAAACTATCGCGTTCGGAGAAACGGGCGATGCGGCGCAGCGTGGGGTCGAGTTGGGATTCGTCGGCGGTGCTCGGATTGAGTCCGATCCACATGATCAGACGGTCGCCGCCGAGGAGCGGATCCCACCGATGGATGAGACTGTAACGGTGGCGACGGTCGGGGGAGAAATGGCAGGCGTTTTCCATCGCGGCCAGGGCGGTTGCGGGCTTCAGGCGAGGATTTGGCGGAGGCTGTCGAGGTCGAGGACGCTGGCGAGGGATTCTTCCTGGACGACGGCGTTGGCGAGGGCGGCTTTGTCGCGTTGGAGGGCGAGGATTTTTTGCTCCACGGTGTCGGCGGCGACGAGCCGGTAGGCGACCACGGGTTGGGTCTGGCCGATGCGATGCGTGCGGTCGATGGCTTGAGCTTCGACGGCCGGATTCCACCACGGATCACAGAGGATGACGTAGCTGGCGGCGGTGAGGTTGAGGCCGGAGCCGGCGGCTTTGAGCGAGAGGAGGAAAACCGTTTTGGAGCGATCGCTTTGGAACTGATCGACGAGTTCGGCGCGGTTTTCGGTGGCGCCGGTGAGCTTGAGGTAACCGATGTCGGCGGCTTGGAGGCGCGGCTCGATGAGTTCGAGCAGCGAGACAAATTGGCTGAAAACGAGCACCTGTTGGCCTTCGTCGCGGAGTTCTTCGAGGCGCTCGAGGAGGGCGTCGAGTTTGGCGCTGGGGATTTCGCTGTGGGCCCCGGAGACGAGCGCGGGGTGGCAACAGATTTGGCGGAGGCGCAGGAGGCTCGCGAGGACGTTGAAGCGCACGGCGTCGAGGGCGCGGGCGGTTTCGATACCGAGGAGTTGGGCGCGGGCGCGTTTGAGCTCGGCGTCGTAGAGGGAGCGCTGTTCGCCGTCGAGATCGACGAGGATGATGTCTTCGGTGCGCGGCGGCAGCTCGGGAGCGACTTGGGCCTTGGTGCGGCGCAACATGAAGTGGCGGACGCGACGGCGGAGACGAGCGGCGGAGGTCGGGTCTTCGGCCGGATATTGGCGGCGGAAACCGGCTTGGGAGCCGAGGAGGCCGGGCTGCGCAAAGGCGAACAGGCTCCAGAGATCAAGGAGGCGATTTTCGATGGGCGTGCCGGTGAGCGCGACGCGGTGCGCGGCGGGGATGGCGCGCGCGATGGCGGCGGTCTGGCTCGTCGGATTTTTGATGAATTGAGCTTCGTCGAGAATGACCGCATCCCAGTTGTGGCGGTGAAACCACGCGGTGTTCAAGCGGAGTTGAGCGTAGTTGACGACGAGCAGGGCGCCGCGATCCGCGGGGCCGGGCATTTTGGTGCCGTAGGAAATGAGTGGCGTGAAGATTTCGGCGGCGAGTTCGGGCGCGAAACGTTCGGTCTCGGTGAGCCAGCCGTGCATGACGCTCTTGGGGCAGATGACGACAGCGCGAAACGGTTTTTTGTCGGCGCTGCCCGCTTGAGCGGCGGCGTGGGTGTGGGCTTGGTGCAGGAGCCAGGCGAGGGTTTGCACGGTTTTGCCGAGACCCATGTCGTCGGCCAAAATACCGCCGAAGCCGCGGGCGGCGAGGTGCGCGAGAAATTGAAACCCTTCTTCTTGATACGGGCGCAAAGTGGCGCGCAGGCCGTTGGGAAGCGCCGGGGTGGGAATCGCGGCGAGGGCGGCGGCGCGCTCGCGGAGCGTGTCGGCGAGGGCGGCGTCTTTGGCGGCGAAGGTATCGATCTCGGCGACGAGTTGGAGCGCGTGCAACCGGTGTTTCGCGGGCTTGCCGGCGGTGAGCATGTCTTCGGCGCGGAGGCCGAGACGGTCGAGGGCGGCTTCGGTGCCGTTGTTGGCGGTCGGAGCCAGCTCGAGGCGCCGCCAACCGTGGTTGGGCAGGCGGACCCATTTGCCGCGCGCCTTGAGGAGCAAGGCGAGTTCGTCGGGCTTGAGCGTGGTGTCTTCGACGCGAAGTTCGACGGTGAGATCGAACCAGTCGCGGCCTTCGCCGGCGGCGGGCGCGGCGGAAAATTCCACGTGACCTTGCAAGGCCGGGCCGAGGAGGCCGGACAACATCGGTGAGGCTTCGATCTCGAGATCGGGCGGCAGCGTTTCGCGCCAGGCGAGAAATTCTTCAGGGAACGTCTTGGTCATGGACCGAGCCCAGACGTTGACCCAACGGTTCCAATTGAGACGAAATTCAGCGAAGCAACCCGCGATAGCGTTGGCGCCGTTGAGATCGAACTCGAGCAATGGCTCGTCGGCCGCACGGGGCGCGGGGGCTTTGCCGGGCGACCATTGCCAGCCGCGTTCGCCGTCCCATTGCTGTTCGCAGGCGGGATTGCTGGAGCGCGCAAAAAGTTGGGCGTGAAAATATTCGGAGGCGTCGGGCTCGGTGTCCGCGGTGCTCCAGCACTTGATGACCGGCCGGAGCGGGACGCGGCGGACGCGATTTTCCAAGGCCGCGGGCAGGCGCAAGCCCGAGGCACGGAGGCGCGACATGAGGCCAGCGTCGGCCAGGACGGCGGCGGGGATGTGACGCGCGGGGAGCGGCGGCGGGCCGCGCCAGATGCGGCCGGAAAACAAATAGAGCGGCTCGGGTTTTTTGGTGATGAGCCGCGCTTCCTCGGCGTTGCGGCCGTCGGGCGTGAGGAGGCGAAGTTCGAGGCGATCGCGTTGCGCGGCCGAGATGATGGCTTCGGGAATGAGCGGCTCGGGCTCGATGATGAACGGTTGTTCATCCGTGCGGACAATCGCGTCGCGGGCGGTCGCGGTGGTGAGAAGAGCAGCGGCGCCGTCGGCGGAAAGAGTGAGGCGCGGCGTGTATTGCCAGGCGTAGCCGCGGCATTCGGTGATCAACAACGTCGCGAGCGCGGCTTCGGCGGGCGGGCGATCCGAGAAATCGGCGGGGCGCGAAGCGGCGAGCGCGGTGAACCAGCGTTGCGTGGGCGGGCGCCAGGGTTTGTCGGCGGCGGGGCGGATCTCGATCAGGAATTTCCCGAGCGGGTTGATGCGCGCGCGGAGACCGACGATATCGGTCGCGGGATTATCGGCGTGGCTGGTGCCGGTGGTTTCGGGAGCGGCAAACGCGGTGCGCCAGACGGCGAGCTCTTGTTGGACGAGTTGATCATCGACGGCGGCATGGACGGCCGTGGTGTCGGTGAGCGGCCGGAGAAATTCCGGAATGTCGCGGCCCGTCTGTTCGTAATGGTAAGCGATATATTGCCAGAGCTCCCACGGATCGCGCGGCGGGGCTTCGGGATTCCACCAATCTTCAAAAATCGGCGTGTGTAACTCGTGGCCGGGGGTCGGGACGTATTCGAAGCCGTGGGTGCGCAGCTGGCTGGCGTGGAGCTTGCCGGAGCCGCGCGTGAAATCGGCGAAGAGGGCGGCGACGTTGCCGAGTTGGCGGCCTTCGCTTTCGGTGAGAGCGCGGCCGAGTTTCTCGGCGAGGACAGGCGACCATTGCACGCGAAACGTGTGGCGGTTGAGGGGGGCCGTGGGCGCGGCTGATTTTGCGACGGCGGGAAGTTTGGCGGCGGCCGTGCTGGCGGCATCGGTGCTGGCGGAGGAGCCGGCGTTGGCTTCAGCGAGCCAAGCGAGCCCCGCGCCGTAGATGTGGCGGCAGTCTTTACGGAGTTCGCAGGCGCACTTGGCCGTCCATTGGCCGCGCGTGAGGAAGAGCGTGACGGGAAATTTTTCCGCGTCTTCGGCGACGGTGGCTTCGACGTAGTGATCGGCTTGCGTGCCGATTTTTTGGACCTGCTTGGTCGTAAAAGTAGATTCGCCGAGTTTGCGGGTCTTGGGCTCGAAGGTGTCGAGCCACGTACGCAACGCAGTAAGCGCGTCCGGGGTTTGGACGCTACGGACGACGGGAGGGCGCGCGCGGGCGCACATAGCGGGTTAGTAAACGTGCTCTTCCAGGAGAGCGAAAAGTTCAGCCTCGGTGACGCGGCGTTGCTGCATGGTGTCGCGGTCGCGGAGGGTAAACGTGTCGCCCGGTTTCTCGATCGTGTCGAAATCGATCGTCACGCACCACGGCGTGCCAATCTCATCCTGGCGACGGTAACGGCGGCCGATGGCGGCCGTCTCGTCGTAAAATACGGCGTAGCGGCGTTGGAGTTTTTTGTAGAGCGCTTGGGCGCGGGCGACGAGCACCTCTTTGTTTTTGAGGAGCGGGAGGACGGCGACTTTGACCGGCGCGATGCGCGGGCTGAGGCGGAGCACGGTGCGTGTCTCGGTGTTACCTTTTTCGTCGGTGACGGCTTCTTCAGCGTAGCCGGCGCAGAGGACGGCGAGGAAGATGCGATCGACTCCGACGGCCGGCTCGATGACGTGCGGGACGAATTTCTTTTTTGTGGCTTCGTCGAAGATTTCCTGCGGTTTGCCGGAGGCGTTGGCGTGTTGCGTGAGATCGTAGCTGCCGCGGGCGGCGATGCCCCAGAGCTCCTGCACGCCAAACGGATATTTGAACATGATGTCCACCGTGCCGCGGGAGTAAAACGCGAGTTTCTCCTTCGGATGCGCGTAGCGCGAGAGGTGCGAGTCGGGCAGGCCGATGCTCTTCAACCACGCTTCGCACCAAGCGATCCACTCTTCGTGAACCTTGGACCAATCGGCGTCTTCGTGGATGAAATATTCCATCTCCATCTGTTCAAATTCGCGCGAGCGGAAAATGAAGTTGCGCGGCGTGATCTCGTTGCGGAACGACTTACCGATTTGCGCAATGCCGAAAGGCAATTTCACGCGACCGGTATCGACGACGTTTTTGAAATCCACGAACATGCCCTGCGCCGTCTCGGGCCGCAGGTAAGCGACGGAAGAACCATCGGTCATGGCGCCGACGTTCGTCTGGAACATCATGTTAAACGCGCGCGGAGCGGTGAGGCTGCCGGGTTCGCCGGTGGCCGGCGAGGGAATCAACGCGATCTCGTCTTCGCGCGCTTCGGTGAGGTCTTTGGCGACGACCGGCGAGAGCGTGCCTTGAATGGCTTTTTTGCGCTTAAACGACTCGGCGGCGGTTTGGAGTTCGCCCGCGGTATTTTCACTTTCAAGCGCGGAGACGTAGCCGACGGTCTGCGCGACGCCGTCTGCGCCGGTGATGACGACCGGCGAGAAAAACAGCTGGTCCGCGCGGTAGCGCTGCTTCGAAACTTTGCAGTCCACGAGCGGATCGCTGAAGCCGGCGACGTGGCCGGAGGCCTCCCAGACCTTGGGATGCATGATGATCGAAGTCTCGATGCCCACGACATCGTCGCGGCGTTGCACCATGTCGGCCCACCAGCAATCGCGGATGTTCTTTTTCAACTCAGCGCCCAGCGGACCGTAATCGAAGAAACCGTTGAAACCGCCGTAGATCTCGGACGACTGGAAAATAAAGCCGCGGCGTTTCGCGAGCGCGACGAGGTTATCCATCGAAACGGGAGCCGGAGCGGCGGTAGCGGGAGTGGTGGCGTCTGACATAGCCGGAGAGACATGCCGCATCGGTCACGCGCGGTCAAGGGCGGGAGCAGGTTAACGCGCAATGTTTTGCGAACGATTTTACGGAAGAGGGAACCCGCCCCAGTTGAAAAAGTCTGAGCGGCGAGTTTATTGCCTCCCAAATCCTCATTATGAATTCTCGATTCCCTCGTTTCGCTCTCGTGTTAGTAGCCCTCGTGACGGCGGGCGGTTTCGCCAACCTCACGCTCCGCGCTGAAGAAAAAACCAAAACCCCCGAGCGCCCGCCCCTCAAGCTCAAGGCCGACCCCAAAGCCATCAACCGCGACACCCCCGATCGCATCAGCTACGCCAGCATCGTCAAAAAAACCGCTCCGAGCGTGGTCTACGTTTTCTCCTCGAAGAAAACCAAAATAGCCGCCGAGGCCGCGCCATTTTTTAACGACCCCCAGCTCCGTCGCTTTTTCGGTGTACCCGATTCTGAGGAGCGCAACGAACGCAATGACCGTGGCGAACCCGGCGGGCGGGGCAACCGCGGGGGCCGCGGTGATTCTGGCCCCGTCCAACAAGGCCTCGGCTCGGGCGTGATCATCTCATCTGACGGTTATATTTTGACCAACAACCACGTGATCGATGGCGCCGATGAGGTGAAGGTCGCCTTCGGTGAACCGCGCCGAGAATTCAAAGCCACCATCATCGGCCGCGACCCCAAGGCGGATGTCGCGGTTATTAAAATCGCCGCGACCGATCTTACCGCGGCCACGCTCGGCGACAGCGATATGCTTGAAATCGGCGACGTCGTCCTCGCCATCGGCAATCCCTTTGGCATCGGCCAATCCGTCACGCGCGGGATCGTCAGCGCGCTCAGTCGCGGCGGGCTGGGCATCGAGACCTATGAAGATTTTATCCAGACCGATGCCGCCATCAACCCCGGCAACTCCGGCGGCGCGCTCCTGGACGTCGAGGGCCGTCTCATTGGGCTCAACACCGCGATCCTCAGTCGTAGCGGCGGCTTTAACGGCGTCGGCTTCGCCATTCCGATCAATCAAGTCCGCACCATCGTCGAGCAACTCGTGAAAACGGGTCGCGTCGACCGCGCGTTTCTGGGCGTCCAGACGCAACCGCTCGAAGCCGAGCTTTCCGCGATGTTTAAAGTCAATCAAGGCGCGCTCATCGTCGATGTGCAGTCCGATACGCCCGCCGAAAAAGCCGGCCTCAAGAGCGGCGATATTATCACGAAAATCGACACTACGGCGATCCGCGACCCGCGCCATCTGCAACTCACGGTCACGCGCCTCACGCCCGGCACGGAAGCGAAAGTGGAATACCTCCGCGACGGCAAACCTGCCACCGTGAAAGTGAAATTGACCGCGCTGCCCGGACAAAAGCGCGCCGGCGGCGACCGTAGTGAAACACCTGATACTAAAGACATCGGCGTGCTCAACGGCGTGGGCGTGGGCGATATTTCCGCCGAGCTGCGCGAGCAGTTGAATCTCTCGCGGCGCATCGAAGGCGCGATTATCACCGCCGTCGAACCCAACAGTCCGTCTGCGCGCGCCGGCCTGCGCGAAGGCGACATCATCCTCGAGCTTGATCGCCGCCCCGTGCGCAACGCGGATGAAGCCGTAAAATTGAGCGAAGAAATCAAAGGCCCCAAAGTGCTTGTCCGCCTCTGGCGCGACGGCAGCAGTCGGTTCCTTGTCGTCGATGAATCTAAATAAAAGAGGGATCGGAAATGAACGAAAGAGAAACCTAATAAACCCAAAGGGAATTCGGCCTCTTTGGATTAGCGCAATAAGGGCGGCCCTCGTCGTTCTATAATGCTACAGGGGGTATGCGGAATAGCCGTCCAGCAGGCCAATCAACCAAAACTTCTAGGATAAGAGGTGATGCTATAATAAATAGTTTAATAAAATCGAGTCTAAATGGGCTCGATTTTTCTCAATATGAAATATAAAATTATATACATCATTCTCCTGATGCTAGGTAATGCCACATTGTATTGTGAAACAAACAAAATGGACGATTTTGTGGTAAAAGCTGACAAGCCCAACACTAAGACCGAATGCAACTTATTGCTTTCATTAAACCACTCAGCGGAATCTGCTGGAACCGAATTATTCTCTATAAATAAAATCAAGATTTCTAATAAAGAAGGATCGGTTTCGCGCTGTTATATAATAGATAGTGACCAGAATCAGTCGGAAATCACTAATACCGATAACATCTACAGCTTCGACGAAAGGCACCGCCATTCAATTTTGAAGGTAAACCATTCGAATATATCGCTATACGCAGTTCTGGAAAACCGGAAAATTCAAAAAGAGATAAATATGAAGGATTGCGTGATTTATTATAATGAGTTGATAAAAACCATAAAAAACACGAAAAAAAAGGAAAGCGCCTTGGGCTTTTTAAGCCACATGGCTCTGGAGGATAAAAGTAAAACAACAGCCGACGAAATAGTATTAATCTCTGATGACCTAGACTATTTAGTAAATCTACGTCAGCATTTCGGAGGTCATATTAAAGGCCATGCGCTCAGGATAAATAATAAGTTGCTGAATTCAAAAATTAACCCCCCGTGTTTTTTACCAAACAAGATCAAGATTTTCTTCCCCTGGAGGTCGGGTATAGACTTACCGCAAATTCAAGGACAACAAGTATACTATCCTCTACATACGTTTCAAAATAGGATAATAGGAGAAAAATCTAGAATCCTAGTTCCCATAATTTCCGATAATTGAACGAAACCGTCCCCATAATGCGCTTCAGGCGCGTAAGCATAAAAAACCCCGGTCGGGTGTGACCGGGGTTTTGTTTTGAAAAGCAAACCGTTTAGGCGAGCTGCGGGATCGTGAAGGCGCCGCGGCCCACGCGTTTGCGGAGCGGGTGGTTGTTCGCGGCATCGACGACGACTTTGTCGGCGCCCGTGAAGAGCTCCGTCTTGCGGTCAAACGTGAGCAACGGCCCGAGGACGGTCGGGGTCGTGGCGACATCGACGGCGTTGGCCTTCAAGTGTTCGAGGATGCGGCCGTAGGCTTCGGTCGTGGGCGCGCTCGCTTTGATGGCTTCGCCGATGGCGGCGTTGGATTTATCCGCGCCGACGAGATACGAGAGGTTACCCAAGTGACAAAGCGCCGTGGAGTAGTGGCACTCTTCGATGAGGCCGACGGCGACTTTGCGGTTTTTCACGGCTTTCACGAAGTTGGCGCGGTGGCTGCCGTTGCCGCCATTGCTGAGGGCTTTGATTTTCGTGTTGGCGTTGTCGTAGATGTTGGCGGTGCCGTTTTCGCTGACGGTGACGTAGCCGTTTTCGCATTGGACGACGACGCCGACGCGGGCGCCGCGGTAGTTATCCATGGCTTTCATGCCGGCTTTCATGGGCAGGCCGCGGACTTCGAAGATGAGCGGGGCTTTTTCGAAATTGAAAACGGAGAGGAGGGTGTTGGGCGTCTCGGCGTCGTCGCGGTAACCGAAGCGGCCACCGAGGCTCATGACGCTGGCGGGCAGGCCGGTTTCACCGAGGAACCAACGGGCGACGTCCATCTGGTGGATGCCTTGGTTGGTGATGTCGCCGCCGCCGTAGTTCCAGAACCAGTGCCAATCGTAGTGGACGGGGCCTTTGGAGCCGTTGCGGCGGGGTGGGGTGAGGGTCGCGGGGCCGGTCCAGAGATCGTAGCCGACGCTGCCGATGCTTTCAGGGACGGCTTGCGGGCCCGTGGTCAGGCCGATGCTGTCGCGGGGTTTGTAGCAGAGGCCGCGGGCCCATTGGATTTTGCCGATCTGGCCCGAGCGCACGTAGGCGATGGCTTCTTGGATATCGAGGGAGGAGCGGTTTTGCGTGCCGGTCTGGACGATGTTTTTGGTGTACTTGAGCGAGGCGGCGAGCGCTTGGCGGCCTTCCCAGATGTTGTGGGAGAGGGGTTTTTCAACGTACACGTCTTTGCCGGCTTGGAGGGCCCAGATCGTCTGGAGTGAGTGTTGGTGGTTGGGTGTAGCGAGGACGACGGCGTCGATGTTTTTGTTTTCGAGGAGCTTGCGGTAATCGGTGTACGTCTCGGGTTTGACGCCGGCTTTTTCGCATTCTTCGAGGCGCTTGGCGAGGACGGCGGTATCGACGTCGCAGATCGCCACGAGGCGGGCGCCGGGGAGTTTGTTGAGATAGTCGCGCATGTGGCCAGCGCCTTGGGCATTGATGCCGACGACGGCGACGCGGATGTCGCCATTGGCGCTACCGGCGGCAGGGG
>Ga0114972_10002475_pt1 | contig 13873 bp, 16 predicted proteins | sample M_140807_EF_Meta_FD_87354 | JGI IMG/M metagenome (GOLD analysis project Ga0114972, IMG submission 87354) | Freshwater microbial communities from Lake Montjoie, Canada to study carbon cycling - M_140807_EF_MetaG | ecosystem: Environmental > Aquatic > Freshwater > Lake | place: Lake Montjoie... | reverse complement strand
TGGTCTCGGCCGGAACTGTGCAGATAGCGGCCCTGGCCCAGATGCAGGGCCACATGGGTGCACAGTTGCGGCGACCCGAAGAAAATCAGGTCGCCGCTCTGCAGCAGCTCCACAACGTCAGGTTGCACCGCCACCGGCCGACAGAACCGTTCCTGAAGGTCGGCATCCCGCGGCAACCAGATGCCGGCCTGGGCATAGGCCCGCTGAACCAACCCGGAGCAGTCGTAATTCGGCCCAATCGTGCCCCCCCATCGATAACAGTTCTCTTGCTCCATGGCCCGTAGGGCGAAGCTCAACACCTGGGGCAGACGGTCGTCGATGGCGCTGCGATCCAGGCGGGGCAATACGGGCGGGTCAGAGGGTTCACCATGGCGCAATAGGGCCTGGGCATCCAACCAGCAGGGGTAACCATCCTCTAGAAGTCGTACCCGCCATCGCAGCCCCCCTGCCTCTGCTGGGGGCCCAGGGGCCGGTTCTATCAGCCGCAACCGGCGCCCCTCCCGTAATTCGGTGGCCAGACCATCCCCCCAAGGGCGACTCCAGCCGGGCAGGGATTCGTTGATTTGCCAGATCCCCCCGCTTACCAGCGGGGGCGTTGAACCATGCATGCCTAATCTCAGCATCGCTGATGGGCCAAACATCATGACGTTCTACAGCGCGGATCCGGCCATGGGCCAGAGGCTCGCGGATCTGGTCCGTGCCCTGGAACAGGAGGACCGGCAAGGACTGGGGGCCCGGATATCCATTACCTGGTTGCGCTATGCCGAATCCCTGCGCACCCGCGAGGCGCACGGGGCCTTGCCCCTAGGGGCCGGAGCGGCGGGGGCGAGCTGGCGGGGAAGCCAACTGCGGGAACCCGCCAGCCTCGTCAATCTCATCTATCTGGTGGCCTGCGAAGCCTGGCTACAACGTCAATTATTAAGGGATGATCCGGAATTAAGGCGGGCCATGGCGGCCATGGTTCAGGCACCGACCTCAGCCCATTGGGCCACGGCAATGATTGTGGATCTCCTGAGCGGCACCACCAGCGGGCCATCCCTCCCCCCGGACTGTTTCAACCGTTGGAAGACCCAACGAGAACTGATGAACCACTGGCTTGAAAGCCTGGGCTGGCCCGAGCTGAAGGGTTGGAAAGCCTGTCAGAAAACCTGGGTGGACGGAACCTACGGGCGTGAGCAGGACTTCCTCGCAGCCGATCAGGGCAACGGTAATCTGCTGAACACTGACGGCACAGCCAGGTTCTTGGAGGCTGTGATGGCCGGATCGATCATCTCGCCGCCAGCCTGTCGCAGGCTCCAAAGGCTGCTTGAGCAACCCTCTGGGGAAAGGAGCGCCAACCCAACAGAGACCAGGGAGATAGCTGGCTTTGCAGCTGCAGACCTTGGCCCCAATGCCCGGATTTGGGGCAAATCGAACTGGATCGGTGAGGCAAGACAAGAAGCCGTCTATGTGGAAACCGAAGCAGGGACTCCGATGATTCTGATTGTCCTGAACGAAGGGGAACGCGGCCCAAGGGAAAAAAAATTGCTGCCGGAGATCGCCGGCAGACTCTTCACCTACCAACCCATGAGCACAGCATCATCGGTGTAGGGCAACGGAGAGGGAGGGATTCGAACCCTCGACAGAAGTTGCCTCCTGTAACTCCTTAGCAGGGAGCCGCTTTCGACCACTCAGCCACCTCTCCAGTGGCAATGTCACTGTACCTGAACAGCCACCGGTGCCGCCGCGTCCTCTCCCCTCAACCGTTGCGAAAAATGCGCTGCACCCTCCTGCTGTCGACATTGACAAGCAGCTCGTAGGGAATGCTCCCAGCACTGGCGGCGACCTCCTCGGGTCGGAGAACCTGGCCCTGGTGGCTGCCAAAAATCAGCACTTCATCCCCCACGGCCGCATCGGGAACAGCCGTGAGATCGACCGCCATCGAGTCCATCGACACCCTGCCCAGGATCCGGGCCCTCTGGCCCTGAACCAGAACCGCACCCGTATTCGATAGGCGCCAGGGCACGCCATCGTTGTATCCGGCCGCCACGATGCCGATCCTCTGCTGCTCTTGCTCAACGACATAGGAGCCGTTGTACCCCACCCGTTGACCACGGGGCCATACAGCCACCTGGGCAAGGCGACTCACAAAGGCCAGCGCCGGCTCCAGTTCAATGGCCTCAGCCACTTCAGACGAAGGGGCAATACCGAACAACCCCAGGCCCAACCGCACCATGTCGTAGCGAGCCCCTGGGAAACGAACGGCGGCGGAGGTGGCGGCGGCATGAATGCAAAGGGGTTCATCCCCTTCGGACCGGATGGCGGCCACCACCTGATCAAAACGGGCCAATTGCTGCTCGCTATAGCGATCAGCGGCCTGATCGTCGGCCCCGGCGAGATGGGTCATCACGCCCCGCAGGCGCACGACCCCAGAGCCGCGCAAGAGTCGGGCCGCCGCCAAAGCCTCCTCGGGAGGCACACCAAGTCGCCCCATCCCCGTATCGACCTCAAGGTGCACGCCACACTCGGCCCCCATGTCCCGGAGGGACTCGACCAGAGACCGAGCCAAGGGAAGCGAATAGACAACAGGGGTGAGGCCATAACGAACGACCTTGTCGACCTCCTCCCGATCCATCAGCATGACCAGGATGGGGAGGAGGACACCGGCACGACGGGCCAACGCGCCCTCATCAGCCGTAGAGACACCGATCCAATCCAACCCGCTGGCCTGCAAGGCCAGCGCCAGCCGAGGCAATTCTGTGCCGTAAGCCCAGGCCTTAAGGACAGCCAGGATTGCCACTCTGGGGCCCGCAAGGGCTCGGAAGCGAGCGACATTTTCGCGGATGGCGCCCAGATCAATGAGCAGCCTCCGGGGCGCCATGGATTCCCAGATGGCCGGCGCCGCCGCCTCAAGTCCCTCAGCGGCAGCTGCCTTCATCAAAACAAGGTCTCCGGGTTGGGCCAGATCCCGGACTTGTTGCCGCAGACCCTGCCAATCGGGCACCTTGAGAAGCGAGGCTTTTGGACGCAACGTCAACCAGCCTGCGCAGGTGGAACCACTGGCGGCGTGGGGCAGAAGAAGGAGATGCGTGAAACCCCGCTCGGCAGCGACCCGACCAATCAAGCCATGCTCGTGGTGTTCCCGGGCACCGAGATCGGCCATGCCACCAAAAACAAACAGACGCCGATGGCCGGTGCTTGGGGTTGCGGCGACCGTATCCAGGGCTGCCTGAACCGAAAGGGGATCACTGCTGGCGGTGTCGTTGATGATGGTGATTCCCTCCGGCGTGCACCAGGTCTCCATGCGGGTCGGCCCAAAGCCGTAGTCCTCCAAGGCGCCAACGATGTGGGCGGGATGCACTCCCAAGCGCAGGGCGGCCGTCATCGCAATCAGAAGATCCTCGACCAAGGGCAGGGAACGGGTCCGCACTGGCAAGGTCAGCTGTTGATCCGCGAATTGCAGGGTGAGGGCGAAACCGGTGGCGGTGGGACGACGGGCGATTATCCGGGGCCAGTCCCTGCCGGGATGGATCCGCTCGCAGGGTAGGGGCATCTCTTCCAGTAGGGGATCAGCCGGGGCGATCAACCAATGGGAAGCGGGGAGATGACGAAAAAGCCCCATCTTTTCGCGGGCAATCGCCTCGCGGCTCCCGAAGGCGGCGAAATGGGCAAGGCCCACATTCACCAGTACGCCGTAATCAGGCCGCAGGATGGCCTCGATGGCCTCCATTTCCCCCGGGGCCGAGACCCCGGCTTCAAACACACCGATCTGGCTACCAGGCGGAGCACCAAGAACGGCCAAGGGAACCCCCACCTGGCTGTTCCAACTGCCCGGGCTGGCCGCCACTCGAAAACGGGACGTCAGGCAGGCCGCGAGGGCGTCCTTGACCACTGTCTTGCCATTGCTACCGGTGATCGCGACCACCTGGGGCAGGTACTGGTTGCGATACCAGGCCGCAAGCTTCTGAAGAGCTGACAAAGGATCATCCACCTCAAGCCGAGGTATGTCGCCCAAACCCATCCCACGGGCCACAAGCACGAGGGCCGCGCCAGCCCCAAGGGCCGCAGGCACAAAGTGATGGCCATCCGTTTGTCGCCCTTTAAGAGCCACAAAAAGTTCCCTTGGCTGGACCCGGCGCGAATCGATCGCCACTCCATCAATCGCGATATCAGGGGCGGCATCGCACAGGTCAGCACCCAGGATTCGGGCCAGGTCACGTCCTCGGGGCAGGGTCATCGCCATTGGGGTTGAACCCGGGGAAGATTGGGAAGGCCCTGTGACAAGGCACACCACCATCCTGCAAGACCCTGGCTAAGCTTTGGGCTGCTAAGGGGGCAGGCATGGGCCATGTTCTCGTTCTGAATGCCTCCTACGAACCGCTCAACATCACCACTTGGAAGCGTGCGGTGGTGATGTTGTTGAAAGGCAAGGCTGAGGGCCTTGAACATGACCCAACGTTTTTGTTGCGACCTGATCAAATGCGACCCACCGTGATTCGGCTGCGTCAATTCGTTCGGGTTCCCTACCGCCAACTTCCCCTGACCCGGCGCAATATTTTCCAGCGCGACGGTCACGCATGTCAATACTGTGGATATAAAGGAGACAAGCTCTCGATAGACCATATTCAGCCCCGCAGCCGTGGCGGTATCAACAGTTGGGACAATGTAACAACCGCCTGCCTTCCTTGTAATGTTCGCAAAGGGAATCGCACGCCCCGGGAAGCCGGCATGGCCTTGGTTCGCACCCCCCATCGCCCCTTGAGCAGTCTTAGCTTTGAAGCCAATCGCCAGATCGGTGCCGGAAGGAACGAAGAATGGGCTAAATATCTAATTGACGAGTGATTTTCCATACCAGTTCATCAACCATTAACACCCATAGCCTCACGGGCAAGGTCCTCTAGCTGGCGACTCTGTTCAGCCGCAATGCAGGCTTCGATAGGCTCCTGAAGCTGACCGGTAAGCACTGTATCCAGGGCAAAGTGTCGATTGAGGCGATGGTCAGTGGCGCGATTATCCTTGTAATTATAGGTTCGAATCTTTTCACTACGATCACCACTACCCACCTGGGCTCGCCGTGCTGAACTCACAGCAGCGTTAGCAACAGCAAGTTCCCGTTCATAAAGCTTGGCCCGAAGAATCTCAAAAGCGCGCTCGCGATTCTGCAGTTGACTGCGCTCCTGGGTACAGAAGACCCGAATGCCAGTGGGCTTGTGCAAAAGATCAACGGCTGTCTCCACCTTATTCACATTTTGCCCCCCAGCCCCACCCGATCTGGCTGTGCTGATCTCCAAATCTCCGGGCTCAATGTGCACTTCGACTGGATCCACTTCGGGCATTACGGCCACCGTGGCCGTTGAAGTGTGGACGCGACCCTGGGATTCAGTGGCCGGGACCCTCTGGACCCGATGGACGCCAGCCTCAAATTTCAACTGACTGTAGACACCGACGCCCCGGATTGCAAGAATCAGTTCGCGATACCCGCCCAGATCCGCCTCAGATGCACTCAAGGGCTGGGTTATCCAGCCCCGGCTCTGGGCATAACGCTCGTACATGCGAGCCAGATCACCAGCCCAAAGAGCCGCTTCATCGCCACCGGCACCAGCACGAATTTCCAACATGACACTGCGCTCATCTCGGGGGTCGGAAGGAACCATGGCCAAGAGAAGTCTTCGGCGCAAAGCAACCAACTCCTGTTCCAGATTTTCAATTTCTTCAGCAGCCAACTCGAACAGCTCTTGGCCTGAAGGATCGCCTCGATATTGACGCACAAGGTCGCGGGCTTGATTTTGCTCCGTCTGCAATTGGAGCATTTTCTGATAATCAAGGACCATCGGCTCAAGCTTGGCCCGCTCCTTGGCGAGGGTTTGCAGCTGGCTGGGATTCGTCACCAATGACGGATCAGCCAATTGACGCTCTAGGGCTTCAAACGTGCGACAGGTCGTTTCCAATCGTTCGCTAAGCAGGGCTGAATCCATGGACGGGCCTAGTTCCAGGTACAAGAAAAAAGCCGACTACCACAGGGCAGCCGGCCGTAGCAAGAAAACCTGAGAATCAGGTCGATACAGGAGGAGTTTTGGCCTCAGACGATGCCGCTTCCGAACCACCCATGCCGTACTTGCGCATGAAACGGTCAACGCGTCCTTCGGTATCAAGGATCTTCTGGGTCCCCGTGTAGAAAGGATGGTTTCCGCTCCATACATCCACGTGGAGCTCTGGTTTGGTGGAACCGGTGGTCATAATCACCTGTCCGTTACAGATGACCTTGGCATCTGGATACCAAGTGGGATGGATGTCGGCCTTCGGCATGGCTCTGGAAGTAGAAAGGAAGGGTAATTAGCGTTTGGAGAACTGTGGAGCCTTACGGGCTTTCTTGAGACCGTACTTACGGCGTTCCTTGGCTCGCGGGTCACGGCTGAGATGTCCCTCGGCCTTCAGTGGTTTGCGGTTATCAAGAGAAAGATCACAGAGCGCCCGAGCAGCGCCTTGCTTAATGGCATCGGCTTGACCGGTCAGACCACCGCCCCGCACATTAACGAGGAGGTCGTACTGCGACTCCAGACCAAGGGTCTGAAGGGGAGCCTTGACCGAAGCCAGGTAGACAGGGTTGTAATTGAGATAGTTGTCACCGGGGCGACCATTGATGGTGACGCTACCGGAACCGGGAACGACGCGAACGCGAGCAACAGCGGTTTTACGACGTCCCGTTCCCCAATACACAACACGGTTGGATGAACTGGTCATTGGGCTGAGGCGGAAGGATTGAGGGCGAGGATCTGGGGCTGCTGGGCGCCATGAGGATGCTCAGCGCCTCGATAAACCTTGAGCTTTCGGAAAAGCTGGCGGCCGAGGGCGTTGTGGGGCAGCATACCCTTAATGGCTTTTTCGACGATGCGCTCAGGGAGGCGAGCCTGGAGATGGGCGAAAGTCTCAGTCTTCATGCCACCAGGACGACCCGAATGGCGCCGATAGACCTTCTGAGTGGGCTTGTTGCCGCTGACACGGACCTTCTCAGCGTTGATGATGACCACAAAATCCCCCGTATCCAGGTGGGGTGTGAAGGTGGGCTTGTTCTTGCCTCGCAGAACCTGAGCCACCTCACTGGCCAGGCGTCCGAGGGTTTGGTCCGCGGCATCCACTACAAACCATTGACGGTCCAGGGATTCGGCAGAGGGTTGAGGTGTCTTGTTCATGAAGCCAGAGTGGGCCCGTTGGGGCATCAGGAAGAGGGTGTGGATCGGGTCAGGAACCCATTTGCCAAACCATGGGCCAGGCGGAAGTTGCCGCCTACGGCTCAAATCAATCTCTGACCTTACCTGATCGCCTAGCCGATGAGGCTCAACTGATGCGCTGGAACAGCCAGGGTGGGACGGACTGGCCCTTGAAGATGATGGGCCAGGCCCTTCGTGCACCACGAGGGATTGAAGAGACAAACTCGAAAGCAAGTCAGAGGACAAGCTAAATGTCCTGTTCGTGTCAGTCGAAATAAAATCTCGGCTGAGTATCATACCATACCTCTGGCGGAAAAACTTCCGTTGGATAACCAACCCTCAGAAGACAGAGGCCCTGGGGAGGGGCGGCTTCGCGGACTTCATGGCGGGCTCGACTACGCCAACGGCATGAAAAAGCATCCAGGGAGAGCGTGCCCTCACCAACGGCAACAACCTGCCCCATCAATAATCGAACCATGCCGTAAAGGAATCCGCTGGCCTGAATTTCAGCAACCAACAAATGCCCCTGACGAACCAAGCTCACATCCTGCACAGTTGTGCGGGAGTGGGCTCGGTGACTTCCTGCCCGCTGAAAAGCCGCAAAATCGTGCTCACCGACAATGTCTGAAAGAGCAGCAGCCATCGAAATTTCATCAAGGCGCTTTTTATACCGATGCCAACTCCAAGGTGCCAAAAAAAGATTGGGAATTTGTCCATTATAAATAGTATATCTATAGCGGCGATACTGAGCGCTATAGCAGGCATGCCATGAACTGGTGACCTCGGCTGCTGCTCGGATGCGAATTGATTGAGGTAAACGTCCATTAAGGGCTGCCGGCCAACGATGGGGAGGGATTGGACCAACAGAATCAAAATGAACGACTTGAGCCGCAGCATGAACACCAGCATCAGTCCGGCCGGCGGCAACAACCGTGTGGATAATACCTGGCTCTAGTTGGGCCAAGGCATCCTCTAAGGCATATTGCACAGAAGCGGCATTGGTTTGGCGTTGCCAACCTGAGAATCGACTGCCGTCATATTGAAGGCAAAGGGCAATACGTCGAATTTGGTTCAGACCAATTCAATGATTGCCATCTCGGCGTTGTCACCGCGACGGGGCACTGTACGAATAATCCGTGTGTAACCACCATTTCTATCACCGTAGCGATCGGGCACCTTATCAAACAGAGCATGAACGAGTTGCTTATCGTAGATGTAGCCAATCGCCCGGCGCCTTGAAGAAAGACTACCTTCCTTAGCCAGGGTGATCATGCGCTCAGCTTGATCACGAAGAGCTTTAGCTCGGGCTTTCGTGGTGGTGACACGACCTTCACGAATCAATTGGGTGGTTAAACCCCGCAACAAAGCTTTGCGTTGATCTGCGGGTCGTCCGAGTAAGGGGACGCGGCACTGGTGGCGCATGACGTTAAGGGTGAGAGGGGAAAGCTTCCTTCAAGCCGTTGTGCGGCTTTGGGGGAGTGAGATACCGATACGCTCAAGGGCTTCGATCACCTCATCTGCGGACTTAGAACCGAAGTTCTTAATCTCGAGTAGGTCTTCATAACTGAAGCCCATTAGGTCTGATACAGAGTTGACCTGAGCACGCTTGAGACAATTATAAGCTCTTACTGAAAGATTAAGTTCTTCGAGGGGGATTTGAGCCTCAGCTGTGGTCTCAGGCTCAAGCCCTGGATCCTCGGTAGTAGTAAGTGTTGCAAGTGGTTGGAAAAGAGATATCAACTGGTTAGCAGCCTGCGCCATGGCATCATCAGGTGTGATGCTTCCGTTTGTTTCGATCTCAAGCCTTAATCGTTCACGAGCCGAACCGCCCTCTCCTACTGCAGTCTCATCAACACTGTAATTAACCCTACGAATAGGCATAAACACAGCATCAATCTGGAGTAGATCAATAGCGCTGGTCTCTTCGTTGTGACGATCGACAGGCCTGTAGCCGATGCCGCGTTCAACATGGACTTCCATCTCAAGGCTATGGCCTTCTGCAACTGTGGCGATCGGTCGATCAGCATCAATGACCTGAACCTGTGATGAAAACTGCAGGTGGGAAGCAGTCACAGTGGCAGGTCCACTAACAACTAAGCGACCAATCTCTATTTCTCGACTGCGACTATTGACAGGAACAGACTTACAGTTAAGAAGAATGTCCAGAACGTCTTCTCTGACCCCAGGAACAGTGGCGTATTCGTGGTTCACACCAGCGATACGGACGGCAGTGATGGCACTACCTTCTAAGCCACCAATCAAAATGCGGCGCAGGGACGTTCCAAGAGTTGTGGCCTGACCTTTGTCCAAGGGACCGATCAAGAAGACGCCGATTTGGGAACGGTCGTCGGCAACCTGATGGTCAACGCGATCGATCTGGTATTGCAACACGGTCTGAATGGCAGGGGTAAAACAGAATCAAGGGTCAGACGCGACGTCGCTTGGGGCGACGGCAGCCGTTGTGGGGCAGAGGGGTGACGTCCCGAATCAGAGTGATTTCAAGGCCGGCAACCTGGAGAGCTCGGATCGCAGTTTCACGCCCGGAACCAGGCCCACGAACCAATACCTCAATCTGGCGCATACCTTGCTCCAGTGCACGACGACCAGCAGCCTCGGCGGCGGTTTGCGCCGCAAACGGAGTGCCCTTACGAGCTCCTTTGAAGCCGCTGGCTCCGGCTGAAGACCAACTGATCACCTCCCCCGCTGTGTCTGTAATCGACACGATGGTGTTGTTAAAGGTGCTTTGAATGTGGGCAACCCCATTGGGAACGTTGCGCTTGGCCTTTTTAGGACCTGTTTTTTTGGCTGGCTTCGCCATGGCTTATGGCCTGCAGGGCAGGGATGGGTTCGGGGTAAAGGCTGGGGGGAGGAGGACTGATGCAGGTCCTTATGGCCTACTTCTTCTTGCCGGCGACGGTTTTGCGGGCACCACGACGGGTGCGGGCATTGGTACGGGTTCGTTGACCTCGTACAGGCAAACCCATGCGGTGACGACGACCACGCAGGCAGCCGATATCTTGGAGTCGTTTGAGGGCCATACCCTCTTCGCGACGAAGATCGCCTTCTAATGTGAAGGTTTCAGCAGCTCCGCGAAGTTTTTGGACATCAGCATCACTGAGATCCTTCACCCGAATGTCGGGACTGACGCCGGCCTTGGCCAGAATCTTCTTCGCCCGGGTAAGACCGATCCCGTAGACATAGGTCAGGGAAATCTCGATCCGCTTGTCGCGGGGAATGTCAATACCGGCTATCCGTGCCACTGGCGAAAGAAATCGAAGGAACTGGGGAAAAGTGATGTCACGCCCAAAGGGTGACGGGGGGCCTTGAAGCAGTTCAGCCTTGACGCTGCTTGTGCTTGGGGTTGGTGCAGATGACCATGACCCTTCCATGGCGACGGATGACGCGACATTTGTCGCACATCCGCTTGACTGAAGCACGCACCTTCATGGGCGACGAGACTCCGATTTGACAAACAAAAATCCTACCACATCAACTGCCCAAAGAGCGTCTGATATTGGCTGATACCTCGTCGACCGTTCCGCCTGCATCGACGGATATCAAAAGTCCGAGCTTTTTGTAATGATCGATCAAGGGGGCAGTCTGCTGATGATAAACCTCAAGACGGTGGCGAATCACAGCTTCGGTGTCATCGGCGCGGCCCCGCGACAGCATGCGCTGGGAAAGGACCTCATCAGGGAGTTCCATCAGAATCACTAATTCAATGGATTGGTTCAGCTGAAGCAACAGGGAATCTAGCGCCGTGGCTTGGCCAAGATTGCGAGGGAATCCATCCAACAACCAACCCTGGGAATGGTCTTCAAGGCGATGACCAACTATGGCTAGCACAAGAGCATCACTGACAAGCTCTCCCCTAGCCATTACCGCTTGTGCTTGCTGGCCAAATTCTGTACCAGCAAGCACTTCGGCGCGGAGCATGTCGCCCGTTGAGAGGTGCAGAAGATGATTCTCGAGAGCTAGGCGCTGCGCCTGGGTACCCTTACCGGCACCGGGAGGACCTAAGAAAAGGAGGCGTTGTTTCATCGGTTGAATTAAGGCACTGAATTAATAAGCAGTAAAAAAGTTGAAACCATCTTAACCTCGTACAATTCCCTCATATCTTTGAGATATAACGTAGGTTTGAACCTGCTTTGCGGTGTCAATAGCGACACCGACCAAAATCAACAGTGAAGTTGCACCAATACCTTGAAAAGTCCTAACCTGAATTGCACCTTCAACAGCAGAAGGGATGATGGCTACGGCACCGAGGAATAAACCACCCAATAATGTTAAACGATTTCCCACGTCACCTAGATAAGTAGCTGTTGCCGATCCAGGTCGTACACCGGGTATGGCAACACCATTTCTCTTTAAATTAGTAGCAATATCTAGAGGATTTACCGTAAGAGAAGCGTAAAAATAAGAAAAGCCGAGAATTAGGCCAAAATAGACTATGGCATAAACCCATGGCAAGCTACTGTTGGGATTAAGATAACCCGCCAACCGGATAAGCAATGGATTCGAAGTAAAATTAGCAAGGGTAAGGGGCAAAAACAACATGGCCGAAGCGAAAATGATCGGCATCACTCCTCCTGCGTTAAGCTTCAAGGGGAGATAACTTTGCCGAGCGGCTAGAACACCAGATCCACCAACTTGTCGCTTGGCGCTAACAATTGGAAGTCTACGATTACCTTCCTGAACAAGAATAATTCCGACAATAGTAAACAAGAATACTAATAGTAATATCAAAATACCAGTAACAGTACTGCGATCTCCACTTTGAGCTAGTTGTATCGTTGAGCCAAGAGCCCTCGGAAGAGTGGCAACAATATTGAGAAAGATAACAAGGGACGCGCCTTGGCCAATCCCGCGTTCGGTAATCACTTCGCTAATCCACATCACAACCATGGAACCCGTTACAAGGGCTAAGGTAGTTTGTAGAACGAACAACCAGTCGGGCAAACCCGGAAGAGCGTACTGGCGAAGAATCAGTGCAAATACAAGACTCTGAATCATGCCCCAGCCGAGGGCAACAAATCGGGTAATTTGGGCGATTCTTCGTCGTCCTGCTTCACCCTCATTCTTCTGCAGATCTTCAAGGCTAGGCAGAGCCGCTGTTAGCAATTGGATAATGATAGAGGCATTAATAAATGGAAGAATGCCTAGACCGAAAATCCCTATAGTTGAAATGCCTCCCCCTGTGAAGATATCTAGAAAACCGATCAGTTGGCCACCACGAGCTAAGAATTGCTGAAAGGCAACGCGATCGATCCCAGGAACAGGAATATAAACTCCCAAACGAACCAATAATAAAAGACCAAGGGTGAGCAGGACTCTGTCCCGCAGACCTTTGGCCTGAATGAGTTGGGTAAGAATTTCAGTGGCGCCTGGATTGCGACCCCGACTGAGAACCATGGTGGTGAGGGATTAGGAGAGCAGATCAGTCGTAAAAGAAATGAACCAGTCAATCACTAATGATCAATTGGTTACTTCACAGGAACCACCAGCAGCCTCAATCTTGGCCCGAGCTCCAACGGTAAAGGCTGCAGCCTGCACATTGAGCTTGACCGACAGATCGCCGCTGCCAAGCACCTTGAGCGGATACTTCGGACTTGTCACAAGACCGTCTTTGACAAGAGAATCTATGTTGACTGTAGATCCAGCCGATAGATCCGATAGATGACCGACATTAATCACGGTGTAATAAGTCGGATTCACAAGCTCAAAATGCTTGAGTTTGGGGATGCGACGATAAAGGGGCATCTGGCCACCCTCAAAACCGGGACGAACAGGACGACCAGAACGGGACTTCTGGCCCCGCATGCCGAAACCGCAACTAGCACCCTGGCCGGCAGCGATGCCGCGACCTTTGCGCAGTTTGCGTCGCCGGGAACCGGGTTGGGGCTTGAGAGTGTTGAGGGAAAATGAGGATGTCATCGGGGGCTCCGGCGATGGGCTCAGGAGTAGATCTGTTCTAAGGAGATGCCACGTTCTTTGGCAGTCTCCTTGTGGGTGCGCAGGGCCCCAAGGGCTTCCATGGCAGCACGGGCATTGTTCAGGGGTGTCTTGGATCCAAGACGCTTGGCCAGAACGTTCTTGATGCCGGCGAGTTCAAGGACCGTGCGGATCGAACCACCAGCAATAACGCCAGTCCCTGGTGCGGCGGGACGAATGAGGACACTGGCAGCGCCATCACGCCCACGGCTCTCGGTGGGTACTGAGCTGGTGCGGGTGAGGGGGACCTTGACCAGGTGCTTTTTGCCATCGGCGACACCCTTACGGACGGCACCAATCACATCGCCGGCCTTACCGACCCCTACACCCACCTGGCCCCGTTCATTGCCAACGACCACGATGGCCCGGAAGCTCATCTTCTTGCCACCCTTAACGGTTTTGGAGACACGTCGAATCTGAACGACCCGCTCTTGCCATTCGGAATCACGCTCTTGGCCACCGCGGCGGTCGCCGCCGCGGCGTTGGCCACGACGATCACCGCCGCCGCCTTTGCCATCACCGCGGCCTTGGCCTCGTCGTTCCTGGCCATCGGCGCTGGGCACATCCGTAGCGGCAGGGATGTCGCCGGACTGAAGTTGTTGGTTGGTTTCGGTCATGGTGAGCGGAGGAATCAGAACTGAAGGCCCGCTTCCCGGGCGGCATCGGCGAGGGCCTTGACCCTGCCGTGGTACAGG
>Ga0114972_10002471_pt1 | contig 13894 bp, 11 predicted proteins | sample M_140807_EF_Meta_FD_87354 | JGI IMG/M metagenome (GOLD analysis project Ga0114972, IMG submission 87354) | Freshwater microbial communities from Lake Montjoie, Canada to study carbon cycling - M_140807_EF_MetaG | ecosystem: Environmental > Aquatic > Freshwater > Lake | place: Lake Montjoie... | reverse complement strand
GATGCCATTCGCCAGTCTGTCAACATTGGGCATCTGGCACTGGAAGAAGCCCATCTTGGCGAGGCCTTTGATCCAGGTTCAGGAAGCTATCTGATTGAAATCCTAAGCCATGAACTTGCCCAAAAGGCATGGAAACTATTCTGCAAGTGGCAAGAAATGCCTTTTGTTGATGCTGTGGAATCTGGCTTTTTCGCAAAAACAGCCGAGTCTTCCGCCGAAATCCTCAAAGAAAAATATGCTTCAGGCAAATTGGTGATGACAGGTGTAAACCGACACCCATCAGATTTGGCCAGAAAAAGTCCGGCATTCCCGAAGCAAAACCAATCAGAAACCGACTTTCCGGCTTTAAAAACCTTGTTTCTGGATGCCTGATTTTCCGGCTCAAGCATTGTCATTTTCCACTCCCAGGCCTTTTTCGATTAAGACCTCAACTGGCTTAATTGACCTATCGCAAGCTTTGGTGATGGGCATACTGAATTTAAGTCCCGATTCATTCTTTGCAGGAAGCAGATTGAATGATGAGAAAGAACTTCTTTCTACGGCGGAAAGAATGTTGGAGGAAGGTGCTGGCATTCTTGACATCGGCGCAATGTCGTCGAGGCCCGGAGCACAGGAAATCTCCGAGCAGGAAGAAATCCAAATTCTGGCTCCGGGAATCCGTGCCATCAGAAAAAAATTTCCTAAGGCCATTTTATCTGCTGATGTTTTTCGGCCAAATGTGGCAGAAGCCGCTCTTTCTGAAGGGGCTGATATCATCAACGATATCAGGGGATCCAATGCTGAAGAAAATCTTTTATCCGTTGTGGCCCGGCACAAGGCACCGTATATGCTCATGCACAGCAGGGGTATTTTTGCTGAAATCCATCGGGCAAACACTTATGAAAATATTGCAGTAGAAATTGCTTCTGAACTTCAGCAGGCGATTTCTCGTGCCCGCGAAGCCGGGATTACCGATGTGGTTGTTGATCCAGGCTTTGGCTTTAGTAAAAATCCAGAACAAAACTTTGCCTTGTTAAGAGAACTGCGCTACCTCGAAATTCTGGATTGCCCAATAATGATTGGAATTTCAAGAAAATCAATGATTTACAGGGCGCTTAATTGTAGTCCCGAAGAGTCCCTGAACGGAAGCACAGCGCTGCATATGGCCGCTCTTGTTCAGGGTGTACACATTTTACGGGTGCATGATGTAAAACCTGCCGCAGAAACCATCCGGCTATTTTCAAAACTATGTTTACAGGAATCGTAGAAGGAAGCGCAACCGTTCGAGCGCTAATACCAGATGACGGGAATTTGCACATTCTCCTCCGGTGCGACTTTCAGGATGAACTCAAAGTTGACCAAAGCCTAAGCCATAATGGTGTTTGCCTTACGGTTACCAATTTGAATTCTGAAGGCTATCAGGTTACAGCCATTGCCGAAACCCTGACCAAAACAAATCTGGGGAAATTAAAACCGGGAGATACCCTGAATCTCGAAAGGTGCATGCCGGCCCATGGACGCTTCGACGGACATATTGTGCAGGGACATGTAGATTGTTTAGGTGTTTGTACCAAAGTACTTGAAGACAATGGTTCCTGGCGTTACTGGTTTTCTCACCCTTCAGCGTTCAATGAGCTCACGGTTGAAAAGGGTTCCATTTGCGTGAATGGCGTAAGCCTGACAGTGGTTGATTCAAACCCCGAAGAATTTTCAGTTGCCATTATTCCCTACACTTGGGAACATACAAATTTCAAGTTTTTGAAGGAGGACGACTCCGTGAATCTGGAGTTCGACATCCTTGGGAAATACATGAAAAAGATGCTTAGAAATAGAATGGTCGTTTAGCTCCAGAATGTTATTCCACGGATTCTACCGGCGCCTCAGGCTTCACAAATATTTTTGGACTGAGTTTCAAATCCTCATTGAGGCCTTGACCGGCAACCCTTGGAAAAAGAATCCGAAAATTGCCTTCCAGCATCTTTTCTCCCGTGTTAAAGGAAACATTGTAATTGACTCCAGCTACAAAATCTGCCTTGAATTTTCCTAAAGAATCTGTGGTAACTGTGATGTTCTGAAAATTCTCAACATCCTCAAAAAGCAGCCTTTTATTGGCAATGGGTTGGCCAACATCATCCACCAATTTTCCTCCACCCTTGGCAATCTCCGTACGACGCACACGGTAGATATCGGCCAATCCTTTGCTTGAACCTCTTACCGAAGAAATGTAATATGCTCCGGTATCCGTTTTGCTGATATAGAAGTATAAATCGTTGTTGGCCGTATTGTAAGGAAAACCGATATTCACAGGAACACCCCAAACACCATCCTTGTCTTTTATTGATTTATAAATATCATACTGGCCCAGACCCTTGTCGGATTTGGAAGAGAAGTAAAGTGTACTTTCATTGACAAGAAAAGGAGAACCTTCTTCGCGGTTGGTATTGATGTTCTTTCCAAGTGAAACTGGCACAGACCATTTTTCAGCCTTGTCGTCGTACCGGCTGGTGTACAAATCATTCTGAAAATAATTTGTATTTCCATCCATGGTAAAAATGCAGCTTTTCAAATCATCAAGGAAGAAAATATCACCGGTAAAAAACCTTGGATCGGGTTCAATTGGAATCTGATAAGGCGTCTTGAAAACCCCATCTGCATAATCTGAAACATACAAATGGGCCTTATCTTGAAAAATTTTAAAAAGCAAAAGCTTGCTATCGTTGTTGATTAGCTGGATGGCCACAAAGTCATTGTCGCGGTTCCGGCCTTCATTGAGTTTGATGGGCGCAGACCGGGACCAGGAGCCATCTTCTTGTTTCCGGCAAATAAAAATTTTCTCCTTGTATTCACCGTCATCAAAAAGCTTTTCATCCATAAAGCCTTTTTTCCTGCTGCTCAAAACCATCGTCAACCCATCGAAAGTAATCATTGGGTGAAACTCAGAGTAGGGAGAATTGATGCCAGGACCCATGTTTTCTATGGTGATGGGCTGAAGCGTGTCAAATGTTATCGTCTTGGCAAATTCAATATGTTTGAGATATGTAGCTGCCTCGTTCTGGAAAGTTTTATCAACAGGAAATACATCCATGTATTGCTCCAGATAAACAGCTGCAGAATCCCACTGCTCATTTTGCAAAAATGACCGCCCAAGCCAATAGCTGAGATAGTTGTCTGTTTTGCCGGCAGACTTGGCAGATTGCAAATGAAAAATGGCGCGTTTTCCTATTCCAAGCCGACATGCACAAATGCCTGCTTTGTAAGACACATCTCGGTCAAACTTGATGTTTAACAGGTAGTCTTCAAAGCCTACAAATGCATTTCTATAATCCTTGTCGAGAAAATAATTTTCTGCGGAAATGATACTTATGCCCTCAACCTGCGCCTGCAAAAAGCCGCCTGTAGAAAGGAAAAATGAGCATGCAAACAAAAAAAGACAAACCTTACGCATTGTGGTGGGCTGAGGAATAGACCAAGTTTCAGAATCTATATACAATTAAGCAGGTGCAAGGTAAGCAAGGCTTTGCCTCAGCACAAACAAAGTTTATCCTTATGTTTACGAAATGGCAAGAATTTATCATTTAGACAATTTGCCGTGACATTATTGAACAAGCCATCTGCTTCTGGCAATTCCGCCCGAAGCGTCAATTGCTTCCACAAAATAACATCCCGGAGCAAGGGAATTGGCTGAAATGGCGTTGCTTCCTTCATTCAAATTGGTTTTCAAAACCACTTTTCCTGCGGCATCGAAAATCTGAAGTCGGGCGGACTTTCCTTCAGAACCAATTAATTTAAAATCGGCCTTTGAAGTACCTGGATTTGGAACAATCTGTAGGACAAGTCCGGAATTGCTCACATTGTCTTTCACCGAAGTAATCACATTTGCAATCCGGATGCGGATGTTGTCAACCCCAAATCCCCAGTCTTCGGTGAAATCATCCGAACGGAAATTAAAGCGAACCCAAATTCGATTTCCAAGAAAATCATGGAGGTCAATTATTTCCTTTCTCCATGAATCTTGATTGCCATCCCAGACTGGAATGATGGTGTCATAACCTGCCTGCGCAGAGAAAGGCGAACTCGGTTTGGTTTTGTCTGTGCAAATGTTAATCCAGGTAGCACCAGAATCAGTTGACAATGAAAGTGAAGCCATGTCATAATTTTTCTCCACCCTGAACTTTGTCCAGAAACTCATTTCTGCAGAACGGATATTTGATGACCTCAAGTCAAATGGTTTTACCCGCCGAATAGAATTCCGGGTTCCTGGTGCATAATTTCCTTCACTGGTTTTCAGGTAACCACTGCCTTCCTGTGGGCCATCAGCAGAAATAACCCATGCACCTTGCCAGTTGCCAGGATTGTCGCAATTATCCCGCAACAAGTCATCTGAATAAGGATTTCCACCAAAATGGAAAATGGTATCTACACTTGTAAAAACTTGATTGTTGATGCTGACTTCCCAGGAAACCCTATCCGGATTTAACATCGCGAGATCATCATTTGGAATCATTATGCTGTCGATAACAGTCTGCCCCGGTGACAGATTCGAATACGATTTGGTAACAGGCAAAAGTCCGTCAGTACCATTGCCAAATGGTTTAAAGGTTACATCAAAATTGACCGGCTGAGCGTTCCAGCCAATCCGGGAAACTTTGTATAAAATTCTAGATGGCCCGATTGTGACCGTATATCCAGGATGAAAAAATACGCCTGTGGTATCCATGATTGAAATCATGGGATGAAGTGCTCGAACGGCAGAAAGGTTTTGGTGTACATTTTTGAGACAAAGCGGAAGAATTTCATCTTGTGTTGGCCAAAATTCTTCCCCAACCTCCGGCGTCATTGCAAGAATTTTAGGCTTTGCAGCATTGGTTGCATACATATAATCATCCGAACATCCATTGCTGTTGTAATTGAGTACTTCAATACCAGTTCCGATTCGGTAATTGTTTTCCTTGATGAATTCTTTAGAAAGTGACCGAAAAATTGCTGAATCTTCACAAGCCACAGTGCCATCGTACCCCCATGGATGAATCAAAAGGTTTGAATAAGTATGGTAATTAAGCGCCACCTTAAAATTATGGCTTTCGCAAAAGGATTTCATCCCTTTTGTTTCAGGTTCAGAAAATCCAACTGTTCCACGGTAAGTAGCATCCACAGTATTCGGGCTTGAACCAAAGTCGTCATTGCCCCACCTGTGGCCGTAATTTCTGTTAAGATCTACCCCAAAGGTTCCATCCTTGTTGTCTCGGCGATTTTTACGCCACATTCCACCTCCGTTGGGTTCATTCTGGAAATTATACGCATAACCATCAGGATTTAAGCAAGGCACAAAATATAAGTCACTGTTGTTTAGTAAGGTTTTGATTTCACCGTTACTTGAATAATTCTCAAGCAGATACCACATAAAAAAAATCAATTGATGCATGCCAACAGGCTCCCGCGCATGATGAACAGCCGTAAACAATCCCTGCGGTTCTTCCGGTTCCACAAGCCCCGGATTATCCGTGATGCGCACAAAATAAACCGTGCTGTCGTCTTCAGTAATGGAAGTATCCAAAGGCAGGCATGCTAATCAAACCTGGAAATTTAATCCTCATTGAATCTAGGTGCTGCAGCATTTCCCCGTAAGTGAGATGGCCGCCCATGCTGCCATATTTCCAATTTGCCGGTACTTTATACTTACCAACTCCATTGCAGACTGGGTCAGAATAATCCTGAAGGATTGCCTTGCTTTCTTTTACTGATGCATTCCTTTTGAGGAAGTCCTCGGTCATATTCTGAACCAGAATTTCTGTCTGAAATCCGGCAGCGCGAATTTTACGAAGCTCCGAAGCAGAAAATGCCGATATAAACCATTTACCATATTTTAATTGTCCATGGTCGGTTTCCACACCAAGTGCGGCAAGTTCCCGCATGGAATGACCTGCGTTAAAATGAATTTTGGCCTTTGACCAAATCTCTTTTTTGCTTTGAGAAAAGGCGTTAATTGAAAAGAAGGCCACAAAAAATATGGCCACAAAAATTCTAAGCATCACTTGATCAATTTGGTTGGAGATGTAAAGAAAAGCAGTTCAGTTGAAATGCACCGAGAAAAATCTTGCCTGCTTATTTTAAATTTCTGCTTTTTGCCTTTTGAAGAAGGAACAATGGAAAAGCAGAACTTAGAAAAACACGAAAGCGGACTATTGAGAAGACTGGGGCCCGGCACAGCATTTTTGCTCGTTGTAAGTTCAATGGTGGGTTCGGGGGTTTTTAAGAAAGTGGCCCCAATGGCACACGATACCGGAGCCTCTTTCTGGATTCTTCTCTGCTGGATTCTGGCGGGTTTGGTTTCTTGGTTTGGCGCTTTGAGCAATGCAGAAGTAGCCGCACAAATTGCTGAACCTGGAGGTCAGTATCAGTATTTTAGGAAAATTTTTGGCAAGCCACTGGCCTTCCTTTATGGTTGGACAGGTTTCGCAGTGGTGCAATCGGCAACAGCAGCTTCCGTGTCCTATGTATTTGCAGAATCTGTAAACACCCTAATCGGCCTGCCTGAAATCTCTTTCGGGGGCATCGAAAATCTATCGGTAAAACTTCTTACCGTGGCTGTACTCTGGGCCATTACTACGGTGAATTTGTTTGGGGTTCAGCAAGGCGAGAAAATCAACAACATCCTCACAAGCCTAGTAATCGTTGCCATCATTGGCATCACAATCATGTGTTTTACAATGGGTAAAGGCGATTTCAGCCATTTTTCCCGAACAGAATCGAATGGAAATTTTCCAGGATTTGGGGCCATTTTTCTTGGCATGATGTCGGCATTCTGGGCCTATGAAGGATGGAACAACCTTGGCTTTCTTGCAGGTGAAATAAAAAATCCCACACGGAATGTGCCTTTATCATTGGCTGGCGGAGTGGGCTTTGTCATGCTGATGTATGTAGCCATCAATGCCTCATACCTGTATGTTTTCCCGGTAAACGAATTTAGCCGGATTTACGACGAAGGAAATTCCATTGCGGCCGTAGAGGTAATCCGATCTTTCCTTGGCCCAGCAGGAAGCGCGGTTATCCTCATTGTCATCATGGTGGCAACTTTCGGAAGCGCCAACAACACCCTGATGTCGGCTGCCCGCGTTTATTTTGCCATGGCACGGGATGGAGTTTTTTTCCGCAAAGCTGCCCACTGCGATCCGGTTTACAATGTGCCTACTTATGCCCTTATTTTCCAGGCGGTATGGGCTTCTGTGCTCGTTTTCTCTGGCAGCTTCGACCAATTGACAGACATGTTGATTTTTGCAGCCTTCATTTTTTATGGCCTTGGAGCCGTTGCCTTGTTCGTTCTTAGAAAACGGAATGCAGGCTTACCACGCAGTTTCTCTGTTCCACTCTATCCTTTTGTACCCGGCTTATTCATCCTGTTTAGCATAGGTCTTGTAATCAATTCAATTCTGGAAAGGCCCATGGAATCTGCGACAGGACTTCTGCTCATGTTCAGCGGAATTCCATTTTATTTTTACTGGACAAAAATGCAGGACAAATCAGCTTCCGAAAAATAGCTTGAATAAAGCCATTCCAATTACAGCAAAGAAAGTTCCCAAAGCCTGAGGCTTCAGCAAAACATCCAGGCTTACATAATCCTTGTTCTTTAAAACCTGAGGCAGGGTTTTCAACATGAGCAGACAACCCGGAAAGGCACCCAAGACCCAGATAGCATTTTTAGAAAGAGCAAATACCAGTAAAAGCAGAATGCCCCCAAGCACCAACGTAAAATGGTAAATGCGGGCATTCACAGGACCCAGAATAATCGGAAGAGTCTTTTTGCCTGCCAAAGAATCTGATTCAACATCACGCATGTTGTTGAGATTCATCACAGCGGTACTCCAGAAACCCAAAGCAGAAGCTGGGAGAATTTCCAAAATCGAAAACTCCTTCGCTTGTAGCCAGGAAGCACCCAAAACTGCGACCAATCCAAAAAATACAAACACTGCCAAATCACCCAATGCCCTGTAACCATAAGGCTTTTTTCCATTGGTATAAAAATAGGCGGCCGCAATGCATATAAGTCCAGTTACAAAAAGAGGGATCGCGGCATGCCAATCGTCTCGGAAAGCCATCCAAAGAAGACAAATACCAGAAGCCAAGCTGGCAAATGCAAGAATTCCAACGGCCAGGCGCATCTCATCCCGAGAAATGACTCCACTTTGAACGGCCCTTTGCGGTCCTTTGCGATGGCCACTATCGGCACCATGAATGCTGTCGCCGAGATCGTTCGCAAGATTCGACATCACCTGAAGGAAAGTCGTGGTAATCACTCCGAAAACAAGAATTTCCCAGCGGAAACCAAACTCTCCAAAATGGAGCAAATTCCCCATACCAATTGCGGCTAAAGCCAGAGGCAATGTCCTGAGCCTTACAGCACTTATCCATGCACTCACCTTATTACGCTCCAGGTCATTATTCATCTTGCAACATTACCTTAAAAACCACCTTGTTGTAAATCATAACATGCAGATAACAGTAAAAATTAGACAGATTCCTGTAACTTATTGATAAACAATAACTCACCACAGATAATATCCTAACGGGTCTTTTTCTTATTAAAAAAACAATCTAAATTTTCTGCTTAGCTTTGTCGCTCGAAAGTCATTCACATTAATAATGGTTTGACGGATTTTTTGAAATAGTTCGGCACAATGAAGTCATCAATTAAAGGTCATTTTTTGTCTATAAAAGACAACACACGCTTTGCTCTTTTTGTTTGCTCTGCATTTTTATTGTTGGGGTTGGGTATGGTTAACAAATCAAAATCGTTCCCTTTTCTACTGGATGAAAAGTTCAAACAAATGGAAAGTCCGTCTGGCCAAAAACAGGCCATGCAAATTTCCGAGTCGAACAAGGCTTAAGGCCCGTATCTTTACGGCCACATCCCAATTGAATGGCCGATTCCAATTTTATAGATTACGTCAAAATCCACTGTAAATCAGGCGCTGGTGGCCCTGGTTCAGCCCATTTTTACCGCGCAAAGGGAATGCCTAACGGCGGTCCGGATGGCGGCGATGGTGGAAATGGCGGTGATGTTGTACTGGTTGCCAACCCGCAACTTTGGACACTTCTCCACCTCAAATACACAAAGCACGTAAAGGCAGGCCCCGGGAAACCTGGGGGTATTAACCGAATGCACGGCGCAAGGGGCGAAGACCTGATTTTGGAAGTTCCTGCCGGAACTGTGGCAAAAGATGCCGAAACAGGAGAAGTCATAACAGAGGTTTTACGGGAAGGCGAAAAGTATATTTTGATTCCCGGAGGAAAGGGCGGATTGGGGAATGACCATTTTAAATCATCCACAAACCAGGCGCCTGAATATGCCCAACCCGGTTTGCCATTTGCAGAAAAATGGATTGTTCTTGAATTAAAGGTTCTTGCAGATGTTGGCCTTGTTGGCTTACCAAATGCTGGAAAATCTACCTTGCTTTCATCCATCTCTGCCGCAAAACCAGCGATTGCAGATTATCCGTTCACCACACTCACCCCAAACCTAGGGGTGGTTTCATACCGCGATTTCCAGTCTTTTGTAATGGCCGACATTCCGGGCATCATTGAAGGCGCGCACCAGGGTCGTGGCCTCGGACTCCGGTTTCTTCGCCATATAGAGCGAAACCCGGTGTTGCTTTTTCTGGTGCCTATAACTGCGGATAACATAAAAGCGGAGTATAAACTTTTACTCTCCGAACTCAAAAACCATAACCCCGAATTGCTGGACAAAAAGCGGATTCTGGGGATTTCAAAAATGGATTTGGTGGACGATGAGGCAAAAGCAAAACTCAAAAAACTCAAAATGGACATTCCGGTCATTCCTTTTTCTTCTGCCACAGGCCAGGGCCTGACAGAATTGAAAGATGAGATTTGGAAAAACCTTTAAAGGCAGGGTATGAACCCAGTGAAGATATCCGTGGCAGTGATTACCTTCAATGAAGAAAAAAACATTGAACGGTGTCTTGCTTCAGTGCAAAACATCGCGGATGAAATGCTGGTTCTGGATTCCAACTCCAGCGACCGTACAAGGGAAATTGCAGAAAAAATGGGTGCAAGAGTTCTGGTGAATGATTTTGCCGGACACATTGAGCAAAAAAACAAGGCCATTTCCCTTGCCCGTTTTCCACATATTCTTTCATTGGATGCCGATGAAGAACTGGATCCGGAATTAGAGAAGTCCATTCTTTCGGTAAAAGAGAATTTCACAATGGATGGCTATTTTCTGAACCGGCTTACAAATTATTGCGGTCAGTGGATTTATCATTCAGGCTGGTACCCAGACAAAAAACTCCGTTTGTGGGACAGCCGAAAAGGCAAATGGGCGGGCACCAATCCTCATGATCGATTTGAAATGGAGCCTGGCGCACAAGTGGCAAGTCTTTCCGGAAAAATTTTACACCATAGCTACAATAGTCTGGAAGAACATCGGCAGCAGTCCATCCGATTTTCTGAAACTGCTGCCAAAGCACTTTTCATCCAAGGCAGGAAAGCAGGATTTTCCAAACGATTTTTGAGTCCGGCTTTTCGTTTTCTTTACTCCTATATTTTTCGTCTGGGATTTCTTGAAGGAATTGCCGGATTTCACATCGCCCGAATTTCGGCCTGGGCATCCTACCTCAAGTATAAAAGGCTGAAACAATTTGAATCTAAAAAGCCCAATTGATACGCGTTTGCCTTGAGATGGAAAAAACAAAAAGCCTGAATACCGGGCTGGGAATGTTTTGCTTTCATCTTGGGCAGGCCTTATTAAAACAAGAAAATTCCGACTTGGTTTATTCGTTTTTCCTTCCGGACAACAGAAACGGATTGTTCGGGATTAATGAGCAATACTGGATTCAGCATGCTTGGCACAAGCTGAAAATACCAACCAAAATGGCTTCTGATGTTTGGCACTGCATGCACCAGGATTCCGCCTATTTTCCCACCAAAAGGACGCCAATTGTTTTGACCGTCCACGACCTGAACTTCCTGAGCCGTTATTCCGGCATTCGCCTTCAATATCGAAAAGATAAAATGGCCCGGATGCTTGATCGCAGTTCGGCCATTGTGTGCATTTCCCATCAGACCGGCAAAGACCTGGAAGAAAATTATGGCCTGAAACCAGAAGATTATCAGGTGATTTACAATGGAAATGCGCTTCAGAATTTTGCGGGAAATGTGCGGGCAAAGTCTCAGAAACAGCGGCCATTTCTACTCAATATCGGGGTACTTTCTCCCCGCAAAAACGCGCATGTGCTCTGTGGAATGATGGCCTTTTTGCCTGACTTGGATCTTGTTATTGCAGGTCCGACTCACTCATCCTACACTTCAATAATTCTAGAGGAAGCCAGAAAATGGAAGGTTCAGGAAAGGGTGATTCTGGCTGGTGAAGTGAGCGAGGAAGAAAAGTACCGCTTGTATCAAAACATGGAAGGTCTGGTGTTTCCATCTCTTGCCGAGGGTTTTGGTTTACCCGTTGTGGAGGCAATGAGTTTAGGCAAATCGGTATTCCTTTCCAAAATGGGAAGTCTGCCGGAAATCGGAGGAGAACTTGCCCATTACTTCCCAAACTTTGAACCCGAAGAAATGGCGGAAATTGTAAACCGTGGTCTGAAAAATGACAGGCTGAATTCTGGAATGAAGGAACAACTTATCGCAAGGTCCGGTCTGTTTACATGGGACAATGCCGCCCGTGGGTATGCAGATATTTACCGCAGCTTGGGTAAAATGTAAATCAAAAGAAGCGGAGGATTTTCCCCTTTAATTCTGCTTGTATTATCTCTACGATTTCGCTTAAACCGAGCATTCCCGGAATGGATTCCAATTGATGACGCCTTTCAATTGCGCTTTGGCGACGCTCGAGAAACTGCCGGAAAGACATCGCATTTTTCGAACCTGGAAAAAGATTCATCAAAGGATATTGAAACAGCAGAAGGAACCGCCACCAAATTTTTCGCCAGCCATCCAGATGAATTTCATGAAGCAGAAGTTTGTTTCTCCGTGCTACAGCTGCAACCGAAACCGGACTTGCTGTTTTGCCAATGGTGGAAGAAATCCGGTGATAGCACATGGCTTGAGGAACATATAAAGACCTCCAGCCCCGCCTCCAGGCATGAAAACAAACTTCAGCATCTTCAAAATAATAGGGATTCAAAAGTTCAAGAAAACCGCCCATTTGCCGAAATTTAGACGCATTCACAAGAGATGCCGCACCCGAAAGGAATAAACTTGGAAATGCCATTTGTCCGCTTTCAACAGGCAAAAAATTCGTTGTGGTATTCAGCATACTGCCTTTCCAAACCGGGAATTTTCCGGCATCCATAATTTCTCCGGGGCCATCCGGCATGATGCTTCCTGAAACCCCGAAGACAGAATCATCCTCCATGAATGGGAGCAAAATGGAAAGATATTCCGGAGATAATTTCACATCTGAATTCAGAATCAAAACCGTTTCTCCCTCGCAGGCAGCAAATCCCCGGTTGCAATTGCCTGCAAAACCTAGGTTTTTATCCCCTTTTATCAGCCGGACTTGAGGAAAATGAAGTTTCAGAATTTGGCAAGAATCATCCTTGGAACAATCGTCTGCCACTAAAATTTCGTACCTGCAATCAAGCTTATCCAATGCCCTGAACGCATAAGGAAGATTTTCCTTCAGGAGTTCGGCGCCATTATAATTTGGAATGAGAATGCTGAGAGATTTCATATGCCGGATTAACGAACTCTACCTGATGGAAAATTCAAGTGCCAAACATATTCATCCATTTTCAATTCAGGCGATTGTGAAGCAAAGAAAGCGCAAATGAAAGGGCGAATCCCCAGAAATATGCCGCGGCTGCCATCCATACCAACACTTTTCGCCGGTTCCCACCAAAGGAAACAGCAAGCATTGTCCCTACAATCGGACTAAAAACAACTGGAGTTAAAAGCGCCATTCCCGGCAAACCAAAACGAATCCAGAACCGAACAATCCTTCGGTTGCGTGTTGAAAACAATTTTCTGTCATGACTGAAACTTGCAAACCACCGATCACGCAGAACCTTGCCCCCGGTAGAAAAAATAATTACGGAAAGCGTCATTCCACTCCCTGCCAGAAGGCCAGTTTCCACAATTCCCAAACCAGAAAAAATGCCTGTGGTTGGTCCTATCACAAACTTAAACATGCTGATCAGGAAGACTGATGCACATTTGATCAGGTATTCGTTCAAGTCACTGGAATTTTGAAGGCCGAAATTCGAATTTCTTATTCAATTTGTCATCCAAAGTCTGCGGATTGAAGAAAAAAAGAAAGTCACCAAAGTCGATTTACCCCTGGAAAAGCCATGGCCGGATGGTTTTTCTATTTTGGCTATTGATGCTTGGAGAAAATCTATCCGTTGCCCAAATTCAAACCGACAGCAATGCAATCAACCATGAAAGTATGCGGCAGGGGATCAACACTTTTTCTTCTGGCTCCGGAATTGATTTCAGAAAAAATCTGGAAGGCAAAATGCGTATTACCGGTAATGCTGGTCAATATTTAATTTTCAACCGCGCACTTCCATCCCGACGCTTTATCACCAACAATGTTTGGACCAACCTAGGCTATTCCAAAATACTCACGAAAGGACTGGTATGGCAAAATGAAGCAGGCCAGCAATCTTTTATTGCCAATGAAACTCGGCTAAGCCAAGTACTATCAGCTTTGTCTTATGGATTCAGGCCAGGAAATCTGTCGGATGTTTCTGTGCGGGCTTCTGCCGGATTTGTAAACGACAAAAGACAAGCTTTTGACAACAGCGGATATAAAGCCGAAATAATGGCCCGCCTAAACGGACTTTCTGCAGATTCAAACCTGCATTACTATGCCGGACTTCTGGTAAACCAGAGCAGTCCATTGCCAAGGAAAAACAGTCGCACAATGGCAGAAGCCGGTATTTCGAGGGAT
>Ga0114972_10002470_pt1 | contig 13894 bp, 11 predicted proteins | sample M_140807_EF_Meta_FD_87354 | JGI IMG/M metagenome (GOLD analysis project Ga0114972, IMG submission 87354) | Freshwater microbial communities from Lake Montjoie, Canada to study carbon cycling - M_140807_EF_MetaG | ecosystem: Environmental > Aquatic > Freshwater > Lake | place: Lake Montjoie... | reverse complement strand
TACCGGGCTTTGGCTTCTTCCATCTCAATCATTTTGCCGAGGATCGATTCTAAATCCATGCGGATCGACCAGTCGGGGTAATGAGATTTCATTTTTCGTAAATCGGAGATGTAGCAGATGTGGTCCCCAACACGGTTTTGATCGCTTATGGTGTATCGCACTTGATGAGGACTTATTTTTGATATTAGGTCGATGCACTCGAGAACGGATGCCGAGTTTTCGCGACCACCACCGAGGTTATAGACCTCTCCGGGTCTCGGGTTCGCAGCAAACGCTTCAAAGGCTGCAATAACGTCAGAGTTTTCGATTTGGTCTCGTACTTGTTTGCCTTTATAACCATAGACCGTGTAAGGCTTGCCGTTGACAGCGACATGGACCAAGTAAGAAAGAAAACCATGGAGTTCCACACCTGAGTGCGAGGCGCCGGTCAAACAACCGCCTCGGAAGACGCCAACTTTCAACCCGAAGTACTTCCCATACTCTTGGGCCATCACATCGGCGGATGTTTTCGATGCTCCGAAGAGCGAGTGCAATGTTTGGTCGATGCGACAGGTTTCGGCGATTCCATGATAATCTTCAGGCCTAGCGTACTCCCAACGCTTCTCCAGTTCGACGAGTGGCAATTCGTTGGGGGCATCCCCGTAGACCTTGTTAGTGCTCATGTGACAGAACACGGCATCGGGTGCAAACTGTCGAGTCGCTTCCAGCAAGTGCATGGTGCCAAGCGCGTTGACTTCGAAGTCCAGGATTGGGATATCCTTCGCTTTGTCATGCGAGGGCTGTGCGGCGCAGTGGATGACTAACTCCGGTCGGGTTTTTTGAACGATATCGAAAACACTTTCACGATCTCGGATGTCGATCGCATGGGAGGTGAATCGTTTTGTCTCGGAGAGCAATCGTTCGAGGTTCCAAGCAGTGCTGCCGGCGGGGCCAAAAAAAGTTTGGCGCATGTTGTTATCGAGCCCGACAACATCGGCTCCGAGAGCATCCCAATGACGAACTGCAGCAGAGCCAATCAGTCCGCTTGAACCCGTGACTAGAACCTTCATGTTACCTCGGTAGCAAGCATTTCACATCCGAACAGGACACAACCCGGTAGTTTGCGGGGTGGCAATTAAAGATAATTTGCCGGTACCACGGTGGCCATGCAAGCTCCCGTGGCTTCGACGCGGTTGCACAACTACTCCTCAGGAATTGGTTAGAAATCCCGGTTGTGCGGATTATTCAGGCTTCTGACCCTCCCAAGAGCAGATTTGCGACGGGGGGGTTATTCTTATCGGCTGTATGGCGAACGATGGACTATCCAACCCACAATCGCAGCTTACTCGGCGAAACGATCCGGCGAGAGATGGGACACGTCTACCGATGGGGTTTCGCCGTCGAGGACTTCGCCGACAATTCTGCCGGTGATCGGCCCTAGGCTGATCCCCATCATGGCGTGGCCAGTTGCGATCGTTAGATTGGAGTACGCATTGGTCCGTCCGATGTAGGGTAGACCATCGGGCGATACAGGCCGCAGGCCAACCCAAGGTTGGATGCCTTCGAAATGCTGTGGTTTGAAGTTCGGCATGTACTTTGGGATGCTCTTAACGATCCCTTGAACGCGCCGAGGGTCGATCGATTGATTCAGTTCTCCCAGTTCCATGGTCCCGCCGAAACGCAACGTGTGGCCGATCGGGGTCACCGCAACCTTGGCCTCGACGAAGATCGAGCAGACGCTCGGCAATTCGACCGGGTCTGGAACCGTCAAGGAGTAGCCTTTACCGGGTTGCATCGGAATGCGGAGTTTAAGGGATCGTACCATGCCATCCGACCAGACCCCACCGCACAGTACAAACTCATCGGCTTCAAAATCTCCGGAGACAGTTTCGACGGCATGGATTCGACCATTTGACGTTTTCCAGCCTTGGGCATGTTCTCGAAGAAGGAACTTGCCTCCCAGCGATTCGATCTTATGGCGGAGCGACTGCATCAATTGGCTCGGGTCCAAGTGGCAGTCTTTGGGATAGTAGACCGATCCGACCGTGGTCATGGTCACATTGGGATCGAGGGAGTTGGTCTCCTCGACGCTAAGGACCGATGCAGGGATGCCAAGGCTTCGGGCTTGGTTGGCGATGGTGGCTTCTTCGTCGAGGGCATGCTGCGTGTTGCATAGCATCAGCAACCCCCGTTTGACCAACGAGCAGTCGATACCGCTATCCTGCCATTGCGAATACATCTCGCGGGATTGCAGATTCATGTCCCTGAGGACTTGGGTTCCCGCAGCGACTTGGTCGGCGTTGGTCGACATATAGAATCGCAAACCCCATCGCATCAAATCCAAGCTCAATCGGGGCTTTACATAGAAGGGGGATTCGGGATCGCGCATCCATCGAAGTCCCTGCGAGATGATTCCGGGTACCGCGAGTGGAATAAAGTGGCTCGGAACGACCATCCCCGCGTTGCCTTGGGAGCAGTTATCACCACCCGGAGCGATGCGGTCGAGAATGGTAACGTCTCGCCCCCGTTGCAGGGCGGCGAGTGCCGACGACAAACCGATGATTCCATTTCCGATGACAAGAACGCGATTCTTCATGGATCTACTCAAAGTGCACAGAAAAGTAGGTTAGGACAAGTGTGTTAGGTCACGTATGGCAGGACGATAATTCAGACTGTGAATCAGGACTGTGAGGTAGCATCGCTGCTCGGCCCGGGCAATCGTTCTCGTTGCTCCCTCAGGAACTCCGAGTAGACCCCTTGTTCGATAGCCGCCCGGGCTCGCTGCATCAAGCGTTGATAGAACGTCAGATTGTGGATCGAAAGCAACGTAGGGCCGAGCATTTCGTCGGTTTGGAACAAGTGACGAATGTAGGCACGACTATGCTTGCACGCAATGCATGGGCAATCGATTTCGAGCGGTGAGTCATCTCGGGCGTGGCATTGGTTTCGCATCCGCAAGGGACCGTCCGCAGTGAACGCGAGGGCGTTACGTCCGTTTCGAGTTGGCATGACGCAATCGAACATGTCGATTCCGCGAGCCACACCCTCCACCAAATCGATTGGCCGCCCGACCCCCATCAAGTATCTCGGTTGGTCGGAGGGTAATCCAGGGCAGACGATATCGAGCATCTTGTACATTTCAGGGGGCGGTTCCCCGACACTCAGTCCACCGATGGCGTATCCATCGAACCCAATCTCGATCAATTGCTCAGCGCACGAGACTCGCAGAGCGGGTTCCAGTCCGCCCTGAACAATCGCGAATTTCGCTTGATCGTCTCTCACGGCACAATCCAAGCAACGGCGAGCCCATCGGATCGAACGGTCCATCGCATCGCGCACCTGTTCGATACTAGCCGGCAGGGCAACGACATGGTCGAGCACCATCGCAATGTCGCTTCCCAGTTGCTCTTGGATGCGTATGGAATCCTCGGGTCTCAAGTGAATCGTTGACCCATCCAAATGGGACTTGAACGTAGCGCCATCTTCTTCGACTCGGTTCATTTCTCCGAGTGAAAAGATTTGGAAGCCACCGCTATCGGTGAGGATAGGTTTGTCCCAGCCCATGAACCGATGCAGTCCCCCCATCGATTCGATCAACTCCCCACCGGGCCTCAACCCCAAGTGGTACGTGTTTCCGAGCAAAATATGGGCGCCGGTCGCCACCACTTGGTCAATCGTCAGGCCTTTGACGGTAGCTTGCGTTCCTACCGGCATGAAGGCAGGTGTTTCCACGACGCCGTGGGGCAAATGGAGTCTGCCACGACGGGCGGCCGACCCTGAGTCGGTTGTGAGTAGATCGAATGGAAATTGACGTGATCGAACCATGCCGTATTGGGTAGCCCGGGAGAAGCGTTTTCGTGGAGTTCCTCGCGAAGGGGTGCGAAAATGGAAAACCTCCCGAAATCCAAACGGGGATTTTAGACATCCCCACGTATTCGCCAACGCCCATTCCGCGCCGTAATGCGGCGGATTGATCGGAATTTCTCAGGATGCCCGGTGCTGGCTAGGAAACCGGCTACGTTTCCGACAAGTCCTCCATGTCCGACCAGCGTACATCTCCGACTAGACTGTGTGATACCATGCACGGAGGACGCGATCACAGCGCTATCCTGCACTCGGATCCTTTGCAGGGTTGCAGCGACAGTTATTTTTTCACTTTATTCACTTTTTCGATACGATTCCATGACTTCATCCATGACTCCATCCATGATCTCTGCTGGCTCTCCGACTCGATCGTTGGGGCATCCATGGCAACGTCTTTCTTCGCTGGGGGCCTCGATTGGCTTGCTCCTGTCAGTCCTCCTGTCAGTCCTCCTCGTGTCCGGTTGCGACTCACCGTCTAGCACGAAGACGCCGGTGGCCGACAAGTCTGGATCAGCAACCGCGGGCCCCAGTAGTGCAACGGAAGTTGTTGCGGGTACCGTTGCCGCCAATCCTGGAAAACTGACCAAAGTCAGTCTCCTTTTGAATTGGTATCCAGAAGCGGAGCACGGTGGTTTTTACGCGGCCAAAGTCCATGGCATCTTTGAGAAGTATGGGCTCGACGTTGAGATACAACCTGGTGGAAAGACGACGGTCGTCCCACAAACGCTCACTCTCGGCCGGGTTCAGTTCGGCGTTGCCAATGCTGACGACGTTTTGGTGGCCAGAAATCAAGATATCCCGCTGGTCGCCTTGATGGCACCCATTCAGCAAGGGCCTCGCTGCATCATGGTCCGGGCAGACTCAGGTATCAAATCCTTCCAAGAGTTCAAGAACTTAACGTTCCAAGTCGACTCAACGCGTCCTTATGTCCCATTTCTGCGCAGCAAAGGGTTGCTCGACGACTCGGTAAAATTGGCTCCTTACTTTGGATCCGTTGCACAATTGGTTGCAGGGCCAGGTTATGCCGCGCAAGGCTACACGTTCAGCGAGCCGTTCATGGCTAAGCAACAAGGGGTCGAAGTCACCCAGTTGATGATGTCCGACATCGGATACAATCCTTACGCGAGCCTCCTGGTGACCACGGGGACTTATCTCAAAGACCATCAAGATATTTGTCGCAACATGGTCAAGGCATCCATCGAAGGTTGGCAGAAGTACTTGACCGATCCGACTGCATCCAATGAAGTCATTCTCAAGAACAACAAGCAAGGTCTCGAGCGCGATGCGCTCGTTTACGGGGTCGAGGCCTTAAAACCTCTTTGTACGGTTAACGGAGAGTTGACGGGTGTCGGCCAAATGACCCGCGAACGTTGGGTCGAACTCTCCGATACGCTGGTGGATCTGAAGCTGATCGATCGAGCCAAGGTGAATGTCGACGCTTCCTTCAACAAGGATTTGCTGAAATAGCTTAGATGGTTTGCCAGATACTTTGGAGTCGTACTCCCGCCTTTTGCAAGATCGGCAAGAAAACGGAGTCGAGAAGCCGCTTTTCGTCGGGCGAAAGAATCCAATCGGTCCGCGAGCATGCGATGACAACCCCGCTCCAAACCAACGTCGCAGGAAGTACGCCTCCTGCGAGCGTTAGCGGTAATAGCAAGATCAAGAAACTGCCTCGTCGCATGTCGGCCCCTAGGGTTCGCATGACGAGGATGGTTCCAAAGAGATCGAAGCCGGTTGCGAGCATGGAGCTGGTCAGTGCCCCGCGCAGTCCCATCGATGGAATAAGCATCGCATTAGCGATAATGTTAACTGTTAAACTTCCTAAGGCGATCAGAGCAAGTACGCGGCCTCGCTCGGCGCACCAAAAGTAGTTGTGCAGGTTTAACGCGACCGCCATCCAGCATACCGCGATCAAAGCAAGCGGCATCACAGCGAGGCCTTCTGCATACTTGCTCGCGAAAAGCCATTGAAAGAGAGTGGGAGCGATAATCATGGCACCGATGGAGGCTCCGACGAAAAGGATGGTCCCTACGGTGATGAACGATCGCAGGAATTGCACGACGCGTTGGCGACGATTGGACTCCCAGTCGCGTACGAGATAGGGCAATAGAATTCCGGAGAACATCAAGGATACGCTGGCTAGTAGCGCTGGCAGTAGTTTCCCGCTATGGAGTTGTCCGATCAGCGATTGCCCCGCCTCGCTCGTCTGGGTTGCAGATCCCCAATGAAGCAGCATCATGCGGTCAACGATGTCAAACGTGTTGGTGATCGCGTTAAAGAACCAGATATTGGCAGCGTAGGGAGCGATCCTTCCCCACATTTTCGTTTGGGAAAAATCGACGTTCGGCGAAGTTGTCCAGTACGATCGATCGAGGAAAACCGGCAAGGAAGGAATCAGGCCGATCAGTGCCGATGCGGCAAACGCGATAATCATCGCTCGCCAGTCGGGCCACACGATCAATGCTGCAAGTCCGGTCGCGGTCAGTGCCAATGAATTCACGGTGTGCATCGACGAAACGATCTTTGCCCTGCGGAGTCCATTCATCAACTCCGTTCCGGCGTTGAATAACGCGATGCACCCTAGGGCGACGCACAGAGCGAGCATCGTCAGCATGTCCTGCGGAGCACCAAAGATAAAGCTACTGCTCGCAATGGGCATTGCCATCACGCAAAGTGACATCGCGATCAAGCCACACAGTGAGACCGCCATAAGACTGACGACGAACTGCTTGAGTTGCCCGTAACTTCGATAGGTTTCTGCAAACCGCCCAAAGGTGCCGGGAAGCCCCAATACCGCCAGCGGTGCACCCATGGCGAAGAAACTGCTGGCCAGCGCCCACATCCCCAGTTGCTGCTGCGACAGGAAATGGCAAATCGCTAAATTCCGAGCAAAGCCGATACCGCGTTGAAGAACGTTGGCGACCAACATCCATGACACTCCGGAAACCAGTCCGTCCGCGTCATGATCTTTCTCATGCAACGATGGGCTGTCTAAGGATGCCGATGCGATACTCAAGTCCAGTCGCCTGTAGGAAACGCCGAGATCTGCCGGGAAAACCACGTGTTGGCCTATAAAAAGGCTTACCTCAATGTGGCTTTCGCAAAATCACGGGGCAGGGTTTCCATCCCGATGGCTGATCCGAGAATCTACGATCGCAGCAAAGGATAGCGATTGTAGCGGTCGTGCAGGCACGTCGCCTTGGGATTTCCCAAGGCGGCATGCTGTGTTTGCCAGTGCTGGATAGTAGGTTTCCCGCTGTGGAATGCATCACCATCCCAATGCCAGGTGCGTTCGGGCACTTACGCGGCAGCGCGAATACGGTGACTATCCACCAGCGCCAATGGGTGGGCCAGCGGTTGATCATCGGTGACGACGACTTGAACGGCGAGCCGGCGCGTTGAGTTCAAGATGATCGGGCTTTTCAGATTGGTGGTTAACGTGGTTCCGTTACGACTCACAATCGACAGCACGAATACTTGATCCCGCGTGCGCATCTGAAGGATCTCCAAGTCGCGACGATGAACATGCAGTCGATAGTTCGGGAGAAAGCGACGTGGGCTGATCACGGGCACGGCAACGTTTGCTGACGCTACCGACTGCAACCAAGCGACTTCTTCGTTATCGTCGCTAGCTAGCAATACCCAATGGCGGCAGGTTTCAAAACCGATCAAGCCGTGGGGCATGAGCAGCATATCGGAATGGCTGACATCAAGCGTCCCAAATCGAGTGGATTGGATTTGCATCTTTATCACCTACGTCAATCTTGGTACGAACAACACACTTCGTATTGTTCGGCACATCCCAACCACCCCCGACATAGAACTCGCAAAATTTCGTGAGTTTCTCTCAATTCTTCACGGGTGGGACTCGTCGTGCTTTGCTGTCATTCGGGGATGGGAGAACGAGCGGTTGAGTGGCACTATGTCGCGTGGCGCTCTCAGGTGGATTGGGCCAAGCAATGTCGGTTGGCCATGGAGATGCCGCTGACGATGGCCCCGACGATGCCCACGAAGCCTTGGTCGGTCCCGCAGAGGAAGAGATTTTTTAAGTGAGTGGTTCCGTCGAGCCGTTTTTCTGGGGCTCCATAAACCGCGCCGTTATCGTGGGACGTAAATCGCCGGATGGTTTTTGGGGTGAAGATATCGGTATCGATAACGTTCCTTCTGAAGTCTGGGATGAATCGCACGCAGGACGCGACGGCCGAATCGTACCAGCGGTATTTTTGGCGTTGGTATTCCGCATCGTCGAGATGACTCCAGCGATCGGGATCGGCGATGGTGGTCAGACGAACAAATCCGGCGTCGAGTTCCCCAGCTTCGGCGGAGTACTCGTAGTTGTTCGGTGAGCATATGACGCCGGTTCGCACATCGCAGAGGGCATCGCGGCAGCGTTCCCAGTGGAAGGTTTCGCTATCGTTGTAGAAGACGATGGTTTTATCGAACCCGATCTGTTTGGGTTGGCAATCGAGTACCGAGATCGACTCGACAAACGACATTTGCCCTGCGGTCGCGGGTCGGGTCTCGGTAAGGTGGTCGCACATCCGCATGGTTTCTACGACTCCGGCGCTCGACAGAACTCGCTTCGCGGTGAGGACTTGGCCATTTTCAAGTTCCACTGCGGCGACATTTTCTTGATCGACGTGTAGTTTCGCGACACCACTTCGCAGTTTCAGTTGTCCTCCCAGTTCGCGGAACCGCCGAACCAAATTCTTGAGAATGAGTCGGACTCCTCGATGGGGACGGGCGAAGCCCTCGAGAAAGATACTTCGAAACATGATGCAGAACTGTCCCCAGTCCATGTCGTGCTCGCGAGCATTCCCATACCACATCAACGGGCAAAGGATCATTTCGATCAGCAGTGGATCGGAGAATATTTCCTCGAGCACGACGCGTGTAGATCGCTCAAAGTCTTCTTGTTGGAGGTCGTCGTATTCGGCCAGGACGGTAAGCAGTTTCGCGAAGGCATCTTTTTGATGCGGGAACTTTTGCTCGATTTCGGTTTGCAGCAAACGAATGTCGTTGTTGAACTCCAGTTCGATGCCTGGGAACGCGATGCTCGAACCCCGTTGCTGGGCCAATTGGAAATCGTCCCAGCGAAATCGCAGTTGCTTGAGCAATCTCGCAAAAGGGCCCTTCTTCGCCCCCTTTTCCGTGAAGTTGGTCATTGCGTGGAGCCCGACGTCATAGTCTCGTCCATTCACTCTGTAGAACGAATTGAGGCCGCCGATGGTCCAGTGCTTTTCAAGGATACAGACCTTGTGGTCGTACATCGCTAAACGGATACCAGCGGCGAGTCCGCTCATGCCGGCTCCGATAATGATCGTGTCGTAATCCGAATTCGAATGGGTCATCTAGCTTGCTGAGCGATCCTTACATTGGTTCAAAGACGATTTTGTCGAATCGAGCTGTCCCTTCGGCCCCGAACAAACCGATCGAGATGATCGCTTCGCGGGTGTCCGGTGGGACGGTGAAAATCTTTTCTTCCAGCTTCCAATTCCGGGTCCCTTTCGAGCCACCGACATAGTTGTAGCCGATACGATTTCGATTGGCGTCAAAGTACTGAATAGCAATCGAGGGTGACTTTTCCTTGTCACGCCCAACCTTGACGTCGTTGAGCTTCATCCAGCCACCGAGCTTGATCTTGCGAACGCGGCGACCATCGATGGCCACTCCTTGGAGCAAGTGATTGGGCAGATTGGGGTCGTTGCTGTTGAACTCCAAAACACTTTTTCCGTCCGGAGTTTCTGGATCTTCGACTTGGATGCAGCCGAATTGGTAGTACCAACCTGGGATGTGAAAGTTTCGGATCAATGGTTCTTCGAAACTCGTGTTGAGAAGCACCGGTCGCGATGGATCCGGTTGGACTTTTCTCGATTTTTCCGCGTCGCCGGTCATCGGAACGAAGAGCGTCGGTGTCAACGCTTCTTTTTCCAGCTTGCCGTCTTTCTTGCGCATCAAATAGAGCATCTGTTGGTAGCGTTCACCGACCGGGATGACCATGAGACCCCCTTCCTTCAGTTGGTCACGAAGGGGTTCTGGTACGTTGGCAGGGGAGCAGGTGACGATGATTTTGTCGAAGGGAGCGTGCTCTTTCCAGCCTTTGAATCCATCACCGATCAGGCAATGCACGTTCGCATACCCGAGTTCGTCTAGAAGTGCCGTGGTTCGCTCTCCCAGATCTTCGACGATTTCAATCGTATACACATCCTTGACCAAAGGGCTCAGCACTGCGGCTTGGTAGCCACTGCCCGTACCGATCTCAAGCACTTTGTCTGTCGGTTTTGGCTGCAGCGCTTCGGTCATCAACGCTACGATGTAAGGGCTGCTGATGGTTTGGGATTCACCGATTGCTATGGCGATGTCCATGTACGCCTGACGGATATATTCCGGGGGTACAAACTCGTGCCTCGGGGTTTTGCCGATCGACTCTAAGACACGTTGGTCTTTGATCCCTCCCGGAATCAATACGTTTTGGATCAATCGTTCGCGTTCGATAGCGAATGGGTCGCGCTGCTGACCATGAGCGGGCGGAGTGAACCATTCTTGAGATCCACTCCCCAGCACGATCAATAGCAATAGTGCGACGACAATGGGTCGGTTTGCGAGCCGACGTGGCGTACTAAAAAGCAGCAATCCTCGACTCGAACCCATGTTGATCACTCCATACTTACCCGTTCGCAGTACTCACCAGTGCGTGTATCGATCTTGATCACGTTACCTTCTTTGATGAATCCTGGGACCTGGAATTCCCCGCCGGTTTCTACCTTTGCCGGTTTGGTGACATTCGTTGCGGTATCACCTCGAACGCCCGGTTCGGTCTCGATCACTTTCAAGGTCACATGCGACGGCGGGGTCAAGGTAATCGGATTCCCGTTGTAGAGAACCATGGCGACCGGCATCCCTTCTTTCAGGTATCTCCAATAATCGTCGACTTGGTCTGCGGTCAATTCGTACTGTTCGTAGGACTTGCTGTCCATGAACACAAACGTGCCGGCTTGGTTGTAGAGGAACTGGGTTTCCAGTTCCTCTACGTCGGCAACTTCGAGTTCATCGCCCCCTTTGAGCGTCCGATCGAGGACGGTGTTCCGAATCAAATTCTTCAGCTTGCACTTGTAAAGGGCGTTCCCCTTACCAGGCTTGACGAAGTTGACTTCGCTCAGCAGGTACGGTTCGCCATCGATCTGTACTTTAAGACCTTTCCGGAGATCGCTCGTTTTGTAAGTTGCCACAGCTATCCATTCTCTTGAGGGAACAAAGGTATTCAATGTAAAGTCCCTATAGTTTAGGCAGACGATGCCAACTTGTCTTGGCCCCTTAAAGCGGATATTCCCTCCTTTATTACCGATTCTCACGTATTACCGATTCTCAAGTGTTCCCGATTCTCAAGTGTTCCCGATTCACACGCCGGTGACCTGGGAAGAAAGCCGTACTGTTCCGTCCGGCTTGGAGTCCCAATCAACCTGGACGCATGTTAGACTGGAGGAGACGAGGAGGCGTCCGGGGATGCGGTCCTTTGGTGCCTGGGGGGGCCCCCTCGAGGACCCCTGCTGAGTTCGTGCGATTTGTTTCGCGTGATTCGCCGTTTCACTGTTGCCGTTTCACTGTTGCCGTTTCACTGTTGCCTGCGGTCTTCTTAGACGCTGGGCAGGATCTGAGCCCTACCTACTCTCATGAGCCTCGATCGAGTACTACAGCCGCTCGTCGCTTGCCTCGGCAATCCTGTCGGTGGAAACCCGACCCAATTCGTGATGACGCGCGTCGCGAGGGATGCTGAATTGGATTGGCGATTCTTTACATCGCAGGTAGAGCCGGATTTGTTCGAAACAGCGTTTCGGGGGGTGCAGGCGATGGGGATGGCGGGTGCCGCGATTTTGGAGCCCTTTCAGCAGCACGCCACGCGCCTAGTCGACCAACTAACACCTGCCGCTCGGATTCTGGGACGGGTATCGGTTGCCAGATGTGATGGCCAGAATTGGATTGGTGAAAACAGCTTCGGTCCGGCCGTAGTGAGTTTGCTAGCCTCGCGTTTCGCAGGCCACGGTCTCGATTCGGATGTCGCGTTTGCTGCGCAGGCGATCGCCGTTCTCGGCTCAAGCCAAACGGCTCGAGCCGTCCAACAAGCACTCGCATCGATCCCTGGTGACTACCGAGTCATCCACTGGGTCGAATCGGATCGAGCGGCCGAATTGCAGCGGCGGCCCCAAGTCGGTGAAGTTCCTGGAGAGAGCCCCGAGGAGGTGGCTGCTTTGGAGTGCCGTTCGCTGGATCAATTGTATGCGTTGGATCGCCCACTCCGGGCCTTGGTGGTCGAAGACCCTACGTTGATTCTTACACCAAACAGCGGCTTGCGGACCAAAGCGATCCGCGACATTCCATGGGCGGTCCGCCCCTTCTGTTTGTTTACTAAGAGTCACTCGTCAGCATCGCTCCCCTTTGAGAAACTCACGCAACTGCTTCGAGAGGAGATGCATGGGCGAGAACTTGACACCGCCGACGAGATGGACTTAATGGTGCATCAAACGGCTGTCGATTTTCATTTTTGGACAAGCTACGAACCGGATCTACAATTGATCCGTGAATCGCTCGAGGAATACTTGCAATGGTGAGCCGAGGTGAGTTTGTGAAACACAACGAGATTTTCAGTCGACGTCCAGGTCTTTCGCGACGTGATTTTCTGAGTCAGGCTGCCAACGGGTTCGGTGCCCTGGCTCTCGCCACCATGATGGCCGAGTCGCAGGCCGACGAAACTCAGCCCAAGACCCATTTTCCACCTCGGGCCAAAAGTATCATCTTTCTCTATATGGACGGTGGACCGTCCCAAGTAGACACCTTTGACCCAAAACCCTTGCTGACGAAATACAACGGACGCAATCCTGCGGAACTGTTCGAAGTCGCGCCGACCCAATTCAATAACAACGGTACGGTGATGGGGAGCCCATGGAGCTTCGACAAGCATGGGGAGTGCGGAATGGAAATCAGCACTCTGTTTCCAAACATCGCCAAACATGCTGACAAACTCGCTGTGATCCGGTCGATGACGTCAAAGTTTCCCGAGCACACCTCGGCGAACTACTTCCTACACACCGGACATGGTTTGCAAGGTCGACCCAGCATGGGAGCATGGGTCACCTATGGCCTCGGAAGCGAGTGTGAAGACCTGCCCGGGTTCATCGTCCTCAACGGTGGTTTGATCCCACCCGGTGGCCTCGATTGTTTTGGCAATGGCTTTCTGGCTGCGACCTACCAAGGCTCCGTGCTTCGGCCACGGGGTGACAGCTTGGCCAATGTGAAACCGCTCGAGCCAACTCCTGAGTTGCAGCAAAAAAAGATGCAGTTGCTCCGCGAACTCGATCGCAGCACCGTCGCTCGCTTTGGAGATCATGACGCCATCGAATCTGCGATCGCCAACTACGAACTCGCTTTCCGAATGCAATCCGCGGTACCTGCGGTATGCGATATCTCGGGAGAGACCCAAGAGACCCAAAGCATGTACGGGCTCGATCACAGCTATGAACCCACACGAGCCTTTGGCCGAGAATGCTTAATGGCAAGGCGATTGGTGGAACGCGGCGTGCGCTTCATCGAATTGACTTGCCCTAGCGTTGGGCACGATCGTTGGGATCAGCATGCCAATCTCAACGCTGGACACACCCAGAATGCACTGGCGGTCGATCAGCCGATCGCAGCCCTCCTACAAGACCTCCAGCAACGCGGCTTGCTCGACCAAACCTTGATCGTCTGGTCCGGTGAGTTCGGGCGAACCCCATTCGCCCAAGGAGCCGACGGACGCGATCACAATCCGTTTGGTTTCTCATCGTGGCTCGCAGGAGGTGGCATTCGGGGTGGTACTGTGTACGGTGCCACGGACGAATGGGGTTACAAAGCGATCGAAAACAAATGCGAGATCCACGATCTGCACGCGACCATGCTCTACTGCCTCGGGATCGATCATACGCGATCGACGTTCCGATTCAGCGGCCGCGATATGCGCCTGACCGATGTGCATGGCAATGTAATCCACGGTATCTTGGCCTGATTATCATCTTGGCCT
>Ga0114972_10002469_pt1 | contig 13896 bp, 10 predicted proteins | sample M_140807_EF_Meta_FD_87354 | JGI IMG/M metagenome (GOLD analysis project Ga0114972, IMG submission 87354) | Freshwater microbial communities from Lake Montjoie, Canada to study carbon cycling - M_140807_EF_MetaG | ecosystem: Environmental > Aquatic > Freshwater > Lake | place: Lake Montjoie... | reverse complement strand
GCCGCGGATTTCGAGGCGCCGGCCCATCCCGACAATGTCTACAACATCACCGTCACCGCCCATGATGGCAGCCTCAGCAGCGAGGCGCAGGCCGTCGCCATCACCGTCAGCGATGTCAATGAGTTTCCACCCAGCATTACCTCAGCCACTGAGGCGAGCTTTGCCGAAAACGGTACCAACACCGTCTATACCGCTGCCGGCAGCGACGCTGATGCCGGCACGACGCTCAGCTACTCGCTGGCCGGCACGGATGCCGCGCTATTCGATATCGACAGTTCCACTGGCGCCGTGACCTTCAAGGCCGCTCCCAACTTCGAGGCACCAGGCGATGTCGGGGAGAACAACGTCTACGATATCACTGTCACCGCCTTCGACGGCCAGTTCAGCAGCGCGGCACAGAACGTCGCCATTACAGTTGGGAATGTGAGCGCCAGCGTCTCGATCGAGGCGTCCAGCGCCTCAAAATACGAAGGCCAGTCGGGCACCACAGCCTTTACCTTCACCGCTACCCGTTCTGGTGACTTTGATGGAGAGCAAACGGTATCCTGGGCGGTCACCGGGTCGGGCAGCAATCCAGCCAATGCGGCGGACTTCGCGGACAGCACGCTGCCCTCCGGCACGTTGACCTTCGCATATGGGGAGACCAGCAAGACCATCACGGTGGACGTGGCAGGCGACAATTTGATCGAGGCCGATAAGGGCTTCACTGTCACATTGAGCAATATAAGCGCTGGTATGTTTCTGATAACGAGCAGCGCGACGGGAACAATCGTCACCGACGATGTCCCCACTGAAGGTGCGGATACCCTCATCGGTGCGGGCCAAAACGATACAATTTCTGGTCTCGGCGGTGACGATATCTTGAGCGGCGTTGCCGGCGATGATGTTCTGAATGGCGATGATGGCAATGACTCGCTCATTGGCGGTTTGGGTAATGATACGCTGAACGGCGGCACCGGGGATGACACGCTCAATGGTGGAGCGGGAATTGATACCGCGAGCTACTGTGGCGCATCCGCGGGCGTGACCGTCAGCCTGGCAATGCCCAGCGCCCAGGCCACCGGCAGCGCCGGCATCGACACCCTCATCAGTATCGAAAACCTCAAAGGCTCAACTTTCAACGACAGCCTGGTAGGCTCGACGGGAGAGAATTTTCTCGCGGGTGGTGACGGCAATGATACCCTCGCCGGCGGGAGCGGTAATGATACGCTGGAGGGCGGCACGGGCAATGATTCGCTTGATGGCGGGGCAGGGATTGATGTCGCCACCTACGCCTCTGCAACCACTGGTGTCACCGTCAGCCTGGCCGCGACCAGCGCGCAGAACACCGCGGGTGCCGGCATGGCTACGCTCAGCACTATCGAGAACCTCATCGGCTCGCGCTACAATGACAGCCTGACCGGATCAGGTGGCGATAACGCGATCTCGGGCGGGGCGGGTAACGATACGCTCGATGGCGGTGCCGGCAACGATACGCTGGATGGCGGGCTGGGCGATGACAGCCTCAATGGTAGTGCTGGCGTGGATACCGCCAGCTACGCCTGCACAACCGCAGGCGTGACCGTCAGCCTGGCAGTCACTACCGCGCAGAACACGGTTGCCGCCGGCAACGAAATTTTGAACAATATCGAAAATCTCATCGGCGGTACCGGCAATGACCGCCTGACCGGATCGACCGCTGAAAATTCGATATCGGGCGGCTGCGGCAGTGACACAATCGAGGGTGGCGCAGGCAATGACATCCTCGATGGCGGCACCGGCGTGGATGCCGCCAGCTACGCCAGCGCAACCATTGGCGTGACAGTGAGCCTGGCGCTGACCACCGCGCAGAATACCGTCGGCGCTGGAACGGATACGCTGAGCAATTTCGAAAACCTTATCGGCTCAGGCTACAATGACATCCTGACAGGATCGAGTGGGGATAATCTGCTCTCGGGCGGGGCAGGCAACGATACCCTCGATGGCGGCGTGGGCGATAACACACTCGATGGCGGCGCCGGGACTGATAGTGTCAGCTACGCCAATGCCACCGCCGGCGTCACCGTCAGCCTGGCAGTGACCACAGCGCAGAACACTGTCGGCGCCGGTATCGACACGCTGATCAGTATCGAAAAACTTATCGCCTCAAGCCATGACGACAACCTGACAGGAACGAGTTTGAATGATGCTCTTTCGGGCGGGGCGGGTAATGATACGCTCGATGGTGGCGCGGGCAATGATACCCTCGATGGTGGTACTGGCGTGGATAGCGCCAACTACTTGAGTGCGACCGCTGGCGTGACCGTGAACTTGGCGCTGACCACCGCGCAAAACACCGTCGGCGCCGGCACCGACACGCTGATCAGCATCGAAAGCCTCATCGGTTCGGGCTATAACGACAATCTGACAGGAACCAGCCTGAATGACTCGCTCTTCGGAGGCGCGGGCAATGATACGATCGATGGCAGCACCGGCAGCGATACGCTGGATGGCGGGCTGGGCAATGATAGCCTGACCGGCGGCGCGGCTATCGACACCTTCGTCGTCGGCGCCGGCAGCGATGTCATCAGTGATTTGAGTACCGGTGGTGCCGATATCCTGCAGGTCGCGGCCGGGGCAACCGCCACTGCCACCTTGGCCACGGGATGGTATGCCAGCGCCGGCAGCAGCAATGCCGGTACAGTTATCTTGGGCGCTAATGGTTTTTCGGTTGACCTTACAGCCGTTACCGGCAGCGCGGGCTGGTCGGTGAGCAATGCTGGCAAGGCGGCAGCCGTCGTCCTCACCGGATCAGCCTATGCCGATACCCTGACGGGTGGCAGCGGCAATGATACGCTCTCTGGCGGCGGCGGCGATGACAGCCTGACCGGCGGCAGCGGTCTTGATATTTTCGTGGTTGAAGCGGGTAGGGATATCATCGCCGATCTGGGCGCCGATCTGGGTACGGCTGGGGCCGATATCCTGCAAGTCTCGGCGGGCGCAAGCGCCAATGCCACCTTGGTTGGAGCATGGACGGCGACGCGGACCACCAGCAATGCCGGCACGGCAATTCTTGCCACCAATGGCTTTGCGGTGAACCTTGCCGCCGCGACGGGCAGCGCAGGCTGGACGGTGAGCAATTCCGGCGCCGCCGCCAGCATCGTCGGTTCGCTCTACGCTGATAGCCTGATCGGTGGCTCGGGCAATGATACGCTCGATGGTGGAGCGGGCAGTGACACGCTTGACGGTGGTGCAGGGACTGATACCGCCACCTACGCCAGCGCGACCATTGGTATCACCGTCAGCCTGGCGCTGACCACGGCGCAAAATACTGGCGGCTCAGGTACCGATACGTTGAGCAATATCGAAAACCTCATCGGCTCGGGCTACAATGACAGCCTGACCGGATCGGCCGGCGATAATGCGCTTTCAGGCGGTGCCGGCAATGACACGTTCGACGGTGGTGCGGGCAATGATACGCTCGATGGCGGTTCCGGCACCGACACTGCCAGCTACGCCAGTGCAATCGCTGGCGTGACAGTCAACCTAGCTCTCAGCACCGCGCAGAGCACTGTGGGCGCCGGTACCGATATCTTGACCAATATGGAAAACCTCATCGGCTCGGGCCTTAATGATAGCCTGACCGGATCGTCCGGCGATAATGTGATCTCCGCCGGAGCGGGAAATGACACGCTGAATGGCAGTTCTGGCAGCGATACGCTGGATGGCGGTTTGGGCAATGATCGCCTGACCGGCGGCACAGGTATCGACTTTTTCGTCATCGGTTCGGGCAATGATGTCATCACCGATCTGGGATTGGGCGGAGCCGAAATTCTGCAGATCGCGGCCGGTGCGGCCCTGAGCGCCACCTTGGCGGCGGCCTGGACCGCCACCGCCAACTCCTCCAATGCGGGCACGGCGGGTCTCCTGGCCAATGGCTTCTCGGTCAATCTGGCCGCCACCACGGCCGGCAATGGCTGGAGCGTGAGCAATGCTGGCAGCGCCACCGCCGTGACGCTCACCGGATCCTCCAATGCCGATACGCTGACCGGCGGCACCGGCAATGATACCATCAGCGGCGGGGCAGGGGATGATGTCCTCTCCGGCCAGGGCGGCGCGGACCACTTCCTCTACGCCGCTTCAGGCTGGGGGCATGACCAGATCACGGGCTTCACCCATGGGGTGGCGAAGCTGAATTTCCAAAGCTCAGGGATCAGCTACGGGCAATTGCAATTGGTGGCTTCGGGCACCGATACCCAGGTTGTGTACGGTTCTGACACCATCTTGGTTTACAACGCGACACTGACGTCAGGGGATTTTCTGTTCTGATCGTTCTGGATCAACTGGCCAAAAAATCGAGATGGTCAAGGCTGGCCCGCCGCTGGGGAGCATGGCGTGGCCGTGATGCAACCAGCCCGCGACCTGGACGCTGTGGCCGGCGTTTTTCTCTGGATGTATCCACTCAGGCGTCATGTCCTTTGCATTGATGGTGGATGGTCGAGGTGATGGCAAAGGGGTTGGGGGCATACTTCCAACCCCTTCAGCCGGCGATCCCGGCGGGGTCAAAGGCACGGATACCCGCACGGCCGCCGCCGGTTCAGACGGCCGTTATCGGGCGGTCTCCTGCTGCGATATCTGACCAGCCGTCTGGCCATCCCGATCAGTTCAACCGCCCGGCATTCGCCCAGCCCGTGCCCCCCTAGGCCCGAGGAGCTTGATGTGCTGTTGGTCGTCCGGACACTTCCCCGCATCTCCCACCAACCTCACGGCGCAAGTGGAAAAGTTAAAGCCCCCCGCACGCGTGGCGCCCCCTCCCATCACCCCATTGCCAGCAGCCAGCCCATCATCACGGCCGTACCCCCGGTGTCTCCACTGCCATCCCCGCCGCGCGCTGCGCGAGCCAGGCTTCGATGGCAATCAACTCCGCCGCGCCATACTCGAAGGGTTCCGCGCGCACCCCGGTCATGCAGCCACGCAGCCGCCGTTGCAGCGAACCCAGCGCCTGCCATTCCAGCCGATACAGCGGGTAGGCGGTCGGATGCGCCTGCGGAATGGTGCTGCCGGCCAGGCGCCGCCCGGCATTGTCGTCGTGGCACTGCGCGCAGGAGAGGTCGAGTTGCCCCCTGCGCTGGCGATACAATTCCTCGCCCAGGGTGCGGGTGGATTGCAAACGGCCATCGGCGGGTGGCGCCAGCGGCATCGCCCGTGACTGCAGTCCAATGAAGGCCGCGAGCGCGAGCAGCCCCTCCGATTCCCGCGCCAGGGCCGGACCATGCTGGCGCTGCTCGCGGCATTGCGCGATGCGGCCGGACAGGTCGATGGGCGCGGCGCTGGCCTCATCCCAGGCCGGATAACGGGTGGCGACACCGGCCATCGTGGTCTCTGCCGCGCCGTGACAACTGGCACAGGACCGGCCCTCGGGCCCGGCCGGGCGGGACCAGATCGCCTCGCCCTCCTGCACCCAGAGCATGCCCGGATTGGCCGCATCATCGCGCTGCATGGCCTGGCTTTCCCGCGCCATATCCTCGAAGCCGGAGCGCCGCTCCTGTGCCAATGCCGGCGGCAGGCAGTGCAGCGCCAGCAGCAGCGCTACCACAACCTGCCTCATGTCACGGTGATCTGCCGGGTCTCCGACTGGTCGAAGCCACCATCTCCCCGCCAGCGCAGCCGCAGCGTGCCGCTGCCCTGCACGCGCATGGTGAAGCTGATGAAGGGATTGGCGGCGACCGCGGGCGAAAGCTCCAGCGCGAAGACCTCTTCATCCTCGAAGCTGGCGGTGAAGCTGTTGAGGATATCACGCGCCAGCACGCCCCCCGCGCCGTCGGGCCGATAGCCGCTTTCCATCCCATGCTGGATCAGGGTGCGGATGGCGAAGGTCTCGCCGGCACGGATATTGCGCGGGATGTTGATCAGGACACGGGCCATCTCAACCCTCCAGGCATGCGGCTAGGGTGACGATCACCTGTGCGCTGTCCGACCAGAAGCTGCCATCGGAGAAGGCGGCCACGGCCAGGATGGTCTGCGAGGTGGCGAGGCGGATATTGGTGGCGAGCATCGCTTGGCCGGAGTGCTGCGAGAAGCGGGCGGTTACCACATGCGGCTGCGGGTTGCGCTCGTTGAAGATGGCAATGGCGCGAACATGCTCAGCCTGCGTCATGGGGCTTTGCACCATGACGGAGAGCGGCACGGTATTGCCGTTTTCCACCAGCGGCGAGATGTCGAGCGCGACCCGGCCGGCCGTGACCGTGGCGCCGCCGGTGAAGGCGCGCAGCGCCTCCGCCATCGCCTCAGCCGAGGCCATGGCGGGTGGCGGAGGTATCAGCAGCAGGGCAGGGGTGGCCAGGATCAGGCGGCGTGGCGTCATGGTCTTTCCTCGCGCAGGGTGAGCAGGAAGGCAAGCACATCCTCCACCTCCTGCGCCTGTAGCAGCGTGCGGCCGCGCAGCGCGGGGGCCACGCGGTGCAGCCCCTCAGTGCGGTGATAGGCGGGCATGATGCTGTCGGGGTTTACCCGGCGGGAATCGACCAGGCGCAGGCGCAGCTCCGCCGCCTCCAGCCTGGCACCCACGCCGGCCAGGCTCGGGGCGAGGCTGCCCTGGAAGCGCTCCTCGGGAAACGGCCCGGAATGGCAGAGCAGGCAAAGCCCACGGCCGCGGTCGGCGATGATGGCGCGGCCCCGGGCGGCATCACCCGGTGTCGCCGTCAGCGGCTCGGGCAGCCCCTCGGCCAGGGCAGGTGCTGCCAGCGCGAGCATCAGGGCCAGGCGCTTAAGCGAAGGCATCGGCGGTGATGGTGGCGAACCAATCCTCAGCGTAGCGCGCCTCGGCCGCGCGGTTCGCCGCAGGCGCCTCGAGGGGCGAGGTGCCGCCGGCGCCGGGGATATCGCTCCATAGCCCATTTGCCGGGCGATAGACGCCGGCGATTGAGATGCCGTGATCCGGCGCGACCAGGCTGTAGCAGGTGTTCAGCAGCCGCGGCGCGGGCATTGGTGTGCCGCGCAGCAGCGCCGCCACGGCATCGGCGCAGACACGGCCCTGCGCATTGGCGGCGAAGGCCGATTTTGGCATGGCGCCGGCAATCGCGGCATCGCCGATGATATGGATGCCGGGCACGAGGCGGGATTCAAAGTTTTCTGGCGAGATTGGGCACCAGAGGCTGCGATCGGCAACGCCGGCGATACGGGCGATCTCACCCGCGCGCTGCGGTGGGATGACATTGACCACGGCGCCCTCGTGATCGCCGAAATCCGTGCTGACGCGCCGCGCGGTGGCGTCCACCTCCGTCACCTTCCCGCCGGAGGATAGCGGCACGTATTCGAGTATGCCCGGATAGAGCGCGGCCCAGGCCGCTTGGAAAAGCCGCTGCTTGGAAAACGCATCCTTCGAATCGAGCACCAGCAGCTTGGAGCGCGGTTTACGGGTTTTGAGGAAATGGGCGATGAGGCTGGCGCGTTCATAAGGGCCGGGTGGGCAGCGATAGGGGTTTTCTGGCACGGTCATGATAACGGTGCCGCCATCCTCCATCTCCGCCAATTGGCGGGCCAAAAGCTCGGTCTGCGGGCCGGCCTGCCAGGCATGCGGCATGGTTGCGCTGGCGGCCTTGGTGTAGCCCGGTAGGGCGTCGAAGCGCAGCGCAATGCCGGGCGAGAGCACAAGGCGGTCAAAGGGCAAGCGCGCGCCGTCGGCCAGGGTCACCTGGCGGCCCTCGACGCCGGTGGCGGCCTGATGCAGCACCGTCACGCCCGCGCGGCGCAGCCCATCATAGCCAAAGCGCTGCGCCGCCATCGGCCTCAGGCCAGCGATGACAGCATTGCTGAAGGGGCAGGCGGTATAGGTCTCACGCGCCTCAACCAGCGTGACGGCAATGCCCTGCGAATGCAGTGCACGCGCCGCCGCGGTGCCGCCAAAACCGCCGCCAATCACCACGACCCGGGCCGCGCCTTGGGCTAGGGCAGGGGCTGCAAGCAGCGCCGGCAGGGCACGCCGGGACAACCTCATCGCACGACCCAGGCGGCGATGGCTTGGCTCTCTTCTTCCGAAAACCCCTTCGCCAGGCGATCCATCAAGGTCGCCTGCCGCCGCCCCTCGCGGAAGTCGCGCATGGCGGCGGCGATCTCGGCCGCCTCCCGCCCGCGCAGCGCGGGGATGGCCGGCGCCGTGCGGGTGGCAGAGTGGCAGCCCAGACAGGTGGAGGCGCCGGGCGGCGCCTGCTCGGCCAGGGCCACCCCTGCCACCAGCAGCAGCAGCAGCAGCAGCGGGAAAAGTGCCGGCCTCAAGCCCGGCGCAAATCCGCGTCGCGCAGCGGCAATTGCCGGATGCGCTTGCCGGTGGCGGCGAAGATGGCGTTGAGCACCGCGGGCGCTGCCACGGCGATGGTGGGCTCGCCCACCCCGCCCCAGAAGCCGCCGGTGGCGTTGATGATGGTCTCGACCTTGGGCATCGTGTCCATCTTCATCATCGGGTAGCTGTCGAAATTGCTCTGCTCGATCCGGCCATCCTTGACCGTGCATTCGCCATAGAGCGCCGCCGTGAGGCCATAGACGAAGCTGCCTTCGACCTGGGCTGCGATTTGCTGCGGGTTGACCGCGAAGCCGCAATCCGTCGCCGCAACAATGCGGTGGATTTTCAACTCGCCCGCATTGCTGACCGAGACCTCGGCGCAGGCCGCCACATAGCTGCCGAAGCCATGCGTCACGCACAGGCCGCGATGCACTGCCTGGCCACCGATGGGCGCGGCTGGCGTGCCCCAGCCCACCTTTGCCGCCACCGCATCGAGCACCGCCCGGTGCTTCGGATAATTCGCCATCAGCGCCCGGCGATACTCCAGGGGGTCCTTCCCGGCGGCATGCGCCAGTTCATCCATGAAGCATTCGAGGTAGAAGGCGTTCTGATTCAGATTGACCCCGCGCCAAAAACCGGGCGGCACATGCGGGTTGCGCATGGCGTGGTCGACCAGCAAATTCGGGAAGCCATAGCCGATATCGGCCTCGCCCCCGGCATTATTCAGGCCCTGGAACACCACCGGGTCACGCCCGTCGCGGATGTTCTGTGGGAAGATGCCCGCAACGATGGACTGCCCGGAGATGCGCATATGCAACCCGGTGATATTGCCCTGTGCATCCAGCCCCGCCGTCAGCTTGGCCATGGTGACGGGGTGGTAGCGGCCCTGTGCCATGTCCTCCTCACGCGTCCAGAGCAGCTTCACCGGCGTGCCGGGCATCTGCTTGGCGATGTCCACGACCTGGCGAACCCAGTCATGCACCGCGCCGCGCCGGCCGAAGCCGCCGCCCAGATGCAGCTTGTGCACCTCGCAGCGCGCCGGCGGCAGGCCGGCGGCCTCGGCGGCGGCGGCATGCGCGGCCTCGCCATTCTGGGTGGGGGTCCAGACCTCGCAACGCTCGGATGTCCATATGGCGGTGGCGTTCATCACCTCCATGCAGGCGTGGTTTTGGTGCGGGTAGCCATAAATGGCCTCGACCTTGCGCGGTGCCGCGGCAATGGCGGCGGCGGCATTGCCATTGCTGTTGCCGATTGCCGCCTGGGGCGCGTCCAGCCCAGCGCGCATCACCTCGGCGAAGGCGGCCGAGGAGGCATTGGCATGCTCGCCCAGATTCCAGGTGATATTGACCTTCTCAAGCGCTGTCTTCGCCCGCCACCAGGTATCGGCCACCACGGCCACGGCATTGTTGCCAACGCGCAGCACGCGCTTCACCCCGGGCAGGCGCTCGGCCGCGGCGCTGTCCACCGCGGCCACAGTGCCGCCGAAAACCGGGCAGGCCAGGATGGCGGCGTTGAGCATGCCGGGCAGTTTGAGATCCATGCCATAAATCAGGCTGCCATTGAGCTTTGGCGCAGTGTCGAGGCGTGGGACGGGCTGGCCGATCAGCTTCCAGGCCGAGGGATCCTTCAGCGGCACATCAGCGGCGGCAGGCGGCGTCAGGCTGCTCGCGGCCAGGGCCACGCTGCCGAAGCTTGCGGTGCGCCCGCTCGGGCGATGGGTGATAACGCTGTTCGCCGCCGTGCATTCGGTGGCCGGCACGCCCCAGGCCTGGGCCGCAGCCTGCACCAGCATGATGCGCGCGGTGGCGCCGCCCTTGCGAACCAGTTCGTTGCTTTCACGGATGCCGCGGCTGCCGCCGGTGGACATATTGCCCCAGACGCGGCCCCGGGCCAGGTTTTGGCCAGGCGTCGGGTATTCGGTGGTCACCTTCGACCAGTCGCATTCCAGTTCCTCGGCCACCATCTGGGCCAGGCCGGTCAGCGTGCCCTGGCCCATTTCGGACCGCGCGATGCGGATGATGACGGTGTTGTCAGGCTTGACGACCACCCAGGCATTGACCTCTGGCGTGGCGGTGGTTTGGGCAGCAGCCTCCCCGGGGGCGGGGATACGGAAAGCGAAGGTGAAGGCGCCCATTGCGGCGGTGGCCAGGGCAGCACGGCGGGTGATGGCGTTCATGATGTCTGTCCCTCTCAGCCGGCCGCGCCGGTGCCGGCAGCGCGCTGAATGCCGGCGATGACCCGGTTATAGGTGCCGCAACGGCAAATATTGGTCACCTCCTCGCGAATCTGCTCCTCGGTCGGGCGCGGCGTGGTGGCCAGCAGGGCGGCGGCGGCCATGATCATGCCCGACTGGCAGAAGCCGCATTGCGGCACGTCCAGCGCCAGCCAGGCCTGCTGGATGGGGTGGCTGCTATTGGGCGAGAGGCCCTCGATGGTGACAATCTTCTGGCCCTCGTTAAAGGCCGAGACCGGCTGCGAGCAGGAGCGCACGGCGAGGCCATCGACATGCACCGTGCAGGCGCCGCATTGGGCAATGCCGCAGCCATATTTGGTACCGGTGAGGTCAAGATGCTCGCGTAGTGCCCAGAGCAGGGGGGTATCATCCTCCACTGCGAATTCGACCACGCGTCCATTGACGTTGAGTTTCGCCATCACGCCTCTCCTGTTTCGATATCTGGGGTTCATTGCGCCCGGTGCCAGCCACGCCGCCGGAAATGCCACCGGTCTAACAGCACCGATAAGGATGATGCAATCACTTCATGAGGCGTTGGCGCAAAGCGCCGCCCCTCGGAGGGTAGCGTCCCAGTGAGCCCGCTGCCGATGTGTCAACACCATCGGGCGCTCACACAATCCGAGGCGGCGGCAGGTGTTCCGCGCCGCAGGTAAAGCGGGTTTTGGCGCTGGCGGCGCCAATTTTGACAACCAGCACCTTGCCGGGACCCTGGCTGTAACTTCCTCTAAATTGTTGGCCGGCTTAGAAATCTGGCCTGCAGGTGGGGTCCCGATCACCCCCCCCGACTGAAGGTCGGCAAGCGCTCACAAGAGCTTATGCGGAATTCATAGAGGTGCCCAGTTCGGTGCTGATTCACAGATGAAACAGCAATGAACGCCACGAAGGGGCTCAATGCGGCTTTGGGCCGTTAGAGCCACCCCGGCATGATCCTCAAGCCAGCAGAACTAACCAGCGCCGCTAAGCCTGGAACAATTCATCCGGCAGACTGCCCTTTGCCACGGCTGCAACCGCGTGGTCCAACTCCTGCAGGCTTGAGGTGCCGATGATGTTCGTCGAAATCTCCGGCGCGCCGATCACGAAGCGCAAGGCGAGTTCCACGAGATCCGCCGCGTGGCCGGCGGCGACCAGCGGCAGGAAGCGGCGCGATGCTGCCACATCCTTCGCATAGGTCTCGCCCGAGGCAATCGGCTCGACATTCTGCACGCCGAGCGGGCTGCGCGCTTCCGTGCCGCTCAATGCGCCCCCGGCCAGGATGCGGATGGCCATCACGCCGATATCCGCTCCGGCCGCATGCCGGATCACCCCGCCCAGGTCCGGCGCATCCGGGCGGGCGGGGCTTATGCCGCTCGGGTTGAGAAGGTTGTAGGGCATCTGCGCGGTGGCGAAGCCTCCGACATCCAGGACGTGTCGGAGTGCCGCCGCATCGCCGAGGCCCGTGATGCCAAAAAAGCGAAACTTGCCTGCCGCGCGCAGGCGCTCCAGCGCCGGCACGGCTTCGTTCAGGATTTGCTCGGGGGTGAAGGATGGCTCCCCGCCCGCCAGCGTGATCGGGTTGTGCAACTGGAAGATATCCACGCTGTCCCGCCCGAGGCGAGACAAACTCTCCTCCAGTGAGGATGTGATCCGGCCCGCGATATCGCTGCGCTGCCCAGCAAAGACGCGCACTTTAGTCCCGACCACGGGATGGGCGCCGAGCGCGCGAAGGGCGCGGCCCAGGTTGCGTTCGGAGGCGCCGTCACCGTAGACGGCCGCCGTGTCGAAATAGGTGATGCCGTGATCCAGCGCGCGGCCAATGGCGCGGTCCTGCTCGGCCGCCGTTCCCTTGACCATCAGCCCGCCAATAGCGCCGCAGCCATAGCCCAGCACGGAGACAGAAAGCCCCGTTCGCCCCAATCGCCGCTGTTCCATCCCACATCTCTCCATCGGTTGACGCAGATGCTGGGCCATGCCGGCGCTTGCGACAAGCTGGGCCGCGCGCCATCCTCCCGGCAGAACCGGCCGCAGATGCCGGGTTGGAGGATGCCCCGCTGATGTGGTCACGTCGTCTGCTGCTCGCCGCAGCGCCCAGTCTCGCCATCACGCGCAAGGCTGCCGCCGCCTATCCGGACCGACCCATCCGCGTCATCGTCCCCTTCGCCGCCGGCGGCAATACCGACATCCTGGCACGCATCCTCACCGCTCGCATGGCCGAGCGGCTGGGCACGCCGATGGTGATCGAGAACCGCGCTGGTGCGGGCGGCAGCGTGGGCGCGGAGCTGGTCGCGCGGGCCACGCCAGATGGCTATACGCTGCTCTTCGGCGCGGGTGGGCCGCTGACGGCCAATCCGGTGCTGCAGGCCCGGCTGCCCTATGATGTGGAGCGCGATTTCCGGCCGATTGGCCTCGTGGGCATCCTGCCCATGGTATGCCAGATCACGCCGCGCCTCGCCGTCCGCAACTTGGCCGATCTGCTAGGGATGATGCGCGCCCGGCCGGGCCTTGTGACGGTGGCGACCCCGGGCAATGGCAGTGCTGCGCATCTGACGTTGGAACTGCTTATGGCCAACGCGAATATTCGTGCCTCGCATGTGCCCTATCGGGGGGGCAGTGCGATGATCCCGGACCTGATCAGCGGAGCGGTGGAGGTGGCGTTGGTTGAGCTTCCCTCCGCCTTGCCGCTGCACCGGGACAACCAGGCTCCGATCATTGCCATTGCAGCGCAGGAACGCTCAGCCTTGCTGCCCAATGTCGGCACCTTCATCGAGGCCGGCCTGCCGGGCTTCACTGCGGGCAGCTATGGTGGATTGCTGGCGCCGAGCGCTGCATCGCCGGAGGTGATCACCGCCTTGCAGACGGCACTTTCCGCAACGCTGGCAGAACCGGCGGTGCTCTCTCGCATTGCCGAGGTGGGCGCCATTCCATCGATTGAGGTGCAGCGGACGCCGGAGGGTTTCAGCGCATTCCTGCGGCAGGAACTGTCCAATGCACGGCGTGCGGCCGAACTCGCCGGCTTGCGCCCCGCATAAGGCACCTTACCAACAACCAACTCCTTGCGCAGAAGAACGACGATTGGTCGCGCTTGGCGCCCAGGCTTGCCATGAAAATCCGCGGCCCGTGGTCCGAAAATGGAGGTCGCGGCGAAGCTGCGAACTTCAGTTTCAAGATACTAGCGCTTGATCCCGCTCAGTGCATCCTGAATCCCGGCCGTCGCCCAGGGAGCCCATGGCATGGTGAAGAACTTGAAGCCCTTATCGACAAAGAAATTCGGGTCCATTCCGGGCGGGATAAAATACATTCCAGCGGCGATCCCATGCTTCGCAGCGGTCGCCGCAATCTTATCCAGCGCGCGCTGATATGTGTCGCACGCGTAGTCAAGCGGAACATCAAGCTCGATAGAAAGATCGGAGGGGCCGATGAGCAGCACATCGACACCCGGAACCGAGGCAAT